>JGI12053J15887_10001662_pt1 | contig 10502 bp, 11 predicted proteins | sample MedBloCAOM1_O3_FD_15887 | JGI IMG/M metagenome (IMG submission 15887) | reverse complement strand
CCAGACGCTCGGCAATCAGTTCCGGTAACTCCAGCGCGCTCCGCCGAATGTATCCGCGCGACACGCCCGAAATTTGCACGTGCACCCATTCAACCTCTGCGTCCAGAAACTCAAACTCATCGTTCACCGCGGCCTTGAACAAAACGCGGCTCTCCTCGCCCGCGTGCGCCATAACCGGCGTTCCCGCTCTCTTCACCGTCACCAGATTTAGTGGGTGCGCCTGATTCTTCTTAACCTCCTCAAGCCCTTGCAGCTCCTCGTGTAAACTGCGCATGCGCTTCTCTTCCGCTTCACGCGCTGTCCGCAACTTGTTTAATTCTTCCGTGCCCTCCGGCGCCGGTATAGGATTTCCCGCGCCACTCGAAATATTCAGCCCGCTGCCCAGGTTCAGCTTCGGTGCTGGAGCGGAAATGCTGGAAGAAGCCAGCGCGCGAGCCGTGCCCGGCGCAGCTCTATTTCCAAATTTTTCGTCCAACCGGTCAAGCAAATCCAACTCAAGACGGCCGTTGGAAGGCAAAATCTCATACCCGGATTTTGCGGGATCTTTGTCGGCATACCATGCGGTGATCTTCGCGCTTACCTGCACAATTGTCCCCGCAGGAACCCCCGGCAAAACTTCAATGGAGAACTGGTAGAACGCTCTTTCGTACTTATCTAGTGGGTGCTGCGGCGTGCCCACGAATCCATCCACAATTGGAAGCTTTTGCCCGGCAAAAGCCTGTAAATCCTTCAGTGCTTGTTCCACTTCGGCTTTTGGCTTCGCAAATGTACGCGCGTAAGGCACCGCCTGGGCGTTCGCGCTCGCTGCCAGCAGCAGGCTGAAAAATACGCCTGGAGCAATTCGTCGCATTCTCTTTTTTGGGAAATCACTTCGTGCCATCACGGCAGAGCTTCCAGTTGATCGATGGCAATCCATCCCCGCTGTCCGTTCGGCGTTTGTACGCCGTACCAGTGGGGCGTAACGATCACGATGACCACCTCGGTGTACGCCGGCAAAGTTATTATTTTCGCCGAAGACTGAAACGGCGCGGCTTTTAAATCCGTGCCCGGGGCTTTCACACGGCGCTCAATCTCATGCCGCAAATCTTTAAGTCGTCCTTCCAAGTCCTTTACGGAGCTCTGCGCCGAAGCCAACAAAGTACTTTCGTCCTCGCGTCTGCGAATCATGGTTTGCTTTACCAGATCCGCGCTGTCACGGCGGCGCTTTAGGTCACGGGCTTCTTGTTCAGCATACTGATTCGCCTGCAGATGTTCCTGAATAGCTTTGAATTCGCTGGCTTCCACCGTGAGATCCGAAGTGTGCACCGCGCGGTGCGCCGATTCCACGAAAACAGCGTCGATCTGCACACGAGTACGCTGCGGTGTCAGGCTGACCACCACGAAGCGCACTGCGATTGTGCCCGAGTCGTTGCTTTCCTTGAAATGTCGCGGAGCCACTACATCCTTCCGCACTTTATAGAAAACTTTCCCGTCGCCTTGCCATCGCCCAAATACCGGAGCGGAGGGCGCTTCTTCCGCCCCATTCAACGTAGGCTCCCGTTCAAACTGGCGCGTCCCATGAATGATGTGATCTTCGAGCACTTCGTGCAGTGCCTGCAGCACCTCGGGCTCGGAGGCCATTAATTCCGATGCGAAACTTGGATTCGGACTTTGCTCGCCCTGCGCTGTGAAAGCATAAGTCCACCCGCCAAGCAAAATTCCCAGCAGTACGAGAACCCAAATCCTTGAATGACGGCCGGCCGTCGCACTGGTACGGCTGCTTGAGGATGATGACCAGGTCGGAAGTGCAGGCATATACGTAACAGGCTCTGTGCGGACTATGAAAAATGATATCGCTGGCGCAGAGTACCACTTTTTCGTGCTCAGGTTATTGGAGACCACCTGACGTAGTAACGGAAACATCAATCCGATAAGTCTAATTATTGCCAAAAAATAAAAGTTCGTTAAGAATGCTAACAAATTGCTTGCATTAGTTTTTTTGCAGAGCTAGTATCCCCAACGGTTCAGGGACCCGGCCGCTCTTTGTCATCGGAGCGCGGCCCTTACACTTATGGGCGTGTCTGAAAACATGAATAGCGGGTTTTCGCGCTGTAATCGCGCGTACCTCGTGTGCACACACACGGAAGCCTGTTTTCCTCTTTCCCGCAGTATTTCCACGATCTTTCGTCTCTCGGCCATCGGTACACAAATCTTTCCTGAAATCGATACACAGCAAAGTTTCAAGGAGGCGGCATGACCCTTTCTGTTCCCACCCGCAGAAGGCTTTATTCAATGGCATCTTCGATTGCGTTTGCGTCTTTGCTCGCCGCCTTGATGCTGGCGGACAGCCAAAGCGCCAGAGCAATTCCAGCTTTTGCCAGAAAATACGGGATGCCCTGTTCCGCTTGCCACGAAGCCTGGCCCAAGTTGAACAATTTCGGGCAGGTCTTCAAGGACAACGGCTACCAACTGGGTAACGATCGCGACGCCCCCATCTTCCAGCAACCCGCCTATTGGCCTATCGCGATACGCACGACTCCCAACTGGCATCGCGAAAGCGTCAACCGCACCGACATCGACAATCCCGCCACCGGCCTTACGACTGAGGGCCAGCTGACTACTCACGGTTTTGACCTTTCCGGACTGGATATCCTGACCCTTGGAACATTAGCGAAAAATATTAGCTTCCAGTTCGTTCCTTCCGCTGACAACAATGCCTCATTTCACGTTGAATCCGCCAACGTGCGATTTGACAACTTGCTGCACACCAGTTGGTTGAACGTTAAAGTTGGAAAATTTGAATTGGACAACGTCGTTTCCGAAAAGCGCATTCTCCTTCTTTCCTCTTTCGGCGGTTTTTATCAGGGCTACCACTTTCAACCGGTAACCGAGGGTCTGTACACCTTCGGTATTGGCGACAACCAGTTGGGCGTCGAAGTTTCCGGCCACTCGAGGAATTCCTACACCCGTTATTCGGCTGCCTTGCTTAGCAGTAACGACGGAAACGTCAACCTTCCTAATGGCCACGGCTACGACACCTTCCTCACTGTCAGTCAGGCTTTCCAGGCCGGCAGCCTCGGGTTGCAGCGTGTAGGCGCATTTGCATACATCGGCAGGGCGCCGACGTATTTCACGACGACCGCGGGCGGCACCGCTGTAGGCGACGGCTTGGGTCAGAAATCCTTCACCCGCGCTGGATTCTACGGCCTCTGGTATTACAAGAAACTTGACTTCACCACCATGTACATCCATGGCAGCGACAGTGCATTTCTTGGCACCAACACTCCCGCGTATGCTGACCTGCCGGTCGGTGCGCGCAAACCAACCTGGAATGTTGGCACCATCGAGACCCACTACAACTGGAGCCCGCAGCTCATTTTGATCAATCGCTATGAACTCGTACGCATGTCGCAGCAGGCGCTGCCGGACTTACCCGGTAATCTGGGCGACGTTGACGTACTGACCTTCGGCTACCGCTACTACCCGTTTATTTCCAGCCGCGATGGTTTCGCGTTCCACAATGAATATTCCATCCTTCGCCAACGCGGCGTTTCGCCCACCGGCCTGGACGTCACCAGCAGCAGCCTGTTCCTGGGCTTCGATTTTATTTTCTGAGGACTGGAGACCACCATGCGCGCACAAAAACATAGCTTGAAGTGGATGTACCTCGCGACGGCTGCGCTGCTGACTCTCCCGTCCTTGGCAGTGGCGCAACAAGCCCCTGTCGCGGCCATGCATGTCGGGGCGCGTCAGGAAGCACACGTCGGCAAGCTCACCGGCCATTCAGAAACCGGGCGGCAACTTTACTTTCGCTTCTGCTGGGGCTGTCACGGATTCCACGGCGATGGCAACGGTGAGAACGCGCCATACCTGAATATCCTGCCGCGCAATTTCGTGGCGGCCACTTTCAAATGCCGCTCTACGCCCACGGGAACGCTGCCCATTGACGAAGATCTCTATAATTCTCTGGACCGCGGCTTGAATAATTCCAACATGCCTTCCTGGATTCCCCTTACCGATCAGCAGCGCGCAGACATGGTCGCCTTCATCAAGACCTTTTCGCCGCGCTGGCAAACGGAAAAGTCGGGTGATCCAATCAATGTTCCGGCCGAACCTGCATTGACTGTGGAAAGCATTAGGCATGGCCAGGAACTTTTTCAGAAACTCGAATGCTGGAAGTGTCACGGACAGGAAGGGCGGGGCGATGGTCCTTCCGCCTCTACACTGACCGATAGCAACGATCAACCTATTCGCCCGTACAACTTTGCGGCTGGCTCCCGCTTCAAGTGCGGGGTGAGCAATCGCGATCTATACAAGATTTTTATGACCGGCTTGGATGGCACCCCAATGCCATCGTTTGCCGACGTGGTCAAGCCCGATGAAGCATGGGACCTGGTGCACTACCTGCGCACCCTGCAAGTGAACCGCAAGAGCCCCGAGCTGGCTTTGTGGATGACCACCAAGGAAGGCGCCGCGATCGTCAGTGCGCAAAAAATTTCGGGCACGCCGACGGGTTCCGGCATCAACCAGTAGTTTCTGGCGATAGAAGTTTCAAGGAGAGAGAGATGCGTCCCAAGCAAATCATCACTGCAGCATTTTTATTAACTGGCGTAGCAGCTATGGCCTTCGCAGGACCGCCTAAGCCCGCGGGTGGCTCCGTCAGCGGAAAAGTCACCTACGAGGGCACTCCCGCAAAGCAAAAGCCCATCGATATGTCCAAGGAGCCCAGCTGCGCCAAACAATACACAACTCCTCCAACCACCGAAACGGTGGTTACCGGACCCGGCAATTCTTTGGCGGACGTCGTGGTGTACATTTCTGCAGGTGCCCCGGACGAACCTCCNCCTGNGCAACCGGTCACATTTGATCAGAAGGGTTGCCGCTACATCCCTCACGTGCTGCCTATGCAGACTAATCAGGAATTAAAGATTGTGAATGANGATCAGACCTCTCACAACATCCATCCGCTCGCAAAAGTAAATCACGAATGGAACAAGTCTCAGCCGCCCGGAACGCCACCACTTGTAGAAAAGTTCGCACAGCCGGAATTTATTCCCGTAAAGTGCAACGTTCACCCTTGGATGCACGGCAACTTCGCGGTGCTGAAGAATTCACACTATACCGTGTCTTCTAAGGAAGATGGTTCCTTCACACTGCCCAATCTCCCGGCCGGTAAATACACCGTCACCGCATGGCACGAATCTTACGGAACGCAAACGCAGGATGTCACTCTCTCGGGCAGCGAAACGAAAAGTGTCAATTTCGTTTTCAAAGCCAAGCCTTACTAACTGCACGCAGACGGTCAGGCTTCTTGGTTGTTCCAGCTTGTGATGTGCAAAACGCATCGCAAGCTGGCAGGTTTTTCCGCAGTCAGCACGACATTTAGAAGTTTGCACTCCCTTTAGTTTCGTAACTGAGGGCTAAACGCGGATTGGAATCGGTGTTTTTTGTGAGCGAGGTGTCATGGGCAAATTCTTCGCGGTGGTTCTGGTTATTATTGCCATTCTCTCGGCATATCCCATCATCGCTCACAAGTATGTGCAGCCTGAGGACATTTCCACGCACGGGCATGCGATTGACGAACAACTTTCCGACACCATGGCTGAAAGCGGTTTTGCGTTCCTGGGGCTCAGTTTCTCCTGGCTTTCTTTGTCTGGAGATTTACCGCGCGTAAAGAGGGAACAAAAGTAAGGCATTTACCAGGCGGCGCCAAACTGATGGTTGTCGCCGCTTTTATTCTGGTAGGCACCGAAGTACTGGCGTTGGGTGTGTTCGGGCAAAAGGCTTGGGCCAGTGTCTATTTTACTGCTCCCAAGCCCGACGATCTGCAGGTTCAGGTGCAAGCCGGCCAGTTTGCGTTTTACTTCCGCTACCCCGGCCCGGATGGGAAGTTCGGTCCTTTGCACCCCGACAAGATCGATGAAGGTAACTCCAATTTTTTCGGCCTGGATCCGGCGAGCGACGTCGAAGCGCGCGACGATGTTGTCGCCGCCGAATTGGCGGTGCCTGTAAATCGTGAAGTGCACCTAATGATGCACGCCAAAGATGTGGGCCACTCTTTCTATGTCCGCGAACTGCGTCTTCAGCAGGATTTCGTTCCCGGATTGGATTTGTCCCTCCATTTCACCGCTACCAAGCCAGGCAAGTACGAAATCCTGTGTACTCAGTTGTGCGGTCTTGGTCACTACAATATGAAGGCGTATCTCGATGTTATGACTCAGGAAGATTTTGAGAAATGGATGAAAGAGAAGATATCGGAGCAGTAGCAGTGTCTCTCAACCCGCAAAGCGCCTGACGGCACTTCGGGGTTTTTCTACAACGAGGTGAGGCCCATGCAGGAAGCGTCTCCAGCTCAGGTTCACGTTCACACTCCACCAACTTCATTTCTCCGCAAACACGTCTTCAGCCTCGACCACAAAGTTATCGGTCTGCAATACTACGGGCTGGCGCTCGCCGCAGTTACCCTTGGCATGGTGCTTTCCTGGCTGATGCGCTTTCACCTAGTGTGGCCGAACGCCGCCATTCCAGGACTGAATTTTATTTCCAAGGTTGGCGCGCCGGGCGGCGTCATTACCCCCGAATACTATTTGTCGCTACTTACGATGCATGGCACGTTGATGGTTTTCTTTGTACTGACCAACGCGCCGTTCGCTGCCTTTGGTAATTATTTTCTGCCCATTCAGATTGGCGCCGAGGACATGGCTTTCCCGCGTTTCAACATGATGTCCTTCTGGACCACCTTGGCGGCCTTCCTGGTTCTGATCACGGCGTTCTTCATTCCCGATGGGCCGCCTATTTCTGGTTGGACCGCCTATGCGCCGCTTAGCGCCATTGGTTCGGACGCTGGTCCTGGGCTCGGCTGGGGCCAAAATCTTTGGGCCATTTCCATCGCGCTGTTCTGTGCCGGGTCTCTGCTTGGCGCACTGAACTTCATCTCTACTACTCTGGACCTGCGCGCCAAGGGCATGACGCTCATGCGCATGCCGATTTGCACCTGGGCCTGGTTCATCACTTCCTGTATCGCACTGCTGGCGTTTGCTGTTCTGCTCCCGGCTTGCCTGCTGTTGATTCTTGACCGCACCGCTGGAACCAGTTTTTTCATTCCCTCGGGCCTGGTCGTGAGCGACCGCTTGCAACCGCACGCCGGCGGCTCACCGCTGTTATGGCAGCACTTGTTCTGGTTCTTTGGCCATCCCGAGGTCTACATCGCCATTCTGCCTTCCATGGGCATCGTTTCGCACGTGCTCATGGCCAGCATGCGCAAGCCGCTCTTGAGCGCGAAAGTCATTATTTACTCCATGCTGTCGATCGGCTTCCTCAGCTACATGGTCTGGGGTCATCACATGTTTGTCAGTGGCATGAACCCCTTCTCATCGCTGCTGTTTTCTTTCCCCACTCTGACCATCACCATTCCCGCGACGATCATGACCTTGATCTGGCTGGGTAGTCTTTACGGCGCCAATATTCGTATGACCTCCGCGGCCCTCTTCGCCCTCGGCTTCATTTCCATGTTCGTGAGTGGAGGCGTCAGTGGTTTTTTCCTGGCGCAACCATCCATCGATATATATCTGCACGCTACCTACTTCGTAGTCGGCCATTTCCACATGGTGATGGGTGTGGCCTCCATCTTTGGGGTGTTCGCCGGAACTTATTTCTGGTTTGGAAAAATGACCGGGCGCATGCTCAACGAAACGCTGGGTAAGGTGCATTTCTGGATTACCTTCATAGGCACCTACTGCATCTTTATGCCTTTTCACTATCTCGGCATCGTCGGCAACATTCGCCGCTACTCCACCTTCGTCGACGATTTCATGGGCCCGCTGATGCCCTTGCACAAGTTCATTACCATCGCGGCGCTTATTACCGGGGCGGGTCAGCTCATTTTTCTATTCAACCTGTTCCACAGCCGCTTCTGGGGTAAGCCTGCGCCACAAAATCCGTGGGACGGCACCTCGCTTGAGTGGAGCGTTCCGTCGCCTCCACCGTGGAATAATTTTGGCGATGTGCACCCCGTGGTTTATCACGACTCGTATCAGTACGGCGTGAAGGGCTCCAAAGGGGATTACGTTATGCAAGATTCGCCGGAGCAAGTAGTCGGCGGCTAAATGTTACCGAATCGCATTTGAGAACGTCACATAGCTGAACCAGAAAGACGCTTGAAAAATATGTTGTCAACCACCTATACGCCAGTCGCCATACCGCCTGTCGATGGGCCAGTCGTGCAGCCCGTTCGCACCAGCGTGAACGTTGCGGCGCGCTCAGCGGCTGACGGAGCGTCTCGTAGCGGCGTCTGGGTGGCGATCTTTGCCATCACCATGTTCTTCGCGGCCTTTACCAGCGCGTTGTTTGTGCGCGAAGGGTCCGCGGCGGATTGGACTCACCTGGTGTTGCCTCCGATTCTTTATGCCAACACCATGGTGCTTCTGTTAGGCAGCCTGACATTGGTGATGGCCACTCGAGTCGTGAACGCTCACGCGCTTCTGGACTCACACGCGGTGAAGACCGTGATGGTTTGGCTCATAGCGACACTTGCTCTGGGATCGCTTTTCATTGCGGGGCAGTATGAAGCGTGGCGTCAATTGGCGGCCCAGGGGCTTTTCCTCTCCACCAATCCCAACAGTTCATTTTTTTATGTGTTCACTGGCATGCACATCCTGCACCTTCTCGGCGGAATAGCGGCGCTCGTATATTTGATTGGCCAACTGGCCGGCAGTCACACCACCTTCCGGCGTGCCGCTTTTCAGAACACGGCGATTTATTGGCATTTTATGGGTGTGCTGTGGCTGTACCTGCTTTTTATTTTGCGCACAAAACTTTAATGGCCTTTCGGGGGGGAACGACTGTGAACGAGTCCCAAGTAGCTGTCCACGGTGCCATCATGGAGTCCTCTCCTTACGCAATTCCTTCGCGCAAGCTGACCATGTGGCTGTTTATCATCTCTGACGCCGTTACGTTCGGAGCTTGCTTGATGGCTTACGGTTATTTGCGGGCCGCGAGTACGGATTGGCCCACGCCATTTAAGTTTTACCCTACCACCCTCAATGTCATCATCATGACCTTTGTGCTTATCACCAGCAGTTTGACGATGCTAGGCGCCGTCGACGCAGCGAAGCTTGGAGATAAAGCCAAGGCCAGCCGCTTTTTGTGGTCCACTATTTTTCTGGGCGCTTTATTTGCGGGGCTGCACATTCGCGAATGGCTCGGGCTGATCAACGAAGGTGTCCGGCCATTTCATAATCCCTGGGGTTCTCCGCTCTTCGGAGCCACCTTCTTCAGCATTACCGGGCTGCATTTGCTGCACGTCATCTGCGGTGTCATCGCGCTGATCGTAATTTGGCGCGGATATACTCGTGGTACGCTGACTGCCGGGTATGTGGAAACCACCGGCCTGTACTGGCACTTCGTGGATCTCGTGTGGATGTTCGTGGTACCGACGATTTATCTGTTAAGTATTCAACGCTGAAGGAAAATCCAACTATGAACGACAAAGCTGCCACTGGCAAAGCTTCCATCACTGCTCCATCGACATCTGGAAACGTCATCGCGAAATATCTGCCGGTCTATTTTGCTTTGCTGGCTATCGCCGGGCTGGAGATATTTTTGGCTTATCGAAATTTTTCGGTGCTGACGCTGCTGGTCATCCTGCTGGCCTTGGCCATCTGCGGCGCTGCGTTGGCGGTGATGTACTTCATGCACCTCGCGGAGGAGCGCCCCAGCCTGTTCTTATCGCTGATTCCCGCCACTATTTTTGTGCTGTTCATGATGAATGCTATTTGGACAGATAGTTTCCGGTTGCTTCATATGAAGCCATTCCCTCATTGAGTAAGCTGCCTTGCCAGGACTTGCTCGTAGGTACGTTCCAGGAGATACTCAGCAAGAAAGATTATAGGTCGAGTACATGAAAGCTCGTCAGGGAACTTGGCAATATCTATGGCGGTCCATCACTCGCCGTGCCGCGGTGTTACTGATGGCGTTGCTGACTCCCACCTTAGTCTTCGCGCAGAACTGCGCCCTCTGCTACACGCAAGCAGCTGGTTCCGGTTCCCGAATGATCCATGCTTTAAAAAGCGGGATACTGATTCTTATGATTCCGCCGATGGGTATCTGCATCGGACTCACCGTAATGGCCTATAAGAAGCGCAATCAATTCAACGACGACTCCGATCAAAATTAAAGTCCGCAAACCCGCAGACGATTGTTTACCTGACTAATCTTTCCTCTCTCCCGAAATCGCGCCCCTTTGCGTTTCACCTCTTCGATCACTACATGCTGATTGGTTTGTTGGCGCTAATCGGCTTCGTGTAACAGCGATGCGCGCACCTTTTCCAGTTCTTTCCGTTTTGATTTATTCACATCTGGAAATTTCAGATTCACGTCGTTCAGCGCCGTTACGATCGCCAGGGCCGCCACTACTCTTGTGAACCATTTGTTATCGGCAGGGACCACGTACCAGGGAGCATTCTTGTCTGCAGTGTTTTGAATCGTATCCTGGTAGGCATCCTGGTATTGCTTCCAGTAGCCGC
>JGI12053J15887_10001661_pt1 | contig 10503 bp, 9 predicted proteins | sample MedBloCAOM1_O3_FD_15887 | JGI IMG/M metagenome (IMG submission 15887) | reverse complement strand
TTTCGCCTCCGCCAGCGTGAACCGGCCACGAACGCGCGAGCCTGCGCGCACCGGCGAGATGAAGCGCAATTTATCAAAACCGTAGTTCACGCCCATCGTGGTGCCTTCGATGACCGGCATCACTTCATAGGACATGATGGACANCAGCGACATCGTGAGAAAACCGTGCGCCACCGTGGTGCCGTACGCGGTTTCCTTTTTGGCCCGCTCCGGATCGATATGGATGAACTGGTGATCCTCGATCACGTCGGCATAGACGTTGATTCGGTTCTGATCGACAAGGTGCCATGACGACACGCCGATCTCCTTGCCCACCATGTTCTGATAGGTTTCCAGCGAAACCGGCGGTTTTTTCCAAACTTCATTCATCGACTAGCTCTCCAACCCGGCGGTCCGCACCTTTTGCAGCTCCGGAAAATCTTCTTCGCGGAATTCGTGTCCGCGCAGCGTGTCATCCCGGTTATTGTCATGCTCGAGCCGGCGCAACTGCACGCGGCGGATCTTTCCGGAAATCGTCTTCGGCAATTCGGTGACCAGTTCGAGTTTCCGGATGCGCTTGAACGGCGCGAGCCGTGCATGCAAGTGCCGGAAGATCGACAGCGCGGTTTCCGGCGTGCGCTCGGTGCCCGCCACCAGCAGCACATAGGCCTTGGGGATCGCCAGCCGGATCGGGTCGGGACTCGGCACGACGGCGGCTTCCGCGACCTTTTCATGTTCGAGCAAGATGCTTTCAATCTCGAACGGGCTGATGCGATAGTCTGAGGATTTGAAGACGTCGTCGGAACGACCGACGAAGGTGAGATAGCCTTCGTCATCGGCAAAGACGACGTCGCCGCTGCGATAGAGATCGCCATCGGCGCCGGATAGTTTGCCGTCGTCGGCCTGATAGCCCTGCATCAGTCCGGCCGGGCGGTCCGTGCCGAGCACCAGCGTGACCTCGCCCTCTTTCGTGATGTGCCCGTCACCATCGGTGATCTGCACGCGATAGCCGGGCAGCGGCCGGCCCATCGAGCCGACTTTGACCTTCTGTCCCGGCGAGTTGCCGGCAAGCGCGGTGGTCTCGGTCTGTCCATAGCCGTCGCGGATCGTCAACCCCCAGGCCGCGCGCACCTGATCGATCACTTCGGGGTTGAGCGGCTCACCGGCGCCACAGACTTCGCGTAAGGACACCTTGAAAGCCGAAAGTTTTTCCTGGATGAACAGCCGCCACACTGTCGGCGGCGCGCACAAGGTAGTGACGCCGCAGCGGCCGATGGTCGCGAGCAGCGCCTTGGCATCGAAGCGCGGCTGGTTGACCACAAACACGGTCGCCCCCGCATTCCAGGGCGCGAAAAAACAGCTCCAGGCATGCTTGGCCCAGCCCGGAGAAGAGATGTTGAGATGCACGTCACCCGGCCGCAGCCCGAGCCAGTACATCGTCGACAACGCGCCAATGGGATAGCTGCGCTGGCTGTGCCGCACCAGCTTTGGCTTTGCGGTGGTACCCGAGGTGAAATAAAGCAGCACCGGATCGTCGGCCTTGGTCGGCCCATCAGGCACGAATGTTTCGGACGCGTCGGCCGCCTGTTCGAACGGCAGCCAGCCGTCGTGCTTCGACGTCGCGCCGACTACGATGCGCACGAGACGGTCGCCGCCGAGGCCCTTGAATTTCGCCACCTGGTCCTGCGTCGCCACCACCACCCTCGCCCGGCCGCGATCAAGACGGTCGCGCAGCTCATCCGGCGTGAGTAGCGTGGTAGCGGGAATCACGACGACACCGAGCTTCATCGCCGCCAGCATGGTCTCCCACAGCGGCACGACATTTCCGAGCAGCAACAGCAAATGGTCGCCGCGCTTCAGGCCCTGCGCGCGCAGGAAGTTTGCGACCTGATTGGAGCGCCGCGACAGCGCGCCGAATGAAAGTTTTGTTTCCCTGTCGCTGCCGGCATCCACGATCCACAGCGCGGCGCGGTCCTTGCTCGCGGGATCGCGCGCCAGTTCGGCATCGAACCAGTCGAGCGCCCAGTTGAACGGCTCGGGGTCGGGCCAGCGGAATCCCTTCACCGCCGCGTCGTAATCGGTGCGATGCTTGAGCAGAAAAGCGCGCGCTTCCTTAAAGCTGGTCATCAAGTCTTCCCGGCAAGGCTCCGAACGTGCTGGATAATTCCGGAAAAGTCGACCCCGCCATGGCCGGCCGCATCGAACGCCTTGTAGATCTCCTGAGCGTGCTTGCCGAGCGGCGTCGCCGCGCCCGAGGCCTTGGCCGCATCCTGCGCCAGCGTCAGGTCTTTCACCATCAGGTTCGACGCAAAGCCGGGCTTGTAGCTGTTGTTGGCCGGCGAGGCCGGCACCGGGCCCGGCACCGGGCAATAGGAGGTCAGCGCCCAGCATTGTCCCGATGAGGTGGAGGCGACGTCGAACAGCGCCTGGTGCGACAGCCCGAGTTTTTCCGCGAGCACGAAGGCTTCGCCGACCCCGATCATGGAAATGGCAAGCATCATGTTGTTGCAGATCTTTGCTGCCTGGCCTGCACCGGCGCTTCCACAGTGAACAAGTTTCTTGCCCATGTTCTCGAGCAGGGGCTTTGCCGCCGCGAATGCCTTTTCCTCGCCGCCGCACATGAACGTCAGCGTCGCGCCCTTGGCGCCGACGGTGCCGCCGGAGACCGGGGCATCGACCGAGGCCATGCCATGTGTCGCCGCGAGAGCATGAGCCTGCTTGGCGCTTTCGACATCGATCGTCGAGCAGTCGATGATAAGCGCGCCCTTCTTCATCGATGGGATCACCTCAGTCCACACTGACATCACGTGCCTGCCCGCTGGAAGCATGGTGATCACGACGTCGGCGCCCTTCACCGCGGCAACCGAACTTTCGGCAATCGCGGCGCCGTCGGACTTGGCCTGATCGCGCGAAGCCGCCACCAGATCGAACGCGGTCACCTTGTGGCCGGCCTTGACCAGATTGGCGGCCATTGGGCCGCCCATATTGCCGAGCCCGATGAATGCGATGCTTGCCATGTCGAATCCTCCGCGTGGTGCGTTTCTGTTTTGATTAAGTGAATTTCAGTTCGTCGGCGCCGATTTCGGCAAAGTACGGCGCCACCATTTCCGGCGTGACATCCTCGATTCGCGGCGGCGACCATTTTGGATTGCGGTCCTTGTCGATTACGGCGGCGCGCACGCCCTCGCGNAAATCNTCGCTGGCGAACACTTCCAGCGCGGCGCGATATTCCCGCACCAGGCATTCCTCGAGCGAGGCCGCTGTCCGCGCCAGCCGCAGCAGTTTTAGCGTCACCACCATGCCGCGCGGCGACTTTTCACTCAATGTCTTGAGCGTTGTGATGGCGGGCTCGGAGCCGTCGCGCTGCAGGGCCGCAATAATATCTTGCATGCGGTCATAGGCAAACCATGCGTCGATCTTCGGTTGCATCGCCGCGACCGGGCCCGAGGCCTCGCCCGTTGAAAAACCGTCGATTAGGGCTTTCACTTCACTTGAGCTTGTTCGAGGGCGGACCTTGGTGAGCGCCTCGCGCAACGCAGGCATCTTTCCGGATGGCACCACGGCGTCGGCAAAGCGCGCATAGATCGCGTCCGGACCGGTCATGGTCTGGCCGGTCAATCCAAAGTACGTTCCTATCTCGCCCGGCGCGTGCGACAGCAGCCAGGTGCCGCCGACATCGGGGAAGAAGCCGAGGCCCACTTCCGGCATCGCGAGTTTGGTCTTCTCGGTCACCACGCGATGGCGGCTGTGCGCCGACAGCCCGACACCCCCGCCCATTACGATGCCATCCATGAAGGCGACATAGGGTTTTGGGAATTTGGCGATGCGGGCGTTGAGGATGTATTCCTCGCGCCACAAAATCTTGCCGAGATCGCCGTTGACCTTGGAGCTTTCCCAGAGCGCGCGGATATCGCCGCCGGCGCAAAGCCCGCGCTCGCCGGCGCCTTCGAGTACGATTACAGCCACTTCCGGATCGGCTTCGAACACGTCTAGCGCCTTGTCGACGTCGCGGAACATTTCCAGCGTGACGGCATTGATCGTCTTCGGCCGGTTGAGGCGGATGATCCCGGCAAAACCCTCGCGCCGCACGATCAGGTCCGGTTCGACGCCGGCAACTTGAGCCGCCGTGCTCATGGCCCGCCCTCGATCAACTTGCGCGACACGATCAGCCGCATGATTTCGTTGGTGCCTTCCAGAATCTGGTGCACCCGCAGATCGCGCACGATCTTTTCGATGCCGTATTCGCTGAGATAGCCATAGCCGCCGTGCAGTTGCAGCGCCTGGTTGGCGACGTCGAAGCCGACATCGGTGCCAAAGCGCTTTGCCATCGCGCACAGCATGGTGGCGTCAGGGTCCTTGCGGTCCAGCGCAGCAGCCGCGCGCCACACAAAAGTCCGGGCCGCCTCGAGCTCGGTCGCCATATCGGCGAGACGGAACTGCAGCGCCTGGAATTCGTCCAACCGTTTGCCGAAAGCCTTGCGCTCCTTCATGTAGGCGAGCGATTTTTCGAGCGCGTTCTGCGCGCCACCGAGCGAACAGGCGGCAATGTTGATGCGGCCGCCATCGAGCCCGGCCATCGCGATCTTGAAGCCGATGCCTTCGTCGCCGAGCCGATTCTCGACCGGCACGCGGGCATTCTCGAAGATCACGGCGCGGGTCGGCTGCGCGTTCCAGCCCATTTTGCGCTCATTGGCGCCGAGCGAAAGGCCAGGCGTGGCGCCCTCGATCACCAGCGTCGAAATTCCCCCGGGGCCTTCGCCTCCGGTTCGCACCATCACGACATAAACATCGCCGGCGCCGGCGCCGGAGATGAATTGTTTCTGGCCGTTGAGCACATAGTGATCGCCGTCGCGCACCGCGCGGGTGCGCAGCGCCGCGGCATCCGAACCGGAGCCCGGCTCGGTCAGGCAATAGCTCGCGAGCAATTCCATGGTGCACAGCTTCGGCAGCCATTTCCGCCGCTGCGCATCGTTGCCGTAGGCATCGATCATCCACGATGCCATGTTGTGGATCGAGATGAAGGCCGACACCGTCGGACAGCCCTGCGCCAGCGCCTCGAAGATCAGCGCAGCATCGAATCGCGTCAGCGCCGAACCGCCGACGTCATCGCGGATGTAGATGCCGCCGATACCGAGTGTTGCCGCCTCGCGCATCACGTCGACCGGAAAATGCTTCTCCTCGTCCCAGCGGATCGCGTGCGGCGCGATTTTTTCCGCGGCAAATTCCCGCGCCATATCGCGAACCGCAATCTGGTCCTCGTTGAGGGCGAACTGCATCTTTGAAGGCTAGTTCATCGTCGGAATCGAGAACTCCGCGCCCTCCTTGACGCCGGACGGCCAGCGCGAGGTAATGGTCTTGGTCTTGGTGTAGAAGCGGACCGAATCCGGACCGTGCTGGTTGAGATCGCCGAAGCCGGATTTCTTCCAGCCGCCAAACGTGTAGTAGGCGATCGGCACCGGGATCGGCACGTTGATGCCGACCATGCCGACATTGACGCGGGCAGCAAAATCACGCGCGGCATCGCCGTCGCGGGTGAAGATCGCGACCCCATTGCCGTAGTCATGATCGGACGGCAGGCTCAGGGCCTCCTTGTAGTCGTGCGCGCGCACCACCGACAGCACCGGGCCAAAAATCTCCTCTTTGTAGATCCGCATGTCCCTGGTGACGTTGTCGAACAGGCAGCCGCCCATGTAGAAGCCGTTTTCGTAACCTTGCATCTTGAAGCCGCGGCCGTCGACCGCCAGCGTGGCGCCTTCCTTGATGCCGATTTCGACGTAATTCTTGACGCGATTGAGCGCCTCGCGCGTCACCAGCGGGCCGTAATCGGCGGACGGATCGATCGAGGTGCCGATCTTTAGGGACTCGACGCGCGGAATTAGCTTTTCCATCAGCCGGTCGCCGGTGGTCTTGCCGACCGGCACCGCCACCGAGATCGCCATGCAGCGTTCACCGGCTGAGCCGTAGCCGGCGCCGATCAGGGCATCGACGGTTTGGTCCATATCGGCATCTGGCATCACGATGGCGTGGTTCTTGGCGCCGCCAAAACATTGCGCGCGTTTTCCGGTGGCTGCGGCGCGCTCGTAAATGTACTGCGCGATCGGCGAGGAGCCGACAAAGCCAACCGCCTTGATATCGGGATCGTCGAGGATGGCGTCGACCGCTTCCTTGTCGCCGTTGACGACATTCAGAATGCCCGGCGGCAGCCCCGCCTCGATCATCAGCTTCGCAAGCTCCATCGGCACGCCGGGATCGCGCTCTGACGGCTTTAAGATGAACGCGTTGCCGCAGGCGATCGCGGGGGCGAATTTCCACATCGGGATCATGGCCGGGAAGTTGAATGGCGTGATGCCGGCGACGACGCCGAGCGGCTGCCGCATCGAATAGATGTCGATGCCGGGGCCGGCGCCTTCGGTATATTCGCCTTTCATCAGATGCGGGATGCCGCAGGCGAATTCGACGACTTCAAGTCCGCGCTGGATATCGCCCTTGGCGTCGGGGACGGTCTTGCCATGTTCGCGTGCCAGCAAGTCGGCGAGTTTGTCGTAGTCACGCTGCGCCAGTTCGAGGAACTTCATCATCACGCGGGCACGGCGCTGCGGGTTGGTGGCGGCCCATTCGACCTGCGCGGCACGCGCGTTCTCCACCGCCGCGCGCACCTCCGCCCTGGAGGCCAGCGCCACCTTGGCCTGCACGTCGCCGGTCATCGGTTCGAAAACATCGGCCGTCCGGCCGGAGGTGCCCGTTACTTCCTTGCCACCGATGAAATGTCCGATTGAGCGCATATTATCCTCCACGACTGGCCGAATGCCGGTTTTGGGCGGCATCTTGCAGTCTTTCAGACGTTTGGAAAGGGCTTCCACGCGCGGCGGTTTTGCGAAAACGCCGGCTCCGGACCGCATACCGGGCATTCGAACAATGGCGTAGGCAGTTACCTATTGGGAGGCGCGCGTTAGTTCCGCGTCGCGGTGGCACTCTTCCTGGGGGCCGGTTTCTTTGCCTCCCCCCGCATCAGCACGGCTTCGCGTCCGGCACCCAAAATCTCGTCGGAAAATTCGCCGGAACCGGCGATGCGGGACAGCACCAGCGTCCCCATCATGGTCGCGAGCGTGGCCATCGCCTGCTTGCGCGCCGCCTTGCGCGGAACATCCAGGATCTGATCGGCCATGATGTCGATCATCTGCTCGAGTTTTGCCGCAAAGGCCTTGCGCGTCTTCGCGCTCTCGCGCGCGATCTCCGCGCCCAGCGTCGGCACGGCGCAGCCGTGGCCGGGATCGTCGCGATGCACCGGCGTCAGATAGGTTTCCACGATCGTCGCCAGACGCTTGTCGAGCGGGGTCTGCTCGGCGATCTTGCGCCAGCGCTCGGTCGAGCGGTCCATCGCATAGGCAAAGGCCTCGATCACCAGCGCTTCGCGCGAATCGAAATGCGCGTAGAAGCCGCCGTGGGTCAGCCCCGCGTCCTTCATCAGGTCGGCGACGCCGATGCCATGCGCACCCTTCTCGCGAAGCCGCACNGAGGCCTTCTTCACGATCCGGGCGTGGGTTTCCTGCTTGTGTTCCTTCGAATAGCGCATGGCCGTCCTATTGGATGTCTATAGTCATATAATAGCACTTGCGCGTGGAAAAAGCTGCAGCTATTTCGGCGCCGGGCCGCCGATCATCGAAAAGATCGCGGTTGCGTGCACTGCAAGATTGCCCGCGCCGTCGCGGACAAATCCTTCGGCATAGCTGGTCTGGCGGCCGAGTTTTACGACTTTACCCTCGGCCTGGATGGTGCCCGACTTGACCGAAAGCGGCCGCAGGTAGGTCAGTTTGAGGTCGAGGGTGACCGCACCCTGTCCTGCCGGCAGCATGGTCGAGATCGCACAGCCCATGGCGGTATCGAGCAGCGCCGCCGATGTCGCGCCGTGCAGGAGCCCGATGGTATTTTCCAGGCTCTCATGCGGCTCGAGTTCCATCACGATGCGGCCGGGCTCGGCCACGCGCAGGCGAAAATCGATCAGCCGCGCCATCGGCGGCTCCGGCAAAAGCCCGTCGCGGATCGCGCGCATCGCCTCCAGCCCGGACATTCCGGACGCCGCCTTTGCGGCCGGCCCCGGTGCCTGCCAGTCCACCACCCGCTCGCGCCGCAGCGCCGCGGTGAAAAGGTCGGGGGATTCCACGCGTTCCGCACTGCCGGCGACTGTCACGGCCGATCTCCTTTAGATGACGTATATCATATTATAACAACGACCGCGACGACGCAACCGCGACGCCCGCGACGACCCTTGACAAGGACCGGGTTTGCCCGGGAAGTGGCGCGAACCTGGGCTCCGCGCGCGCACCCGATAACGAGAAAATTCCATGGAAATGCTCAATCCCCATTGCGGCATCGATCGCGACGATCGCGGCGTGGTGCGCCTGACGATCTGCAGCGCCGGTTCGCTCAACATCCTGAGTTCGGCAGTGACCGATGCCGTGCGCGAGGGGCTAACAAGCCTCGCCACCGACCGCGACATCCGTGCGGTCATCCTGGCCGGCCAGAGCGAGAAGAGCATGATCGGCGGCGCCGACATCCGGGAAATGGCAAAACTCGACCAAAAGTCCGCGGAAGCATTCATCACCCGGCTGCGCGATCTCTGCGAAGCGGTGCGCGCCTTCCCTGCCCCGGTGATCGCGCGGCTGCCCGGCTGGTGCCTCGGCGGCGGGCTCGAAGTCGCCGCCGCCTGCGATTTCCGGATCGCCGCCCATGACGCCAGGTTCGGCATGCCCGAGGTACGGGTTGGCATTCCCTCCGTGATCCATGCGGCCTTGTTGCCGCGGCTGATCGGCTGGGGCCGCGCCCGCTGGCTGGTGATGACGGCGGAAAATATCGACGCGCCAACGGCACTGGCCTGGGGCCTCGTCAACGTCGTCGCGCCGCCCGGCGGGCTGGACACGGCGGTCGAGCACACCGTCAAGGCGCTGCTCGAATGCGGGGCGCAAGCCTTGCGAGCGCAAAAGGCATTGCTGCATCAATGGGAGGAATTGCCGCTGACCGAATCCGTCAATCTCAGCGTCGGCGTGTTCGGAAAATCCTTCCTGTCCGGCGAGCCGCAGCGGATGATGCAGGGCTTTCTCAACCGGAAAAGATGATTTTGGGAAACCCATGAGATCCGCCGGCAAAGGTCCGCTCGATTCGCTGTAACGGTAATGCCACTCATGACAATTTGTCAGCCCGCCGGCGTTGCATTTTTTGCGGCGCATCATATGATGATTATAATGTCATAAACGCCGCCATTCTGGAGCACGGCCATGGCCACCGATCCCGTCGTCATCCTTTCCGCCGCCCGCACCCCGCTCGGCCGCTTCATGGGCGATCTCACGCCGCTCAGCGCCCACAAGCTCGGCTCCCATGTGATTGGCGCCGCGCTGGAACGGGCCAAATTGGCGCCCGAACGGATCGACGAGGTTTTTATGGGCAATGTGCTGCCGGCCGGACAGGGCCAGGCCCCGGCCCGACAGGCGGCGCGCGGCGCCAAGCTGCCCGACGCCACCGGCGCCACCACCATCAACAAGGTCTGCGGTTCCGGCATGAAGGCGACCATGCTCGCGCACGACATCATCAACGCGGGTTCCGCCGAGATCGTCGTCTCCGGCGGCATGGAGAGCATGAGCAACGCGCCGTATCTTTTGGCCAAGGCGCGCTCCGGCTATCGCGCCGGCCATGACCGCATCATCGACCACATGATGATGGACGGCCTAGAGGACGCCTACGAGACCGGCCGTTCGATGGGCGATTTCGGCGAGGCCACCGCGGAAGCCTATCAGTTCACCCGCGCCGACCAGGACAAGTACGCCATGGAGACGCTGACCCGCGCCCGCAAGGCGGTGGAAGGCGGCGCGTTCAAGGCGGAGATCGCGCCGGTCACCATCGCGGAGAAGACGGGCGCGCGAGTCATCGCCAATGACGAGCATCCGCTCAAGGTCGATCCCGCGAAAATTCCCGGCTTGAAACCGGCGTTCCGCGCCAACGGCACCATCACGCCGGCCGCATCCTCGGCTAATGCCGACGGCGCCGCCGCGCTTATTCTTGCAAAGCGCTCGCTCACCGACCGCGACGGCGTGAAATATCTAGCCGAGATCAAGGGCCACGCCACCCATAGCCAGGAACCGCAATGGTTTACCACCGCACCGATCCCGGCGATCCGAAAACTGCTCGACAAGGTCGGCTGGAGCGTCGGCGATGTCGACCTGTTCGAGATCAACGAGGCGTTTGCGGTGGTGGCGATGGCAGCGCAGCGCGATCTGGGAATCCCGCGCGAGAAGCTGAATATCAATGGCGGCGCCTGCGCGCTCGGCCATCCCATCGGCGCCACCGGCGCGCGCCTGATCGTCACGCTGCTGCATGCGCTGGAAGCGCAGAACCTCAAACGCGGCGTGGCGGCGCTCTGCATCGGCGGCGGCGAAGCGACCGCGATTGCGGTCGAACGCATCGTGCACTGACGCGCGTTTCGTTGCAGCATCACACCTTATCCAGGATGGCAGTGCCATGATCTCGAACTGG
>JGI12053J15887_10001659_pt1 | contig 10511 bp, 7 predicted proteins | sample MedBloCAOM1_O3_FD_15887 | JGI IMG/M metagenome (IMG submission 15887) | reverse complement strand
CCTTGTCGAGCAGCCCCGCCAGCACGGGCCGTTCGGCGAGATTGGCATCGCCCGCCCACACGGCGCGATAGAGCGCGGGCACGCAGGCGTCGCCCTGCCCGAGCTCGATGGCGACCAGGGCGGCGCGGCGCAGCACGTCGAAGTCGAAGCCGCGCATGTTGGGATTGCGCTGGAACGGCACCTGGTAGCGCGCCACCCACCGGCCGACATCGGCGCCGGCGTATTTGAGCTTNTTCTTGCATTCAGGCGTGGGCTGATTGCCGACCAGCTTCATCAATTCGAGGATGCGGAACGGCCGGTAGACGATCTCCGCGCCGGTNTCGGCACGCAGTGCGTCGAACTGCGTCGTGGCGAGNTAGCTGTAGGGNCTCANGAAATCGAAGTGGAACTCGATCGGTCGGGCCATGGATTCTCCTCATCCGGGATGGTGATCGCGAGCGCGACCTCAGGCCGCCTTCGCCGCGAGCTTGGCGAGATAGGGGCCCACGTCGGGCGCGAAAGCGGCATGGNCGCAAAGCCGGTCGTANTGCGCCATGGCGCGCGGATAGTCGCCGGCGACAGCGTCCTGCAGGATGGGTTTCAGGCCATGCTCGGCCAGCGANCTGGCCCGCGCCCGCTCGTTGGAGAACAGGGTGAACTCGGCCACGAAGCAGATATCCGCCAGAGTGACGTCATCGCCGACCAGGTACCGGCGGGCCGGCGCCAGGGCCTGCTCGATGCCGGACATGTAGATCGCAAAAGCATCGCGCGCGCGGGCATGCACATCGGCCGGCACCTCGCCGCGCAGCGCCAACAAATAGATCTGTGAATCGCGGGCGAACACCAGGCTGGCATCGAGGAAGCTGTCGATGCGCGCTGCGCTGTAGGCATCGCGGCCGTAGAGGGGAAAAGCATCGGCGCCCAGCCGCGCGACGGCCCGCATGATGCTGTTGGACTCGAATATGCCCACCTTGCCGTCCGGACTGAAGGCAGCCGGCACGGTGCCGAAAGGATGAGCCGCGAGAAATTCCGCGGTCTTGAAAAGCCGCCCCTTGAAGCCGGTCCGGCCGGAGAGCTGCAACCCGCCGCTTGCCTCGCGCTCGTCTTCCGAGAGCGGCCGCGCGTCGAAGTCCCACAGCCATCCCGCGAGCTCACCCGGCGCCGCGCCCCTGATATCGAGCTCGATGCCGGTCAATCTGGCGGCAATGGTCGCCTTCCAGAGCCGCGGGTTGGGCAGGTAGGAGAAGATGCGAAGCTGGCTCACGGCGACATCCCTCTGGGAACACGCACCCATAGTCCATGTGAAAACAACACGCTTCAAACGCCAAAAATTAATGACGACCCGAGAACTATGATTGAACCTCCGATTGACCAGTTTTAAAAATACACTGATACAGGCAGCGGGCCAAAACCAATCAAGAGTGCGCGGAGGGAGATGCAATGACGCCGTTACATATCCAAAGCGCTGCACGGGAACTGCTGGCTGGTCTGCCGCAGCGGCTCGACCGGGTTTTCAGGCCATGGGCGGAAAGCGCGCCCGAGCGGCCGGCCTTGATCGGGGACGGCAAGGTCTGGACGTACGGCGCTCTCGAAAAAATCGTCGACGATGCGGCGGCGGCGCTCAGGCTGCATGGCGTGCGCCCGGGCGACCGAGTCATGGTCGTGAGCGAGAACAGCCTGGCGCTGGCCGCTCTCATCCTGGCGGTCTCGGCGATCGATGCCTGGTCGGTGGTCGCCAATCCACGCCTGTCCGAGCGCGAAATCGACCAGATCCGCGACCACAGCGGCGCCCGCCTTGTCTACTACACGGTGGAGGTCTCCGAGCTCGCCCGCGCCCATGCCCGCCGTCACGAGGCGCGCGCGGTGGACATGGGCCCGCTCGGCACCTTGCACATCGGCCCGCTGAACGAGACCACGGTGCCGGAAACCGTCGAGGAGGATGGCGCGCGCCAGGTCGCGGCACTGCTCTACACGTCGGGCACGACCGGCAATCCCAAGGGCGTGATGCTCACGCATCGCAACATCCTGTTCAACGCCAGCATTTCGCGGTCGCTTCGCCAACCGACGGCGGACGACGTGATCTACGGCGTCCTGCCGATGTCGCACATCGTGGGCTTCTCGATCATCCTGGCGGGAACCCTGATCGGCGGCAGCGCCGTCCATATCGTTCCGAGATACGATCCCGCGGCCTTTGTGAATGCCGTTCGCGAGCACGGCATCTCCCTGCTGTTCGGCGTGCCCACGACCTACCAGCGCCTGCTCGAATACAAGGCCGTGGCCGGCCTCAATACGCTACCGCGCGGACGCCTGCGCGGTCTCTATGTCGCCGGTGCGCCGCTCGATCCCACCCTCAAACAGGCGATCGAGACGGAATTCGGCCTTCCTCTGCTCAACGCCTACGGCATCACTGAGTGCGCGCCGGGCATCTCGGGCGTACGCGCTGAAGCACCGCGGGCCGACACGTCGGTGGGCCCGATCCTGCCGGGCATAGAGGTCCGGCTGGTCGGTCTCGACGGCAAGCCGGTCGCCGACGGCGAGGTCGGCGAATTGCACGTGCGCGGCCCTAACGTCATGCGCGGCTACTACCGCGCCGCCGAGGCGACTGCCGCCGCCATCGACGCCGAAGGCTGGTTCAACACCGGCGACCTGGCGCGGTTCGAAGGCGAGGCGCTGTTCATCGCCGGCCGCACCAAGGAGCTGATCATTCGCTCGGGCTTCAACGTCTATCCGGCAGAAGTCGAAGCGGTCCTGAACGCCCATCCGGCCGTCGTCCAGTCCGCCGTCATCGGGCGTGCCGTCCCCGGCAATGAAGAGGTCGTGGCCTACGTCCAATTGCTGCCGGGTTCGGAGGCCTGCGCCGACGATCTGATGGCCCACGCCTGCCGACAGCTCACCGCCTACAAGCGGCCGGCCGAGATCGTGATCCTCGAGGCGCTGCCGGCGGCGTCCACCGGCAAGATCCTCAAGCATCGCCTGGCAGCGGCAACAGCAACGTCCAGGAGGGCCAAATGACAGCAAGAAATGCGACAGCCGCGGTCATCGGCGCGGGCGACTTCATCGGCGCCGCCATTGCGCGCAAGTTCGCGCGCGAGGGCTTCACCGTGTTTGCCGGCCGGCGCAACGGCGACAAGCTGGCGCCGCTGGTGGCCGATATCGAAAGGGCCGGCGGAAAGGTCGCCGCCCGCTCGCTCGACGCCCGCCACGAAGCCGATATTGCCGCGTTCCTGGGCGAAGCGGACGGCATCGCTCCGCTGGACGTCTGCATCTTCAACATCGGTGCCAACGTCAACTTCCCGATCCTCGACACGACCGAGCGCGTCTTCCGCAAGGTCTGGGAGATGGCCTGCTATTCGGGCTTTCTCGCCGGCCGCGAAGCCGCCCGCCTGATGCTGCCGCGCGGCCAGGGCACGATATTCTTTACCGGCGCGACCGCCAGCCTGCGCGGCGGCATCGGCTATGCCGCCTTTGCCTCCGCCAAGGCAGGCCTGCGCGCGGTGGCGCAAGCCGCCGCGCGCGAGCTCGGGCCGCAAAACATCCATGTCGCCCATCTGGTGATCGACTCGGGCGTCGACACGGCCTGGGTGCGCGAGCGCATCAGGGAGCGCGAAGGCGCCGAGGCAGTCGCCAACCTGGCCCCGGACCGGCTGATGCGGCCGGAAGCCGTCGCCGAGGCCTATTGGGCGCTCTACAGCCAGCCGCGCGATGCCTGGAGCTCGGAAATGGAAATCCGTCCCTTCGGAGAAAAATGGTGAGCCATGCCAAAGATTGAGTTCCTCTTCGACTTCGGCAGTCCCAACGCCTATCTCAGCCATCTCGTCATTCCCGGAATCGAGAAGCGGCATGGCGTGAAGTTCGACTATCTGCCGGTCCTGCTGGGCGGCGTCTTCAAGCTGACCAACAACCGCTCGCCGGCGGAGACCAACGTCGGCATCAAGAACAAGCCGCAATACCAGCAGCTCGAAACCGACCGATTCATTCGCCAGCACGGCATCACGCGCTATCGGCCCAATCCGTTCTTCCCCGTCAACACGCTGATGATCATGCGTGGCGCCGTGGCGGCCAGGAAGCTCGGCGTCTTCGAGCGCTATGTCGACGAAGTCTATCGCCACATGTGGGCCGATCCCAAGAAGCTCGACGACCCGTCGGTGTTGCGCGCCGCGCTGATCGAATCGGAGCTGCCGGCCGATCGCCTGTTCGAGCTCGTCCAGACGGCCGAGGTCAAGGACGCCCTGCTGGCCGAGACCCAGCGCGCCGTCGAGCGCGGCACCTTCGGCTCGCCGACCTTTTTCGTCGACGGCGAGATCTATTTCGGCAAGGACCGGCTGCGCGACGTCGAGGAGGCGATCGCGGCCGCACGGTAGAAGCCGCCGGCACGGTCGATGGTTTTCTTTTTGAACCTTCGCTAATTTGGAGCCCGCCGTTTGGAGAGATCGCGCATGCGTTGGAACAAGCTCGAAGAAGAAGCCTGCTCGGTGGCGCGCACGGTCTCCGTGATCGGCGACCGCTGGACGCTCCTGATCTTGCGCGACTGCTTCCTGCGCGTNCGNCGCTTCGAGGAATTCCAGGCAAGGCTCGGCATCACGCGTCCGCTGCTGGCCAGCCGCCTGCGCAAGCTGGTCAAGGATTTCGTCCTGGCCAAGGTGCCCTATCAGCAGCGGCCGCTGCGCTACGAGTACCGGCTGACCGAGAAGGGCCTCGATCTCTACCCCATCGTCATGTCGATCGTTCACTGGGGCGATGTGCACATGGCGGGCAAGAAAGGGCGCCCGCTGCTCCACCAGCACGCCAATTGCGGCCAGACCTTCGATCCCGTGATGACCTGCTCGGCATGCGGCGAGCCCGTCAATCCCCGGCAGGTCCATGTCCATCGCGGACCGGGCGCGGCCGATGCCCGCCATCTGCCGTCCCCTGCCACGGCCGCCGCGGCACGGCGACGGCCGTCCCGTCCTTCCCGCATCCGGCACCGCAAATCGAGGGCCCATACATGAGAACCAGGACATGAGAACCAGGATCACCGATCTTCTGGAAATCGAGCACCCCATCATCCAGGGCGGCATGCACTTCGTGGGGTTTGCCGAGCTGGCGGCGGCCGTCTCGGCGGCGGGAGGATTGGGCATCATCACCGGACTGACGCAGCGCACGCCGGAAGCGCTCGCCAACGAGATCCGGCGTTGCCGCGAGATGACCAACCGGCCGTTCGGCGTCAACCTCACCTTCCTGCCGGCCGTCACGCCGCCCGACTATCCCGGCTACATCCGCGCGATCGTCGAGGGCGGCGTCAAGATCGTCGAGACCGCCGGCAACAATCCGCAGAAGTGGCTTCCCGCGCTGAAGGAAGCCGGCATCAAGGTCATTCACAAATGCACGTCGGTGCGCCATTCGCTGAAAGCCGAGTCCATCGGCTGTGACGCCGTCAGCGTCGACGGCTTCGAATGCGGCGGCCATCCCGGCGAGGACGACGTGCCGAACTTCATCCTGCTGCCGCGCGCAGCGGAGGAGCTGAAAATCCCCTTCGTCGCGTCGGGCGGCATGGCCGACGGCCGCTCCCTCGTCGCCGCCCTGTCGCTGGGAGCGGACGGCATGAACATGGGCACCCGCTTCATCGCCACCAAGGAGGCGCCCGTGCATGAGCACGTGAAACAGGCTCTGCTGGCCGCCACCGAGCTCGACACGAGGCTGGTCATGCGGCCCCTGCGCAACACCGAGCGCGTGCTCAGGAATGCCGCCGTCGATCGCCTGCTCGAGAAGGAGCGCGCCCTTGGACCGAACATCAAGTTCGAGGACATTCTGGGCGAGGTCGGCGGCGTCTATCCGCGCATCATGAAGGACGGCGAGATGGATGCTGGCGCCTGGTCGTGCGGCATGGTGGCGGGTCTCATTCACGACATCCCGACGGTGAAGGAACTCATAGACCGAACCATCACCGAGGCGGAAAGCATTGTCGCCGGGCGGCTGAAAGGCTTCATGAAAGCCTGAGCTGCTCCGTTTCGAGAGAATCACCTCACCCTGAGGAGCGCACGCAGTGCGCGTCTCGAAGGGTGGGCAACGACAAGGCAGGTTGCCCATCCTTCGAGACGCCGCGCTTCGCGCGGCTCCTCAGGATGAGGTGTTGTGGTTCTACCTTCTCGGAATCCGCTTCAGCCAAGCCCTCGGCAACCCCCTCCGCATCGGCGGTGCGCTGCCGGGTATCGAAGAATCTCCGCCTGGGCCATATTCCGGTCAAAAAGCTTTCCTACCCAAAGCCCGTGGGGACGACGCGCGAGCCATGGCATCGCGCACGGAATTTCCGTTAAGCTGACTCTTTCGGGGAACAACCGGGTCAGGCGAGTCGTCGATGACAACCACCGCCACGCTTCATCTTTCGGCCGATTTCATTTCGGGAGTCACGGGATCTGCCGGCACCGGCACATGGGTCTATCTGTGGGACAACCAGCCGCCGCCCGATTCGCCGATCCTCGTGCCGGGCTCGACCAACAACTTCACGCCCGTCGTCGTCGGCGGCCAGCTCGTCCCTGTGCTCCAGCCCGACGGCACGGCCACCGTCACCGTCACCCTCACCGACGCCTCCCAGCCTACGGTCCAGGGCGGCGTCCTCTATCTCCTGGTGCAAAGCGAAGACCCGACCCCGAGCAACCCGCACCACGATCTCACGCAGCTGATCACGGGCCCGAACGCGACCGCCGAATCGCTGATCCAGCCCAACGTCTCCAACTGGAACTTCGGCTACGCCCAGTTCGAATACGCGCTCGAGAACCAGGGGGCCGACCAGGGCGACCTGACGGCGATCCCCGGCTACGCCCAGCACCTGGCGGTCCAGGTGCAGTACGACGACGGCAGCAGCGATTCACGTGGCTACGCGCTCAGCGCCGACGACATGCGGACGGAGCTGCTCGCTCTCGCGCCCGATGCGAAGTTCACCTATCCCGCGGCGGGCNCGACGCCCAGCCCGCTCGCCGGCACGACCTCGATGGTCATCTCGCCGTCCAACGGCAATTTCGGCCAGNCCTTCTANCCGGCGAGCAACTGGAGCAGCTATCTCGACGCCTTCACCGCTCTCACCGCGGGATCGCCGTCGGCAGTGACCCTGTCGGGCGTCACCAATGGCGAGACCGACGCCAGCCTGATCTGGCACAACGGGCAGTATTATTCCTACACCGTCTCGTCGATGTCGCTCGCCGCCGGCGCGTGGGGTCCGGCTGGCGTCTACTATGAGTTCAGCCCGACAGCCGCGAGCCAGACCAAGGGCTACATCCTGTTCAGCCAGGCCACGCTCGAGCAGAACCTCTACGCGGCCGGCCAGGGCACGGTGACGCTGTGGCAGGACCAGGGTCACACGCAACCCTACATCGTTCCCGGCAGCGCCCTGCCGCCGGGCACGGTGCCCACCACCAACGCCTTCAACCCGTCGACCAACAACGAATGGGGCAACATCTTCACCAACCTGTTCACGGGGTTCACCGCCGGCTACTGGGGAACCACCGCGGAACAGTCCAATCCGCTGAACCGCCACGTCAGCGGGCCGCTGAACCTCGCCAGTCCCACCCTCGATCTCGACAATTCGCAGAACTGGTCGCCGTCCTACGCCTTCGACGTCAATCGCGTCGGCACAGCCCCGCTCTACCAGCACAACGACAGCTACACCCAGACGTTCTTCAACAACTCCAACGTCTACGGCTCGGCCTTCTCCGACAACCTCTCCAACGGGCTGTCGCCGGGACCGCTGATCGGGCTGTCGCAGCCCGGCTCGTCGACCAATGTCGGCAATATCGATCTCTTCGCCTATGGCGCCACCGAGGTCGACACTCTCTACCGCACGCCGGTCGGCGCGAACTATCTGCCCCTGCCGTCGGGGCCGGGCCAGGACTACCTTAGCCCGGCCGCGCCATCCCCCGCCGGGCTGCAGCTCGCCGTGGTGGGCGGCGCCTCGGGCTTCGCGCTGCGGCCCGATGCCTCCGTCCAGCTCGGCATCTACAAGGGCGGGGGCCACTTCGAATATGTGCCGCTGCAGCCCTCCGGCGGAACCCTCTGGGAGACCTACACCGTGGCCGGCGGGCCCGGCGCGTGGACGGCGGCAGGGACCGGCAACAGTACGGACACGCTTTTCATCAAGAACCTGCCGACGGCGTCGACGGCGGTGGACGGCAAGCTCTACTGGTATCAGCTCGTCTTCTCCGACAGTGCCGGCGACCAGAAGGTCTTCGACTTCTACGCCACGGGGGGCGCGACGCCCGGGCAGATACAGGCCGGCGCCGCCAGCGTCGCCGCCGACGGCGGCGCCTTCTTCCCGCCGGGCACGCTCACGCCCACCTTCGTGGAGCTCGACCTCGCTCCGGCCGCGACGCTGCCCTCCGGCATGCTGACCTTCTCCTACAACAACCAGTTCTCGGCCATGCCGGCCGCGCCCGTGATCGGCACGCTGTCGGGCGGCGTCTTCGACGCGACCGACGGCCAGAACGGCACCGGCATCACGGTCACCGGCGGCTCGCCCAGCCCCGCGCCCAGCGTCACGATCGAAAATGCCGGCGCCCTGGCCTTCGGCTGGACCGGCACCAACAACGGCACGCACACCGGCACGGCGACCAATCCCTCTTTCCCCTCCGGGGCGCCGGCGATCCCCGGCCTCGTGTCGGCCTTCACCAACAAGATCGTCTCGGCCGACGTGGCGGAGATCGGCTTCGTCGATGCGACCACGCAGCAGCCGCTCGACATGGTGATGCACGCCACCGCCGACCTCGACGGCCAGTGGCAGACCACGATGACCACCCAGCTCGGCAACGGCACCTTCACCGTGACCATGACCGAGCTGCTGGCCGACGGCGTCACGCCCTTTGGGCTGCTGCACAGCGCCCCCCTCGCCATCACGGTCGATATGCCGACGCTGCTGCTGCAGAAGACGCCGGACGGAACCGGCCTCGACTTCGCGTCCGACGACGGCCTCGGGCCGGGTGGCGGCAACTGGCTCCATGTCGACGCGTTCGGCAAATCGCACCTGCCGCAAGGCGCCGAGGTGCTGCTCTACGCTACCCTGGCCGACGGCACTCCGGTCGGTCGCGACGGCCACACCGGCCCCGGCGCGACGATCGAGGACGCCACGCTCGCCCGGCTGGGGTCGATGCAGGACGACTCGGGCGGCGACCTCCTGAAGGCGCACCAGACCTTCTTCATGCCGGCCGACGAGCAGCTCCATTTCGCCGTCCTCAATCCGGACGGCTCGATCGACCCCCACCCCGCCACCCACGTCTCCGCCGAAGGCGGCGGCCTGTTCTCGGTCGATGGCGGCGGGCTCACCTTCACGGCGTATGTCGACAACACCGTGGGCAACCAGACCTACCTCGCCAGCGTCCAGCGCAACGCCGATCTGCCGGTCGTCCACCTGAACCAGGGCGAGGCCGTGCAGGTGCAGGTGGCGGGCAGCGCCGACAACGTGAACACGCTGCATTTCGTGCGATTCGACATCGATCCGACCACCTTCGCGCTCAGCGTCGGCGGCGTGGCCTACGGCAACACCGATGCCTTTCGCATGGCCGTGCAGGCCAACTGGGACAAGGGCATCGCGGTGCAGGACGGCCACGGCACATTCCAGGACGGAGCCGGCTGGACGGTCGCCGGCAAGAACGGCTTCTACGCGCCGGTGCTGGCCACTCAGAACGGCGACATCTTCGTGGTCGGCACGGCCAACGTCGACGGCCACGAGCACATCCGCATGTTCGGCGAGAACACCTTCGGCTTCGAGGACCTGCGCGCCGACCAGCACAGCGATTTCGACTACAACGACATGCTGGTGCACATCACGACGGTGTAGACTGAGAATGCTCTAGGGTCCCGATTTTGAAGTTCGTCGGATTAATTGGAGAAGCTGCATCGTTCAAATCCGTTGTCATCCCGAGCGCAGCGAGGGACCTTTGATCGGCGCTGGCCAAAGGTCCCTCGCTGCGCTCGGGATGACACCAGGTTGGATCAAACGCCAAGTGCAAATCACACGAACTTCTGAACCGGGAGACTAGCTAGATCGTTCGCCACAGCGGCCGCAGCGCGAGCAGCAACGCAAGCCCGAGGGCACCGGTGATCGCCGTCGCCTCCGGCGCCCCGATCCGGTTGGCGAGCCAGCCCAGCCACAGGAAGCCGAGCGGCCCCGTGCCGATGCAGACCGACAGGACGCCCATGATGCGCGAGCGCATCTCGATCGGCGCGGCGAGATAGACCAGGGTCGCCTGCAGGGTGGCGAAGGCGCCGCCCGCCAGTCCGGTCAGCAGCAGGGCAACGGAAGCGGGCACGACGCCGGGCGCGAGCGCAAAGGCGATGATAGCGAGCTGGTAGAGCGCCACGCCGCCGACGTAGCTCGCCGCGTGGAAGCGGGGCGCCAGCCGCCAGGCCAGGACCAGGGCGCCCACGAACGCGCCGACGCCGTCGATGCTGGTCAGCAGGCCGACGCCTTCGGGGCCGAGCGCCAGCTGGTCGCGGCCGATCACCGGAATCATGCTGGTGAACGGCCAGCCGAAAATGTTGAAGACGATCGTGACGGCGAGGATGGC
>JGI12053J15887_10001658_pt1 | contig 10511 bp, 9 predicted proteins | sample MedBloCAOM1_O3_FD_15887 | JGI IMG/M metagenome (IMG submission 15887) | reverse complement strand
CGAGCGGCTCGATCGCCGAGATCGCCGGCCAGTGCGGCGAGGGCAAGAAGATCGCATCGGCTTGCGGATGCGCTCGCATCAGCGCGCGGCCCATGTCAAGCGCCGCAGTCGCCGGAATGCGGCCGAACTCGTTGATGACCTTGCCGCATCCCATCGCGCCGAGCACCTGGCAGCCATAGCGTTCGGCGTCGGCGATCAAGCGGGCATCTTCGTGCGCGCCATAAGGGTGCGCCACGACGACTTTCCTGCAGCCGAGCGTCCTCGCCGCCTTCTCCTGCGCGGCGACGCTGGAGGAGACCGGAACCCCGAGCTCGGCTGCGAGCATGCGCAGCATCTCCTGCGCGTTCTGATTGCCGCGGGAGAGATTGACCGGCACGCCGCCGAGAAAGACGACGTCGACGCCGGCGGCGGCGAGTTCGCGCGCCGCGCGCGTGCTCATTTCGTAGGCCGCGTCGACCTCGCTTTGGCTGCGCTCGATGACGGTCAGGGTTGTGATGACGAGGGTCACGCCGGCGGGCACGAGTTTGTAGAATTCATAGGGAAATATCTCGGCGCTGAGCGGCGGGCAGGTATAGCCGATGCGGGCACGATGACCGTAGATGTCTCCGCGCGGCGATGAATTCACGGGGCACTCTGTCGATCTGGTCGAAATGGCTTGAAACAACATGACGGATTTTCTTGCCGATGATACAATAAATTTTGCAGGCAATAACATCGGCGACAACGCCGGCAGGCCCGACGCTTGGGAGAGCGCGATGGAGAATGACGTGAGCAGGTCGCCGCGAAAGCTTGGATCGGCGCTTGCAGCGGTCGGCCTTCTGGTCGCGCTCGCGAACCCCGTAGGCGCCGCCGAGCAGGTCAAGATCGGCATTTCCCGCACCATCAGCGACTCCGGATATTACATCGCCGATGCCTTGGGTTTCTTCCGTGAGGAAGGCCTGGAAGTGTCCATCATGGGGTTCAATTCCGCCGCGCAGATGATCGCGCCGCTCGGCACCGGCGACCTCGATGTCGGCGGCGGCACGGTGTCGGCCGGATTCTACAACGCGGTCGGCCGCGGCATCGGCATGAAGATCGTCGCCGACCAGGCCTCGATCAAGCCGGGCTACGGCTATTCCTCGCTGATGGTGCGCAAGGACCTCGTCGATTCCGGCCGCTACAAGACCTTCGCCGATCTCAAGGGCATGAAGGTCGCGATCGGGGCGCCCGGCACCGGCACCGCCTCGGCGCTCAACGAGGCGCTGAAGAAAGGCGGGCTCAAATACAGCGACGTCGACGTCGTCTATATCGGCTTCCCCGAGCACCTGCCGACCTACAAGAACAAAGGCATCGACGCCAGCATCACAAACGAGCCGACCATGACGCGCGCGATCGAGGACGGCGTCGCCGTGCGCATCGCCGGCAACGACGTTACCTACCCAGATCAGCAGACCGCCGCGACGGTGTTTTCCGATCATTTCATCAAGGGCAAGCGCGCCACCGCAGAGGGCTTCATGCGTGCCTATCTGCGCGGCGTTCGCATGTACAACGACGCCTTGAAGGACGGCCGCCTCGCCGGGCCGAAGGCGAACGAAGTCATCCCGATTCTGGCCAAGTACACCACGATCAAGGATGAAAGCATGTTCCGCCGCATGATTCCGAACTACTGCAACCCCGACGGCGAGGTCAATGTGGCCAGCCTGAAGAAGGACCTCGACTTCTTCCGCGAGCTCGGCCTGATCGAGAAGAAGGACGCCAGCGTCGAGGGCGTGGTGGACCCGTCCTTCGCCAAGGCCGCGGTGGCGAAGCTCGGGCCCTATCAACCAGCGCAGTAGCCGCCCGCGAGACAACGAGACCGCCAAGGGACTATTCGATGACCACCCGCGAGCAGAACGACTTCCTCACCCAGACCGGGCCGGGCACGCCGGTGGGCGACCTGTTTCGGCGCTACTGGGTCCCGGCGCTGCTGTCGGAGGAGGTGCCGGAGCCGGATTGCCCGCCGGTGCGGGTCAAGCTTCTGTCCGAACGGCTGCTCGCCTTCCGCGACACGCAAGGGCGCGTGGGCGTGATCGACGAATTCTGCGCCCATCGCGGCGTGTCGCTCTGGTTCGGACGCAACGAGGAGAGCGGGCTGCGCTGCCCCTATCACGGCTGGAAATACGACGTCAGCGGCCAGTGCGTGGAAGTGCCGTCGGAGCCGGTCGAAAGCGGCTTCTGCCAGAAGATCAAGCTCGCCTCCTACCCCTGCGTCGAATTGGGCGACGTCATCTGGATCTATATGGGACCGCCGCAGCTCAAGCCCCCACTGCCCGGCTTTGAATGGGTGAAGGTGCCGCATTCCCATCGCTTCGTCTCGAAGCGCACGCAGGAATGCAACTATCTGCAGGCGATGGAGGGCGGCATCGACTCCGCGCACGTCTCGTTCCTGCATCGCCACGACCTGCGCAGCGACTCGCTCCACGTCGGCAAGGGCGCCGAGCTCACGCGCGAGACCGATGCGCGTTTCGAGGTGGTCGAGACCAAGGGCGGAATGATCATCGGCGTGCGCCGGCCGGCGCACGAAGGCCACCTTTATTGGCGCATCACCCAGTGGGTAATGCCGTTCCACAGCATGATCCCGCCCTACGGCGAGAACGCGCTCAATGGCCACGCTTGGGTGCCGATCGACGACGAGAACTGCATGTCGTGGTGCTTTACTCACCATCCTACGCGGCCGCTCTCCGACCACGAGCTTACCACCATGCGCAACGGCGGCGGCATCCACGTGAACTTGATTCCGGGGAGCTTCCGGCCGGTGGTCAACAAGGACAACGACTACATGATCGATCGCGCCGCTCAGCGCGCGCACAAGACCTATTGCGGCGTCGCCGGCATCGCCATGCAGGACGCGGCGATCCAGGAAAGCATGGGGCCGATCCAGGATCGCAGCAAGGAGAACCTGGTCTCCACCGATAACGGCGTGATCATGGCGCGCGTGCGCCTGCGCAANGCGGTGCTGGCGGCGCAACAAGGCAAGGAGCCTGACGGTATCGATCCGGCGACGCACGCGGTGCGTTCGGCTTCGATCGTGCTGCCGGAAAACGTGAGCTTCTACGAGGCGGCGGCCGAGGCATTGCACGCGAAGGAAGGCGTCGCCCATACATCGGTTTGATTCTCCGCGGCGGCTGCCTCAACGACAACAAGACAACTGTATCCGGGAGGTGTGTTCATGCGTGCCAGGATAACCCTTGCGCTGTTGGTCGCATTCGGATGCGGCAGCGCCGCGCTTGCGCAAACCGGCGCGTTTCCCGGCGTCGATCCTGGCCTGATCGATGATCTCGTCGCCGCCAACCGCATTCTCGCCAACGAGAAGGTGCTCGACGGTTTCGGCCACGTCAGCGTGCGCGATCCGCGCAACCCCAATCGCTACCTGATCTCGCGCTCGGTCGCGCCGGCGCTGGTCACGGCCAACGATATTCTCGAGGCCGATCTCGACAGCAACCTGATCGATGCCAAGGGGCGCGGCTCCTACAAGGAGCGCTTCATCCATGGCGAGATCTACAAGGTCAGGCCCGATGTCCACGCCATCATCCACAGCCACTCGCCGACCTTGGTGCCGTTCTCGGTGACCAAATATCCGTTGAAGCCGATCCTGCACAACGCGGCGTTTCTCGGCGCCGGTCCGCCGGTCTTCGACACGCGCGATACCGCCGGCGCGACCAACCTCCTGGTCGAGACGCCGCCGCTCGGCAAGGCGATCGCCCAGTCGCTCGGCAAGTCCCAGATCGTGCTGATGCGCGGTCACGGCGCCACCGTGGTCGGCCCCAATGTGCGGCTGGCCACGTTCTGGGCGATCTACGCCGAGGTGAACGCGCGCCAGCTCGCCCAGGCGATCGCGATCGGCGGGCCCATCACCTTCATCGAGGGCGAGGAGCAAAAACTCACCCACGAGAACATGGCCACCGCCTACGAGCGACCGTGGCAGATGTGGAAGCGCGACGCGATGCAGCAGAAGTGAGCTGCAGCCAACCGCGATTCACGACTTCGGGCCGGGCATCGCCGGCGGATGGCCCGGGCCCCAATAGTTCGTCGGGGTGTCGTCGCCCCACACTTTCGGCCGCTGCGGCCGATCCTGGTGCCATGGGCGCGGCTCGAAATAGCCGAGCTCCTCGTCGTACATGACGTCGAGATCGGTGAAGAACTCGACCGTGATGCCGTCCGGGTTCTTGTGGTAGATCGCGATATTGTGCCCGATCAGGTGGCGGAGCGGGCCCCAGAACAGCTTGACGTTCTTCTTGCCGAGGAAATCGCAGGCGCGGTTGATTTCCGCCTCGTCGCGCAGCTCGAATGCCAGGTGATGGATATTGCCGTGGTCGGCCTGCAAGAGGTTGATGCTGTGGTGATCGCGGCTGCAGCGCAGGAAGGCGAAGAAATCGCCGCGCCAGTCCGACACCTTGAAACCGAGCACGTCGCAGTAGAACTTGACGGTTCCCTGCACGTCCGGCGTATGAAAAGCGACATGGCCGAGCTTCCTCGGCATCACGCCGGTGTCGATGTCGTCTTCCTTCGCGAAGGAATAGTCGGAGAAGATCTCGACGCTGGTACCCTTGGGATCGCTGAACACGACCGCTTGCGAGATGCCGGGCGTGATGCCGCTGCGCCGCTCCGATTTGATCCCAGCCTTCGACAGTCGCGCCGAGAGTTCGCCGAGGTCGCTTCCCGGCGCCACCTGGAATGAAAGCCGCACGCCTGCCGCGCGGTCGCCATGCTCGAGCACAATCGCCTCCTGCCCGACTTTCGTGGCGAGGATCGCGCGGTTCTTCTCCTTGGCGAGGAGGCTCAGTCCGACGACGCGGGTGTAATAGTCGAGCTGGCGCTCGAGATCGGGCGTGGTCAGCGTCGCGTGGCCAATTCGCTTGACCTGCAGCATGGCGTGTCTCTCCGTTATCCGCCGATCGTGTGCGCGCGCACCGGCACGGTCATCTCGCCGATCGGATCGATCTTGGCGAGCATCGTATCTCCGGGTTTCACCGGGCTCACGCCTTCCGGCGTGCCGGTGTAGAGCACGTCGCCGGGATAGAAGGTGTAGAAGGTCGAGCCCCATTCGATCAGCTTGCGGCAATCGTAGATGAGCTGGCTGGTATTGCTGTTCTGCTTCACCTCGCCGTTGACCGAAATCGTGAGCGGCACATTGTCGGGATCGGGAATCTCGTCGGCGGTCACGATCCACGGGCCGAGCACGGAATAGCTGTCGATCGATTTGCGGAAGCTGCGATCTTCCTTCCCGCGCGCCGTCATGTCGAGGCCGATGGCGTAGCCGGCGACGTAGTCGAGCGCCCTGTCGCGCGGGATGTCGCTGCCCTGCTTGCCGAAAATGATGGCAAGCTCGACCTCGTGCTCGTTGCGACGATCGGGGAAGCGGATCGCGACGCCCTCGGACGGCCCGACCAGGGACGAGTTCGCCTTGATGAACAGCCCGGCGGTGCCGATCGCCGGCGACGCCATGATGTTCTGCGTCGCCGCGCGCGCCGCCATCTCCTCGATATGCGCCTTGTAATTGGTGGGCGCCGCCACGAGCTTCGACGGCCGGGCCACCGGCGAGAGGAGCTTCACCTGCGAGATCGGCTTGCCCGGCGCCTTCGCCGCCATTTCTTCGAGGCGCGAGCGCCACGCCGGCAAGGCCGCGATCACCGCGTCGCCCTTCATGGCATAGGGCGCGGCCGCCCGGATCTGGGTCTGCGCCTCGGTGACGTCGTGCACCATGGTCCCGCGTACCACCCCCAGGCGGTCGTCGTCGTACCGGCATAATTTCATTGCATTCTCCTCATGTGAAACGTTTCGGGGGTGCGACGCTGGCGCGTCACCTCGGCCTGAAGATATCCTTGAACAGCCCCTGCCATTTCTTCTGCTCTTCCCCGGCGAAGATAGTGGCAACGATTTTCCTCTCCTTCAACATGTCGCCGACCTGCGGCGGGTTGACCGGCACGTCCTCCCGGGTCGGCATGCGGCCGCGCTTGGTCAGGAACAGCTCGGCCTCGCGGCTGAGAATGAAGTTTGCCGCCAGCAGCGCGGCCTTCGGATGCGGCGCCTGCGAGCTGATCCCGACCGAGCCGAAGAACAGCGCGACCGGGTCGAGCGCCCAGAAGTCGATCGGGGCGCCCGAGAGCTGCACATTGAGCGTGAGCGACGCGTAATTGTTGAGCGCCAGCCAGTATTCGCCCGCGCCGACCGAGCGCGCCAGCGCCAGATGACCGTCCACCATGACCGGCTTTAGCACGGTGGCGATGTCCTTGAGCAGCTTCTTGCCGCGTTCATCGCCGTAGTGGCGGATGATCGCGCTCAGCCATTCGTCGTCGGTGTCGTCGAGGGCGACCTTGCCGGCCCACTGCTTGCGCTCGAGGAACTCGTCATAACTCTTCGGCAGGTCGGGCTTCTTCACCAGGTCGGTATTGTAAGCCGGCGTGTTGTAGTTGGCATAGACGCCGTACCAGCGCCGGTTGGGATCGCGCGCCGCGGGTATGAGCGCGCGCGCCTGCGGCGGGTCGAACTGGATGAGCGCATCATTGGGCAGCCGGTTCACCGTGGTGGTGACCGCGATGTCCCAGCTGCGCTGGCGGGCGCGGTGCTCGATCGCGATGCGGGAGAGGATGATCGAATCGGACGAGCGCACGTAGTTCACCGTCACGCCGCTCGCCGCCTCGAACATCTTCCAGAGCGGCAGGCCCTCCTGCTCATTCATCGAGGAATAGATCGTCAGCGAGCCTTCGGCGCGAGCGGCGACGGCGAGATCTGGAATGATCCAGGATGGCGCGGGATCCTGAGCGGCCGCGGGCGGGCCCAACGTGGCCGCGGCAATAGCAAGGATTCCCGCACATGTTCCGCGGGCGATGCATCGGAGCGGCAAATGCGGTTTCACCGGTCTCAACCGCTCAATCCTCGGCCAGGCCCATGTCCTCGGCGAGCTTCTTGCATCGGCTGATGTCGACGGCGATGAAATCTGCGAACTGCGCGGACGTGCCGCCGCGGGTGTCGTAGTCGAGCGCCGAGATCTGATGGCGCAGCTTGGGATCGCGCAGAGCCTCGTTCACGAGTTCGTTCCAGTGTTGGACGATCGCATCAGGCGTTCCCGCCGGCGCCGCCAAGCCGCACCAGGGAGCAACCTCGAAATTGGCATAACCGAGCTCGGCCATGGTCGGCACGTCGGGCAGTCGCGGCGACCGCTTGAGGCTGGTCGCCGCGAGCGGACGCAACTTACCGCTGGTGATGTGCTGGGTGGCGGCGCCGGTCGAGGTGATCATGAATTGCACATTGCCGGCGAGCAGTGCCGTCAGCGCCGGTGCGAGCCCCGCAAATGGGACATGGACGGCAATGTTCTGCGCCAGCCCGGCGCGATGAAACAACGTCATGGTCGCGAGATGATGCGGCGAGCCGTAGCCGCCGGTGGAATAGTTGAGCTGACCGGGTCGCTCCCGCATCATCGCAATCAACTGCGCGACGCTGTGCGCTGGCAGCTCCTCCCGCACCAGCAGCACCAAGGTGGCGTCGGCCATCAGCACGATCGGAGCGAAGTCCTTGACCGGATCATAGCTCAGGTTGCGCTTGAGGGCGGGCATCGAGCCGTGGGTGCTGGTGGTGGCCACGACCAGCGTGTGGCCGTCGGGCGCAGCCTGCTTGGCCGCCATCACGCCGATCGCGCCGGCGGCACCGGTGCGGTTGTCGATCACGATCGACCAGCCCTGCTGTGCGCCGATCCATTGGGCGATGAGCCGCGGGATGCCGTCATAGGGCCCGCCCGCAGGATAGGGCACGATGATGCGGATCGGCTTGCCCGGATATTGCTGGGCGCGGGCGCTCGAGGCGAATGCGTGCAGGCCGCCCAGCAATGCAGGCGCGGCGAGGAGCTTGACGGCGGAACGGCGGTCGATGCGCATGGATGTTCCCGGAATTGAGCTGCGGCCAATCTAGCACGGCCATCTACTGCATCTTGATCCCGGACTCTCGAAAAAACGCCGTCCAGCGCTTGATCTCGGCGGCGAGGAACACAGCGAGCGTCGGGGCGTCGGTATCCATCGACAGCAGCAGGTCGCGTTCGAACCGTTGCCTGATCTCCGGCCCCTGCAGCGAGCGGCGGACCTCCCGGTTGAGCCGCTCGACCATGGGCGCGGGAAGATTCTTCGGACCGGCGAGCCACGACCAGATCGCGCCGCCGATGTCGGGATGGCCCAGCTCGACGATAGTCGGCAGCTCCCGCAACGCCGGCGCGCGCTCGGCCGCAATCAAGGCGAGCGGCGCCAGCGTGCCCGTACGCACGTGCTCGATCGCCGCTGACAGCGTGATGCAGCCAAGCGAGACGTGATTGCCGATCAGGTCGGTCATCACCGGCCCGCCGCCGCGATAGGGAACATGATTGAGGTTCGGCAGGAGTCCCGGCTTGCGGATCAGCTGCTCGACCACCAGCGCGCCCAGCGTCGCCTGGCCGGGCGAGGCCATGTTGAGCGGCTCCGTGCGCTCCTTCGCCAGTTGCACGAGATCGGCGAAGCTCTTCACGCCCAAAGCGGGATGGGCGACGATGATGAAGCTTTCGCCGCCGATCATGGCGATGTGGGTGAAATCCGCCAGCGCATCATAGCCGAGATTGCTCATCGAGGCGGGCGCGAAGATGTGCGGACCGGAGCTTCCGATCATCAGGGTGTAGCCGTCGGGGTCCGCGCGCGCGACCGCGGCCGCGGCAACGACGCCGCCGCCGCCGACGCGGTTCTCGACGTAGAACTGCTGCTTGAAGGTCTTCGTGAGCTCGTCGGCGATCAGGCGTCCCATCCGGTCGGTGGTGCCGGCCGCCGCGAACGGCACGACCATCTTCACCGGCTTGTGGGGCCAGTCCTGCGCAAGTGAACCGCGACCCGACAGCGGCAAAGCTGCAGCGACAAGTGCGGTACCGAAGACGATCCATTTGATCCTGATCATGTCTCCTCCGTGCTGTCGGCGGCGCTGTCGGCGATCCACTACTGCGCGCGGCCCGCTGGCTCGACCAGGGCCGCGGCCTTCTGCACGATCGGTCTCGGCGTGCCGTAAGCCTTCGCCAAGAACGTCTCGATCTCGCTGGCGGTCAATGGCTCGATCTCGAGCTGCGCCTTGTCGGCATCCGCGCGGAATTCAGCGTCCGCAAGCGTGGCGTCGAAGGCGCGACGCAGCGCGGCAAGCCGGTCGGCAGGGACGCCCGGCGGCGCGGCGAAGGGACGACCCGCCTCTTGCCGAATGAGGATCAGCTCCAGCACCTGCTTGCTCTCGGGATCGACGACGAGGTCGAGCGCACTCGGTACGTCCGGCAGATCCGGAAGCTTGCTGAGTCCCATCTGGACGATGATGTTGAGCAGCTTGTCCCTGATCCAGTGCGGCCGCGACACCTTGATGGTGGACCAGGACAGACCGCAGACGCCCTCAGCCTCGCCGCGCTCCATCGCGAGCGTCAGACCGGTGCCGGCATCGTAGCCGGCGATCACCTTGAAGCGGGTGCCGATGAGTGCGTTCAAAGTTTTCGGCACGATCGCGGTGTTGGAGGTGGCTCCAGCCGCGGCGACGATGACCTCGCGGGAACGCGCGGTCTCGATCGTCCGAACCGGCGAGCGGTGCCAGGTGGCGCAGACGTTCTGCAGCTTGCCGATGCTGCCGAGCCAGTTGAACTTCTGCGCGTCGTAGCGCGCGCCCGGGTTGCCGAACAGCGGGTCCATGGCAGCGCCGTTGGTGAAGGCGGCAATCATCGAGCCGTCCTTGTCGGCGGTGGCATAGAGCGTGCTGGCCGCGGCTAGCCCGGCCGCCGCCGGCATGTTCTTGGCGATGATGTTGGGATTGCCGGGAATGTGGCGCGACATGTAGCGGGCGAAGATGCGGCCATAGATGTCGTAGCCGCCGCCGGCGGCGCTGCCGATCAGCATCGTGATCGACCTGCCTTTGTAGAAGTCCTCGACCGTCTGGGCACAGCTGGACGCCGGCCAAGCCGCTATAGCCATGAGCAGCGCCGCGATTGCCGGGATGGCGGGCTTCATCGCTAGGTCCCGCTAGCGTTTGTACTTCTGCGCCATCGCCGCGAAGTAGCCCTCGGTACGCAGCGCGTCGATGAGACTCGAATCGAGGTAGTCCTCGGGCTTCTGGCTGCCGCCGGGGAACTGCGCCAGGATGTTCCCTGCGCCCTGCCGCGAGATTTCGATGTCGATCGGCGATTGCGCCTTGAAGTCGCTGTAGGCGATGTCGAGGATCTTCGAATCGGTGATCTTGAGCTCCTTGGCCAGCACGGCCTTGCCGCGGGTCTCGTCCGTCAGCGCGAGATAATTGCCCTCGATGGTGCCCTTGAGGAACCGCATGAGCACGTCGCGGCGGCCGGCGATATCGCCGCGGCGCACGACAATCGAGCTGAACACCCACGGAATCTGCTCGGGAACGAGATCCACGAGGACGTTGACGCCTTGCGAGCGGGCGAGGCTCGCGATCGGCTCGTTGATCGCCGTCGCTTTGATCTCGCCCGACTTCAGGGCCTCGAGCCGCCGCATGCCGCCGCC
>JGI12053J15887_10001657_pt1 | contig 10512 bp, 11 predicted proteins | sample MedBloCAOM1_O3_FD_15887 | JGI IMG/M metagenome (IMG submission 15887) | reverse complement strand
GAGCCGAGAGAACGCTGACAGCTCTCCGTAAGCGAGGACCCCCAACAGGTCGACGATGCCCGCACGTGCCACATCCACGGCGCGAGCGTAGTGCCGCATTGGTGGAGTGTGCGGTGTCACGCGCACAGTTGACGTGGTGGAGGGGTAGGATGTGTGCACAGGGCGTGACCTGACCCGGTGACAAAATCCCGGGGCGGCACGTCCCGCTCGGCGGTACATGCCGCCAAGCGCATGAAATTGAGCGCGGACCTGATGTATTCGTTCCCGGTTCTGCTGCGCCGTCCGGCGGCGCGGAGCTGGTCGAGCGAGACGGCGGTGGACGCGCCAGTACGAGAGAGGCGATCACACTGACCGTCAGCCAGACCACGTTGCCCGAGAACTATCCCCTGGAGCATTCCGACCCCGACTCTCAAGCCAGTACAGAGAGTGATATCGACGAAACCGCAGCGCCCGCGCCGCTGCAGGCCGGCGCACCGGTGCGCGATGACTCTCCCACCTTCGCCGAACTCGGCGTCCGCGACGAGATCGTCAGGACTCTGCGAGCGGTAGGCATCGAGCGCACCTTTGCTATTCAGGAACTGACCTTGCCGCTGGCGCTGGCCGGCGACGACCTCATCGGTCAGGCCCGTACCGGCACTGGCAAAACCCTCGGCTTCGGTGTCCCGCTGATCCAGCGGATCACCACCGGAGACATCGTTCTTGACGGCACCCCGCGCGCCCTGGTCGTCGTTCCGACCAGAGAGCTGTGCCTGCAGGTCAGCGCCGACCTCACCGCCGCGAGTCGGGATCTCGGCGTCCGGGTCCTTTCGATCTACGGCGGCCGGCCCTACGAACCACAGATCAAGGCCCTGACCAGGGGGGTGGACCTGGTGGTCGGTACTCCGGGCCGGCTACTGGACCTTGCCGAACAGCGCCATCTAGTCCTGGGCAAGGTACGCGTGCTGGTGCTCGACGAGGCCGATGAGATGCTCGATCTGGGCTTCCTGCCCGACATCGAGCGAATCCTGCGGATGGTGCCCGAGCAGCGTCAGACCATGCTGTTCTCGGCCACGATGCCGGGTCCGATCATCACGCTGGCCCGGACCTTCCTGACCCAGCCAACGCATATCCGCGCGGAGGAACCCGACGCCACCGCCATCCATGAGCTGACCCGGCAGTTCGTTTACCGGGCGCACGCGATGGACAAGGTAGAGCTGCTGTCCCGGATGCTGCAGGCCCGCGACCGAGGCCTGACGATGATCTTCACCAGGACCAAGCGCACCGCGCAGAAGGTGGCCGACGAACTCACCGAACGCGGTTTCGCGGCCGCGGCGGTGCACGGTGATCTCGGCCAGGGGGCTCGCGAGCAGGCGCTTCGAGCCTTCCGTTCGGAGAAGGTCGACGTGCTGGTCGCCACCGACGTCGCCGCCCGCGGCATCGATGTCCCGGAGGTCACCCACGTCATCAACTACCAATGTCCCGAAGACGAGAAGCCCTACGTGCACCGGATCGGGCGCACCGGGCGGGCCGGGCGGGCTGGCGTCGCGATCACTCTCGTTGACTGGGACGAGGAAACCCGCTGGAAGATGATCAGTGATGCGCTGGACCTCGGCATGCCGGAGCCTGCGGAAACCTACTCCACGTCAGATCACCTGTTCAGCGACCTCGACATCCCCACCGACTCGACCGGACGGCTGCCACTGGCCCGGCGCACCCGGGCCGGGTTGGAAGCCGAGCCCAGCGACGAAGGCGGCCGGTCCAGGAGGACCACTGGTGTCCCCCGCGACGTGCGCAGTGGGCCCGCCGACAGTGCGCTTCCGCCGGTCCGCCGGCTGAGGCGGCGCACCCGCAACGGTGAGACCGCCGGCACCAGTGCCGAGACTGCGCCGCCCGCAGAGCACCCATGCGACCATGGTGACGCCGGGCCGCGTCGCCGGCGTCGGCGCAGCCGGGGCCGCAGCGCCGGCACTGGGGAGCACGGCAGCCAGCCCCGCGCCGCAGGCTAAACCAGCGGTCGGATGCTCCCGCCTGAACGCCGCACCCGGTGGGACCTCACCGCTGCCGCGGTGGTCGCTGTGNTTGTGTTCACCGTGGCCGCCGCACTGTGGTGGACCAGTGACGCGCACCGCACGACGCTGACTACCGCCGCTGGCCCGGCACCGAGTAATGCGACTTCAGCCGCCGGGTCCGGGTCATTGCCCACAGCACTGACCGAGGCGTGGCGAGCGCCAAGTTCCGCGACCCCGGTCCCCCTAGCGGCGGACGGCACGGCGGTCACCGGTGCCGCTGGCGTGGTCGCCGGGCGCGACCTGCACACCGGCGCAGTGCGCTGGAGCTACCAGCGCGACCGGTCGCTGTGTACCGTCGCCGCCGCATTCCACCAGGTACTGGCGGTTTACCAGCGCAGCGAGACCTGCAGTCAGGTGACCACCCTGGGTTGGATCGACGGTCGGCGTGGACCCCAACGCACCGGTCCCGTGGAGGCGCCGACCCGGCTGGTAGCCGCCGGCAACCAGGTCGCCGCCACTGGCCGTCGCTACCTTGAGGTGTGGCGCTCGGACCTGGTACGCACGCTGGCCTATGGGAGACTGCCGACCCCGGTGCAGCCTGCAACCCAACCGCGACCGGACTGCTTGCACGACTCGGTCGCCCTTAGTAATGCGAAACTGGGCGGCGGNAAGCTGGCCGTGGTGGAGCAGTGTCCCGGGGAGNGGGTGCGGCTCACCGTGCAACGGTCCGATCCCAAGGAACCCGACCACCCCGAGGTGATTTTCAGCACCCTGCTCTCGGGTCAGCAGGCCCAGGTCGTCGCGATGAGCGCCGAGCGGGTGGCCGTGGCGCTGCCCGACCCGGCCCGGTTGGCCGTGCTCGACGGCCAGGGCAAGGAGGTAGCCGAGTATCCGCTCGCGATCCCGGACGCCGACCTACGGGGCAATCCGCCCGGCGGGCTGGCCGACGTCACGGAAACACCCACTGAGATTCGCTGGTTCACCGGCTCGGCCACTGTCGCATTGGACATCGCAGACCTGCGGCCACGGTGGACCCGGCCCGGATCCCTGGGCACCGGGTCAGAGGTCGCCGGGCGGCTGCTGCTACCGGTGCCGGGAGCGCTCGCCGTGCTGGATACCACCACCGGCCAGCAGCTCGGGGCGCTGCCGGTGGACCGCGGCGGCTACCGTGGCCCAGTAGGTACCACCAGCTCGGGGGGTGTGGTGCTGGAACAACGCGGCGACACCCTGGTCGCGCTGCGCTGAGCGTGCGACTCGTAAGCTCCACCCGGTGGCGGCATCACAGATCACCCCGCACGGCGCCAGCCGCGTGCACGTGACTGTGCTCGGAGCCGAACTAGCAGCGCTGCGCGCCCAACCCACTGAGCCCGTCGGCGCCGTGGCCGTGCTGCTGCCGGGATACACCGGGTCCAAAGAGGACTTTGCCGCCCTGCTGGACCCCCTGTGTCATGCGGGCCTGTCCGTGCTCGCCGTGGATCTGCCGGGGCAGTACGAGTCCCCCGGCCCGGAGTGCGAGCAGGACTATTACCCCGACCCGCTGGGTCGGACCATCGCGGCACTAGTGGCTGAGCTGGCGGCCGACGGCGAGGTACTGCTGCTGGGGCACTCCTACGGGGGGTTGGTGGCTCGAGCGGCAGTGCTCGCCGGCGCCCCGGTGACCGGGTTGGTCTTGCTCGACTCAGGTCCAGCCGGGTTGCCCCCAGGACAGCGTCGAGAGTTGCTCGACGCCACCGAGCCTGTGATGCGTACCCAAGGCATCGAGACCGTCCGGAGGCTACTCGAAGCTCGGAACGGGATCGTCGAACCGCCTGAACTGGCCGCCCTGCTGCGGGCCCGCTTCCTGGGCTCGTCCAGCGTTGGCCTGCTCGGGATGGCGACCGGTCTGCGGGCTGAACCCGACCGGGTCACCGAGCTGGCCACCGCCCTGCACACCCGCGCGATCCCCTGCTTGGTCGCCTTCGGCGAATCCGATGACGCGTGGCCGGTGCCGGTGCAGCGCGATATGGCGGCCCGGTTGGGCGCCGAGATGGCGCTGATTCACGATGCCGCCCACTCACCGGCCATCGAGAATCCACAGGCCCTGCTCGACGTGCTACTGCCGACCTGGATGGCCTGGCTCGCTCCTGCGTTGCCGCCCCAAGCCGGCTAGTAGCGGGTCCGCGCCGCCGAGTTGGTCGGCCTACCACCGCCAACGCGGCTCAGGCCCACCAGCCGAACCAGAGCACGCAAGCGGTGAGCGCCACGATGGAGTAGGAGGCCAGCGCCGCGTTGCGGCCTCGACAGCGGTCGGCGGTCAGCTGCAACGCAACCGCGACCCCAGCTGCCATTAGATGTTCAACAACCGGTGCGACACCTGGTCCAGGCCGGCCTGACACTCCGGCCAGCCACTGCGCCACGCAGACCGCGATCGCAAGTACAACCAGGCCCCCCGCCAGCACACCCGACAGCCCGCGCTGGATCCGCTCACCGAGGCGTGGCGCGGTCACGGTGCAAGCAGGGCCCATGGCCGGAGCTCGGGTGCGCTGGCCCGGCCCTCGGGGCAGTGCCGCCGGAAGTCGCACCATGAACAAGCCCGACCGGGGGTGGGTGGGAACAGCATTTCAGGGTCGCCCCCGGTCGCCAGAGTGTCGGCGGCCCGCGCGATCTCGTCGGCCGCTTCCTCGGCTCGTCGTAGGTGCCTGCTCAACGACTGCTCGGTGTGCTCCCAGCCGACCACGGTGCCGGTCGGCAGGTGGTGCAGCTCCACCCGGCGACACTCCCGGCGTAGCGTGCGGCGGGCCGCGAAAGCGTAGAGCGCCAGCGCCTGCGAACCGCGAGCGTCATCGACGGTGAGCTCGTGGCGACCGGTCTTGTAGTCCACCACGACCAGTTCGCCGTTGCGCTCGTCGATGCGGTCCACTCGTCCCTCCGCGACAATCCGTTGGGTCGGCGCGGATACCCAACGCTCCACCCCCACCGGTTCCAGTTCGGGATCCAGCTCGTCGACGTATCGGGCCACCCAGTCCTGGGCGCGGCTCCGATAGTCCCCGGCCTGCGCGTGGTCGGCGAAACCCTCGCCAGACCAATGCGTCGCGACCAGGGCGGCCGCGGCGTGCGGCTGCCGCCGGCCGGGCGCCAGATCGAACAGGGCCCGCAGCGCGGTGTGCACAACTGCGCCCAACGTGTTGTGTGCCCAGGCGCCTCCCCGCGCGGGCGCGGGGCGATCCAGGTACGCCATCCGGTAACGCCGGCGACAGCCGGTCCAGGTGCTGAGCTTCGCCGGAGTCAGCCGCACCAGCGGGCGGGGCAGACCACCGAGTTGCAGCTCGCCCTGCGCTCGCGGTGCCATCGCGCCTACCGTACTGGTCAGCCGGTCACCGCGGCGACGCGGCTGCTTGCCGCCAGCTCCTCGATTCGCTCCAGCGCCTCCGGGTCAGTCGTCTCTTGACCCAGCGACACCGTCTTGTTCGTACCGTGGTAGTCGCTGCTCCCGGTCACCAGCAGGCCCAGCTCGGCCGCGAGATCGCGCAGCGCAGCGCGATCGCCGGCGGCATGGTCGGGATGGTCGACTTCCACCCCGGCGAGCCCCTCAGCGGCGAGCCCAGCGATCACTGAGAGGTCGATGACGGGCCCCCGACTGCGAGCCGCGGCGTGCGCCAGGACCGCCACTCCGCCTGCGGCGCGAACCATCCGAATCGCGGCCTCGACGTCGGTATCGACCCGACCGGTGTAGTACGGGCCGCCGGTATTGAGAAATCGGCGGAACGCCTCGTCGACGCTGCCCACGACGCCCGCCGACACCAGTGCCCGGGCGAGGTGTGGCCGCCCGGCCGGAGCTTCCGGCGGCAGGCCGGCAAGAAACTGGTCAGGATCCACCGGGAACCCGTCGGTGGCCATCTGCCGTGCCATGACGGACAACCGCATGCGTCGCTCGTCGCGCAGTCGAGCCTGCTCGGCGATGATCGCCGCCGAGGTGGGATCGAACAGGTAACCCAGCAAGTGCACCGAGACGTGACCGCCCCTACCATCCGGCGCGATGCAGGAGAACTCCGCGCCCCGGATCAGCCGAAGGCCNACCGGCAGCGCATCCACAGCGGCGTCCCATCCCGCCGTGGTGTCGTGATCGGTCAGGGCCAGCACGTCAATACCAGCCGCCGCAGCAGCCGCAACGAGTTCCGCGGGGGTATCCGTTCCGTCGGACGCCGTGGAGTGGGCATGCAGGTCAATACGCATGACCGGTGTCTTCACCGGCTATCGCTACCGGCCGTCGGAGCCTGGCCATCCCGGGCGCGGCCAGCGCCTGCGACGAGAGCTTCGCGGCGGCTCCAGCATGTGTGAACGAGGCTGCTTCTTGTCGCCGAAGATCAACCCGGAGATCGCCTGAAAGACCTCCTCCGGCCTGGGCAGAAACTTGATCGTTTCTAGGTCCTGCTTCTGCCCGGCCGACTCTATGCGGAGCGTGCCGTAACCGAGTATCTGCCCGAAAAAGGGCCTCATGAAGCTCATGTCGGTCACCTTGGTGATCGGCATCATGGAGTTCTTCGTCTCGATGATGCCGCTGGTGACCATGAATCGTTTGTCGGTCACGATGATGACCTCGATCCACCACTCCAGCACTTTCCAGGCGAAGCGCAGCAATGCCCCGACCGCCACGTACCAGAGCAACGACTGCACCAACCACAGGCCGTCCGCAACACCGCTGACCAGGCGGGACAGTAAGTATGCCCCAAGCACGATTCCGACGGTGATCAGCAGGTCTTTGAGCAGGAATGCCCAGTGCCGCCGCACCCGGATCACCCGCCGCTCGACCGTGGGATCGAGCAGGACGTTGGAATGTCGACCGAGCATCTCAGCGCCGCCAGAACGTTCTCGCATTCACCCTGACCCACCTGTCTCGCCGCTGCGGGCAGCGCAACGCAGTCGTGGCCGGACTGTTCCGTCCACGATCCGTGAGTGTTGTACCGCAGCTGAGTCGACCGTGCGTCCCGACACTCCCAAGGGTACTACCATCCCTGCGGATGACAGGCTCGGCAGCACAGCGCATCCGGTGCGTCGGGGCGGTGCTGCTCGACGACGCCGGCAGACTGCTGCTGATCCGAAGGGCGCACGAGCCGGGACGNGGCCGCTGGTCAGTGCCCGGGGGCCGGGTGGAAGGTGGCGAGACCGATCAGCAGGCGGTGATCCGCGAGGTGGCCGAGGAGACCGGGCTGGCAGTTGAGGTCACGCGTTGGCTGGGAGATGTGCAACGCGATGGACCGGATGGGGCAGTGTTCGACATCCACGATTACAGCTGCCGAGTGACCGGAGGTGCCCTCTGCGCCGGCGACGACGCTGATGGCGTCCGCTGGTGTGACGCGGAAACCCTGGAAACTCTGCCCGTCGTGCCCGGCCTCATCGACGCCCTGGCCGGCTGGCACTGCCTTCCCCGCTGAACGATCAGGCAGTCGCGGCGCCTGGCCCCATGGCCAGTTTCGCCAACATGTCACGAGCTTGTTCGGCATGTCGCGGTTGGCACAGCACGTCGTAACGTCCGGCTACCAATTGGCTCGCCGACGCGAAGTCCCGGCGTCCGCGCGTCGCCGCATACCCTGCGGCGGCGAACACCGTTCCGAACACCGCGCCGGTGGCCACTCCTACCAAGATCGGAATCACCCCGGTCCCGGCCTGAGTCGCGAACAGGCTCAGCAGCACGCCCACGAACAGGCCGAACCAGGCACCCGACGCCGCCCCCTGACCGATCACCCGGCCCCAGGTCAACCGCCGCAGTACCCGCTCCACCAGCATCAGATCCACTCCGACGATGGTGACCTCGGCGACCGGAAACTGATTATCGGCGAGATGGTCCACGGCACGCTGCGCCTCGGCGTAAGTAGCGTAGGAACCGATCGGCCAGCCGGTGGGAGGGGTGGGCAGGCCAGGCATCTGGCCGTAGCCGCTGAACGGACTGGTCATCACGCATCACCTCCCCTACGAGGTACCCGATCGTGGCATGAAATGCCCGTATTTCACCCAAGGGTGTCTTATCGCAGTCTGCTTCAACCCCGGGCAGCGTACTCCCGCAGCAAGCCTTTACTGATGATCGTCTTCTGGATCTCGCTGGTGCCCTCGCCGATGAGCAGGAAGGGCGCTTCGCGCATCAGCCGCTCCACCTCATACTCCTTGGAGTAGCCGTATCCACCGTGGATGCGGAAAGCGTCTTCGGTGACCTCCTTGCAGTATTCGCTGGCCAGCAGCTTCGCCATCCCAGTCTGGACATCGTTGCGCTCGCCGGAGTCCTTCAGCCGGGCGGCGTTGACCATCATCAGGTGCGCGGCTTCGACTTTGGTGGCCATCTCAGCCAGCTTGAACGCGATCGCCTGGTGCTGTGCGATCGGCTTGCCGAAGGTTTTGCGTTGCTGGGCGTAGTCGACGGCGAGTTCGAAGGCGCGGATGGCGATGCCACAGGCCCGGGCGGCGACGTTGACCCGACCCACCTCGACGCCATCCATCATCTGGGCGAAACCCTTGCCGGGCGCCGCACCCAGCACCTGGTTGGTGCTGATGCGGTAGCCGTCGAAGACCAGCTCGGTGGTTTCGACGCCCTTGTAACCCATCTTGTCGATCTTGCCCGGTACGCTGAGCCCGGGGGCGACCTCGCCGTAGCCGGTCGGCTTGTCCACCAGCAGCGTGGTGAGGTTGTGGTGCGCCTTCGCCGCACCCTCCTCGGTCTTGACCAACGTCGCCACTAGCGTCGACGTGGCGCCGTTGGTCAGCCACATCTTCGCGCCGTCGACGACGTAGTGATCGTCGTCGCGTCGGGCCCTCGTCTTGATCGCCGCGACGTCGGAACCCAGCTCCGGCTCCGACATGGAGAAGGCACCGCGAATGCTGCCCTCGGCCATCCCGGGTAGGTAGCGCTGCTTCTGCTCGTCGGTGCCGTGCTGGCTGATCATGTGAGCGACGATGAANTGGGTATTGATCACGCCGGAGACACTCATCCAGCCCCGGGCGATCTGCTCGACGACCAGCGCGTAGGTCAACAGCGACTCCCCCAAGCCGCCATACTCCTCGGGGATGGTGAGCCCGAACAGGCCCATCTCCTTCATCCCGTCGACGATCTCCTGCGGGTAGCTGTCGGTGTGCTCCAACTCCTGGGCGACCGGGATGATCTCCTTGTCCACGAATGTCTTGACCGTGGCCAGGATCTCCCGCTGGATCTCGGTGAGACCGGCGGTCTGAGCCAGCCGTGCCATGAGGCTCCTTTCGTCGCGCGCCGGTGGCCTCGCGGTGAAGCACGCGCCAGGCATCGCGGAGGTCTGGTGAAAACAGTAATGTCTCTGGTGACTTCTTAGGGAGCCTGCCGCGATGACCACCATCACGCCCAGCCGATCCAGTGCGCACCGCTGTCGGCTCGACGGTCCGGTGTTCCGCAATGCCTGGCTGACCGTGCGCCAGCACGTCGATCTCCTGCGGCTAGCCAGCGCGGTTGTGCCGCGCTCGATGATCTAGCGCCGTCTCGACACACCATCGCCCGGCCACATCTGACCTGAGCAAAGGAGAACTTCCATGGGCGCACCTGCGCGCGCATCGTCAGACCCGACCTTCTACCGCAGCCCCGCTGAGGCCGTCGCCGCCCCGGCCGAGAAGCTTGCCTACGTCGTCGCGTTCGACCGCACCGCACAACGGCCCGACGCACTGACCGTGGTCGACGTCGATCCCGGCTCAGCACGGTACGGACAGGTCGTGGGCTGGGCGGACCTGCCCACGCTGGGCGACGAGCTGCATCACTTCGGCTGGAACGCCTGCAGCAGCGCGCTGGCCCACGAGGGCCACGATATGAACGGTCTNCAACGCCGTTACCTGCTGTTGCCCGGGTTGCGCAGCTCGAACGTGCACGTCTATGACACTCAGCCCGACCCCACGAATCCCACCCTGGTCAAGACGATCAACGCCAAGGAGCTGGCGGACAAAGCCGGCTACTCCCGGCCGCATACATTGCACTGCGGGCCTGAGGGGATCTTCCTGTCCTGCCTCGGTGGCGCCGACGACGCCGACGGGCCGGGCGGGATCGCACTGCTCGACCACGCCACTTTCGACGTGCTGGGCCCCTGGGAGAACGACCGCGGCCCGCAGTACCTGGCGTACGACGCCTGGTGGCACCTAAAGCAGAACACGCTGATCACCAGCGAGTGGGGCACCCCGTCGATGATCGAGGACGGCGTCAACCCGGAGCTGCTACTGGGCAACAAGTACGGCCACGCCCTGCACTTCTGGGACCTGGCCGCCGGCAAGCACCTGCAGCGGGTCGATCTGGGAGCGCACCACCAGATGGTGCTCGAGCTGCGGCCGGCGCACGATCCCGAGGCGAGCTGGGGATTCGTCGGTGTCGTCGTGTCCACCCAGGACNTGTCCGCCTCCGTGTGGCGCTGGCACCGTGACGGCGGCAGCTGGGCCGCGGACAAAGTGATCACCATCGCCGCCGAACCCGCCGACCCTGCCCTGTTGCCGCCGGCCCTGAAACCCTTCGGCGCGGTCCCGCCCTTGGTCACCGACATCAACCTGTCAG
>JGI12053J15887_10001656_pt1 | contig 10515 bp, 13 predicted proteins | sample MedBloCAOM1_O3_FD_15887 | JGI IMG/M metagenome (IMG submission 15887) | reverse complement strand
GGCTGGCTGATGCACGATCGGGCCATCCTGGTGCCCTGCGACGACTCGGTCCTTCGGGTGGTTGTCGTCGGCGGGGCCGACAATCAAGGCGAGAGCCTTGAGTTGCCGGTCCGGCGCTCTCGCGGCTATGCGCCACTGCCTATCGCGTTGCCGGTTTCGGTGCCCCCGACGCTGGCGGTCGGGGCCGACCTGAAGAACACGATGGCGGTCGCAGATGGGAAATACGCCTGGCTCAGCCAGCACATCGGCGACATGGACGACCTCGCGACGCTGTCCGCCTTCGATGCCGCACAGCGCCACCTGCAGCAGCTGACCGCCGTTGAACCCGAAGTGCTTGTGGCCGATGCCCATCCGCTCTACCGGTCGACCTCCTGGGCCTACCGCAATGCCGCAGGCCGGCCTGTCCGGACCGTCCAACACCACCACGCGCATATCGCATCGGTGATGGCCGAACACGGCCTTGACGGATCACAGCAGGTGCTCGGATTCGCGTTCGACGGAACGGGCTACGGATCCGACGCCGCNGTGTGGGGCGGCGAGGTGCTGCTCGCCAACTACAAGGGCTACCAACGCCTGGCACAACTCGAGTACGTGCCGCTCGCAGGCGGCGACATCAGCGTTCTGCGGCCATACCGGATGGCGCTGGCCCACCTGTGGGCGGCGGAAATCCCCTGGGAGCCGGATCTGCCGCCGGTGGCGGCGTGCCCTGCCGACGAGCAACGGGTGCTGCGCCATCAGCTCGAGACGGGCCTTGGCTGCGCGCCGACATCCAGCATCGGCCGGCTGTTCGACGCGGTGTCCGCGCTCGCAGGCGTGCGGCAGGTGGTCGCTTATGAAGCGCAGGCGGCCATCGAGCTGGAGGGTCTTGCCCGCGGCGTCGGCGGTGGCGCGACTGTTTACGCGTTCGACGTCGATCGATCGGGCCAACCGGCGCTGATCGACCCGACGCCGGTGGTGCGGGCCGTGGTCCGCGACCAGCGCCAAGGTGTATCCGCCGCGGTGATCGGGGCGCGGTTCCACTGCGCCGTCGCCGATCTGATCGTCGACCTCGCACGCGCGGAACGGGATGCGTCGCAGACCGTCGCGCTGTCTGGCGGCGTCTTCCAGAACGCGCTGTTGCTCGGATTGTCGTTGAAGGGCTTGCAGAACGAGGGATTCCATGTCATCACACATCGACGCGTTCCGCCCAACGACGGCGGGATTGCGCTGGGCCAGCTCTTGGTAGGGAACTCCGGATGAACGGAGGACCGATGCCCAAGGGCCACGAATTGTTCGCCAGGTACGCGTACCCGCCGAATGAGCTCGGCTACTGCGGGCCGGCCGACGGCGACGGTCCTTCGGAACTCGCAACCCACGCCAAGGAATTCGACGGTGCGTGGCCGTACCTGACCGCCATCGCCGATGCGGTCGCAAGTTCCGATCCGCTCGACGAGGACATCGTCCGTAGCTATTGGGTGGGCGGGCCTTCATTGGACAGGGTCGACCCCGCGGTGCTGTTGACCCGACTGCGGACGGCGTTCAAGGGCCAGGTAACGGGGCTGCTGGGCGAGTTGACCACGCCGACCCGCGTGTTGGCACACCACAGCTTTCACGTCTTCGTCGTCTATCCCTGGGTGCGGTTTCTGAGCCGCGATGCAACAACGGCGCTAGGGGTGATGCAGGATTGCCGCATCCGCTGGGGAACGGTCGAATCAGTGGCGGGTGAGCAGGTGCAGATCGCGTCGCGTCCGCTGACGCTCGATGCGGGCATGCTCACATTGGGCGAGCCAAGGACCGAGCGCGTGTGCTGGAGCAAAGGCGGTGTGTCACTGGCGCCAACGCCGGAACCGGGCGCGACCGTGTCCGTGCACTGGGATTGGGTTTGCGGGACTCTCAGCAACGACGAAAGCGCCGCATTGGCCGCTGCGACCCTGGCGACGCTCGATCTGGTCAACACCGCACGTTCCGAAAACCTTTCGGTCATAGCGGGATCGGAGCACACTCGTGGGTAGGGGCAGGCTAGCGAGGGGAGGTCGAAGATGACCATTACCGCGAAGCTCGGCGGGTCGTTCGTCGATGCCGACTTGTCCGCCGATTTGGCGGCCGCCGCACTGGACCTCGCCCGCAGATTCCACGACGGCGCCACGCTCTGGGTGATATCGCCCCAGTGGGAACCGCACGCCCACCACGTCGCGGTCGAATTCGTGCACCCGGTGATCATGGGCAAGCGGGCGCTGCCGTCGGTGGCGCTCGTCGAGCCGGATCCCGTGGCGCAGGCGCGGGTCGCGAGTCAGCCGGGCGACCTGCTGATCGCGGTCGCGTCGGCCGACGAACCCGCGGTGGTCGACGCCATGCGACGCGCGCAGGCGTGGGGCGTCCTGACCCTGTGGATCGGTTCGGGTCCGCGCCCGCCTGCCGGCGCGGCCAACCACATCCTCTGGATCGACTCCGACGACCCGATGGTGCCGACCACCGGGACGTTCGTGCTGATGTACCACCTGCTGTGGGAACTCACCCACGTCTGCTTTGAGCATCCCGGGCTGCTGAAGCCCGCTTCCGACGAGTGCACGGACGACGTCTGCGTGACGTGCAGCGACGAGGGCCGGCTCGGTGAGGTGCTGCTCGAACCGGCCGATGCCACGAGTTCTGCGTTGGTCCGCACCGCCAACGGCGAGGAGTGGGTGGACGTCACGATGCTGGGTGACGTCGCGCCCAACGACCTCCTGCTGGTGCACGCAGGAGCCGCGATCACCCGGCTGGAAGTGAGGTGACCCGATGACCGAGTCCGACAACACCAGCTTCCTTTACCCGTTCATCGAGTCCGAGGAGACCGACGCCACCAGCCTGCTCGCCGACCTGGCCGCCTCGGCAAGGGGCAAAGCGTCCGAGAGCGCTGCGCTTCAGCGGTCCTCGCTGGACGAGTACGGCGAGGAGTTGATCGCCGCAGGGACCGAGATGGCCGACCGGTTCTGCCGTGGCGGCCGGCTCTACACGTTCGGCAACGGCGGCAGTTCCACCGACGCCGCCACGCTGGCGTCCCTGTTCAGCCGTCCCGCGCGGGGCCGGCCGGTGGCGGCGTGGTCGCTGGCCGCCGACGAAGCGGTGGTGACCGCGCTCGGCAACGATGTCGGGTTCGAGCTGATCTTCAAGCGTCAGATCATCGCCCACGCCCGCGACCGCGACGTCGCGATCGCGCTGTCGACATCGGGCAATTCCGAAGACCTGTTGACGGCGATCACCGAAGCGAAGCAACGCGGCCTGTTGACGATCGGGTTCTCCGGCCATGACGGCGGCCGGATGGCGGTCGCCGAGGACCTCGACTTCTGCTTCACGGTGGGATCGCAGAGCATCCACCGCATCCAGGAGAGCCACGCGATGCTCGGCTACCGGCTGTGGTCGGTGGCCCAGGATCACATGGCCCGTCCGCTGAACGGAGCGCACGCTTCATGACCACAGAACCGATGACTGCCGCGCAGCGCGAAGACCGTGTGCTGGAACGCATCGACAAGTTCCGGCAGCGACGTCCGCGTCTGCTCGACGACGTGGTGACGCTCGCGCACGGTGCGGGCGGCAAGTCGTCGGCGGCGCTCATCGACGCGGTGTTTCTCGAGGCGTTCCGCAACGACGAACTCGAACAACTCGGCGACGCCGCCGCGCTGCGCACCGCATCGGGTGAACGGCTTGCGTTCACGACCGACTCGTATGTCGTTTCGCCGCGGCGCTTTCCGGGCGGATCCATCGGCCACGTCGCCGTGCATGGAACGATCAACGACCTCGCGGTGTCGGGCGCGCGTCCGCAATGGCTGTCGGCGGCGTTCGTCATCGAGGAGGGTTTCGGAATCGCGGAGCTCCGCGAGATTGTCGCTGACATGAGCGAAGCCGCGGCGAAGGCGGGCGTGCAGATCGTCACCGGCGATACGAAGGTCGTCGGCAAGGGCGCAGCAGACGGTGTGTACATCTCCACGGCCGGCATCGGCGTGATCCCCGAAGGCAGGCAGTTGTCCCGCAGCCTCGTACAGCCCGGCGACAAGGTGGTGCTGTCAGGAACGATCGGCGAGCACGGGATGGCAGTCATGCTGGCCCGCGGTGACCTGGCCATCGACGCCGACATCGCCTCGGACACCGCGCCCGTGCACGAACTGGTCGAGACACTGCTTGCGGCCGCGCCGTCGACGCGATGGATGCGCGACGCAACGCGCGGCGGCGTCGGCACCGTGGCCAACGAACTGGTCAAGGACTCCCCCTTTGCGCTGATCCTGGACGAGGACAGGTTGCCGATCCAGCCGCAGGTCCTCGGCGCCTGCGACATGCTCGGCATCGACCCGCTGTACGTGGCGAACGAGGGCAAGTTCGTCGCCATAGTTCCTGCGGCGGAGGCAGACGCGGCGATCGCCGCACTGCGCGAACATCCGCAAGGCGCCGATGCCGCGGTCGTGGGCGAGATCGTGCCGCAGCCGCACGGAATCGTCGCGCTTCGAACGTCGTTCGGCGGCAGCCGGATCGTCGACATGCTCGTCGGCGACCCGCTGCCGCGCATCTGCTGAAAGCTTTGAGAGGAGAACGCTATGTGTCTGGGAATACCCGGTCAGGTGGTCGACATCGTCGACGCCGAGCAGTCGCTGGCCAAGGTCGACGTCAACGGTGTCAGAAGGAACATCAGCGTGCGCCTGTTGGCCGACGACAACCTGCAGGTCGGCGACTGGGTGCTCGTGCACGTCGGCTTCGCGATGGCAAAGATCGACGAGTTCGAGGCATCGATGACGCTCGACCAAGTGCAGAAAATGGGTGCCGACTACGTCAATGAGATCGAAGCGTTCAACGCATCGGAAATCGCGTGACGGGAAGGGGTTGAAACGCAATGAGATTCGTCGACGAATTCCGGGACCCGGCGGCCGCACGTGCGCTGGTGAAGTCCATCACCGATCTGGCGGGCACTGACCACTTCAAGTTCATGGAGGTGTGTGGCGGTCACACGCACACCATCTACCGGCACGGCATCGAGCACCTGCTGCCCGAAGCCGTGGAACTCGTGCACGGACCCGGGTGTCCGGTGTGCGTTATTCCGATGGGCCGCGTCGACGACGCGATGTGGCTGGCCGAGCAGCCAGGCGTCATCTTCACCACCTTCGGCGACATGATGCGAGTGCCCGGCTCAAAGGGCAACCTGATCGAGGCGAAAGCCCGCGGCGCCGACGTGCGCTTCGTCTACTCCCCGCTCGACGCGCTCAAAGTCGCGGTCGACAACCCCGACCGCCACGTCGTGTTCTTCGCGGTCGGTTTCGAGACGACTGCGCCGTCCACCGCCGTCACCCTGGTTCGGGCGCGCGCGCTCGGCGTCCGCAATTTCAGCGTGTTCTGCAACCACGTCACGATCGTCCCGCCGATCAAGGCCATCCTCGAGTCGCCCGACCTGCGGCTCTCGGGGTTCCTCGGGCCAGGCCATGTATCCACGGTGGTTGGCCTGCGCCCCTACCGGTTCGTGCCGGAGGTGTACGGAAAACCCATGGTGGTAGCGGGGTTTGAGCCGCTCGACATCCTCGCCTCGGTGCACATGCTGCTGCAACAGATTCGCGACGGGCGCTGCGAGGTCGAGAACCAGTACACCCGCGTGGTTCGTCCCGAGGGCAACACCCAGGCGCTCAAGCTGCTGGCCGAGACGTTCGAGCTGCGGCCGCACTTCGAATGGCGCGGACTGGGATTCATCTCACAGAGCGCCTTGAAGGTGCATCCCGACTACTCGGAGTTCGACGCGGAACGCAAGTTCGAGATGCCGGGCGTGCGGGTCGCCGACCCCAAGGCGTGCCAGTGCGGGGAGGTGCTCAAGGGCGTCATCAAGCCGTGGGAGTGCAAGGTGTTCGGCACGGCCTGCACACCGGAAACGCCGATCGGCACGTGCATGGTGTCCCCGGAGGGCGCGTGCGCGGCCTACTACAACTTCGGACGGCTGCACCGGGAGACGGCGCAACTGCTGGGTCAGCGCGGCTAGAGCGTCACCACTGGTCGCGCGGGACGTCGAAGTCGGCGCACAGCGCGCGCCATACGTCGCGCGGATCGATGCCGTCCTCGATGGCCTTGGCGGCGGTTCGCCCGCCGAATCCGGTCAGCGCGTGGTCGACGAGGATGGACGCGCCACGCACCGGCCCGAACTGTCCTTCGACGAGTTCATTGAATTCTGTCAGCCGCACGAAACCAACCTACCCAGAGCGTGAAAGCGCTTCATGGCACACCCGTACCGGATCTTTCACCTCGGCGACGCTGGCGCCGGCCACCCTGGCGGCCTCACGGTAGCGCGGCGTCGACAGCACCTCAGTGACCGCGGCCACCAGCGATTCCGCGTTCAGAGGTCGCACCAGTTGCGCACTGCCTTGGCGCGCAACGCGATTGGCGATCTCCCATTGATCGCCGCCGCCAGGGACCACCACCAACGGGACGCCTGCCAGCAGCGTCTTGGACACCATGCCGTGCCCGCCGCCGCAGATGACCAGATCGGCGTGTGACAGCAGTTCGTCCTGGCGGCCCAGCCCGACCACCGCCCACGGCGGCACCTCGGCTTGGGGGACCTTGGGGCCCGCCAGCTGCGACACCACCAGCCGCGCGCCGGCGGGCAGCACCTCCCCAGGTATCAGCGTCTGAAGGGCAAGCCTAGAGATCCCCAGGGTGCCGATCACCGCTGTCGACGGCGCGACCACCACCACCGGCCCCTTACCGGCCGGCACCGTCAGCACCGACGACGTCGGCTCGAAGTGCAGCGGCCCCACCACGACGGCCTCGGGCGGCCAGTCCGGCCGCGGCACCTCCAGCGCGGGCAGGGTCGCAATGAGGCGCCGCAGCGGGCCGGGATCGACTGCGGGCAGACCTATTTCGACTCTGACCGCCGAACGCTGGCGCAGGCCCTGCCGCCACGACCGGGCCGTCAGCGCGCGCATCACCGCGTCGCGCAGCCGTGCTCGCACACCGTCGCCGGGCGCCAGCCCGCTGCCCAGCGGCGGCAGGCCCTTCGACGGCCGGTACAGCGGGTGCGGATTCAGCTCGATCCACCCAAGCCCCATCATCTCGGCCGCCAGCCCTCCGCACGCGGTGATCACGTCGGACACCACCAGGTCCGGCGCCAGGTCACGCAGTCGCGGCACGTTGAGCACCGCCATCCGTGCGGCCCGCTGGTGGATCTTCGCCCCTGCGTCGGTGTCGTCGTCGGCTTCGGTCGGATCCAGACCGTCGAGCTCGACGGCGTCCACGCCGGCGGCTCGGGCGGTGTCCAGCCATTCCACGCCTGTGAGCAGCGTCGGAGCGTCACCGGCAGCGAGGAACCGACGGCAAAGCGCAATGGCGGGAAACGCGTGCCCGGGATCCGGTCCGGCTACCACGGCGACCCGCACGGGCCTACCCTGCCACAGCGGGCGCCAACTAGGCTGGCATGCATGACGGGCATGACATCGGCAGTGGACAGCATGGCCAACGCGCGGACGGTCGAGACCTTCCTGTACGCCCTACAGGACGAGGACTTCGACACTGCCCAAGCCGCGATGGCCGACAACATCGCATGGCAGAACGTCGGGTTCCCGACCATCCGTGGACGTGACCGCATCATGAAGCTGTTTCGGCGCGGCGAGGGTCGATTCGGCTTTGAGGTGAAGATTCACCGGATCGCCGCCGAGGGCGACACGGTGCTGACCGAACGCACCGACGCATTGATCATGGGGCCGCTGCGTCTTCAGTTCTGGGTTTGCGGCGTCTTTGAGGTCAACGAGGGCCGCATCACGCTGTGGCGCGACTACTTCGACTTCTTCGACTTCTTCGTCAAGGCACCGCTGCGGGGCCTGGTCGCCGCGGTGTTCCCGTCCCTTAGACCGTCGTTCTAAATGAACAGCGACACCACCCGCACCAAGCCGAACCTTTTGCAGTACATCGGCTACAGCTACGGCATGCGGCTGCCGGACTCGATGCGCGACTGGGTGCGCAACGACCTGGCAGGCAAGGGCGCCACCACTCGGACGATGGTCCGCGCCGCGATTCCGGCTCTACTGGTGCTGTCGCCGTTCTGGTTCATCCCGATGTCGCTCTATCTCCACCTGAGCACGACGTTGCCGATCTTCATCCCATTCCTGCTCTTCTCGCACGCGCTGAACAAGGTGTGGCGTCGCCACCGGCTCCGCCAGCACGGCCTCGACCCCAGCCTCGCCGACGAGCTCAAGCGCAAGAAGGACGCGCACATTCACCAGGCGTACATCGAGCGCTACGGTCCCCGGTCAGGACCGTCCAGTTCGCACGACATCTAGGCCCGGCGCAGGTGGCCCAGTTCGTCGAACGCCTGCGCCCAGCCCATCAGCCGGTCGGTGGCGTTGACCAGCTCGTCGCGGTAGCGCTGCTGCGACATCGGTGAGCTCGACATCGAGCCTGCGTTGGCCGCNGACACCAATTGCGCTGCGGCGGTCACCATCTCGTTGTACTGACGGACACCGTGGTCGAGCTGCGTGGTGAACGCGGTGATCGTCGGCGCCAGGTGAGCTCGCGACTGGGGCGCCGAACTGCTCGCCCGCTCCATCGACACCACCTCGTTGGCGGTCGCGGCCATGGTGGCAGCGGTCTGGTTGGCCGCCGCGGTCAGCTCACGAAGCTCGTCGGCTGGCAGCATGCGGCCGCGCTCCATCACCCCGAGCAGTGAGAACAACCCCCGCTCGGAGGCGGCTAGGGCCGCCATCGGTTGTCGCGCCGCCGACCCCCATGGCGGCAGCCGCCGGGCGGCCCTTGCCCGCCTCGGCGGCAACGGCGAACCCTTCAACCAGCGGTAGCGCAGGAACGACAACGTCGCAAGGAACGCCGCACCCGCAGCGATCGGCGCAGGGATGAACAGCGCCCACACCGGCGTGCTCCACGACGCCAGCAGCGCCGTCACCAGCACCCAGAACACGCAGGAGACCGTGAAGAACAGCCCGAGCCGCAGCGCCCACCGCCGTTTGCGCATCAACTTGGCACGCGGATCCGCTGCCGCATTCAGTTTTTCGGCGAGCACTTCGGCAAATTCGGCGGCGGTGTCTATTCCGTTTTGCAAGCCGCGCTGCACCATCGAGCGCCAAGCCTCTGGTCGACCTGCGCGTGAATTCACTGTCATGCCTTTGCGAAAGCTATTGCGACAGCGGGTTTTCCGGTGCCGGCTGCTGGTTGGTCGCCGGTGTCGCCGGAGCGGTGGTGGCCGTGCCACCCGCAGGCAACTGGTCACCGCGCATCGATGCGCGGATCTGCTCCAACCGAGAATGCCCGGCCATCTCCACGCTGGACTGCTGAATTTCGAGCATCCTGCCCTGTACCGAGCTCTGCGCCAGTTCGGCCGACCCAAGCGCGTTGGCGTAGCGGCGCTCGATCTTCTCGCGGACCTCGTCGAGGCTGGGGGTGTTGCCCGGCGCGGCGACTTCGCTCATCGACCGCAGAGATGCCGAGACCTGCTCCTGCATCTTGGCCTGCTCGAGCTGGCTGAGCAGTTTGGTGCGTTCGGCAATCTTCTGCTGCAACACCATCGCGTTCTGCTCGACCGCCTTCTTGGCCTGACCGGCGGCGGTCAGTGCCTGATCGTGCAGTGCCTTGAGGTCTTCGACGCTCTGCTCAGAGGTCACCAGCTGCGCAGCGAAGGCCTCGGCGGCGTTGTTGTACTCGGTGGCCTTGGNCGCGTCGCCCCCGGTGGTGGCCTGGTCGGCCAGCGTGACCGCCTGACGGACATTGACCTGCAGCTTCTCGATGTCGGCAAGCTGCCTGTTGAGCCGCATCTCTAGCTGGCGCTGGTTTCCGATCACCTGGGCGGCCTGCTGCGTCAGCGCCTGGTGCTGGCGCTGGGCGTCCTCGATGGCCTGCTGAATCTGCACCTTGGGATCGGCGTATTGGTCGACCTTCGAGCTGAACAGCGCCATGAGGTATTTCCACGCCTTGACGAACGGGTTGGCCATGGGTTCATTCCGCCTTCGTGTCGTTTTCTGCCGATGCCGCGGTGGGACCGTGCGATTGCGATTGCTCTACTGCCAACTTATCGGTTTCGCGCAGATCGCCACAGCCGTGCTGGTGATTTCCAAGATCGGGTCAGGCAACCGCCATCGAGGCGACCTGCGGGATGACAACCTTCGTGGTGGCGTCGATATTGGTCGCGATGGCCGTCTCGAGCGTGAGCGCGGCGAGCTCCTCGCGGGCCAGTTCCTCCCCGGCGTCAGACAGCATGCGCGACAAAGGGACGTCAAGGGCGCCGCAGATGGCGCTGAGCAGTTCGCTCGACGCCTCCTTGCGGCCGCGTTCCACCTCCGACAGGTAGCCGAGGCTGACCCGGGCGGTATCGGACACCTCACGCAGGGTGCGACCCTGTTCGGTGCGGGCACGACGCAGCACGTCGCCGATCACCTCGCGCAGCAATGCCGTCATCGTGCTCTCCTCCCTCGCTGGGCTTGGTCATTAGGGCAACGCCGCGCGACGCCGGGTTGGTTCCCGGATGGCGCAGATCACTGTGCTCTGCTCTTCGCACAGGGCTCACCGCTGTGCTCTGCTCTTCGCGCAAGCGCT
>JGI12053J15887_10001655_pt1 | contig 10517 bp, 8 predicted proteins | sample MedBloCAOM1_O3_FD_15887 | JGI IMG/M metagenome (IMG submission 15887) | reverse complement strand
AGCGCCCATCGGGTGGTTGGTAAACCGGCGGCTCGAGCATCACTTCGAGCCGCAACCGAGCAGAGCGAACAAATCCAGATGATTAATCCCGTGCCGACCTCTCGCTGAAAGATTGCTGGGCGCCCATCTGAAAAGGCAGCCAAAATTTTCACGTCCTCTGCCCAAGCGGCAAAGTCCTGTCGATAAAAGCGACCCGTAAACTTCGATTGGCTCGATTCGACCCAGAATAAGTCAATCGAGTCTTGGCTATCGATTTCGGGTCGGTCCAGGCCAGCGACTTGCTCCAGCAGCCGGGGAGCTTCCCGCAATAATCCCCCTTCATCGAACAAACCGGTGCACGCCTCTACAACCAATGTCGTTCCGTCAGAGAGCCATGTCACTAAGTTTTCTATTTCTCGGTTGGACAATGACAGCGAAGCCGGAACGTAAAGCATTCGAGGTCGTTCGACGATTTTCTGCGCTATGGCGTCGGCGTGCATGAAACAGACAGGGATACCCTGTTCGAAGAAGCTCTGGTAGACGCCAAACAAGGCATCGGCATAAAGCTTTTCTCCTCGATTGGCGGCGAACGTGAAAAGGTCAGCCGAGCGAGAAACATAAATGGCGTTCACTGGCAGAATGCGGCGAGCGCCAGCCAGTTTATCATCCGCCAACACGCGTTGAGCTATTTCTTTGGCTACACGTGTCCGTTCTGATTCGCCACCGTCAACGGTGGTTAAGCCGAAACCCGGCGCTTCCAGACCACTCGGTTCGGGTCGCCATTGCCAGTACATAATCCCTTTGGCTCCGCCCGCCAATGCGCCCCAATTCCATAGCCTGATTTCTTCTGCATTAGCGACGGCGCTACCGTACGCGCCCCAAAGCCCACCACCAGCCTGCAGTTCGCTTTGCCAAAACTCTGTCTCACCAGCAGCGGCAGCGATCAACTCAACGTTCATTAGATGTTGAACAAAATCGTTGTTCATGAGCCATTTCGGGAAACTGGTTAAGCCGAAGCGCTCCGCTTTTCGTGCGAGCAGAAATTCGTCGGTTAAAGTTTGCCCCAGCCCGCCTTTGCCAGAACCTCCAAAATACCCACTAAATGGTACGTGCGTCATAGCGGGCTTGTCCGGCGCAGCGCTCTTGACCGCATCGACCCGCGACTGAAGCCAGGCGGCATGGTTCTCCAACCAGAAGAACCGCCATTCTATCATATCCGGATAGGTTCCGAATCGGGTTGGAGCCTTGACGTCCTCCCAGCAAGAATAAGCGCGATGCCAGCTTCGGTTCAGATCTTCCAAGGAGTCATATTTCAGTTGAAGCCAGCGTAAGAACTTCTCGACCGAATATGAGCAGTAGCAAAACAGTTGTTTTGGGTAATCAAATGCCGGATCAATGTGCGGCTCGTTCCAAACGTCGAATGCAGACACGTTTGACACCCGAGCATATCGATGGGCTACGGTTGCAAGAAAGCGATCCGCCAGCCCAGCGACTAGCTCGTTGTCTCTACAGAGCCCCGGCCAACCGGCCGATGGCATGTTAGCTGCCCCGCTAAATTCGGCTACGTACCGATCATTAGAAGTGTAGCGAGCATCCGGGTAAAAACGTTCCAGCCAGGCCGGCGCGCCCTCTGGGATGAGATTAAGCACTACATTGAGACCCACGATCGCACAGAGATCGATAAGCTCGTCCAAATCGTCAAAGTAAAAGTTGTTTCTCGTTCGTTCCATCCAGGACCAGACCGCCCAAAGCTTCACCGTATTCATTCCGGTATTGGCGATCCGTTTCAGGTCATCTCTCCAGTATTTTTTGTCGGGAAAAGGCGGCCGATAATATTGTGTACCGAAGACTATGGTTGGCGTTTTGATCACAGCATTTAACCCTTTATTGCGCCGCCGGTTGTTCCTTTGGCGAGGTATCCCTGGATCAAGAAACTTACCAGTATGATCGGAGCCATGGTTAGGGTAGCAGCGGCGCTGCTCTTCCCCCAATCCACGGAAATCGAACCAACAAATTTTGAGATACCTACCGGTAATGTGTAGGTATCCAAATTAGTCAATTGCAGGGAGAAAAGCAGCTCGTTCCAGGAAAACTGCATAGATAATATCGTAGCGGCGACCAGACCTGGTAAAATTACCGGCCCGATGATGAGCCAGAACGTCCGCATTGGTGTACAGCCATCGACCTTAGCAGCTGATTCTAGATCGGGAGGAATATCACGGATGAAGCCCATTACTAGCCAAATTACGAACGGCAAGTTAACAGCGGTGTGCGCGAGGATTGGTCCAACAAATGTTCCTAATAATCCGGTCACGTTAAGCAGCGCAAATAGAGGGAGCAACATCGTTACCGCTGGCACCAGTTTGCCGAGCAAAAACATATCGGCGATTNGACGAGCGTAGCGCATCCTTAGACTCACCAGAGCATAAGCAGCCAAGGACCCAGATCCGACAGCAAGAAGCGCTGAGGCTACACCGACAACTACGCTATTCCAGAAATACCGGGCGAAATCCCCGGCGGTTAGCGCCCTTACATAATTTTCGATCGTCGGCGTAAAAATAATTACCGGAGGAACACTGAAAATATCCCGCGGCAGTTTAAAGGACGTCGTGACGACGAGAGCAATCGGGATAACAGTCCAGAGGAAAAACAAGATAAGAACGGCCAACCTGAGTCCGATTCGCATCCAGCGTAAAATCATGGCGCATTTCCTTGAGATCGCGAATAAAGGGCTTTCAGCAGCGGACCGAAGATGAGCACCAGCAGTGCCATCGTGATAATCGCGATCGCCATGGCGTACCCCATTTGATTTTCCTCAAATCCCTTCTTAAAGGCGTAAATGCTAAGAGAGAGAGTCGAGTTAGCCGGTCCGCCCCCGGTTAAAGCGTAAATGATGTCGAACACCCGGAAGGCATCTGTACCGCGAATCACCAGCACCACCGCTAAGACGCTACGCAACAGGGGCAGCGTGATGCGAAAGAGCCGGCCGAGGGCACCCGCTCCGTCAATCCTCGCTGCCTCGTAGAGATCTGCCGGGATACCAGCGAGTCCGGCGGTTACACAAAGAAGCACAAACGGAGTCGTTTCCCAAATATCGGCCACCATGACGCAAAACAATGCCGAAGCCGGTTCTTGTAAACCACCAAACAGATTGGCTAAGCCAGTGAGCCCCAGAAAATAGTATACTAGGCCGAAGGTAGGATCGTACATGTAACGCCAAAGCAGGCCGACAATAATGGGAGAAATGAGTAACGGCATGCAATAAACTCCGCGTAAGAGTCGGGCGATCGAAACGGGTAAAGTCGCTAAGAGCACAGCCATGCCTATGCCAAGAACTATCTCACAACTGACGGCGCAAAAGGTGAAAAGGAGAGTTAGACCGAGGGAAGAAAGTGCGAGCGGGTCCTCGACGAAACGCAGGTAGTTAGCCAGAAAGACAAATGAACCTTTCGACTCCGCGCCCACTCGGTAGTCGAATAGGCTCATTAGCAAGGCATAACCCAAAGGGACGATCATGACCGCAACCAGGACCGTTGCAGCAGGAATAATCAAAGCTACCGCCAGTAACTGATGGCGATCACCTCTCGAACGCACCCGCTCAGGATGTTTAAAGAGCGTGCTACCTCGAAGGGTTCCTGCTTTAGCGCTCACGGAAAGTCGGCTGCTAACTGGGCTTGCACAGTCTCTAGCTCCTTTTGCGGATCAGCGTTACCAGCGGCAATTCGGGATAAAGCTGACTCCATGGCGTCCATCAGCTTGGGGGCGTTCTTCGTCCGTGGTTGCGTACCGGCATTAGTCAGGGCCTCACTCACAGCTGGTAGCCAAGGTGATTTCGCAATCAATTCTGGATCTTTTAGCACTGACTGACGTGCGGAGATTTGCCCATTTTTCTGGCTGAGTTTTCTTTCGGTCGCTTTGCTGGTGAGCCAAGCCGCGAGTTGGTAAGCTTCACGAGGATGCTTGCCGTCCGCCGTCACGCACCAGTTCCAAACCGACAGAGTTCCGAACGGACGATTCTTATACGGAAGCGCAGCATAGCCCAGCTTGCCTGCTACTTTCGATTCTTTCGGATCCTCTAGCGCGCCAACTAACCCCGAAATCGTGATGCCCAGATCCGCTTGCCCAAACTCGATCGCCTTATTCACGTCATCGAAATGCCAATTCGTGCTCCCCCTCATCGAGACGTTGCTCAAATCCTTCCAGAATTTAGCGGTCTCAATGTTTTCCGGGGTGACCAGCTTCAGTTTGCCAGCGGGGTCAAAGTAATCACCTTTATTGGACCGATCGAGCGCGATCCAGATATCCACGGCGGCGAGCCCTTGTTTCGCCGGTAAGGCTATTCCAGTTCCTTTGTCGTGAAGCTTTTTTGCCGCGCTCAGTGTCTCCTCCCAGGTCTTGGGAGCCGGAACTCCCGCTTTTCCCAGCATTTCCTGATTGTAGACCATGAGTGGCGTCTGTACGAAGGTAGGCAAACCGTAAAGTTTGCCTTCTACCGTGGCGATCTTAATCAGGCTTGGTTGAAAATCGCCGAAATCAAAATCCTTTCCTCCCAGCGCCTCATCTTTGACGTATTCATCCAAGGGCCTGAGGTACCCAGCAGCAACGTACTCCGGCAACCAAACCTCTTGCGCCCAAACTAAATCGTAGGCTCTAGTTTTTCCGCCCATATTCAGTATTTGCTTTTGTCGAAGTTGACCGTAATCGATCGCATCCATCCTAACCTTGATGCCGGTGCTTTTTTCAAACTCCTTTAACAGCTCTGCTTGATCATCAGCATGGGGTCCAGCCCATCGTGAAATGACTAATTCGACTTGGCCGGACGACTCAGCCTGACATTGCCTTCCATCTCCCAACCAGACTGCTCCCATTGCGACGAGGACTGACAGTAGTGGTCTCGTTAATCTCATTTACTTTACTCACCATAGTTAACACTGACGAAAGTGTTCTTTTGCGCGGAGTGGTACGCTGCTTCCGTGACGGCTGCTACCCTCAACCCGTCGCGAAATGTAGCTTGAAATGGTTCCTTCTTTTGAAACCGTCGAACCACGTCTGTCACCTCGCGCTTATAATGCTGAACGTGAACGGGCCAGCTCCGATAGTCGTGTGGTTCGTTTGTCGCCGGCTTGATATACGGGTTAATCCAGCCATTCAGTTCCGAATCTCTCGCTCGCTCAGTATAAAGACTTACTCTTGGCGCCGCAGTAGTCAGATCGGCAAAAAGAGTAGCGTCGCTGCCAAAAATCTGCAGCGTGTTGCGCATTCCAATGTCAACGCGAAGGCTCCACAGCGTGCTGAGCGCGCCTAGTCCTCCTCCTTTGAACCGGAGAAGCGTCGTCGCATTATCTTCNACTTTCAGTTCGGGTTTGTTCCTATTTTCGGCTTGCGCAAAAACCGCCGCGATATCACCGACTAACCAATGCAGTAGATCGAACGCGTGGGCTCCTTCATCGATCAGTGCGCCGCCCCCGCCTCGCTCGGGGTCCTCCATCCACTCCACCATGTAATCTGGACAGCCAATTTCCTTGACTCCAGCCAGTCCGATCGTCGCCTGAACATTGACGATTTTGCCAAGCCAGCCTTCCGCAATAAGTTGTTTTGCCCGCTCGGCTTCGGGAATATACCGACTACAGAAGCCAACAGTGTTGGGCAGACCGGCTCGCTCCACCGCTAACGTCATTTCGAGCGCGTCGGTTCGAGTGGTCGCTAGCGGCTTCTCACAAAACAACGCTTTTCCGGCGGCGACGGTGTCCAACACCATCCGCTTATGCCGATTATTGGCTGAGTGAATAAAAACGAAATCGACGTCGGATCGTTCCAAGAGCTGGCGATAGTCGCGATGATAGGTNCCACCGTACCGTTGTTGGGCAGCGTTCCCCCTGACTTCGTCGTCATCCGCCACCGCGACGATTTCCACCGCCTCTTTCATTTCAGCGAGGGCACGCGAGCGAAACTCGGCGTGGACGTGCTCAAAACCAACCATCCCTATTCTCACTTTCGGAACTTCCATTCTGTCAGGCTACTTTCTGCTGTTGATAGGTTAAATCGATGGAACGCTTTTCCCGAAACGAGCGGTAAGCAGCGTCGACCAATCTCATGATTCTTAGCCCTTCTTTGCCGCTAGATCGGCCGAGTTGATTCTGCAGGAGGCAATCCCGAAAATGATGAAACATTGCCAGATGGCCGTCCTTTACGAAGTGATCATCTATCGGACTAAAGGTAATTGTGTTCGCGCCGCCTTCTGCTGACCCACCTAACACCGACCGAATAGGGTAACCGTAAAGGAGATCGACCAGTGCGTGTCCCTTGGTTCCGAAAATCTCAAACCGAGAATCGAAACCACCGGTTAAAGACCAACTATCTTCGGTCTGTCCGATCATTCCGTCGGCGAAACGAACCAGGGTGGCAGAGGTGTCCTCAACCAAACAACTATGAACAAATGTTCCCGCTTCGGTAGTAACCCGCACGGCTTCGTTCTCACCGGCAAACCATTGCAAAAATGAAAACCCATGTACGGCCATGTCGATTATGCAACCACCGCCGCTTCGCCGCGGATCACTAAACCAATCGGCATGCAATCGACCAATACCCTGACAGGCTTTTACGCGAAAGATGTGGCCGTAGACTTCACTCACGGCCAACTCTTTGAGGCGACAAAGTGCCGGAATGAACGGCACATTTTCGGCGTAGTACAGCTTTCGACCATTGCTTTTCGCTGCCTCCACCATTTTGAGCGCATCATCGAGACTCGTTGCTAATGGCTTGATACAAATTACATCTTTGCCGCGTTCGAATGCCGCTAACGTGATCTCGGCGTGAAGATAGTTAGGTGCGCAGATATCGACCACATCAACACGAGGATCCTGCAGGAGCTCGAAATAGTCGCGATATGCATTCGGCAAGCGAAACTTCGCTGCCGCCGCTTGAGCGTTGGCAAAATTCGCAGAGGCGACGCCGACCACTTCGAAATCCGCCACTCGCTGCAGCGCTGGCAAATGAACCATACCAGCCCAAAACCCACTGCCTACGACGCCGACCCCAATCATTGATTTGTCTCCAACCGGCTCACCCGCGCCAGTTCGCCCGTCCGTATCGATTGGTCAGCGAATACGGCTAGTCGTTGCGCCTCGATAGCGTCACGACCCGTAGCCTCAGGCTGCGCCCGACCAAGAATGGTATTTGTAAAATGTCTAGCCTCCCGCTCGTAACCGAATTTCCAAACCAAGTTGAGATTGCGCCACCCGGTCTGTGGCCTTCCTTTGACTGGATTTTTAACAAAAACGTGTCCACCTTGTTTTCCAACTAAATCGATCCAGACCGAACCGTTAGTTCCGTAGACCTCCAGAGTCTTATCTCCGTAACCACTCGTCCAACTACCGTAAATATCGCCCATCGCGCCGCTCTGAAAGCGCAAGCTGCACATGATGTTATCCGGCGTTCCGTGTTTCCGCGCACCGTCTAGAACGTAAGCTCCTCCGCTCGCAAACAGCGTGGTTATGTCACCGCCATACCAACGGAAGAGATCGAACGTATGAATAATGGTATCGATCAATACGCCTCCACCTTTCTCTGGATCATAAAACCAATCGGCCGAAGGTTCCCATCCGAAGACGGACGAGCGGAGCGCGATCAGCCCGCCGATTTCACCGCTTTCTAGGATTTCTTTCACTTCGCGAAACGGAGGAGTAAATCGGAGCATGAATCCAGCTTGCAGAATCACTCCCGCATTCTCGGCCGCCCGATTGATGCTTTCGCAGTCTGCCACCGTTAGAGCGAGCGGCTTTTGGCAAAAGACATGTTTTCCCGCTCGAGCTGCTGCCAGCGCAATCTCCTTATGCAAAAAGGTTGGTGCGCAAATCAGAACCGCGTCGACCTCCGGCTGGGCGAGCAGATCACTGTAGTCCTCAAAGACATTCTTGATGCTGAACCGGCCCGCTATCCCCTCCGCCGCTTTTCGGACTACATCTGCCACGGCCACCAAGCTGACTTCTCCGATCAAACTGTAAGCTGTAGCCATGATGTCCGCTATGCGGCCCGCTCCGATAATTCCGATTCCTACTTGTTTCAGCATTTCTGATCCCTCTCTCGTGTCGTCAACGATTACTAACTCATCTCGATGACGCAGCCCGATTCAGAAGATCGATAAGCGTTTTCGATGGTTCTTAGAGCGACCTGTCCATCGCGTCCTGATACCGACGGCGTTCGACCGGATCTGATGGTTTCTGCGAAATCCGTGAGAACGTCTCGGTAACAAACTTCGTAGCGCTCTTCAGCTAACCAGTCGTAATATTCCCGGCCAACAGTACCGTTACCGGAGATTTCCAGTTGAGGGCTTTTTTGATAGTGAATGTGGATTTCTCCCTTAGTCCCCACAATCAGACATTCCTCCTGACTGGTCAGCGGAGCGTACCATTCGGGAGCGTGCCAGGTGCTTTCGATCGTTACGATTTCACCACGGTTAGTCGTGACGATGCAAACTCCGTAATCATCTACTTCAATTGCGTGATCGGTGAGTTTGGCTACTTTTCCAAATACGCTTACCGGTTCACTGTTCAGGAGAAAGCGCAAGGTATCGGCGTAGTGGATACCGTGATCTAGAAATCCGCCAGCCCCAGCTCGCTTCGGATCGATGTACCACCCCGGGGAATCCGCATCGGGGCTATCTCGAATAAAGTTGAGCGGACAACGGATCCCGATTCTCATGCTTAATGGACGGCCGATCCTCCCTTCCTCGATGAACTGTTTCGCTTTCCGGTATGCAGGTAGGTAGCGAATCAGGTAGGCCATCATAAAGACAATGCCGACCTCCGCAGCAGCGTTGACCATTTCCTCTGCTTGCGCCGTCGAGATCGCGATCGGTTTATCGAGCAGAACGTGTTTCTTGTGCTGCACACAGGCGAGAACATCATCGTGATGACTCCCCGTATCGCTCATCACCAGGACCGCCTGAATATTGGAGTTTTCCAGGAGCGCTTCTCGCGAGCTATACGTCTCGGCAACGCGGTACGTTTGGCAGAACGCCCGTGCGAGTTCCGTTCGTTCGTCGTACAGCGCGACCAACTCAAGGCCAGGTAAGCCTTTGGCTAAATAGGCAGCCATGGGAAAGATGTGATAGTGATTGTGCAGTCCGATTACGCCGAGCCTGATTGTTTTAGTCATTTGCTTGGTTCAATTAACCTTGGTCGCGTTAGTCTACTCACGCTTGCCGGGCCGGCCGGTTGAGTGGCGGATTACTAAGCGAGGTTCTAGCACTATCCTTTCGGGTCTAGGTCTAGACCGGTCGGACGGCCCTTGGTTGATCTGTTGCATTAACAAATCCACCGCGAGGCGAGCTAACTCAGCGAGTGGTACACCAACGCTAGTTAGTGGTGGGAACAAAAATTCGCACGATGGCAAATCGTCGAAGCCGACCACGGACACATCTTGAGGAATCTTTAGCCCCATTTCGTACAGCCCGCGGTAGATCCCCAGCGCCAATGTATCGTTATGAGCAAAGACAGCCGAAGGCGCTCTCCTCGATCGCATAACCTTTTGCACGACCCGATAGCCGTACAGTGGATCATCCTCCTCACAGAATACTAGACTGGCGGAACTCTTTATATTCTTCGTCTGCAGAAAAGTGTGATAACCAGAGAGACGTTTCGCCTTGACCGTGCCGTTTTCCCGCGGACCGATATACATGATTCGTCTATGTCCGAGATCGTAAAAATGCTGCATGACCTTGAGGGCACCGGAATAGTTGTCCATGGTCACCGAAGCAGCATCGATTTGATCAAGGGCACACAACAGGACGAGAGGGAACCTCCGTTTCGCCAAATCTCGGAAGATGTGAAAGTTTTGTTCGGCTTCGGTAGGCGAAATGAGCAGACCGTCAACACCTCGTGATAGGAGACCCTCGATGCCCTGCCTTTCGTTTTCCGGCTCTTTGAGGCTGCTATGAATATAGGAGGAGTATTTGAGCTGCTCGGCTACGGCTTGTACGCTTTCAGCGAGCTCGCTGAAATAGGACCAAGACAAGTTATCTACGACGTAGCCGATGCTGTGAGTCCGGCTGTTGACCAAACCGCGAGCCAGGAGATTCGGGCGATATCCTAATTGTTTCGCGATATTCTTAACCTTTTCGCGGACCTTAATCGTGATTCGGGCGTCATCCTTTAACGCGCGTGAAACCGTCGTGGGCGAGATGTGCAATTGATCTGCGATATCGATGATTGTTACCTTCATCGGCAAGGGCTTTGGTTTGCTGGAGGGGAAATCGCCAATCGTGCGAACGTTCGCACAGTGGCGCGGGCTGTATCATTATCGGCGCTGAGCATGCAAGGGAAGGCGTAAAGGGGGTTGCGTGCGAACGTTCGCATGAACTTCTAGGAGCTATCCCGTCCGGTGTCAATTTTATTTTCCTGATCATTCCACGGCGATTACTCGTCGGGCCCCTTGGTACTCCTCGGCGGCAGTTGAGTTTTTTATCTCATTCTTGCGTTGTCGGCAGGGAGTGTATACGCACTTATAATGGCCAATGAGGAGCAACCTGTCGATCTGGC
>JGI12053J15887_10001654_pt1 | contig 10522 bp, 7 predicted proteins | sample MedBloCAOM1_O3_FD_15887 | JGI IMG/M metagenome (IMG submission 15887) | reverse complement strand
TGGCCGCCGAGCGCCGGCGAATGCCGTGGATGGCCGTGGAGACGGCGTATGCGTTCGAGGGGCCTGCGGGCAAGGCCAGCCTGCTCGACCTGTTCGACGGTCGGCGTCAGCTGATCGTCTACCGCGCCTTCTTCGAGCCGGGAGTGTTCGGCTGGCCCGACCACGCCTGCCGGGGCTGCTCGATGGTGGCCGACCAGGTCGCCCACGTCGCCCACCTGAACGCCCGTGACACTACCCTCGTTTTCGTCTCGCGTGCGCCTCAGGCGGACATCGCGCGGCTGAAGGCGCGGATGGGCTGGCAGATGCCGTGGTTCACCCTCAAGGACAGCTTCGACGCCGACTTCGGCGTGGACGAGTGGCACGGCACGAACGTGTTCTACCGCGACGGCGACCGCGTGTTCCGCACCTACTTCATCAACAACCGCGGCGACGAGCAGATGGGAAGCACCTGGAACTACCTCGACATCACGCCGCTGGGCCGGCAGGAGGTCTGGGAGGACTCGCCCGAGGGCTATCCTCAGACCCCGACCTACAAGTGGTGGAACTGGCACGACAGCTACGTCGCAGACGCAGCGCCCGACAAGAAGTGGGTCGAGGTGTCGGACGCCGGAGAGGCGGCGTTCCGGAACCAACACGCAAGCACGAAGCCATGAGGCAGGCCGCCGCGGCCGCCAGCGCGCGACATTGAATGAAAAATGAATGAAAAATGGCGCTGGTTCGGCGCCATTTTTTGTTTCGTGACATGACAAAACTGTAACCGTGCACCCGCCCCGGCGGGATGGCGCCCGCGGAACCCGCCCTGTAGACTTGCCCCCTCAACCAGTCCGGGGGGACGATGCGTCTGAAGACGATCCCGCTCGGGGTCGCGGTGGTCGCGGTCTCGTTTTTCGTCAGCCTGAAGGCTATGGACTGGCTGTCGCAGCGCGGCACGGTCCCTGCGCCGGTGCTTGTCGAATTGCCGCCGCTGCCCCCCGCCCCGCGCAGTTCCAGCATCATCGCACCGATCGTGATTTCGCTCACCGCTATTCGCGACGCCGCCGATCGTGGCGCGCCGCGCACCTTCGCAGGCAAAGCCGATAACCCGGTTTCGCAGATCCTGCAGAATGCCGACATCGGCTGGACCGCATCGCGTGGACCGATATCGGCGACCGGCGCGCAGGATGTGCTGTCGCTGGCAACCCCGCTGACGGGCACGCTGAATGTGACCGGCTCGTTGTCGGCGAAGGCGACGGGCGCGGTCGGCGACGCGCTCGGCAGTCTGCTCGGCGGCGATGTCGCCAAGCGGATCGGCGGCGTGAACATCAAGTCGCTCAATGCCCATGCCGAGATCAAGGGCAACGTCACCATCACCGCGCGGCCAAAGCTCGCCGCGGCCTGGCGGATCGAGCCGAATTTGACCGCGCAGGTGATCCTGGGCGACACCAACCTTTCGGTTTCGGGCGCGCGCGTCAATGTCCCGGCGCAGGTCAAGCCGCTGATCGACAAGACCGTCGCCGATCAGCTCGACGCGGTGCAGGCGCGGTTTCGCAACGATCGCGCGTTCGAGAACAATGCAAAGCTGCAATGGGCCAAGGCCTGCCGCTCGATTCCGCTGCAAGGCCCGGGCACATCCTCGTCGCTGCCGGCACTCTGGCTGGAGCTGCGGCCGACCCGCGCGATCGCCGCACAACCGCGCATCGATGCATCGGCGGTGACGCTGACGCTCGGCATCGAGGCGGAGACAAGGATCACCCCGGCGCAGACCAAGCCGGACTGCCCGTTTCCGGCGACGATCGACATCGTCCCGCCGGGCCCAAGCCATATCAGCATCGGCGTGCCGATCGATCTGCCGTTTACCGACATCAACAAAATCGTGGAGGCGCAGTTCGCCGGCCGCACCTTTCCCGAAGATGGATCGGGCTCGGTCGACGTCACCGTCAAGCGCGCCAGCGTCGCGGCATCGGGCGACCGGCTTTTGATCTCGCTTCTGGTCAATGCCAAAGAGAAAAAGAGTTTCGTTGGACTGGGCGGCGAGGCCAATATTCATATTTGGGGCAAGCCGGTGCTCGACCAGGAACAGCAGACCTTGCGGCTGACCGACGTCGAACTCGCCGTCGAATCGGAGGCGGCGTTCGGCCTGCTCGGGGCTGCCGCGCGCGCCGCCGTGCCGCATCTGCAAAAGGTGCTGGCGGACAAGGCCACCATCGATCTCAAGCCATTCGCCTCGAATGCGCAAAACAAGATCGCGGCGGTGATATCCGATTTTCAGAAGAACGAGGACGGCGTGCGGATCGCCGCGGAAATCACCAGCCTGCGCCTTGCCGACATCGCCTTCGATTCCAAAACCCTGCGCGTGATCGCCGAAGCCGCCGGCGCGATCAATGTCTCCATCACCGCGCTGCCGGGGCTGTGAGCTTTGTCGCCCTCTCCCGCGTTGCGGGAGAGGGCGGCCAGCATCGCGCACGCACTGCGAGCCTTACTGACAACCTTCCCGTTTGCTGCTAAGCCTGAGTGGTTGTGGCGATCGGGGGCTGATATGCAACGTCTGTCACTCTTGCTTGCGGCCATTGTTGTTTGTGCGGTCCTCCTCGTCGCCGGATGTGGCGACAATAAGCAACCGATTCCGGCGGCCTCCGCACCGCCGCCAGCCGTGACCGTCGTCAAGGTCACCGCCGCGGAGATCAAACCAACGACGACCTTCACGGGCCGGATCGAAGCCAGGAACAAAGTCGATCTGCGTGCACGTGTCGACGGCTTCCTCGAGAAGCGGTTGTTTACGGAAGGTGCGGACGTCGCGGAAAGCGAGCTTCTGTTTGCTATCGAAAAGGGGCTTTACCAGGCCGCGGTCGATCAGGCGAAGGCTGCGCTTGAAACGGCGGAATCCACACTCAAGCTCGCCGATCTCGACGTTGACCGCCAGACCCAACTGTTTCAGCGTAATGTCACGGCCCAGGCGACACTGGACCAGGCCACCGCCAAGCAGGGCGAAGCTCGCGGCAACATGCTGGCGCAGAAAGCCGCGCTGGAAAAAGCCGAGCTTCAGCTGAGCTACACGGATATCAAGTCACCGATTTCCGGACGCATCGGTCGAGCGTCGGTGTCGGTCGGCAACTTTGTCAGCCCGTCGAATGGCGCGCTGGCCACGGTCGTCAGTCAGGACCCTATCTACGCGAGCTTCCCGGTCACCCAGCGCGAGATGCTCGCCGTGCGCAAGCAGCAAGCCGCGAGCAAAGCCGGCGAGTATGTCATCTACGTCCAGCTCGCGGACGGCAGCCGCTATCCCGGCGCCGGAAAAATCGACTTCCTCGACAATACGGTGAATCAGGGGACCGACACGGTCCAGGTGCGGGCGTTGTTCGCCAATCCGGACCGCGTGCTGGTCGACGGTCAACTGGTGACGGTCGTGGCCGAGGAGGGCAAGGGTGAGAGCGCGCTGGTGGTGCCCCAGCAAGCATTGCAGGTCGATCAAACCGGTCCTTACGTCCTCGTCGTCGACAAGGACAACAAGATTCAAATCCGGCGCGTCGAGACTGATGTTGCGCGCGGGGTGAACATTGTCATCCGCAAGGGGCTCGCGGCGAATGAGCTCATCGTGACCGAAGGCATTCAGCGGGTGCGTCCAGGACAGGTTGTTGCGCCGACCGAAGCCAAGCCGGGAGCGTAGAGCATGTTGTCGAGCGTCTTCATCGATCGCCCCCGCCTCGCGGTCGTCATCTCGATCGTCATCACCGTTGCCGGCCTCGTCGCGCTCCTTCAAATTCCGATCGCGCAATTTCCCAATATCGTTCCGCCGCAGATCGCCGTCACCGCATCCTATGCCGGCGCCAGCGCGGAGGTCGTCGAGGCTACGGTGGCCCAGCCCATCGAGGCACGCGTGATCGGCGTCGACAATATGCTCTACATGAAGTCGACCAGCGGCAATGACGGCAGCTATACGCTCAACGTCACCTTCGCGGTCGGCACCGACCCCGATCTCAACACCGTCAAGGTGCAGAACCGCGTCGGTCTCGCCGAAGCCCAGCTGCCCGCCGAAGTGCGCGCCCAGGGCATCAGCGTCACCAAGAAATCCTCGGCGCTGCTGCAGGTTGTCGCGCTGACCTCCCCCGACGGCCGCTATGACCAGCTGTTCCTGAGCAATTACGCCACCATCAACGTCATTGACCAGCTGAAGCGGGTACCCGGTGTGGGTGATGTCTCGCTGTTTTCACCATCCGATTACAGCATGAAGGTGTGGCTTGACACCGATCGCCTCACGAGTTTCGGCCTGGTCCCGAGCGATATCGGGACCGCGCTGAAATCTCAAAACATCCAGGCCGCGGTCGGGCGCATCGGCGCGCAACCTGCGCTGCCTGATCAGCAATTCCAACTTAACATCCAGAGCAAGGGCCGCTTGTCGACCGTCGAGGAATTTGGCGCGGTCGTGGTGCGCGCCAATCCCGACGGGTCGTTCGTGCGGGTGCGCGACGTTGCCCGCGTTGAGCTTGCGGGGCGTTTGTCGGAATCGATCGGGCGGTTGGACGGCAAGCCAGCCGCGGTGCTGGGGATCTACCAGTCGCCGGGGAGCAACGCTCTCGACAGCGCGCGACGGATCGGAACAATTCTCGAACAGCTCAAGCCTTCGTTTCCGGAGGGGGTCGATTACAGGGTCACCTACGATACGACGGTGTTCGTCAAGGAAAGCATCAAGGGCGTTCTGCATACGCTGGTGGAGGCTTTCGTCCTCGTCGTCATCGTCGTCTTTCTGTTTCTCGGCAATGTACGCGCCACGCTGATTCCTTTGCTGGCCGTTCCGGTGGCGCTGATCGGCACCTTCGGCGTGATGCTCGCGCTCGGCTACTCGGCCAACACCGTGTCGCTGCTGGCACTGGTGCTCGCCATCGGAATCGTGGTCGACGACGCCATCGTGGTGGTGGAAGCGGTTGAAGCACAGTTCGAAAAAGACCCGTCGCTGTCGCCGGCCGAGGCATCGCGGCGCGCCATGAGCGAGATCACCGCGCCGATCATCGCGATTACGCTGGTGCTGCTCTCGGTATTCGTGCCGGTGGCGTTCATTCCCGGCATTTCCGGCGAACTGTTTCGCCAGTTTGCCGTCGCGGTCTCGGTGTCGATGGTGATTTCGGCGATCAATGCGCTGACGCTGTCGCCAGCGCTATGCGCGGTGTTTCTCTCCGCCGCCCACGGGCCCAAACGCGGCCTGATCGGCTACGTGCTGCGTGGAATCGACAAGGCGCGCGACGGATATTCGCTGGTCGTCCACAAAACCGTCCGCTTCGCGATGTACAGTTTGCTGGTCCTCGTCGCGGTCATCGCCGGCGTCGGCTGGCTGTTCAAGGTCACGCCGACCGGCTTCCTGCCGTCGGAGGATCAGGGCGCGGTGTTCGGCGAAATTCAACTGCCCGAAGGCGCCTCGGTCAACCGAACGGCGGCGGTCACGACGCGTATCGAGGACATCGTCCGCAACACGCCGGGCGTTGCCAGCGTAACCTCGGTGATCGGCTATAGCCTGATAGACGGCCTCACCAAATCGAACAGCGCAATGCTGATCATATCGCTTCATCCGTTTGACGATCGCAAGACAGAGGCGCTGTCGGCCAACGGGATCATCGCGCGATTGACGGGCCAGTTCCAGGGCGTTCAGGAGGCCGTCGCCTTCGCTTACAACCTGCCGCCGATCATCGGCCTCGGCACCGGCAGCGGCTTTGAATTCCAGCTTCTCAGCCAGTCCGGCGCGAGCCCTGCGGACATAGCCGCGGTCGCGCGAGGCATGGTGTTTGCCGCCAATCAGGATCCGGCGCTGCGGCGGGTGTTCACCACTTACAGCGCCAGCACGCCGCAGCTCTATCTCGATGTCGACCGCGAGAAAGTCCAGACGCTCGGCGTCAACCTTGCGGATGTCTTCAACGCTTTGCAGTCGGTGCTCGGCAATGCCTACGTCAACGACTTCAACCTGTTCGGCCGCACCTGGCAGGCCAACCTGCAGGGCGAGGCCTCCGAGCGGGCCCGCGTTGACGATATCTATCGCATCAACGTCCGCAACAGGAATGGCGATATGGTTTCGATTCGTGCCTTCGCGGAGGCACGTTTGATCCTGGGGCCTCAATCGATCATCCGCTACAACAACTTCCGCAGTGCGACGTTGAATGGCGGGCCGGCGCCAGGCTATTCTTCCGGCGATGCGATCGCTGCGATGGAAAAGATCGCGGCAACGACGCTGCCGCGTGGCTACGGTTACGAATGGACGGGAACCGCTTTGCAGGAGAAGGAAGCCTCGGGCAAAACCACGACGATCATGGCGCTGGCCGTGCTGTTCGCATACCTGTTTCTGGTTGGTCTCTACGAGAGCTGGTCGATCCCTGTTCCCGTGCTGTTATCGATTTCGGTCGGCGTGCTCGGTTCGATGGCTGGCCTTCTCGCGTTCGGGCTCGACAACAATCTTTACGCCCAGATTGGCCTCGTGGTGCTGATAGCGCTGGCGGCGAAGAACGGCATCCTGATCGTCGAATTCGCCAAGGAGCGGCGCGAGCACGGCCTGCCGATCGAGCAGGCTGCTGTCGAAGGCGCCCGGGAGCGGTTCCGCGCCGTCATGATGACGAGCTTTGCTTTCATCGCGGGCCTGGTGCCGCTCGTCATCGCGACGGGCGCCGGACAATTGAGCCGGCGCGGCGTCGGCACCGCGGTATTCAGCGGAATGATCGCGGCATCGTTCCTCGGTGTTTTCCTGATCCCACTGCTTTACGTCGTCTTTCAGCGCTTGCGGGAAAGAATCAAGCGGCAGCCGGCAAAGGAAGATTTGCAAACCGGCGCCGTCGCCAAGCCCGACCATTCAATTCAACACTAATGGCGATTCCGCAATGCGGCCGCCGGAGGTTCGCTTACTCCGACAGGGCGACGCATGTCGGAGGCAAAATGGGAGACCTTACATGTGCGAGATATGTCGTCTTGAAAATCTGGCTCATCAGGCTCAACCCTCACGACGTGGTCTGCTTCGGCTTTTCGGCGCAGCCGCCGCCGGGTTCGCATTGGCCGGCACCGCTGATGCAAAGGATGACAAGAAGCCGCCAAAGCCACAAAATGTCGTGTCGCCGGATGCTGCGTTGGAGCTTTTGATGAAAGGCAACAAGCGATATGTCGAAGGAGAATCACGGCGTCACGAATTTAAGCGCGAACGTGAGGCCCTTGTCGGAGGGCAGAACCCCTATGCCGGCATCCTGAGCTGCGCCGATTCGCGCATCGCACCCGAATATGCCTTCGATAGTGGCAGAGGCGACCTGTTCGTTTGCCGCGTGGCGGGCAACTTCGCCAACGACGATACGATCGCCAGCATGGAATATGCTGTTGCCATCCTTAGCACGCCCCTCATCATGGTACTTGGCCACGACGCCTGCGGCGCTGTCGACGCGACCATCAAATCGCTCAAGGACAACACCACGCTGCCGGGCCATCTGCCCTCCCTGGTCAAAAGCCTCACCCCCGCCGTGAACGCAATTTCGGGGAGGCCTGGCGATCCGCTCGATAACGCCATCCGTCAAAACGTCATCGCCAATGTCGCGAAACTCAAATCCGCGACCCCGATTCTCGGCGCCGCTGTCGAACAGGGGAAACTCAAGGTGGTTGGCGGCATCTATCGGCTCGGCAATGGCAAAACCGAGATGATCTCATGACGGGCTGCAAGCTCCGTCTGGTATCCAATGTTTCGAAATGCGTGGACAACGTCGTCCCACAGTCCATGAGTACCTTCAGTCGTTCAATGTCGANCGCTCCCAAACGCTTGACCCAGTCGTTCCACTTCAAGACTGGAGCAAAATAGCGCGAACAAGGCGCCAACCAACATTATTCCACGCAGGGGTATCAAGAGGATGTCGGGTCTTGGTCGCGTCCGCCGTCCTCGCCTGCTAAGGTGCGATTGATCTCGACAAAAGACTCTCAAATCTGTTTAGCCCTGAGGACCCATCAGCCGCTGGGCGCGCTCCGCGCATAGAATATGATGGTGGAGGTTGGCGATCCATTGCCGGCCGGAAGCCGTCATGTTCAGATATTTTATCCCGTCTTCGAGGTGCCTCGAGACGCTGTCCCAGAAAAAGGCCGGGTACTTCTCGACAATGTCGGCGGGCGACGAATAGCCAAGTTGCCTGTTGGTGCCGATCTCCTCGAACTCCCAATAGAGCGCGTTTGCTTTCCGCGAATACAAGGGATCGCCGAGCTGTCCGATGAAATCGGCAGCCTGGACCAATTTCGGCTCGAGACCAGCTGCCTCCTCGCGGTCTTCCGGGACTGGAAAGCGTGTCATCTCGATGGCTGCCGCGACACGCGCAGCGTCGAGGATCGGAGAATTCTCGAATCGCTCGAATGCAAATAGTTTCGACCGGTCGACGTGATACGGTGCGAGCGCCGCATCCGATGCGCCGCGAGGGAGCACGATTTTCGTCCCGTCGGCGTCAATGATGAATTCAGTTTCGGTATCGCCGCTCAGGACGCCGCGCACATAGCCGATGTCATGAAAAAGACAGGCGGCAATCAGATGGCCATAGTCATCAGGTTCTATTCGTTGATGCACCATCATTCCATGCAGAATGTCGCGTCCGACCATGGTGACCTGCAGCGTGTGTTCATAATTGTGGTAAAGCGCGTCGCTCCTGGCCAAACATTCGATGGTGCTCCGCGCCGCCGAGCCTATACGCTCCGCCTTGTCGTCGCATGCGGAACCAAAAATTCGGCGAAAATCCATGGTGAGGAAATTGCCGAGCTTGTTTGCCGCGATGGCCGTTATCGTTTTCATCGGCGTTCTCCGAATGATCCTGGATCGTTTCGAAGTCCATGCAGTCTAGATGCCCATGCCAGTAGTGAGTTATCAGAGCCGGCGCCGACCGCGGTGGCAGACATTTATGTTATTTGCGCCGGGCCTTCTCAAATGTATTTCGTGTATTTCGCAGCATTCCCCCGTCAGTCCATTGGGACGGGGGAATGGCATTTTTCCGCGCACCGGCTCGCTTAGTCCTCGAATTTGAACGAAACGTTGAGCTTGGCACGGTAGGCTTCGATCTTGCCCTTGGTATCCAGTTGTAGATCGAGTTTCACGACTTCCGCGACGCGAAGTTCCCGCAGGGATTTTCCGGCTCGGTCGACCGCGGCCTGGGCCGCCTTCTCCCAGGAGTCCTTGCTGGTACCGATCAGCTCGATGACTTTGTAGACGCTCTCGGTCATGTCGTCCTCCCGTTCGGTATTAGGCAGGCCGCAGGGTGCTCCTGCCGCCAACAAGGTTAACACCGGGAACTTGGCTTCGAAAGGCGCAATCCGGAACCGGCAGCGGGCTTCGCTGCTCAAAAACCGGTTTTGCGGGCGCGGGCGAAGGCAGCTAAAAGACAGCCTCAAACCAAGCCCTTAACAAGAACGATCAGGCAGGAAGAAACATGAAGTCAATTGCAGCCGCGGTCGCGGCCAGTCTCGTTTTGGCGGTGTCCGGCACTGCGGCGAATGCGCAGATCTCCGACGACGTCGTCAAGATCGGCGTCCTCACCGATATGTCCAGCCTCTATGCCGACGCGACCGGCAAGGGCTCGCTTGCCGCCGTCCAGATGGCGGTTGCCGACTACGGCGCCAAGGTGAAGGGCAAACCCGTCGAGGTGATTTCCGCCGACCATCAGAACAAGCCCGACATCGGCGTTGGCATCGCGCGCAACTGGTATGACAACGAGAAGGTCGACGCGATCTTCGACGTGCCGACCTCCTCGGTCGCGTTGCCGGTTTCCGCGCTGACCCGTGAGAAGAACAAGATCAACATCAATTCCGGCGGCGGCAGTTCCGACATCACCGGTGCGGCCTGTTCGCCGAACACCGTGCACTGGACCTACGATACCTACGCGCTCTCCAACGTCGCCGGCCGGGCGATGGTCAAGCGCGGCGAGGACAGCTGGTTCTTCGTCACCGCCGACTACGCCTTCGGCATGGCGCTGGAGCGCGATGCAGCGAATGTCGTCAAGGAGAGCGGCGGCCAGGTGGTCGGAAACGTCCGCCATCCGCTCAATTCATCGGACTTCTCGTCCTTCTTGTTGCAGGCGCAGGCCTCCAAGGCCAAGGTCGTCGCGCTCGCCAACGCCGGCGGCGACACCACCAATGNGCTCAAGCAGGCGTCCGAATTCGGTATCACCAAGGGCGGCCAGAAGATGATCGCGCTGCTGCAGGAAATCACCGACACGCACGCGCTCGGCGCCAAGGAAACCCAGGGCCTGATCGTCACCGACGCCTTCTACTGGGACATGAACGACGAGACCCGCGCCTTCTCGAAACGCTTCAATGAGAAGGTCGGCCACATGCCCACCATGATTCAGGCCGGGCTGTATTCGGCAACCATGCATTATCTGAAGGCGATCGAGGCGATCGGTACCGACGAAGCGCCGAAGGTGATGGAGCAGATGCGGGCGACGCCGATCAACGACTTTTTCGCACACGGCGGCAAGATCCGCATCGACGGCCGCATGGTCCACGACATGTATCTGTTCGAGGTGAAGAAGCCGGAAGAGTCGAAGGGTGAATGGGATCTCTACAA
>JGI12053J15887_10001653_pt1 | contig 10523 bp, 11 predicted proteins | sample MedBloCAOM1_O3_FD_15887 | JGI IMG/M metagenome (IMG submission 15887) | reverse complement strand
TGGAATACTGGGTCGCCCGGTCAAGCCGGGCGATGACAGCGGTGTTTGTTTCATCCATCAGGGTCGGCCCCAAGGCCGGTACGGAACTCGCAATGACGACGAATGCAGGATTGGCCTATTGCGCCTTGTCGCGCGCCGCGATGCCGATCGCCTTGTAGTCGTAGGTCGGATAGAATTCGGTGCGATAGCTGCCCCAGGCGGAATTCTCGATGATGCGGTTGACCTCGCGCAGCCGCGAGGCCGGCAGCCGCAGCGTCACCACCTGTCCGATCCCCATCATCACGTACCAGCTGACCACCTCGACGCCGGCCGGCGGGAAGGCCTTGTAGTAGCCCTGCTTGTCGAGCTGCGCATTGAGTTCGCTCAGGGGGCGCGACTGGTCGTGCTTCAGGAATATCGTGAGCATCACCGCATTATCAGGTGTCGGCGCCGCGTTCTCGGCCGGTGCCGCGGCCGTCTGCGCGCCGGCGCCGGAATTGAAGGTCAAAACGCCGGCCAGTACTGCCGCGGCCATCAGTGAAACGGTTCCTCGACCCATCGCCATCTCCTTTTTTACGAACGTTTGATCACGTTGCGCGTTGTTGCGGGGCCCGATCATGGCAGAGAAACGGCGCACGTAAACCGGAAATCACCTGGATTGATAGTCCCCGGAGATATCCTTGCCGGTGTAATCGGTCATCAGCGCGGTCGCGACCAGCGTGATGACGGCGCAAATCGCGATATAGATCGCGATCGCATAAGAGGAGTGATAGGTGCCGAACAGCCAGGTCGCGATCAGCGGCGCCGGACCGCCGGCAATGATGGAGGCGAGCTGATAGCCGAGCGAGGAGCCGCTGTAGCGCAAACGTCCGGTAAAGCTTTCGGCGATCAATGCCGCCTGCGGGCCATACAGCATGTCGTGCGGAACCAGCGAGAGGATGATGGCGACAAAGATGATTGTCTCCGATCCGGTGTTCAGCATGGCGAAGTAAATGAAACCGAACACGCCGGTCACCGCCGCGCCGATCATGTACATGTTCTTGCGGCCGATGTGATCGGAGAGATGGCCGAACAGCGGAATCGAGACGAATGACAGCACCGAAGCCGAGAGCACGGCGGCGAGCAGGAAGTTGCGCGAGACGTGCAGCGTTTCGGTGCCGTAGGAGAAAATGAAGGCGGTGAAGATGTAGAACGGAGCCTGCTCGGCCATGCGCGCCAGCGCCGAGAGCAGGATTTCCTTCGGATGCCGCTTGATCACCGTCAGCATCGGGGTGCGGTCGATCTTGCGCTCGGCGAGCAGTTTCGCGAACACCGGCGTCTCCAGAATGCCCATGCGTATGTAGAGGCCGACGCCGACCAGGAGGAGACTGAGCGCGAACGGGATACGCCAGCCCCAGGCCAGGAATTGCTCGCCCGACATCTGGCTGAAAGCCAGCACCGCGAGATTGGCCAGGAACAGTCCGCAGGGCACGCCGAATTGCGGCCATGAGGCGATCAGCCCGCGCGAGCGATCGTTGCGCGCCCATTCCATCGACATCAGCACCGAGCCGCCCCATTCACCGCCGACGCCGACCCCCTGGATGAAGCGCAGGACGGTGAGGATGACGGCGCCCCAGATGCCGATGCTCTCATAGGTCGGGACCAGCGCGACGGCGAAAGTGGCCAGTCCCATCAGCAGCAGGGTCGCGATCAGCGTCGACTTGCGGCCGATGCGATCNCCGTAATGGCCGAAAATGGCGGCGCCGATTGGCCGCGCGATGAAGCCGACGGCGTAGATGGCGAACGCCTCGAGCGTCCCGACCCAAGGGTCCGAATGCGGAAAAAACAATTTGGCGAAAACCAGTCCGGTGACGGTGCTGTAGAGGAAAAAATCGTACCACTCGATCGCGGTGCCGATGGTGGAGGCGATCACGGCGCGGCGAAGCTGAACCTGATGTTCCGACGAGGTGAGGGAATTGGCGTCGACATTGGATATCGGCATGAACGGGCCCTCTTCGGCAGCGGCGGTTCCAAACCAGCTCAAACCGGTTGAATGGGAAACTTGCTGCGTCACATCCGGGTTCCGGACCGGCGTGCTGGAATCGCAAAAAAAGCGAGGGATTTGCGCCATGTCGCACCGGATTTTGTCCCGCCAAATGTGAAGCATGTCACACCCGATGGCGGGCTTTGGCGCTAATCCCCGTTCGGGCCGGGGGGCCACTCCCAGCATCCAGGACGACACACATGAAAACCCGGCGCATGGCATATTGGTGGTTCAGGTTCGTCATCTCGGGGCGATTTCTCGAGAAGTTTCTGAATCAGCGGCGCATGAGACGCTCGTGACGTCCTGTCGCACGGGCATTCGACCATGGACAATGCGCTCGATCCGATGACGACGACGATCCGGGGTTCCGGCGGCGAGACAGCCTAGTTCCGGCCGGCCAGTTTCATGCAAAAGGCGGCTCCATTGCTCATGGCGTCGCGTCCCCTCGAGACTAGCCGGGTCAGGCGCCCGGCCATGGTCTGATGGCTGCGCAGCCTTCGCGATCCCAGCACGTGGTTGACGCTGGCCGGAAAACGGCTCACTTCGGCTTCCACCATGGCGGCGATCGAGGTCATCAGCTCGTTGAGCCGATCGCCCCATGCGGACCCGTCCAGCAGGTCGATGCGGACCCGCAAAGCGCGTTCGATGTCGTAGACCGCGGTCAGACTATCCTTGGCGGCAAGGACCCGGTTGTTCTTTAGCGCTGCGCGCAACGCCGATCGCTTGTCGTCCAGCCGGTCCAGCACCATCGAGACCGTGATTGCGTAGGGCGTGGCGGCGATATCCGCGGCGTTCTTGCTGGACGCGGCCTTGGTGGCGAGGTGGATCAATTGCCAGGGAGTCTTGAGCCGCTTGGCCACCAGCGCCGTCGCAAAGGGAAGCGCCTCGGCGTGGTCTTTACCGAACGCATCCAGCAACGCCGTTATTCTGGAGACCTGCGCGTCATCGAATTTTTCGATCGTGGACGGCAGCGCATCGCTGAATTTCGCCAGGGTATCGCGTACGCGCAGCACGCACACCATGCTGGCAAGGTCGCCACAGACCGCGCGTGAAGCGGTGTAGGTTGCGAGTTTGATGCGGGTCTGATTGACGCCGTTCGGCGAGCCGAGCGTGCTCTCGAGATATTTGACGACCTTGGTTTGGAACGCGGCGGCAACCCGCCGGGCTTCCTGCTGCTTGTCGGCGGCGATCAACGGCTTCATCTCGTTGACGTAGTCGCGCGCCATTGTCGGCAACAGATCACGGCTGATCCATTCCCAGATCGGAGCCAGCGAGCCGCGCAATATCCAGCCGGAATTGGCATGCTCGGGTGCGCCGTTGACGAGCAGAGGTTCCAACGGGTTGAAGAAATAGCGCGATGGATTGGCCACGCGCTCGGGAGCTTGCCCGCCCTTATGGGTCTGCTCGTTCTTGCGAAACTCCGCGCGCAATTTTTCCAAAAGCGCCGCAGAGCCAGGGATTTCATCGCCGCAGACTTCCAGCCGCTCGAGCTCGGTCAGAAGGCAGCTGCGTGCCAGCGGTGTCAACCGCTGCAGATAATCGTCAATTCGGTCGGCCTCTGTCATCGCACGCCATTTCCGCGTCTTGAACCGCGCGTACATCGTCGTGCCTGCGCGGCATCGAACAGAACAACAGCTTGGCGTAAATTTAGAAGTAAAGACGATGCCCGTGAAACTACCGGCATGCGCGTCCGCGCAGAAGGACTTGCCTGTCCGTAGCACTACGGAGATTCGATCGAGGTTCGCGGCATTGGCACGATACGCGGACGGTTTGATGCAAATTCGCGCGCCGCGGTGACGTGCTTGCATTCGAAGCGCCGCAAAGTCACCGTAGTCTTACTAGGTTGAAAATTAACCCTCCCACAGCGGAGGCTCGCTAAACAAATTATATGTCACAGCAAGAAAATCGAATCGCTGATTCGCGCTTTCCGAGGTGGACAGAAAGCAACACACCTCCTGGCGACGACCCCGAGATCGTCCGACTGTCCGCTGCGTGCGCACGGGCGACGGATGAGGCGGGAGCTGTGATAGCACGCCAGCTCAACGGCCCGCTGACGGCGCTGCTGCTCTATATGGGCGAGATCAAACAACACAGTCACCAGTTCTCGCAGGCCGCGGGCAATCGCGTCTACCTGCAGCAGGTGGTGGAGAATGCGCTTCAGCAAACCGAGCGCGTTTGCGCCATGGTGAAGCAGATCGCGGACGTTCACGAGAGCGAAATCGTTCCGTCAGGCCGCAACGCCGGATGGGAGACGCGGAGCGGCCACGGCAGGGACGGCCGCGCGCCGGGCGTGATGTTTTCATCGAGCCCCGGCCAGAAGCCCCTGACAAGGCGCGAGCGCGAGGTCCTGGACCTCGTCGTCAGCGAAGGCTGCTCCAACAAGGAGGGCGCGTTGCGGATGCACATCAGCCCGAGGACGTTCGAAAGCCATCGCGCCGAAGCGATGCGAAAGCTTGGCGCGCGCAACACGGCGGACCTGGTCCGTACCGCGCTGTTGCATCCGGGCGCCGTCTGACGTCCGGCCCGGCGCGTTATCGCTCGAGCGCGGTTCCACGGTTGATCCGTTCACACTGTGATTTGTCGCCGCAGCTTTTCGATTCCATCATTTGCGCAGCTGAAATGCCGATCGCCCGCGTTCACGGGCGATGACAGGCGAAGGCGTGGCGATGGAGGTGGATGGCGGTCGATTGAGGCGTCAGCGCCGGCGATGCCGGGCCATCCCGCCGCTCAGTAGAAGTCTTCCGCAAAGGCGCGAACGCGCGGCGCGGGACGCATGGTGTCGGCTTTGACCTTCGGTTCGCTGGGAACGAGCGTGATGGTCCAGCGTGCCGGATTGCTCGACTTGCTTTCAAGCACCGATCGGACGTGGCCCGTAATCGTCGATCCGCCGTCCTTGGCGGTTACGGTCCTGCCGTTGAATTGAGCGATACGGAAACGCCTGACTTCTTTCTGGTCGGTCGTCTCAAACGTAAACATGAAGCGCTCCTCTGTTCACGTAACTATCACCGCCTAATCTTAGCCGTCTGTGAAAATCCGCAACCGTAGAATTACGGCGGCACTACTTCGGCGTTCGCGGGGGGACGGCGCACCGGGACACGGCGGCAGCGATCGAATGCCGCGCCGTGCGCACGCCCCCGGCGGGGCGTGTCGCATCGCTGGTATTACTCGGCCGATCCCGGAAACACCGCTTCCATCTTGGTCTTCAGGGTCGCGGCGTTGAACGGCTTGACGATGTAGTTGCTGACCCCGGCCTTCTTCGCGGCAATGACGTTTTCGGTCTTTGATTCCGCGGTGATCATGATGAAGGGCGTCTGCGAAAGTTCCGGGCTGCCCCGGACTTCCCTCAAGAGGTCGTAGCCGGTCATCGGCTCCATGTTCCAGTCGGAAATCACCAGGGCGTATTTCCTGCCCTGCATCCTGGCAAGCGCCGCGGATCCGTCGCTGGCATCGTCGACGTTCTCGAAGCCGAGCTGCTTGAGCAGATTGCGGATGATCCGGATCATGGTGTTGTAGTCATCGACCACCAGGATCGGCATCGACAAATCGAAGGCCATGTCTTTGCTCCGCGCGGTTCGCATATCGCCGAACACGGGTGAGATACGCGTAGCATGCGAAGAATTCTCGATGCTTCCGCGAATGGTCGTCCGTCAGCGCCGCGACAATTATCAGCGGTCATTGAACAGCCAGTTAATTCCGGGCTGAATAAATATTTCCGGCTGCATTGTGGCAGGTCCGTAATTTTACAGAGCAAATGGCATCGCGGTCACGAAATCTGAAGCAGGCATCGTGCGCGTGGTGAACCAACGATACGATTTCCGCGGAATGGCTGGTGCGCCGGCCGCAACGAATGCTCAAGACGTGGAGCGAGGGCGAAGCAATCTGTCGTACTGGGCCTTGACCGTCGCGTAGCATTCGCAGGAGGTCTTGATGAGACCATCGAGATCGGTGATCTCGATGTGTCCGCGGCTGTAGTGGATGAATTTGGCCTGCTGCAGCGTGTTGGCCACCAGCGATACGCTGTTGCGGCGCGCGCCGATCATCTGCGCCATCGACTCCTGCGTCAGCACAAGTTTATCGCTGCCCGAGAGATCTCGGGTTTGCAGCAGGCAACGGGCGAGCCGGGATTCCACCGTGTGCGAGGCGTTGCATCCGGCGGTCTGCTGGGTCTGCGCATAGATCGCGAGCCCGTGCCGCGCCAGCGCGGTGCGGAATGTCGCACTCTGGTCGGCGGCGTCCCGAAGACGGTCGACGTCCAGCGTCGACGCCACGCCCGGCACCAGCACCACCGCGCTGTTCAACGCGGTCGCGTCGCCGAGCGCGGCGAACGAGCCGAAGATGCTGTCGCTGCCGACCATCGCGATCTGGACATGCTCTCCCTTGGCAAGTTTCACCACAAGCGAGATCACGCCTCGATGCGGCAGGTAGGCGCGCTTGAGGGTTTCGTCGACCTCGACCAGCACGAATTCCTGGACCAGATCGACGGTTCGCAGATGCGGACGAATCAATTCGAAATCGTCCGGAGGCAGCGATGCCAGAAATCCGTTGGGCGAACGAGGAACCGCTTCCAAACAAACCTCCTGCCGTGAGGCGGGGCGCAATTGATCTGCGGGGCGTCCGCGCTCATATGCACGGTAGCCGACGCATAAGATGGGCGTTGCACGCTTGGATGGCAAGCAGAAATGGCAACTCGCCGCATCCCTCGCTGGCCGGCCGGTATGAATGTTATCGTGCAGATAGAAGTGGATGGCTTCGGTCAGCCGGCGGATCGCCGGGCTGACGTCTTCAGCAACCGGTCAAGTTGCGCCTCGACCGCCCGGTAGCATTCGCAGGAGGTGTCTCTCAAGCCTTGCACGTCGGTGATTTCGATCTGCCCCCGGCTGTAGCGAATGATCCCGGCCTTCTGCAGCGCATTGGCGACGATCGAAACCGCGTTGCGCCGCACGCCGATCATTTGCGCCAGCACTTCCTGGGTCAGCGGCAGGCTTTCGCTGCTGCACAAATCGCGCGCGCGCAACAGCCAGCGCGACAGGCGGGCCTCGACCGAGTGGGAGGCGTTACATGCGGCGGATTGCTGGGCCTGTGCGAACAGGGCCTGCTCGTGCCCTGCAAGCAGGGCTCGGAAAGCGGCGCTGCGGTCCGCGGCCGCCTGAAAATGGGCCACGTGGAGAATGGAAGCTTTGCCCGGCAGCAGAACCACCGCGTCGGTCAATGATGCCCTGCCGCCGAACGCGGCCGAGGCGCCGAAAACGCTGTCGCAGCCGACCATCGCCACGTCCACCGTCTGCCCTTCCGAAAGACGGGCCCTCATCGAGATGGCGCCGCTCCAGGGCAGATAGACATGTGTCAGCGGCGCGCCGGCTTCGATAAGGACAGCTTCCCTGACCAGATCGACGAATTCGAGATGCGGACGCAGCGCCTCGAATTCCACCGCGGGCACGGATTGCAACAGTCGGTTGAGTGCATGCAGGACTGAGGGCATAGGCTCTCTTGCCAAAAGGCGGGAGCTCAATTGTCTCTCGTCATCTGTGTTTTGGTTGGTTCAGCGATCGGCACAGGATGAGCCCAGTCATTCAATTGCGCTAGCCATCAAGTTGCAGAAGGGAGACTATACACCGTGGAGGGCAGACAGCGCGCCGTATTGAGGCGGAAATGAGGATTGTGCACTGATTCGCGGCGATGAAAATTGCAGCGCAATCAATGCCGGAATTGGTCGAACGCGTAAGACGCCGCGAGGGGACCGCATGCGCCGCATTTTGCTTGTGGACGACGATCCGCATATTTGCCTCGCCATCCGCGCGTGGCTGAAACGGTATGGTTTTAAGGTTGCGATTGCCGACGGTGGCGCCAACGGCCTGCTCGCGCTCGACAATTCGACGTTCGACCTGATGATCGTCGATGTCTTCATGCCCAATATGCGCGGCTTCGAATCGATCAGGGTGTTCCACGATCACGCGCCGAAGGTGCCGCTGATCGCCATTTCCGGATACGCGTTCGCCGGTCTGGAGGCATCCAGCCCGGATTTTCTGAGGGTGGCGCTCAGGCTCGGCGCGACCCGCTGTCTGCGCAAGCCCTTCCGGCCCACGACATTGCTCGCCGTGATCGACGCGTGCCTGTTGGAAGCCGAGCCTCATCGAAGGTACGTCGCTACTCTGGCCGCCGTTGCCAGCACGCTGTCCGAACCGCAGGCCAGCGCAAAATCGACCGACCGGCTGAGAGAGGAGGCTTTTTCAGGCTGAGACACATCAAGGCTTCGATTGACGGCAAGCTGTGCCGTGCCCGCAGGAGCCGGAAGAAAACCTAAGCTCGAGGCTTCGCGGCGCTGCCCGCGTGCCGCAGAATTGGCGCCGCCGGAGTTTTGATTCAAACCAAACGGGAGAGACGCGCTTGCATCAGGATTCAGGAGTTTCAGATCTGTCGAACGCACATATCCAGGCTCGGAGGGCCGCCATGCCACGCGTTCTCGTTGTCGACGACGATCCCATGGTCTGCATGGCCATCGAGATCTATCTCGAACGGCACAGCTTTCAGGTGACCATCGCGGACGGCGGCGAAACCGGACTTCGCGCGCTGGAGGGCGCGACATTCGACCTGATGATCGTCGATATCTTCATGCCGCACATGCGCGGCTTCGAGTCGATCCGGATCTTTCATGAGCGCGCGCCGACCGTTCCGCTGATCGCGATGTCCGGTTACGCCTTCGCGAATCTCGACTCGCCGGCTCCCGATTTCCTGCGGATGGCCCTTGAACTCGGTGCAACGCGCTGCCTGCGCAAGCCGTTCACGCCGGTGGCGCTGCTGACCGTGATCAACGAATGCATGGCGGAAGCGCAGTCGCGCTGCGCGAGCGTGATTCACTTGAGGTAGCAATCCCCGATTGCCGCGAGGGGAGACCGGCTACGCCGGGGAATCCAGGACATGGTTCAGGACCCGCTGCCGCCGGACGGCTCGAATGGGCAAGAAGGCTCGAACGGGCGAGAAGGCTTGGACGCGCAGAAAGTCGCGGCCGCGCAGATCGCCCAGGCCCGCAAGATGGCGATTGTCGGCGAGCTCACCGGCGGCGTCGTCCATGACTTCAACAACATCCTCACGGTCATCAGCGGCACCATCGAAATCCTGGCGGAGGCGGTTGCGGACCGGCGGGACCTTGCGGCCATAGCCGGGCTGATGAGCGAGGCGGCGGCCCGCGGCGCCAACCTGACGTTCCACCTGCTGGCGTTCGCGCGTGGCCAGTCGTCGCCACCTCGCGAGGTCGACGTCAATGCCGTGCTTGTCGAGGCGGCGCGGTTGCTGCGGCCCACGCTGGGCGAGCAGATCGAGATCGACGCAATGCCGGCCACCGGCGTCTCGCTTGCGCTGGTCGATCCCCATCAGCTCATGACCGCCATTCTCCATCTTGCGATCATGGCGCGCGACGCGATGCCGGAAGGCGGCAGGCTTGCCATCGGGACGACAACTGGTCCGCTTGAGCAGACCGGTTCCGACACCGCGATCATCGCCGCGGACTTCGTAACGGTTGAAGTCGCCGCCGACGGCCACGAAATCCGCGGTCAACGCCTCGAGTCGGCTTTCGCCGATCTCGGCATGATCGAGAACTTCATCACGCAATCGAACGGCTATATGAGAGTCTGCCGCGAATCCGGCCGCGGCGCATCGGTCAAGATGTATCTGCCGCGTGCGACGGGCGTCGCTCAGCCTGTCCCGGAAACCGTCGGCGAAGCAGGTGATGAGACTATCCTGATCGTCGAGGATGATGTTCTGCTGCGCGCCTACGTGGTCATCCAGGTCCGGGGCCTCGGCTACCGGACCCTTGTCGCCGGCGATGCCCGCGAGGCCCTGGCGATTATCGACGGGAGCGAACAGATCGATCTGCTGTTCACCGACATAGTAATGCCCGGCGCGATGAATGGACGACAACTGGCCATCGAAGCATTGAATCGCAGGCCCTTGCTGAAGGTGTTGTACACGACGGGCTATGCGAGAGACGCCGTGATCCTTGGTGGCGGTCTCAACACCGACGTTTTGTTGCTCGCCAAGCCCTATCGCAAAGTCGAACTGGCGAAAATGATTCGCGCAGCGCTGACGGCTTGATGCAGGCGAAGTGCTGGTCCGCGTTGCAAAGTCATTCGCGCGCCGCTGAAACCGCAGCGATGTCGTGCGGTTACGCCGGCACGATCGCGCGCGCAGTCGCGCGGCGATGCGCATAACGCATTCCGCGCCGCGCCGATTTCCGGGTATTTGTACGGATACATAATTTAACGAACAGGTAGCATGGAGCGAACAGTGTGACACTGTCGCCGACAGAAACGTACGGCGTCGCGTCAATAGTGTTCCATCCAGAAGGATAGTAAAAATGTCCGGCATTGTTCTCTCGTCCTCAGTCCGCCAGAATCTGCTTTCGCTGCAGTCGACCGCTGATCTGCTTGCTACCACGCAGAGCCGCCTTTCGACCGGCAAGAAAGTGAATACCGCGCTCGACAATCCCACCAACTTCTTCACCGCCCAGTCGCTCGATGGCCGCGCC
>JGI12053J15887_10001652_pt1 | contig 10528 bp, 10 predicted proteins | sample MedBloCAOM1_O3_FD_15887 | JGI IMG/M metagenome (IMG submission 15887) | reverse complement strand
CCACGAGCCGCTCTCGCACGCGCTGCGGTCCACCGGTGTCGGCTGAGGGGAAGCTGGGAAGCAGGTCCACGGAGGCGACGCTAGGACGATCTCGCCATCGCTTCGACGGCTTGGTCGGTCAGCTGTGGATAACAGGGTGGGTGGGGATAAGTCGCGGTTGTCCGAGTAAGTCGGCGATCTCAGCTTCCGGAAGGGTTCAGTCGCATGGAGTTTCAGTCGGTCGAGCGAGCCTCGGACGCGTTCCAGGAGTCGGTGACTCCGGATCAGATCTCCGCGATGTGTCATCGAGCTTTCGGCGCCGGAATGGAGGTGGTCTCGGCTGTCGAGCTTGGGGGCGGTCTGTACAACAACACCTACCGGGTCGAGATCGGCGAGGATCGTCCCGTGATCCTGCGGGTCGCGCCGGAACCAGGCCGACAGTCCCGCATCGAGCGGGCGCTGATGCGTAACGAGCATGCAAGCCTGCCGTTCTTCGCACCGATTGCGGCCATGATGCCTCGCACGCTGTTCGTGGACTGGACGCGTGAGATCCTCGGACGGGACTACCTGTGGCAGACGATGCTCGACGGGATGCCCGCACCGGGTGGCCTGCGGGCCTATCCCCGGCCGCGGTGGGCGGAGTTCTATCGCCAGCTCGGGACGATTGCCAAGAGAGTTCACGGAGTGCGTGGTGAGCGGTTCGGACCGGTGGCCTGGCCGACCTTCACCACGTGGAGTGAGGCGGTGATCTGCTCCATGGAGGACACCGCGGCCGACTTGGAGGACGCCGGTCTCGACGCGGGTGACGTGCGGGAGGTCGTCGCGGTCGCCAGCCGGCGCAGGACTGTCCTGGACGAGATCGACGAGCCGCGGCTGCTGCACGGCGATCTCTGGGTGCCCAATGTCATGCTCGCGCTCGATACGCCGGAGCCGACGATCACTGGCGTCCTCGACCATGACCGTGCGTCCTGGGGTGACCCAGCGGCCGACTGGACTACCTGGATGATCGCTCAGCGGCCGGCCACCGAACGGGCGGCGTTCTGGGAGACCTACGGCGTACCGCCTGACACAGCCCGCGCAGTATGGCGCGCTCAGATCTACCGAGCCCGGCATGTGAGCGCTGTCCGTCTGGAGCGCCACCGGCTGCGCCGTCACACCAAGATTGCCGGCAGCTACGCGGAAATGCGGGAAGTGCTCGACCTCCTGGCAGTCTGGACACCATGAGTCAACTTCAGATGTCACACTACCGTTGTGCGAGAATTGCGAACGCTTCCCAAAGCGCATCTACATCTGCACCTCACCGGTTCCGCGCGGCTTGCCACGGTACGAGAACTTGCCGACAAATATGGAATCGTTCTTCCATCGGAGTTGATGAACGAAGAAGTCGACTGGGGCGACGGCGGCCGAGACTGGTCTCATTTTCAGTTCCGGTACAACGCGGCGCGGCAAACGATTCAGTCAGCAGAAGACATACACCGAATAATCCGAGAAGCGGCCGCAGACGACGCTGCAGAGGGCTCCCAGTGGCTGGAGCTACAAGTTGATCCGAGTTCGTACGCGCGTCATCTCGGCGGCTTGGACCAAGCGGTGGAGGTCATGGTGGGCGCGTGCCAGGACGCGGGTCGAGCTGCTGGCATCGGGATCGGCCTTTTGCTGGCCGTGAGCTGGGGCGCATCGAGCAAGCAGGCTGAACGAGTCGCGCTGCTCGCAGCCAGATACGCACACCGTGGTGTCGTCGGCTTCGGCATTTCCAACGACGAGCGGCTGGGCGAGCCCGAAGTTTTTGTTTCCGCTTCCCGCATCGCGCGTGATGCCGGTCTACTCGTGGCGCCGCACACCGGCTGCTACACCGACCACAGTCATGTGCGCCGATGCGTCGAGCTCCTCGGAGCACGCAGAATAGGTCACGGAATCACTGCGGCGATGAGTAATAGAACCCTTGAAATCCTGGCCCGAAGCCAGGTCACCATGGAAATTTGTCCCACCTCCTACCTTCCGCTCGGGCTGTTTTCCGCACTGGCACAGGTCCCAGTCGCCGCATTTCAGCGGGCCGGGGTTCCGGTGGCGTTGGGCGCCGACGATCCGCTGATTTTCGGTACCCGGCTGATCGGGCAGTATGAAATCCTCCGCGACGTGCACGGTCTCAACGACCAAGCCCTCGCGGACCTCGCCAGCCAGTCAGTGCGCGCCTCCACAGCCCCCGCAGAGGTAACGGAACGACTTCTCGCTGACATCACCAGATGGATCCGGTGAGGTCGGTGGCCCAGAATTACGCCTTCAGGCCGCCGGGCAGTACAACCACACCGAGAACTCCTGGCCCGGCATGCGCGCCGATCGCCGCCCCGACCTCGGAAACCAGGCATTCAGACAGCATCGGGAGTCGGGCCTGCAGTTGCGTCACCAGGTCCGCGGCGCGCTCGGCGGCGCCGAGGTGATGCACCGCGAGGTCGCAAGGAGGAGATCCCGCTGCCTGCACCGCAAGATCGACTAGTCGTGCCCGCGCGCGGCCGGCAGTACGGACCTTCTCAAACGGCACAACTTTTCCCGCGTCGACATGCAGCAGCGGCTTGACCGCCAGGGCGCTGCCCAGCAGCGCGGCTGCCGAACCGATCCGGCCGCCACGGCGCAAATGCTCGAGGGTGTCCACGGAGAAGAAAACCCGGCAACAGGCGCCCACCCGCTGAGCGGTGTCGTACACGGTGTCCAGATCGCCACCATCCGCGGCGGCGGCAGCCGCGGCGAGCACACTGAAGCCCAGACCCATGCCGGTGGAACGGGAATCGACCACCCGCACCCGTTTCGCGCCGACCTGCTCGGCGGCCAGTCTGGCCGACTCCCAGGTGCCGGACAGCGCACGGGACAGGTGCACCGACACGACGGCGTCCGCACCGGCCCCGATCGCTTCGGTGTACACCGCCTCGAACTCCCCCGGTGTCGGTCGGGACGTGCTGACCGAAGCCCGCCGCGCCAGAGCCTCCACCAGCTCAGCCGGCCCGAGCTGCACCCCGTCCAGCCAGTGCTGGCCATCAACCAGGACGTGCAGGGGAACCTGCCGGATACCGCGGCGCTCGGCGAGCCCGGCCGGAAAGTATGCGGTTGAGTCGGTGACGACGGCGATGGCCACGATCACACGGGAGCGGCAGTATTATAGGAAAACAGCCGCCAGCTAGAACTCCGGCGGATAAGCACCGTCCAGTGACAGTTGCTGATTCCGCCGAACACCGTCCAAGCCGACACTGGCAGGCCGAGCAGCAGCGGCGTCAGACCGGCGATCAGGCCGCCGTGGGTGCACAGCACCGCGCTACTGTGGCCGGCCGCATCGAGCTCAGCAACCACCTGCGCCGCACGCCCAGCCACTTCCACCCTGGTCTCGCCGCCCGGCGGAGCCAGTTGCGGGTTCTCCCGCCAGCTCTGGACGCCACCTGGGCGGAGCGCCTCCACCTCCGCGTGGGTCAGGCCTTGCCAGGCCCCGAGATGGGTTTCCCGCAGCCGCTTGTCGATCCTCAACGGCATCCCCGTCTCGGCGGCAAGTACTGCTGCGGTGTCCCCGGCCCGAGACAAATCAGAGGCCACTAGCACGTCCGGGCTCAGCTCCGCGAGCCACGGGGCCGCCCGGCGGGCCTGGCGGAGGCCGGCTGCGGTCAACTGCGAGTCGAGCTGACCCTGCATCCGCTGTGCCGCGTTGTAGTCGGTCTCACCATGCCGCCAGAGCACGAGTTGCGTCAAGGTCACACCGATTCGTCCACCTCGGCGGCATCGGCTACGAACGGGATGGTCGGGCAGTCCTTCCACAACCGCTCCAGACCNTANAAGGACCGCTCCTCAGCATGCTGTACGTGCACCACGACGTCGACGAAATCCAACAGCACCCAGCGCCCCTCACGGGCGCCCTCACGGCGTACCGGCTTACTGCCAGCGGCCGCCATCTTCTCCTCAACGGCATCGACGATCGCCTGCACCTGCCGCTCGTTGGGCGCCGAGGCAATCACGAAACAGTCAGTGATCACCAGCTGATCGGACACATCGAGCAACGTGATGTTGTGCGCCTTCTTGCCGGCCGCCGCTTTCGCGGCGGTCAGCGCAAGCCGTCTCGCATGATCAGTGGCTGCCACATCACTCCTTCTCCCCGGCTCACTCGGCCGGCGCTTTGTATTGCGGTCAGTGCCGTATGTACTCCGGTTGTCCGCACCTGACTACAGGTGAGCGTACGTCCTCGGCCGTCGAGGCCACCGAGGTGCCATGCGTAATCGGCACCGCGCTGTTGGTCACCGGAGGCCCGTGCGGTGGCGGGTCAGCACCATGTCGTGGGACCGTTGATTGCGACCCAGATCCCTTCAGCAGTCCTGGTGACAACCATAAGGAGCAGGTGATGGCAGAGACCCTCTATGGACGAAGCGTGTCCGAGCCGCTTGCGGTGCGGACTGAGCCTCCGACCGATCACATCGCTGATCCCGGCCCACTGGGCCTCGCCGGATTCGCGATGACCACGTTTGTTCTCAGCTGCGTCAATGCTGGCCTGGTCGCCAAGGCCATCGAGCCGGTAGTGCTGCCGCTGGCCCTGTTCTACGGCGGACTCGTCCAGCTGCTGGCCGGAATGTGGGAGTTCCGCAAGGCGAACACCTTTGGCGCGCTGGCGTTCAGTTCTTACGGCGCGTTCTGGTTGTCCTTCGCCGCCTACGTCAAGTTCGTCGTTCCGGGCCTGCCGGCCCCGGCCGCGGCGTCGGCGACCGGGCTTTTCCTGCTGGCCTGGACAATCTTCACCGCCTATATGGCGGTAGCGTCACTGCGGGTTTCCGGTGCGGTGGCCGCGGTGTTGGTCGCCTTGCTTGCGACGTTCCTCCTGTTGACCATCGGTGCATACTCGGGTGACGCAGCTATCACGACCATCGGTGGCTACCTCGGACTCGTGACCGCAGCTTTGGCCTGGTACGCCTCTTTCGCCGGCGTCACCAACGCGACTTTCAAGAAGACTGTGCTACCAGTCTTCTCGACCGCCGCCAAGTAGCCGTATCAGTTCCCGAGCGCCTGCTTGCGCCGCTCGATCAGACGCCAGATCATCGGCGTGAAGATGAGCTGCATCGCGAGATCCATCTTGCCGCCAGGGCAGACGATGGTGTTGGCGCGCGACATGAACGAGTCGTGCAGCATCGACAGGAGGTACGAGAAGTCGATGCCGCGCGGATCAGCGAAGCGGATGATCAGCATCGACTCGTCCGCCGTCGGCACGGTCCGGGCGATGAACGGATTGGACGTGTCGACCATGGGCACGCGTTGGAAGTTGACATGCGTGCGCGAGAACTGCGGGCAGATATAATTCACGTAGTCGGGCATGCGGCCCAGAATCGTTTCGGTCACCGCCTCGGTAGAGTAACCCCGAGTCGACATGTCGCGATGCAGCTTCTGGATCCACTCCAGGTTGATCACCGGAACGACGCCGATCAGCAGGTCCACGTGCTGAGCGACATCTACCTTGCCGGTCGCAACCGCTCCGTGTAGTCCTTCGTAGTACAGCACGTCCGTGTCGGCGGCCAATTCTTCCCAAGGCGTGAACGTACCGGGAGGTTGGCCGTAGGGCGCCGCCTCTTCCTCGTCGTGCAGGTACTTGCGCACGCGGCCGCGGCCGTTTTCGCCGTACTGCCGGAACAGCTCCTCCAGCTCCTCAAAAAGGTTCGCCTCCGGGCCGAAGTGGCTGAGCCCGTGGTCACCGCGGTCGAACGCCTCGGCCACCTTGGCTTTCATCTCCGTGCGATCGTAGCGGTGGAAGCTGTCGCCCTCGATGAGCGCCGCGTTCACCTGCTCGCGCCGGAAGATCTGCTCGAACGTTCGCATCACCGACGTCGTCCCGGCGCCCGAAGAGCCGGTGATGACAATGATCGGATGCTTGGCTGACATGGCCTGCGCCCCTTTCGCTCAACCGTTGGTGCGGAACAGGCCGCGCGTGCTGAACAGTGGCGTGTCGTATTCGGCTACGTTGTAGTCACGGTAGTACTGCTCGATGCGCTCGACCTCTTCACGCGCGCCGAAGATGAACGCGACGCGCTGGTGAAGCTCGTCTGGCGTGACGTCGAGAACGCGCTGGCGCCCGGTGCTGGCGAAGCCCCCCGCCTGTTCGACGATGAAGGCAACGGGATTGGCCTCGTAAAGCAAGCGCAGCCGACCCTGCTTGGCCGGATCTTTCGTATCACGCGGATAGAGGAACACGCCGCCGCGGGTGAGAATGCGGTGCGTCTCGGCGACGAGCGAGGCGACCCATCGCATATTGAAATCCTTGCCGCGCGGGCCAGTACTGCCGGCAAGGCACTCGTCGACGTAGCGCGTCACCGCGGGTTCCCAGAAGCGACTGTTCGAGGCGTTGATTGCGAACTCGCGCGCGGCGGCCGGGAACCGAATCCCGGGATGAGTGAGAATGAACTCGCCGAGCTGCGGCTCGAGCGTAAAGCCGTGCACCCCCCTGCCGACGGTCAAGACGATCATCGTCGAAGGGCCGTAGATCGCGTATCCAGCGCAGACCTGCTTCGACCCGGGCTGCAGGAAGTCTTGCGCGACGGCGTTCTTGCCTGGATTCGGAGCACGCAGAATCGAGAAAATGCTACCGACCGAGAGGTTCACGTCGATGTTCGACGAACCGTCGAGCGGGTCGAACACCAGGAGGTACTTGCCGCACGGGTAGCGCTTCGGGATGGGATGCGGTGCCTCCAACTCCTCGGACACCATCCCGGCGAGCAAGCCGCCCCATTCGTTGGCGCGCAGGAAAAGGTCGTTCGCGACCAGGTCGAGTTTCTGCTGCGTCTCGCCCTGGACATTGGTCGTCGCCGCCGACCCGAGCACACCGCCGAGCGCACCGTAGGCAACCCGCTTGGAGATCGCCCGGCAGGCGAGCGCAACGTCGAGAATAAGGGAGTTCAGTTCCCCGGTCGCGCCCGGATGGCGGCGACCCTCCTCGATCAGGAACTGGGTGAGCGTCGTACGGTCGGTGAGCATGGCATCCTTCAGGTCGGTGTAAACAGACTAGACGGAGCGTTCGCCGCGCTCCGAGGGCAGGTGCCCGAACACGGTGAGGAGGAGATCCGTGGCTGACTTCACCCTCACCTACGACGTCTTCGACCCCGCGCAGGAAGGTCTGCGCGAGGCCCTGACTTCTACCGGCAACGGCTACTTCGCGTCCCGGGGAGCGGCTGAATGGGAGGACGCGAACTCGGTCCATTACCCGGGCACCTACGCCCACGGTTGCTTCAACCGGGAAACCACCATCCTCGGAGGTCGACCAGTCCTCAACGAGGACTTGGTCAACCTTCCGAACTGGTTGCTGCTGAAGCTGCGGATTGAGGGTGAGGAAGCGGTCCGGCTGGACAACGTCGAAGTGCTTTCCTACCGCCATTCCTACGACATTCGCAACGCCGTGGTGGAGCGCGAGATCCAGTTTCGCGACCGCAGCGATCGCGTCACGACCCTGCGCAGCCGCCGCTTCGTAAGCATGGCCAACAGCCACTTGGCCGGAATCGAATGGACAGTGACCCCGGACAACTGGTCAGGTCGCGTGGAGGTGATCTCCGGGCTCGATGGTCGCATGACGAACCACATGGTTGCCCGCTACCGCGAGCTCGAGGGCCGTCACCTCAACCCGGGTTCTCCACGTACGTTCGGCCCGGAGATCATCGCCTTGAAGGTGCAGACCCGGCAGTCGAACATCTACATCGCCGAAGCCGCGCGCACTCGCGTCTTCCGCGACAACAGTGACACCCCGCGGGAAGTCGCCCGCAGCCTGTACCAGATGGAGGACTACATCCAGCAGGTTCTGGCCTTGAACGTCGAGCAGGGCAACCCGGTGCGCGTGGAAAAGATGATCTCGTTGTTTACCTCCCACGACAACGCGATCGCCGAAACCTTGGTCGCGGCGGGAAAGAACGTCGCGCGGTACCCGAATTTCGCCGCAGCACTGACCGATCATGAGTCAGCGTGGACCGAGCTATGGGACATCGGTGACATCGAACTGCCCGGCGAGCCCCGCGTGCAGTTGCTGCTGCGTTTCCACGCCTCCCATGTGCTGCAGGTGTGCTCGCGACACACTGCCCGGCATGACGCGGGCGTGCCGGCTCGAGGACTCAATGGGGAGGCCTACCGCGGGCACGTGTTCTGGGACGAGCTCTACGTCTACCCCTACCTCAACTTCCGGCTGCCTGAGATCACCCGCGGGTTGTTGATGTACCGCTACCGCCGGCTCGCCGAGGCTCGGGCTGCGGCGCGAGAGGCCGGCTACTCCGGCGCGATGTTCCCGTGGCAGAGCGGCAGCGACGGTACCGAGGAGACGCAGGTCGTGCACCTCAACCCGCTGTCCGGGCAATGGCACCCGGACCACAGCCATAACCAGCGCCACGTCAACGCAGCGATCTTCTACAACGTTTGGCAGTACTACCAGGCCACCGACGACGAGGCATTTCTTCGCGGCTACGGTGCTGAGCTCATGCTCGAGATCGCCCGTTTCTGGGCTTCCATCGCGCACTACTCAGCTGAGCGCGACCGGTATGAGATCCACGGGGTGATGGGTCCCGACGAGTTCCACGAGCGCTACCCCGGGGCGGACGAAGGTGGACTGCGCAACAACGCCTATACCAACCTGATGGCTGCCTGGATCGCGGCCACTGCCCCACGGGTGCTCGACTTGCTGCCGCGGAGCCGACGCGCCGCCCTGCGGGTTCGCCTCGGGCTCACCGACGACGAGTTGCGCACGTGGGATGAGATGAGCCGCAAGATGTTCGTCCCCTTCCATGCAGACGGCATCCCGAGCCAGTTCGAGGGTTACGCCGATCTCGAGGAGCTGGACTGGGAGCGTTACCGCGCCGAGCACCCCAACATCCAACGCCTGGACCGCATCCTCAAGGCCGCAGGCGACGACCCCAACCGGTACCAGCTGGCCAAGCAGGCCGACACGGTGATGTTGTTCTTCCTGTTCTCCGACGACGAACTCCGCCAGCTGTTCGAACGGCTCGGGTACGACTACGACCCCGACCTCGCCCGACGGACCATCGACTACTACGACCGGCGCACCTCCCACGGCTCCACTCTGAGCTTGGTCACGCACGCCGCCGTGCTAGGCGAATTGGACCCGGAGAGCTCGTGGCAGCGGTTCCTCGTCGCGCTGGAGAGCGATGTGAGTGACGTGCAGGGCGGCACCACCAAGGAGGGGATCCACATGGGCGTCATGTCCGGCACGCTGGACCTCCTGCAACGCGGCTACGTCGGCGCGAACGTGCGCGACGGGGTTTTGCACTTCGACCCGAAGCTCACCGACCGCCTCGACGGGCTTAGTTTCCCGATGCAGTTCCGTGGTACCTCGATCAGGGTGAGCATCTCCGGCGACGAGCTGACGGTGCAAACGCTGGCCGAGAACTTCAGCCGACCAGTCCGCATCGGCATCGGCGACGAGGTCCGAGAGCTGGCCGCGGGGCAGGAGTGGGTAGCGCCGCTGCGCCGGCAGCGCAGTCGTCCGGGCGATCGTCCGCAGGACACAGACCACACCGAAGAAGGGAGCGATCGTGCCGACACGAGGCTTTGAAGCAGCGATCTTCGACGTGGACGGCGTGCTGGTCGACTCCCCGCACGAACGAGCCTGGAAGGACTCGCTGCGTGAGCTGATGGAAAACGACTGGGCCGACATCACGGACGAAACCTCGTGGTCCGACGAGCGCTTCACGCCGCAGGTCTACCAGCAGGTGCTATCGGGCAAGCCACGAATGAGTGGAGCGCTCGCGGCCCTGGAGTACTTCAACGTTCCCGACGCCGCCGAGCGGGCGCAAGCCTACGCCGTGAACAAGCAAACCATGGTGATCAAGCTCATCGAGGCGGGCGAGTTCAGGGCTTACCCCGACGCATTGCGTTTTGTGTTGGCAGTGCGCGACGCCAGAATCCTCCTGGCTGCTGCGTCATCGTCGAAGAACGCGGGACTGTTCCTCCGCCAGATCCGCCTCGACACCTTCGCCGCCGAGCAGGGTCTGCACTATGACTTCCTGCGGCCCGGCCTGAGCCTGCTGGAGTTCTTCGACGTCGACATCTCTGGACGCGATTTCGCTCATGGGAAACCGCACCCGGAGATCTTTCTGACCGCTGCCGCCGAGCTCGGCGTCGCCCCAGAGCACTGCTTCGTCGTGGAGGACGCAACCAGCGGGGTGCAGGCCGCCAAGTCCGGCGACATGGCGGCATTAGGCGTGGCCCGAGCCGACGACGAGGAGCTCTTAGCGGCTGCGAACGCTGATCTCGTCGTCACATCGCTGGACGACGTCGACGTCACCGGCCTGAGCGCGCACGAGCTGCGGCGGCGAACGCCATGACCAGCAGCTCACCACCGTCCGGCCCCCGCCCGTCGTCCTCGGATCCTTCTGACTTGGGGTTCGTGCGCAGGCCGATGGTGCGCTGGCTCGATCCCCACCAACTCGTCGACACGGCCGTGCGGGTTCTACTGTCGGGTCTCTTCAGCGCCTACGCCGACTACCGGGAGTTGCAGGCGTTGGAGCCGGCCGAGATGCCGGATCGTTCAGAGCAAGCCGATCTATGG
>JGI12053J15887_10001650_pt1 | contig 10529 bp, 4 predicted proteins | sample MedBloCAOM1_O3_FD_15887 | JGI IMG/M metagenome (IMG submission 15887) | reverse complement strand
ACATCGCAGCGGCGGGAGAGCTACCGACCATCGACCGGCTGTCAGGCTTAACCGAGAGGTCCGGTCGGTTCGGTCGGTATCCGTTTTCCTTGCTCCGAATCCTGCACGGAGACAAGCGGGAGATGTTCTCGGCGATGCGTGACCACTATCTCTACGAGGCAAAGAAGGCGCTCGGATATAAGGAAGGTTTGAGCTTCTTCGTGGATAAGATGCCGTTAAACGAGACCCATTTGGGGCTGATTCATCTTCTGTTTCCAGCGTCTCGCATCATCCACATCGTCCGCCACCCGCTCGATGTCATCCTCTCCGTATACTTCCGCACGATGAGCCACGGCGCGAACTGCGCCCTCCGTTTGGAAACGATCGCCGGGCATTATGCTCTGTTGCACGATCTGGTTGGTCACTACAAAAAGGAGCTCGATCTCAGTCTACTTACCTTGCGATATGAGCAATTCGTCGCAGCGCAATCAGATATCGTTCGTGGCATGATGACCTTCGTGGGGCGACCATTTCATGATGGCCTCTTGGATTTTCAGAAAAATTCGCATTACGAACACTCAGCGGGCGCAAATCAGGTCAGGGCGCCGCTGTCCGAGAAATATGTCTATCGCTACCGCAGATATATCAAGCATCTCGAGCCTATTCTGGATATCGTCAGGCCCATTTTGGAGGATTTGGGTTATGATCTATGATCGGCGGCACTCCTCGGAGTGATCATGGACTTTACCTGGAACAAGGCGGAAGCGAAGTCGCCGAGTTGGCGGGACCATTTCGCGGAGAAGACGGAATGCGGAGGCGACTTCGGATCCGCTTCATGACGTTCTCTGCCATCCGCTGCGTCACCCCGTTTCGAAGCGTTGCGACGCGGCTTCGAGGCTCTAGTCCCTGACCAGGACCTTCTTCCATTGCGCGGCCACGGTCTCATATTTTTTGCTTGGGCTTCTGCCTTCGCCGGCACCAACAACATTGAAATGCTCGGAGGCGGAACCAACCTTCTGCTGTTCGACCGCATCGGCAACATCGGGATTGCTCTCGAGATACCAACGGACATCCACTTCAGGAATCGCACCTAGCCGGCCCTCGAAATATCCGAAGCCGATGTAGTGCATCTTCGCACTCTGGATCTCACCTGTCTTCACGGCGGCCGCGATGTCAGGATTCTCTCGGAGATAGCCGATCTCGTTGAANTCCGAGGCGGCATTGGCCATCTGCAATAAGATTTTAAGCAATGGAACAGGCAAGGTGATCTGGTCCACGCGATTGAACTCTTTCCGCGTGGCTCCGAGTGCGTTCAAAAGGGAGTCGAACGGCGGAATATACATACTTTCCTCCTAAGCCTATGGCGCATCCAGGCACCGATTTGGGTTCCGCTGGTTCATATCACGACAACAACCAAACCTGAACTACCCCATACTGATAACTCATCGGCCGGCGTGCTACGGGAGTTTAACTACGTCGCATTCAACCTCGCTTCGCAAGCCAGGTTTTCGATCTCGTCCTGCGTGCCACGGGTGTCGCCTTTGTCACCCCCAGTTGCCGCGAGACTTCCGCCAGGTAAGATCCTTGCGCCTGACGAACTTGCAAAGGGGAATTGAAGCTCTTGTTGAGAAAACGATGGCAGGAGGCGATCTCTCGAATATGCTGCTCAGCGTCGAGGGCATGCGTTACGCTGTCACCATGCCGTCTATGGACATTGAGCGGCAGCGCTTCATAAGCCACGCGTGCTCCTGGAAATGACANTGCCTCCAGGTAAAGACGCCANTCCCCNGCCATCTTGAAGGCCAGCAGTTCAGCCTGGCATGATGCCAAAGCGCGAAGCAATGCCTCNCGCCGCCAGACGACCGCGCTCGCGTTGAGGATGAGATTCTTGACCGACAGCATTCTCTCAACGAATTCNGCTGCATCGAAAATCTCCGTATTCGTGAGCGCGGAGGGCTCGACGGTTGCATAGTAAGCCTTGTAATCCGCCCATTGGTCGGATCCGTCGCCTTTCACCGAGCGGGAATCGCTGAACGCAAAGCAGATGGAGGGATCGTCGTTGAGAAGCGCCAGGGCGCGGGCGGCAAAGTCGGGCTCAGACACGTCATCGGCCTCGGCGATCCATAGATACTCGCCGGTGGCCGCCTCGGCCGCATTTCGCCACTGGGAGAATACCGAACCCGAGTTCGCGGAATTCTCCATCACGCGAATTTCACGGTCCCACTCGTCGGCTATCCGAGGAATAACCTGGAGACTGTCGTCGGAGGAGTGATCATCGAGCACGATGATCTCGTGAACAGGGTGCGACTGATTGAAGATGGAGCTCAGGCGATCAGGCAAATATCGGCTGTAATTGTAGTTCGGCACCGCGACAGAAAGGGAGTGCAAATCAGGTGCGGCAAGTGCGAGCAATCGTTGAACATAAGGACGAAAGGCGAATTGCCTGGAAACCGCGGCGCGCCGGTTCGATCGCTTCTCGTCAGTCGGCTCATCCGCCAGTGACGCCAGGATCGCGGTGGCCAAAGCGCCCACATCACCGTGCGGCACGACATCGCCATCCCCCAGATCCCTCAGCATATCCGGAATTCCGCCGGAGCGATCGAAAGCCGCGACCGGAATTCCCATGCTGATTGCTTCAAGCACGACGGATGGAAAGGGGTCTTCCCGGGAGGTCAGGGCAAAGGCGTCGGCGGCGGAGAAAATAGCCTCCATGTCCTCCCGGTAGCCCATGTGGTGAAATGATCCTGTCGCGATGGCGTCCGCGATCTCCAGGGATAGCCATTCGGCGAGGCCCGGATCAATGGCACCGGCCCAGGCGAGGTGAATCCTTGTTGTTTCCGGAGCCCCTCTCAGCTGGCGCCACAGTTGCAAGAAAAGATCGAAGCCCTTTCGCAGATCCGCATAGCCAGCGCCGATGACAAGCTTGTCGCCTTCGCGAAGGCCGAGCTCCTGGCGAATTGATTGCCCAAGCGTGGGGCGCCTGACCATGCCGCGATAAAGCCCCTGTGGCTGAACAAGGATACGGTCGGTCACACGGTTGTCGAGTTCCCGTAGAACCTCATCGCGCACGAAGGGAGAAGGAAAGACGATGTAGCGGGCCTCGTCCAGGGCGGCTTTCGCGCCGGCAATCAGGTGCTTTTCGCGCATGATCCGGGGAAGCTCATGGATGAGAACCACGGGATCCATCTCCACCGCTCGCACAAATCCGACAACCCGTGCCGCCGCCGAGGTGTTTATGATCGCGCTCGTGAATCCGGACCTCGCCAGGGATTCGAGGCGCGCGCTGAGTGCTCCGTCACTGGCGCAGATCGAGAGAGGCCCGGCGGCCCGATAGGCCTCTTCGAGCTGGCCGCCCGCAAGGAGGATGACGTGGATATCGACGCCGAAGCTGCGCCGAAGGGTCTTGCCGATATTCAGCAACAGCATTTGCGCGCCGCCCGGAAAGGCATCATGCCCGATCAGCACTAGTCGCGGGGCCGCGGTGTTGCGTGACGCGCCGGCCACCGCGCGGGCTGTCGCATTGAGATAGGCCGAGCCAAAGTGAAGGTCAGGCTCGAGATAGGCGCCTTCGCACCACTCGTTCCAGGCATTGATGCAGATGATGGGCTCGCCAAAGAATGACTGCCGCTTCGAGCGCTGGATGAGCTGAGTGATCCAGGCCTCATATTTTTGCGGCGTGGATCCGGTCATTATCAGGCCATGGCCCTGGCGCCGGGCATCATTGTCCCAACTGGGCACAGCGGTTTTGATCAATGGATAGGGGGGCGCGGCCTCGCCCAGAGAAGTCTCCACGACCTGCTCGTAGTGGTAGACTTTGCCGGAGAACTCCTGGTCCAGAAGCTCAACCTCGAGATTCGCCGGCTTGAGGTGTTGGGTGAGCTTATGTGGCGGGAACTCGATCGCACCGTCGAGCCCGAAAGCCGCCGGGTCAGTGTCACCGAAACTCTGTGCCATTATGATGATCGGATTTTCGTCGAACCGCACCCGGAACATGTCTCGCCATCGCAGGATGGTCGAGGCCGCGTTTGGTATCAGCTGAGGCCGATAGATCATGAGGAGTGGGCGTTCCGCTATGCGGATATAGCGCGGATCCCTGAAATGACGCGAGAACTCCGCCACCATGCGCTCGTCATCATCGGCGAGATAGTCTTGCGAGATGAGCACGTCGCTTTCCGCGCCATCCCATCGGCGGGTCCAATTTTCATTCGCCCACATCAAGCAGAAGGGCATGTCGTTTGCCGCATCCTTGAGGAAGCGCTCGACCGGCTGCTCCATCAGCCGCTTGCCGTTGAACCAGTAATAATAGAACACGAAGCCAAAAATGCCGCTTTCCTGGGCCAGCCTGGCCTGGCGCCGCATGATGTCGTCGTTGTCCAGGGTGTAGAATCCGAGATCGCGCGGAATTCTAGGCTGATAGTGCCCCTTGAAGCGGGAGGAGCCTCGCGCGATATTCGTCCATTCCGTAAATCCCTTTCCCCACCACAGCTCATTTTCGGGGAAGAGGTGAAACTGCGGCAGATAGTAGGCTAGAACCTTCGCGTGCCGGCGGGCCGACCGCGGCAGAGGCCGATGCTCCTCGAAATGGCTGCCGGGCCTTGCGAAACGCTTCAGTTCTCTGTGTAGCGTGATCTCATCATCGAGCATCCGGCCATGGATGCCGGGTTCGCCGCGATGCCGAAGGTAGTGGAGGAACGGATTTTCGGAGAGGTCGCCGCTCAGATAGCGGTCCGCATAGAACTTTACATCGAATTGGGCGGATGGATTCCGCGCCTCGCGATAGCCCCAAAGCCAAAAATGCTCGAAGGGATCGATGTCTGGCGCTGCCGCCACGTCGGGGTTGTGTTTCAGATAATATTCAATGTCAAAATCCGAATTCGGACTATAGCTGCCGGTTTTCCTGTTTCTGAGGAAGTGGCTCAGCGCCAGCTCGTCGTCTTTCAGCTTGTAGTGCTTGCGGTACCACGCGGGGTTGAAAACGGCACTCGGCGAGAGCCCGCCTTTGTCACCATAGAGCGCATAGTGAAGCAGTGGCTGCCGCCCGGAGTCACGAACATCTTCATTTTCGCTCAGGTACCACGCCGTGTCGAAATATGGATTTGGCCGGCGTCCCTCGAGATATCCATGGTCGAAGAAATGCTCGAATACGCTGATTTGAGTTTGCGCGACATCCGGATAACTGGATGCATAGTAATCCAGGTCGAAAAGACCGGTCTCAGCCAGGAATGCCAGCTGGCTCAGGCGAATGAGTTTGTCCGATGGTTCGTCGCTGTCCTCGCCAACCGGTTCGGCAAAGCCTGGCTCACGGCCGGCTTGAACGAGGAGTGCCAGGAAATCAGACATCAAACCCCTTTGACCGCTCGCGCGGCACGCTCATCTGGCGCCGATCTTCTCAGTCGTGCTCCGCTTGCCGCAGAAGATCGTCGGCCGGGCGCTCCCTTCGAATCGCTAGCTGAAGAGCTTATGGTCGATCCCGATCAACGTGATCGTCGTGCCGTCACTGAGTTTAATCGCGTCGCTGCCGTGGCTCACCGTCTCGCTGGCGATCGGATTCTTGCTGTACCCACCGAACAATATCGCGTCGTTGGGCTTCAGGCCAAAGATCGTCTCCGAACCGCCGGCATGACCGGCGATGAAGGCATATAAGTCCGGGCCATTGCCGCCGATCACCGTCGAATTGCCCGTGCCGCCCACCACCGTGTCGGCCGCATTGTTCAAGGCGATGAGCGCGCTGGCATCCTTGCCGGCGACACTGGTGAAAACGAGCTCCTGGCCCGAGCCCGTGGCGCCGTCAATAATCGAATGTCCCGCACCGGCGATGAATGTGGTGGGGCCGCTCCCTCGGGCAAACTCCACCACGTTGCCATTGCCGATGAGCGTCGATGCGCCAGTACCGGAACCGCCGAGAAGCGTGCTGTTGCCACTACCCGCGCGGAGATAGCTGGACGCCGCGCCCGTGCCGCCAAACATGGTTGAATCGCCCGAACCCCCCGCCACCGATACGGCGCCGGATCCACCAACAAACAACAGCGACCCACCGCCCGAATTATCATCAATGATCGCGCCCGAGCCGCCATAGACGGTGTTGTCATCCGCCCCCACGACCGTGGTGCTGCCGGATCCCGCGGTAATCGTATCCGCCACCGCATGGATCAGATCAGAGCCGCCGCCCGTGTTGAAGGCGGTCCCCGCACCAAGGAAAACATTGAGATTGTTGTCGCCGCCATTGATCGTGTCGCCGCCATTGGCATCGAAAACAGAGCTATAGCCAGACGGCACTATAACGCTGGTACCAGGAAGCACATCGACAATCAGGCTACTGTTCCCAGCCCCGCCCGGCACAGTGCCGACGCCGTTGAACAACGTGGACTGCGGCCCGAAACCTGCAGACACAAGCTCCTGAAGCAGAGTTACATTGCTACCCGTGAAGTTCGACAGCAATTGGCCGCCTGCAACAGTCACCGTCGCCATCATCAAGTCCTTTGATAAGAAGCAAACTCTCAAAAACGTGATGTTTGCTCAGGCCGCTACTACCGGGCCATATCAATGATAGCAAGGGGGTGAAGCTAAAGGGTACTGGGCTAGGTTCTTAGGTAATTAGAGCTGTTTTTGGTTGGAACGTTTCCGAAAAGAAGTGGATCCAGAAGTCGGTACGTTATTTGGCCATCGCTAATTCGTAAAGCATAGCCCGTACAAGCCGAAACGTGCACGCGCGACCGACCGTCTTGGCTGCGTTATCCGAGCGACTGACGAACGCCGGCATGAGGCTTTGAAACCAACGCTAGCCAGCCGATCCAGTATGTTGCGAAATCGCAAGAAACGTGTTCTAAACTGGCCATCGCACATCCGTTGCGCGCGTCAACAGTATCAAGCGGAGGAGGAGGCTGGGAGATAAAGGTGGGTACCGGCGGGGCCAGAACAGAGCAGCCGGAACAGCGGCGGACAGGCTCGGAAACGCAGCGCGGAGCGACACTCTCTGACGAGGCATTCCCCGGCACGGCCGCGCTCTTTGCGGACCTCGAAACCAAGGACGTCGAGGCGTTGTTATTCGATGCGGCTTATTACCTCGACCGTTATCCAGATGTCCGCACCAATGGTATTGATCCGCTCGAGCACTACCGGGGCTGGGGTGCTTTCGAGGCTCGCGATCCTAGCCCTTATTTCAACCCTTCCTGGTATTTGCAGCATAATCCGGATGTCGCGAAAGCGGGTCTCAGCCCGTTGCAGCATTACGCGCGCTTCGGCGCCCAAGAGATGCGCCAACCGCATCCACGCTTCGATCCCCTCTTTTACGTTGCGCAAATACCTGAGTCGGCGCCCAACCCCCTACTTTTCCACCTTGCGATCGGGCGTGCTTTGGGACTGCCGACCGAGCGGCACTTCGACGTTGAAAACTGCTTGCCTGCCAAGACTGCCCCGCCGCGCTCTCCGCGTGATCTCGCCGTCGATATCGTCATCCCCGTCTTTCGCGGTTTTGAGGACACTCGCCGCTGCCTGCATAGCCTTCTGCGCGACCCTCAAAGTGTCGCCGGAGTCGATGCCGACCATCCCGCACTCCGCATCGTGGTGGTCGATGATGCCTCGCCAGAACCACGCCTGTCGCGTTATCTGCGGCGCCTCGCCACACGCGGCCTGATCACGCTGATCAAGAACGAGCGCAATCTCGGTTTCGTTGCCAGCGTCAATCGCGGCATACAGCATGCCGGCGCGCGAGATGTTGTGCTGCTCAACAGCGATACCGAGGTGCCGTCCGGCTGGTTGCAGCGTCTCGCCGCACACGCCTATGCGCATCCTAATGTCGCGACGGTTTCGCCATTTTCGAACAACGCGACAATTTGTTCCTATCCGGCGATCGATGGCGGCCCCATTCCATTCGGCGCGAGCCTCGCCAGCATCGATGCAGCCTGTCGCAAGGCGAATGCGGGCCGGTCAATCCGCGTTCCCACGACAGTCGGTTTTTGCCTCTATCTGCGCGGCGACGCTTATGCGGAGCTGGGCCTTTTCGATGCCGACACCTTCGGGCGTGGCTATGGCGAGGAGAGTGACTATTGCATGCGGGCGTCCGCGGCGGGGTGGCAGCATCGCCTCGCCTGCGATATTTTTGTCTATCACGCCGGCAGCGTGAGTTTCGGTGCCGGGGCGCCGGAACTCTCGGGCAACGCCGATCTGCTCGACCGGCGCTGGCCGAGCTATCGCCCCCTCGTTGCGGTGCATATCCGCTTGGACGAGGGTGCCCCGTTTCGCCTTGCAACGACGCTGCAATTCTTCGCCACCAACGGTCTCCCTACCATCCTGATGGTCAAACACGCCCATGACGGCGGGGTCGGACAACACATCCGCGACCTGGCGGAAGCCTGCGTCGGACAGGCGAATATCCTGCTACTCAGCTCCATCCTGGAAAGCCCAGGTCTTCGTCTCGGCGCACCCGCCGCTGTCGGCCACCCTGAGATTACCCTGCCCGCGAAAAACCTCGAAGCAACCATCTTTCGCCTGCTGCGGCACGTCGGGATAGCGCGGGTGCACGTCCACCATTGGCGCGGTTTGGGCCTCAACCTCCGGCGAATGATCGCCGTGCTTGCTGTGCCGTTCGACGTGACGGTGCATGACTGGTTCGCGATCTGCCCGCGCGTCAATCTGCTACCGAGGCGGGACGCTATCTACTGTGGCGAGCCGGGGCCGGAAGTCTGCAACGCCTGCCTCCACCAGGGCGAGCCGACCGAAGCGCATGACATCTCGGCGTGGCGTTCCGAAACCGCCTGGTTGTTCCGTCTCGCGGACCGCGTCTTCTGCGGCACGGAGGACACGCGGCGCCGCCTCGATCGCTACGGCCTCGCGGACCGCGCGGTAATCGCACCCTTGGAGTTGGCGCCGGTTCCGGCGGCGCGCCAGACAGCGTCGGTATCCTCTCGGCCGGAGGCACCGGTGAGAGTCGCAATTCTCGGCATGCTCGCCGACCACAAGGGCGCTCCGCTCGTCATGGAAGTGGCGGAGCGGTCACCGCCCGGCAGCCTGGCGATCACCCTCATAGGCGAGGCCGAGCGGCCTCTGGCCAGGCACTTCGCCCACCTCATCGCGGAGACCGGCCGTTACAGGCCAAAGGCGCTCCCCGCTCTGATCGCGCGGCTTGATCCGCAGGTGATCTGGTTTCCCGCGCCCTGGCCCGAGACCTGGAGCCTCACTTTGACGGCGGCCATCGCCTCAGGCCGGCCAATCGTGGCGACAGATCTCGGCGCCTTCCGAGAGCGGCTCGCAACCTATCCAGAGGCCCTGCTTCTGCATCCTGGCGCAAACGCGGAGGAATGGAGCGCAGGCCTCTTCACAGCTGCGAAGTCGCGGACCGCGCCCACGATCCCGCCCGTGCCTCAGGTGGCTCAGTTTTATCCGGCCTCTTATCTGTTACCTTTCAAGACCCAGCCAAGCCAGCCGCGACGGCGTGGGTCGAGGCCCGGGGTGCAGGATTTACGGCGACCCGGACGCACCGCCGTCATCCTGGTGCCGGAGCGGCTGGACGAAGGCGATCTCCTCAGCCCCTGCACCTATATCCGCACGCTATTGCCGCTCGCCCATCCGCAAGCCGGGGAGGGCATCGACATCACGCTCGCGACCGCCGACGAGGCGCTGGGCCTGACCGCCGACCTCATCGTGACGCAGCGCTATGCCGTGCCGGATCCCCGGGCCGCCAAGTCTTTGATCGCGCACGTGCGGGAAAGTGGCGGAAAACTTCTCTTCGATCTCGACGACGACCTGCTGAACTTGCCGCTGGAACACAGCGAAATCAATCGCCTGGCACCGAAGGCCTTGGTGGTTGAGACGCTGGTGAGGGGCGCCGACGGAGTGCAAGTTTCGACGTCAGAACTCGCGTCCCGGCTGGCTCAGGTGGCGCGGCCCGGCGCCCTTGTCATCGTGCCGAACGGGCTCGACGAGCGGCTATGGTCCACAGCGCCGCCGCCCGAGCATGCGGAGGGCGGCCCGAGTTTCGCGGCGGCGGGCGTCACCGGCCGCGTCACGCGCATTCTCTACATGGGAACGGCGACGCATGGCGCGGATCTCGGCCTCATCCTGCCCGCCCTCGGGCGGCTGAAGGCGACCTTCGCGGAGCAAATCTCCATCGAACTCGTCGGCATCGTCGGTGCGGTCGATCTGCCGCCCTTCGTCAAGCGGGCGGAGGTGCCGCACCGGGCCGGGCTTTCCTACCCGGCTTTCGTCGCCTGGCTGACGGCGCAGCAGTCGCAGCGGCCTTGGGCAATCGGAATAGCACCGCTCGCCGACAATGACTTTAACCGCTGCAAATCGTCGATAAAGCTGCTGGACTACGGAGCCCTGGGCCTTGCGACCGTCGCCTCTGACATGCCGGCCTACCAGGCGGCAGATGGCACCGCTTTGCCGGGCACCTTGCTGGCAGCCGACGAGGCGGCCTGGTTCCACGCGCTTTCAAAGCTCATCCGGCAACCCGCCCGTAGGCTCGAACTGGCGAAAGCCGGACGGGCGTCGCTGCTCGGACAGCACAGCCTCGCGGCCCAGTCGGCCACCCGCCGCGCCATTCTGGCGGAGGC
>JGI12053J15887_10001649_pt1 | contig 10532 bp, 10 predicted proteins | sample MedBloCAOM1_O3_FD_15887 | JGI IMG/M metagenome (IMG submission 15887) | reverse complement strand
CTGAAGCGCGCAGCGAATGCACAACAGGACGCCATCGTGCCACGGACTTGACCACATCGCGCTGTCGGCGGGACCGCTTCCCCGTTGAACATATCAAGTCGAACCAATAACGCAAATTGGTGCGCCCGAGTTGATTGACGCGTGAACCAATCGTGATACTTTTTTGCGGCTCGGCTCGACGATCCCCATGAGAAAGCGACTCCCCCATGACCGCGAACAGCAACGTTCACCGTCTTCCCAATCGCGATGCCGCGCTCAAGGCGCTTTATACCGACATCGCCGCGAAGAACATGTTTCCGTTCTGGGCGACCTCGGCAGACGTCGCCAATGACGAGATCAAGCAGCTGATGGCGACCCCGCGCGCCGTGCCGTTCCTGTGGCGCTGCGCGGAAGACATCGAACCAATTCTGAACCAGGCGGTGGAATTGATCACGATGGACGATTCGGAGCGCCGCTCGCTCGTCCTGGTCAATCCCGGCCTCGCGCCCAAGCGCGCGACCGTGAGCACGATGTATACGGCCTATCGGCTCAACGATGCCAATGAGATCATGCCGCCGCACAAGCATTCTCCGAGTGCGGTTCGCTTCGGGCTCAAGGGCGCGGGCAATTTCACCGGTGTCGACGGCGAGAACATCGTCTTCGGGCCGGGCGACATGGTGCTCACTCCGAACGACACCTGGCACAATCATGGCACCGTCGGCGACGAGCAGGCTCTTAATCTTTCGGTGCTCGATTTCCCTTTGGTCGAAACGCTCAATGCCATCCATTTCGATCACAATTATTCCGAGGAAGAGAACGGAACGCTCGTACCGAAGAAACAGCAGACCGAGCGCTTTGCGCCTGACTATTCGCAACGCATCTACGGCTACGGGGGGTTGATGCCGCGGTTCGCCGGCAAGGAAAAGCGCGGCGCCGGCTTCTCCTCGCCGATGTTCGTGTATCGCTGGGAGATGATGCGCGAGCTGCTCGAGCGGCACAGGGACTGGGACGGCGATCCCTACGACACCTTGACGGTCGAGTATATCGATCCGGCAACCGGCCAGCCGGTGTTCAAGACGATCACGTTCCTGGTGCAGATGCTGCGTCCGGGCGAGCGCTCGCTGCCGGTGCGCCAGACCTCGAACCTGCTGGTCGCGCCGTTCGAGGGCAAGGGGCATTCCATCGTGGATGGCCAGCGCTTCGACTGGAAGCAGTTCGACACGCTCGCCGTCCCGGGCGGCTCCTGGTACGAGCACGTCAACGGCTCCGACAAGGACCCGGTCTTCCTGTTCATCGCCAGCGACGAGCCGACCCTGAAAAAGCTCGACCTCTACAAGAAATGGGGCCGCACCAAAGACGACGCGGTGGTCCGCCTCGGCTGATGCTGCATCCGGCACCGCGTCGCGAGCCGGAGCCCCGCGGTGCGTGTTGCCTGCGACGATGAAGGTGAGTTTTGCTGTCTCGGTCCAATACCACGCGGGTCTCGCGTTTCGATTGTCCGGGCGGCGGCCAAGTCTGGGTCGAAGGCACGACGATGTATGTCGGGCACCAGCGCCCGACGAGCGGCACCACGATCGTCGACGTAGCCGACCCCAGCAATCCGAGGATGCTGGCGCGCATCGACATGCCGGACGGCTGGCATTCGCACAAGGTGCGGGTCTGCGGCGACATCATGATCGTCAATCATGAGAAGTTCGGCAAAGCCGGCCGCGGCGAGATCGGCGGGGGCATTGCCATCTACGACGTCGCGCGGCCGAGTGAGCCGAAGCTGATCACCAAATGGCCGACCATCGGCGGCGGTGTGCATCGCTTCGATTTCGACGGACGCTACGCTTATATCTCGCCCACGGTCGAGGGCTACATCGGCAATATCATGATGATCCTCGACCTCGCGGATCCCGCGAAGCCGGTCGAGGTCGGCCGCTGGTGGATTCCCGGCCAGTGGGAAGCGGGCGGAGAGGCCTACCCGTGGGCGGAGTGGGTGCCGCCCCGCTGCCACCATCCCCTGCGTTACGGCGACCGGCTGTATGTCAGTTACTGGCATCACGGCCTTTTCATCCTCGATATCTCGGACCTGTCGCGGCCAAAGCCGATTGCGCACGTCAATACCAGCCCGGCTTTTCCGCATCCGACCCACACGTGCCTGCGCATTCCGCAAAAACTGCGCGGCCGCGACATCATGATCGTGGCCGACGAGGACGTGGCCAAGCTCTGGCCGTCCGCGCCTTCCTTCGCGTGGGTTTACGACGTCACCAACGAGCACACACCGGTCTCGATCGCGACCTATCAGGTGCCTGGCCTCGACCTTGACGGAGCGCCGCAGCCGGCGATGACCGGGTGCCACCAGCCGTCGGAGCGTTTTCACGGCACCGTCATTCCCTTCGCCTGGTTCGCGCAGGGTCTTCGGCTCGTCGACTTCGCCGACCCGTTCCAGCCGAGAGAGGTGGGCCATTATCTGCCGGAGCCCGCCGAAGGAGCGGAGCGGGTCTCTTCCAACGACGTGACCGTCGATTCGCGCGGACTGATCTACCTCGTCGATCGCGTCCGCGGTCTCGACATCATCGAGACCGATGCATTCGGATGAAGGCTGAGCTCATGGACGATACCTCCCGGCGCGATCGCAAGGACGTCTACCCGATCGGAAAGAAGAACCCGAATCTGCCGTTCCACCCGGCCGTGCGCGCCGGGGACTTCATCTTCGTCTCGGGACAGGTGGCCAAGGACGCCGACAACAACATGCTGCACGGCACGATCGAGGAAGAGACCGCCGGCACGATAGAAACGATCCGGCGCATTCTTGCCGAGGAAGGCGCGACGCTCGCGGACGTCGTGCGGGTCACGACCTATCTCGAGGATACCCGCGACTTCGGACGCTACAACAAGGTGTTTGCCGAGCACTTCAAGGATGCCGTGCTGGCGCGCACGACCGTCGAGGTGCGCGCCGTCATCAATACCAAGATCGAGATGGATGCGATCGCCTACAAGCCGCGCAAGGGCTAGCGCTGTGTCTCTGACAGTTGGGCCCGGAATGACGACATGCACCACTCAATAGACAGCAAGAAGGAGAACGTCGCGTGATCAAGCTGCTCGGGCGAAAGACGTCTGGAAACGTTCAGAAGGCGCTCTTCCTGCTAGAAGAGCTGCATATTCCCTACACGCGCGAAGACTACGGCCGCCAGTTCGGAAACACGCAGACCGACGCCTACCGCGCGCTCAACCCCAACGCCAAGGTCCCGACCATGATCGACGGCGACCTGGTGATCTGGGAATCCCACACGATCGTGCGCTATCTCGCGGCGCTGCATGCGCCCGCCCTGCATGGTGCGACTCCCGCCGAAAAGACCATGGTCGAGCGCTGGATGGATTGGAACCTCGGCGCGCTCAACGCGCCCTACGTGGCGGTGTTCAAGGACGCCAAGAATGCACCCGAGGCGCGCGCCCCTGACTTCGCCGAGCAGGTGAAGACGCTCAACGAGCAGCTCAAGATTCTCGATGGCCAACTCGCCCAGCACGACTGGCTTGCGCTCGGCAAGTTCACGCTCGCCGAGATCACGCTCGCCCCGATCGTCAAGCGCTGCCTCGAATTCCCGATCGAGCGTCCCTCCCTGCCGGCTTTGGAGAAATGGCAGGCCGCAATCGAGACGCGGCCCGCCTTCCAGGTGGCGATCGGCGCCAAGCCGAGCGTCACTGCGACGGCAGCATAGCGAGCGCCATGACCATCGGCGTGGAGGCGAACGTTCCGTCGACCACGACACCACGGATCGCCCGAGTCGCGATTTCGGCTGCACGGCTTCTTCTCGGAGTCATGCTGTTGATCATGGTGGCGCTCAACGTGATCAACGCGGTCTGCCGCTACGTCTTCAGCATCGTGTTTCCGGGTGCCGATGAAATCCTCGTGTTCATGATGATCTGGCTGGTGATGTTCGGCCTGATCCTGGTCACGGCACAACGGAGCAACATCGCACTGGATTTTCTGGTCCAGCGCATCGGCCCGCGTCCCCGCCGCTTGCTTGCGATCTTCCAGCACGTGGTCATGACGATATCCTGCGCATTTGCGACTTTCTATTGTTGGGCGTTCGTCAGCCGTATCGCGGCGGTCGGGCAGACCAGCATGGCGCTTGGCCTCCCCGTGACCATTCCACATTTCGCCAAGGACGCCGGCATGGGAATGGGCGTGTCCATTTCGCGCTCCATCATCGAAGCGCATGGTGGATACATTCGAGCCGACAACGAATCGGCCTATGGCGGCGCTCGTTTCAGCCTCACATTGCCGGCGAAGCTGGACTAGCTGGCCGAGCGCCCGAATCCTTCCTGTCCGAGCAAGATACAGCTCACGTGTGATGCTGAGCCGGCTCCAGCGGAGCCAAACTTGAGTGTGGGCTTGATTCACGTTGATGCAGGCGACGAATTCGGGAAGCGAAAAGCGCGCTCACTGAGAGGGCCGATTACCACCTCCGTACTCTTGTTTCCAGAAGACCCCAAGAAGCGCGGGTTGATATCCGGACTTTCTTCTCGCCATTGATGGGCAGAAGCGAATACGGCTCGTGCCGTAGCCAGGTGAGTATCGGCGCTTCTGATGTGGGAGATTCCTCGAAGTTGAGGCAATACCGATCCAACCACGACAATGGCATGCAAGCCGCGTCCGGGCAGGTGGACTATATTCTCTCACACATCTAACACTCAATCGTGGGCACTGCCGTGGAAAGGATACTTCCGTTTCTCTCGCTGTTGTCGCGGCGGGGCTTTCTCGGAACCGCCGGCGCAGCGACTTTAGCAATGGCTTCGCGGCCAGCGTCAGCAGAGGCCGCAGCGGAACCCGCATCGATGCACAACGAGAACGTGGCGCTCACTGTCAATGGACGGCGTCACGCTCTCGATCTCGATCCTCGTGTAACGTTGCTCGATGCGCTGCGTGAGCATCTCGGGCTGACCGGTACGAAGAAGGGCTGCGACCAAGGACAGTGTGGCGCCTGCACGGTGATCGTCAATGGACAACGCATCAACAGCTGTCTGACGCTCGCCGTGATGCATGCGGGCGACGAGATAACGACCATCGAGGGTTTGGAAGAAGACGGCGATCTGCACCCAATGCAGGCCGCATTTGTTCGCCATGATGGATTGCAATGTGGGTATTGCACCCCCGGTCAGATTTGCTCGGCGGTCGCGCTGTTGGCTGAACACAAGGCAGGTTGGCCAAGCTATGCGACGGCGGACGTCGCGACCGCGCCAGTTCTCACCGATGTGGAGATCGCGGAGCGTATGAGCGGCAATATCTGCCGGTGCTCCGCTTATCCCAACATTGTTTCCGCCATCCGTGATGTGGCCGAGGGAGGCCGCAGATGAAGCCGTTCCGCTACGAACGGGCCCGCAGCCTCGCGTCTGCCTGCGCATCGGCGACGGAGCCCACGGCCAAGTTCATCGCCGGCGGCACCAACCTGCTCGATCTCATGAAACTGCAGATCGAGACGCCGACCCATCTCGTCGACATCAACCCGCTGTCGCTCGGCGATATCGAAGAGACCGCAGAGGGCGGCCTGCGCATCGGTGCGCTGGTCACGAACAGCGCGCTCGCCGCCGACATGGGCGTGCGCCGCCGCTATCCGCTGCTGTCGCAGGCGATCCTGGCCGGTGCCTCGACGCAGCTTCGCAACAAGGCCACCACCGGCGGAAATCTGCTTCAGCGTACCCGGTGCCCCTACTTCTATGACACGACCAAACCCTGCAACAAGCGCGTGCCCGGGTCGGGCTGCGCGGCGCTGGGCGGAATCAACCGAATGAACGCCGTACTCGGCGTGAGCGACGACTGCATCGCCGCGCACCCGTCCGACATGGCGGTCGCAATGAGCGCGCTGGATGCGCGCGCGTTGAAACAGTTGCGCCTAACGGCGCAACCCGGACGATTCCGATCGACGCGCTCTATCGTCCCCCCGGCAACACCCCGCATATTGAAACCGTGCTGGCGCCGGGTGAACTGATCCGGTCGGTGGTTCTGCCTCCACCGCCGCCGGGCCGGCAGGTCTATCGCAAAGTGCGCGACCGCGCTTCCTACGCGTTCGCGCTGGTTTCGGTTGCGGTGGTTGTGGCGTGCGAAGACGACCGGGTGCGCGTCGCTCGTGTCGCATTCGGAGGCATCTCCTACAAGCCCTGGCGATCGACGGAGGCCGAGGCGGCGCTCATCGGCGCCACCGTGACGCGTGCATCCTTCGACGCTGCCGGAGTTGCGGCCCTGAAAAGCGCTCGTGGCTATGGCCACAATGATTTCAAAATCCCGCTCGCCCGCCGGACCCTGCGCGCCACGCTGGCCGATGCGGCCGGCATCATCTGAGGAGAAGCGGTCATGGCGGGAAGCGAACTTGCCGGTCCGATCGGTCGTCCGCTCGATCGTGTCGATGGCCGGCTAAAGGTGACGGGCAAAGCCACCTTCGCCTTCGAATATGCGGCGCAAGGCGCCGCAGCTTATGGCGTCATCGTTCCGGCAGCGATCGGCAAAGGACGCGTCCTATCAGTCGACGTGAGCAGTGCACAGAGCGCCCCCGGCGTGCTGCTGGTCCTGACCAAGGACAATGCGCCGCCACAGAGCTCGTGGGGCCCGGTCGACCTGCCGGACCGCTTTGCGCGCGCGGCGCCCGCCCTCAATACCGACGAGGTGCTCTATTTCGGTTCTCCTGTCGCCTTCGTGGTCGCAGACACATTTGAGCATGCCACGGCCGCCGCGATGTTGGTCCGCGTACGCTATGCGTCACTGCCGGCCGATTATGATCTGCATGCGGCGGGCCCGCAGGCCGAGAACCCGGGCCGGATGAATGGTGCCCTTCCCGCCGACAGCGCCGTCGGCGATTTCGAATCTGCCTTCGCCAACGCGCCGGTGCCGATCGACGCGGCCTATACCACGCCCTATCAGAACCAGGCCCCAATGGAGCCGCACGCGACGATGGCGGTTTGGGATGGCCCGATGTTGACCGTCCATATGGCGGCTCAGTTGACGACGAGCCCACAGGAAGGCCTCGCCCGAACATTCAACATCCCCAAGGAGAATGTCCGCGTCATTACGCGCTATGTCGGCGGCGGCTTCGGCAACAAGTTGCCATTCTATGTCGACGCGACACTCGCCGCGATCGGCGCCCGCATGCTTCGTCGACCGGTGAAGGTGGCGATGACGCGTCCGCAGATGTTTCACATCACCACCCATCGCACCGCATCCGAACAACGCGTGCGGCTGGGTGCAGACCGCGACGGCCGGCTGATCGCCTACGGTCAGGACGCGCTTGTGCAGAGCGCGCGTTTCGACATTTACACTGATCCGGTCTGCGGAGCGGCCCGCATGCTCTATGCCGCGCCCAATCGGCTGACCCGGCATCGCCGCGCGAAGCTGGATCTGCCGCGCTCGGATTCGATGCGCGCCCCCGGCGACGCGATCGGCTTGCTGGCGCTCGAATGCGCCATGGACGAGTTGGCAGAGGCCCTCGCTCTCGATCCTGTCGAGCTGCGTCTGCGCAACGATACCCAGACCGATCCCGAGGCGAACCGGCCGTTCGCCTCACGTCATCTCGCCGAGGCGCTGCGCGAGGGCGCCGCCCGTTTCGGCTGGGAAAGGCGTGTGGCAAAGCCAGCCAGCGTGCGCGACGGGCGCTGGTTTGTCGGTCTCGGCGTTGCCTCGGCGATCCGCGGCGACACCCTGAGGAGCGCTAGCGCGCGTGCGCACCTGGACGNCGGCCGGCTGACGGTCGAGCTGGCCATGACCGACATCGGCACCGGCAGCTACACGATCCTGACTCAGATCGCGGCTGAGACGATGGAGTTGCCGGTTGACCGCGTGACGGTTCGCCTTGGCGATACCAAGTTTCCTCCTACCGCAGGTTCGGGCGGCTCTTATGGCGCAGGGACGTCCGGAGCGGCGGTTCTCGCCGCCTGCCGGAAACTCAAGGCCGGACTCGCCTCCGGGATGAGGGAAGCGGAAGGGTCGGTCACGCCGAGCGCGCTCGACGAGGGATACTCGCATGCTGGCTTCGGCGCGCATTTCGCCGAAGTCGGCGTTGATCGGGATACGGGTGAGGTGCGGGTTCGACGCATGCTTGGCGTCTTCGCCGCCGGCCGCATCCTCAATGCGAAAACGGCACGTTCTCAGATGATCGGCGGCATGACTTGGGGCATCGGCTCAGCGCTGATGGAAGAAAACCCTGTTGACCTGCGCTATGGCTCCTTCGTCAACCAGGATCTGGCGAGCTATCATGTCGCCGTGAACGCCGACGTCGGCGCGATGGATGTCGTGTTTCTCGACGAAGCCGATCCTCATGGCAGTCCGCTCGGTAGCAAGGGCATCGGCGAGCTTGGCATCTGCGGGGCGGGCGCCGCGGTCATGAACGCCATCCATAATGCAACCGGCGCTCGCATCCGCGACTTTCCGGCCACCCCGGACAAGCTGCTGGCCAGGCTCGAAACGCTAGACGCTTAGGCAGGTCGGAATGGCAGGGTTTGAACCTTCGATCCTCGTAGTGAAAGAAGTGCGCTGGGCTTTTCCACGCGCATCACAGACCTAGGCACCAATTGAATTAAAGTCTCTGGCCAGGTCGCGGAATTGTTGCTGATGTACGACCAGCGTAATTCTTCTCTTGCCTTAGTGGACACTCGTGCCCCTGTCTGACGCCCATGATTATCTGTTCCTGTAACGTGTTGAGCGATGACGACGTGCGCTGCGCGTTAGCGAGTATCCGACAGCAACCATGTCTCCCGAAAATAACCGATGCGCCAACCACGGGTTCCATAGACGAGTCGCCCACCGATCGGCAAATACAGCAGGCATTGCGCGGTTCCAGGCAAGACCGGGTCAAGCGCGGCAAGCCACGACAAGCGAAGCATTTCGGTCAGCCCTAAAAACTACCGATAGCTTGAAGCGGCAGCCCCTATGGCGCGATAGCTTTACGCGCGCGTATGCAACGCGTCTCGAAACGAAAGGCATTGGACCATGGCGCCTCCAGCGGAGACAGCCGACATAAACATGGAGCACGCCAACATACCCGCCACATCGCTCAGCGTGTCGCGTGTGGCGATCGGCACCTGGGCTATCGGAGGCTGGATGTGGGGTGGGACTGATGAAACTGAATCCATCGCGACGATCAGGGTTGCGCTCGATCACGGCATCAATGTCATCGATACCGCGCCGGTTTACGGGTTCGGCCGCTCGGAAGAGCTCGTCGGCAAGGCGATTGCTCAGGGCAGCCTGCGCTCGCGCGTGCTTATTGCCACCAAGACCGGACTGGAATGGGAGAACGGAAGAGTATTCCGCAATGCCAGCCGTGCCCGGATTCTACGCGAGGTCGAGGATTCCCTGCGCCGGCTTCGAACCGATCACATCGACATCTACCAGGTTCATTGGCCGGATCCCTTAGTGCCGATCGAAGAAACCGCTGAAGCAATGCATACGCTGTTCAGGCAGGGAAAGATCCGCGCCATCGGCGTCAGCAATTTTTCGGTTCGCCAGATGGAGAAATTCCGCCGCGTTGCGCCGCTGCATGTGCTGCAACCGCCCTATAACCTGTTCGAGCGCGAGATCGAAGCTGATATCCTGCCCTATTGTCGCACGAACAAGATCGCGACGTTCGGATATGGCGCGCTCTGCCGGGGCCTGCTGTCGGGGCGGATGCGGCCGAATACTACATTCGATGGTGACGATCTGCGCCGGACCGACCCGAAGTTCCAGCCCCCGCGGTTCGCCCAATATCTTGCCGCCGTGCAACAGCTCGATCAGTTGGCGCAGAACCGTTTCGGCAAACATGTTGTTCAACTGGCGATCCGCTGGATGCTCGATCAAGGCATCACTACCGCGCTTTGGGGCGCGCGCCATCCCAGCCAACTGGAGCCAGTCGGGGAGGTGGCCGGCTGGTCGCTCGATGCAGCGGCCAAGTCCGAGATCGATCGGATCCTGCGCGAGTCGGTGAGCGATCCGGTCGGACCTGAGTTCATGGCGCCGGCGTCGCGCAGTGGCACAGCACAACTGGCAGAGGTCGATAGCTAAAATCGGAGGCCTTCGTGTCCAACTTCCTCAAACGTAAATAACACGACCGTCACGGTCACGGTCGAGATCCCGAGCCTGGGCGAAGGGATTCGGCAGCTTTCCGAGCGCGCACCAGCGCGACGCCGAAACAACGCCTTCTTTCCCACCAGGCCCAATGGTACGGTATGGCGCTGTCGGTCTGCCGCTGGCCCATCGAAGCCCACGGGGAGGGACGTGGGCCACTTGCAATACTGCGCTGCGGATCGATTTTTCCGATGGTTTGCCAAGGTTCCGTGGCTAATGACGAAAGAAGCCCCCGATCTGCAGCCGGTCGTGTTCGTTATTGATGACGACCCCTCCGTGCGCAACGCGCTGACCAACCTCTTCCGATCGGTCGGGCTAGAGGCCGAGATGTTCGGTTCAGCCCCGGAGTTTCTGCGGAGCAAGCTTCCGGACGTTCCGAGTTGCCTGGTCCTCGACATCAGGTTACCGGGGCCAAGCGGCTTGGATTTCCAAAGCACATTAGTCCAGGAGAATATTCACATCCCGATCATCTTCATGA
>JGI12053J15887_10001648_pt1 | contig 10532 bp, 9 predicted proteins | sample MedBloCAOM1_O3_FD_15887 | JGI IMG/M metagenome (IMG submission 15887) | reverse complement strand
CGCCGCGACCGCCAGCCGCATGCTGTCGAGGGGAGAAAATCCCTGCCCGCGGCGCGACGTCTCGTAAAGGTCGAAGAACAAGGGGAAATAGCGCTTTTCGTAATAGTGGCGCCACATCGACGTTTCGCGGCGGGCCATCGCGGCCGGATCGAAGCGCGTGAGGTCGGCGCGCCGTGGAATGACGGAATAGGCGACTGTTGCCGCAACCACCGCAATGATTGAGCCCGCGATCAAGCGTCGCGACCGAAACGTTGCGTCCCATCCTGTCGTCACCGCCGAATCTCCGAACCCGCGCCAGCTCACACTTTCAATACGGCCGCACACGAGGCATTGTTGCAGGCGATGACCCCCGACCGCGACGCTCCGACGAAATCCTTGTCCGCATCCTTGGCCGCCCGCGAGCTGCTTACCTTCTACCAGGAGGCGGGCGTCGACGCGCTTGTGGGCGAGCTCCCGGTCGACCGGCTGGCCGGCGATCCCCCCGGCGATATTCCCGCGGCCACGAGCGAAGCGGTTGCGCCGCGATCGAGCCCGCAGGTCGCTGCTCCCCCCGCGCAGCCACCTCGCACGGTTTCCGCGCGCGATCTCGACTCGAAGGGCCGAGCCACCGCCCCGCCCTCACCCGACGCGGCCGTCATGGCGGCGCGCGAGGCCGCAAGGACCGCCGTCAGCCTCGAGGAGCTGCGCGCGATCGTCGAGCGCTTCGAGGGCTGCGCGTTGCGCAATACCGCAACCCGGCTAGTTTTTGCCGACGGCAATCCGCGCTCGCGGGTGATGTTCGTGGGCGAGGCGCCGGGACGCGACGAGGATATCGAGGGCCTGCCGTTCGTGGGACGCTCCGGCAAACTCCTCGACCTGATGATGGCGGCGATCGGGCTCGACCGCACCTCGGCCTATATCGCCAACATCATTCCCTGGCGGCCACCCGGCAACCGCACCCCGACGCCGCAGGAATCGGCCATCTGCCTGCCCTTCATCCTGCGGCAGATCGAGCTCGCCAATCCCGACGTGCTGGTGTGCCTCGGCGGACCGTCGGCCGCGACGCTGCTCAACATCAGGGACGGAATCCTCAAAGCACGCGGGCGCTGGTTCACCCACCAGACCGGCACGCGGGATATCCGCGCGATCGCAACGCTGCATCCCGCCTATCTCTTGCGCCAGCCGCTGCAGAAGCGCCTTGCCTGGCGGGACTTTCTGGCGATCAAGAAAGCGCTCTCGACCACATAGACCGTTCGCCAAAATCACTATCGGAATCGGAGGCGATACATGGGAAAGACGATCGAGCACGTGCATTGGCCCGACGCGCCGGACATGTGGATGCCTTACGCGCCGGCGATCAAGGTGAAGGGCGGCACCACCATCTATCTCGCCGGCGTCACCGCGGCTCCGGTCTATCACCATCACCCGCACCGGCCTGAGGAATTCGACTCGATGCCGCGCGACATGGCGGGCCAGGCCCGCGCCGCGCTCGAGAATTTGAAGCGCGGCCTCGAGGCCGTCGGCGCAAACTTCGCCGACGTGGTGACCGCCGACCGCTTCGTCACCGACCTCTCCGACCAGGATGCGCTCAACCGGGTCTGGGGCGAATATTTCCGCGATGCCAAGCCGGCCACGACCACCGTGCAGGTGGTGCGGCTGGCCACCGATCCGCGCTGTCTGGTCGAAATCAATGCGATCGCGGTCATCGACTGACTAGTGCGGTGAATTTGAAGTTCCTATCAGTTGTTGCGGCAAGACCGTCATAGGAACTTCAAATTCAAAACCGCACTAGCATCATAGAGTTGTTAGTGTCCTTTCGATTCCGAAGTTCGCATCGGAGGGTGCCGCAAGGTGTGGCGAACTTCGGATTCGGGACACTCCGCAAAAGGGGCTGTTGACGCCGTAGCCGGGTCCCCTTCCCTCCCCCCCGATTCTGGTCTAAAGACCCCGCGCGCGGGTCGCGGCCCTTCCTCGGCCCCTCTGCGCCGGCCCCGAAGGACGCGCAAAAGCGCGCCCTTTTTTTATGCCCTGGCCTCTGTCATTCCGGGGCGCCACCCAAGTCGGCTGTAGGCGACTTGGGCACGATTGAGTGCCGATCTCGGGTAAACCCGAGGATTCCGGCCCTCGCGATCGCTCGGCCGGCGGGAAAGAACTGAGCTGATGCCTAAGCGGACCGACATATCCTCGATCCTGATCATCGGCGCNGGNCCGATCGTCATCGGCCAGGCCTGCGAGTTCGACTATTCGGGAACGCAGGCCTGCAAGGCGCTCAAGGCCGAGGGCTACCGGATCGTGCTGGTCAACTCCAATCCGGCGACGATCATGACCGATCCCGATCTCGCCGACGCCACCTACATCGAGCCGATCACGCCGGAGATCGTCGCCAAGATCATCGANAAGGAGCGCCACGCCGTTCCCGGCGGATTTGCCCTCCTGCCCACCATGGGCGGGCAGACCGCGCTCAATACCGCGNTGTCGCTCCGCCGCATGGGCGTGCTCGACAAGCTCGACGTCACGATGATCGGCGCGACGGCCGATGCCATCGACAAGGCNGAGGACCGCGAACGCTTCCGCGAGGCGATGAACCGGATCGGGCTGGAGACCCCGCGCTCGCAACAGGTCAAGACGCTGCCCGGCGCGCTCAAGGCGCTCGAGGACATCGGGCTGCCGGCGATCATCCGGCCGTCGTTCACGCTTGGCGGCACCGGTGGCGGCATCGCCTACAACAAGGCCGAGTTCATCGAGATCGTCGAGGGCGGCATCGACGCTTCGCCGACCAACGAGGTGCTGATCGAGGAATCGATCCTGGGCTGGAAAGAATTCGAGATGGAGGTCGTTCGCGACAAGAACGACAACTGCATCATCGTCTGCTCGATCGAGAACCTCGACCCGATGGGCGTGCACACCGGCGACTCCATCACGATCGCGCCGGCGCTCACCCTCACCGACAAGGAATACCAGATGATGCGCGACGCCTCGATCAAGGTGTTGCGCGAGATCGGCGTGGAGACCGGCGGCTCGAACGTGCAATTCGCGGTCAATCCGGCGGATGGGCGCCTGGTCATCATCGAGATGAACCCGCGGGTGTCGCGTTCTTCGGCGCTGGCCTCGAAGGCGACCGGCTTTCCGATCGCCAAGGTCGCGGCCAGGCTCGCGGTCGGCTACACCTTGGACGAGATCGCCAACGACATCACCGGCGGCGCGACGCCCGCGAGCTTCGAGCCGACGATCGACTACGTCGTCACCAAGATTCCGCGCTTCGCATTCGAGAAATTTCCCGGCGCCGACCACGTCCTCACCACGTCGATGAAATCGGTCGGCGAGGCCATGGCGATCGGCCGCACGTTCCAGGAGAGCCTGCAGAAGGCCTTGCGCTCGCTGGAAACCGGCCTCACCGGGCTCGACGAGGTGACCATCGAAGGGCTCGGCCAGGGCGACGACAGGAACGCCATCCGCGCGGCGCTCGGCACGCCAACGCCCGATCGCCTGCTGCAATTGGCGCAGGCGATGCGGCTCGGCATGAGCGACGAGATGATCCATGCGGCCTGCAAGATCGATCCCTGGTTTCTCGCCGAGATCCGCGGCATCGTCGAGACCGAGGTCGAGATCAAGGCGAAAGGCCTGCCCACCACGCCGGGCGCGTTGCGCCGCCTCAAGGCCATGGGTTTCTCCGATGCCCGGCTCGCCGTGCTCAGCGGGCATGGCGAGGCCGAGGTTACTGCGGCGCGGCGCGCGCTCGGCGTGCGGCCGGTGTTCAAGCGCATCGACACCTGCGCCGCCGAGTTCGCCTCGCCCACCGCCTATATGTACTCGACCTATGCGGCGCCGTTCGCCGGCGCGCCCGCCGACGAGGCGGCTCCGTCGGACCGGAAGAAGGTCGTCATCCTGGGCGGCGGGCCCAACCGCATCGGCCAGGGCATCGAGTTCGACTATTGCTGCTGCCACGCCGCCTTCGCGCTGCGCGAGGTCGGCTACGAGACCATCATGGTCAACTGCAATCCCGAAACGGTATCGACCGATTACGACACCTCGGATCGGCTCTATTTCGAGCCGCTGACCGTCGAAGACGTGCTCGAGATCATCGCGACCGAGCGGGGAAACGGCACGCTGCACGGCGTCATCGTGCAGTTCGGCGGCCAGACGCCGCTCAAGCTCGCCGAACCGCTTGAGCGCGCCAACATTCCGATCCTCGGCACCTCGCCCGACATGATCGACCTCGCCGAGGACCGCAACCGCTTCAAGCATCTGCTCGACAAGCTCGGGCTGAAACAGCCGAAGAACGGTATCGCTTATTCGGTCGAGCAGGCCCGTCTCGTGGCCGCCGATCTCGGCTTTCCGATCGTGGTGCGGCCTTCCTACGTGCTCGGCGGGCGGGCGATGCAGATCATCCGCGAGGAGGATCAGCTCGGCGACTATCTGCTCGGCACCTTGCCCGAGCTCGTGCCCCACGACGTCAAGGCGCGCTACCCCAACGACAAGACCGGGCAGATCAACACCGTGCTTGGCAAGAACCCGCTGCTGTTCGACCGCTACCTCTCGGACGCCACCGAGGTCGACGTCGACTGCCTCGCGGACGGGAAGGACACGTTCATCGCCGGCATCATGGAGCACATCGAGGAAGCCGGAATTCATTCCGGCGATTCGGCCTGCTCGCTCCCTCCGCACAATCTCAAGGCCGCGGCCATCGCTGCGCTCGACCGCCAGACCCGCGAGCTCGCGCTGGCGCTGAAGGTCGGCGGTCTGATGAACGTGCAATACGCCATCAAGGACGGCGACATCTACGTGCTGGAGGTCAATCCGCGCGCCTCTCGCACAGTGCCGTTCGTGGCCAAGGTCATCGGCATGCCTGTCGCCAAGATCGCGGCGCGCATCATGGCGGGCGAGAGCCTCGCGAGCTTTGCGCTCGAGCCTGGGCGGTTCGCGCCGGGGACGGCGACCCATACCGGCGTCAAAGAGGCGGTGTTTCCATTCGCCCGCTTCGGCGAGAGGGTCGACACGGTGCTCGGCCCCGAGATGAAATCGACCGGCGAGGTGATGGGCATCGACCGCTCGTTCGAAATCGCCTTCGTCAAGAGCCAGCTCGGCGGCGGGGCGCGCCTCCCCCGCCGCGGCACGGTGTTCGTCTCGGTTCGCGACGAGGACAAGGAACGGGTGATCGAGGCGGTGCGGACCCTGACCGGGCTCGGCTTCAAGGTGATCGCCACCTCCGGCACCCAGCGTTTCCTGGCCGAACGGGGCGTGGCCGCCGACCGCATCCTGAAGGCCTCGGAAGGCCGGCCAAATGTCGTCGACGCCATCAAAAATGGCCGAGTCCAGCTCGTTTTCAATACCACCGAGGGGGCCCAGGCGCTGGCGGATAGCAAATCCCTGCGCCGAGCTGCCCTCTTGCATAAAGTGCCGTACTACACCACTCTTTCTGGGGCCGTCGCCGCGGCGCAGGGAATCAAAGCCTATCTCGGGGGGGACCTCGAGGTGCGTGCGCTGCAAAGCTATTTCGGCGGTAGGGCCGCATCCGGGTAACCGGGGCAAGCCGTCTGACGGTACGTGTTTGGGACACAGGTTCAGGGTCGCGCGGCCGGATGCAACTTCGGCCCGCGATCTGAATTATTGTCTCCTGATTGAGATCGGAGGTTTGACAGAGACAGATGGACAAGATCCCGATGACGGCGGCGGGCTATTCGACGCTCGAGAACGAGCTCAAGCACCGCCAGCAGGTCGAGCGGCCCCGCATCATCCAGCAGATCACTGACGCGCGCACGCACGGCGACCTGTCGGAGAACGCGGAGTACCACGCCGCCAAGGAGTCGCAGTCGCACAACGAGGGCCGCATCGCCGAGCTCGAGGACAAGCTCGCGCGCGCCGAGGTGATCGACGTGTCCAAGCTCTCCGGCGACACCATCAAGTTCGGCGCCACCGTGACGCTGGTCGACGAAGATACCGAGAAGAAGCAGGTCTGGCAGCTCGTCGGCGAACCCGAAGCCGATGCCAAGAAAGGCAAGATCTCGATCACGTCGCCGCTCGCGCGCGCGCTCATTGGCAAGGCCAAGGGCGCCAATGTCGAGGTCGTGACGCCGAGCGGCGCCAAGGCCTACGAGATCAAGAAGGTCGAGTGGCGGTAGACGCCGCAGGCGGTCCGATGCGCGGTGCGATGGCCGGGGCGTGTCCCGGCCATCGTTTTTGCTCAGTCGTCATCGCCGGGCTTGTCCCGGCGATCCCGGTTGATTGGCTACACAATCTCCTCATAAAGATCCCGCCACGTGGGACTCTGCTGCGCGATAAGCTTGGTCTTCCAGGCGCGCGGCCAGTGCTTGATGTTCTTTTCCCGTTGGATGGCGTTGTAAGCTGTGTCGTACACCTCGAAATAGGCGAGCTGGTCAATTCCGTATCGCTTGGGACCAATCGGTTCTGTGCTCGTACACTCGGCGCACGAGATCGTTGGTGACGCCGACGTAAATGGCACCGCCCGGGCGGCTGGCGAGGATATAGACGTAGTATTGCCTCATGGTCCGAAATTCCCCGACTATTTCCTCACGCGCAGAGGTTCCCTAATCGGGATCGCCGGGACAAGCCCGGCGATGACGGCCCAGCGGATGTAGAGGTCATTGTCATGAAATTCGGTGTCTTCGACCACATGGACGACGCGGGCGTGCCGCTCGCTCAGCTTTACGCCGACCGTCTCACGCTGATCGAAGCCTACGACCGCGCCGGCATTTACGGCTACCATCTGGCGGAGCACCATTCGACGCCGCTCGGCTGTGCCGCCTCGCCCGGCCTATTTCTCGCCGCCATGGCGCAGCGCACCAAGGCCTTGCGCTTCGGCCCGCTCGTTTATCTGTTGCCGTTCTATCATCCGCTGCGCCTGATCGAGGAAATCTGCATGCTCGATCAGATGAGCGGCGGGCGTTTTCAGCTCGGCGTCGGCCGCGGCGTGTCGCCGTTCGAGACCAAGGCCTATGGCCTCGACTTCGCCATGACCGGCGACATCTATCACGAGGCCTATGAGCTCATCCTCAAGGGCCTCGCATCGGATGTGCTGACCTTCGAAGGCAAGCATTTCCAGTTTCGCGACGTGCCGATGATCCTGCGCCCGGTGCAGCGCCCGCATCCGCCCCTGTGGTACGGCACGACCATCCCGGAGAACGCCGACTGGCCGGCGGCGAACGACGTCAATATCGTGACGATTGCGCTGCGACCGACCGGCCGCGTCATCACGGATCGCTACCGTGCGGTGCGCGCCCGCCTCGGCAAGAATTCGGGCGTGGCTCCGCTCATGGGGATGGCCCGCCATATCGTCGTCGCCGACACCGACGCGGCGGCGCTCGACATCGCGCAGCGCGCCTATCCGCGCTGGCGCAACAGTTTTCGCTGGCTGTTCCAGCGTCATGGCGCCGAGCCGCGGATCGCGGGGCTTTATCCCGAGACGTTCGACGGACTCATGGCGCTGGACAACGGGGTTGCCGGTTCGCCAAGGACGGTGCGCGACTTCATCAGCGCCGAGATCGCGGCGACGGGCGCGAATTACCTGCTGTCGTGGTTCGCATTTGGCGACATGACGCTGAAGGAATCACTCGCCTCGCTCGAGCTGTTCGCGCGCGAGGTGATGCCAGCCTTCGCCGACTAGACCATCGATTCCATGAAACCGCTCACATCCAACGGGATCGTCATTCCGGGGTGGCGCGCCCCGGAATGACGGCGATAGGATTCGAATTCTGNANCCTCGNNGGNCTAGCNNCCTTCCATCGGCACCATGGCGGCGTCCTTGGAATTGCGCAGCGTCAGCGAGGTCTTGACGTTGCGCACATGCGGCGCCGCAGTGAGTTCGGCGACGAANGCCTGGAAAGTCTTGAGATCCGGCGCCACGCATTTGAGGATGAAGTCGATCTCGCCCGACAGCATCCAGCATTCGCGCACCAGGGGCTCCTTCCGCACGAAATCCTCGAACGCCTTGAGATCGGCCTCGGCCTGGCTCGAGAGATGCACCATGGCGAAGACCGTGACCTCGTACCCCAGAAGCTTCTCGTCGAGCAGCGCGCGGTAGCCCTTGATGAACCCGGCCTCCTCGAGCGCGCGCATGCGCCGCAGGCAAGGCGGCGCGGAAATCCCCACCCGGCGCGCCAACTCCACGTTGGTGATGCGGCCGTCGTTCTGCAGCTCCTTGAGAATCTGGCGGTCGATGGCGTCGAGACGGCCGGGCACGAACAGGCTCCAGAATCGATAGTTCGGCACAGTCTTAGCGGTATCGCAGCCGTCACGAAACATTATTGCGTAATATAGGTAATTTAATACCGCAAACCAGCTTCTCGTTCACAACGCTGTGGCATTCTGGTCTGCATATCTTGCATAGCTCCCAGGAACTCATAAATTGTGCAGGGCGTCAAAACGCTTGCCGACTCGACTGCCGCTGAACCAGCGTCGGGCCTGAGCGAGCCACAAAAGCCTTCGCTCACAAGGGGTCCTGTCTCGATGGGCACAACCACCCACGCCAAGGTCGTCATCATTGGTTCTGGACCAGCGGGCTATACGGCCGCGATCTATGCCGCGCGCGCTATGCTGCAACCGATCCTGATCGAAGGCATTCAGCCCGGCGGCCAGCTCACCATCACCACCGACGTAGAAAACTATCCGGGCTTCGCCGACGTGATCCAGGGTCCCTGGCTGATGGAGCAGATGCGCAAGCAAGCCGAGCATGTCGGGACGCGGCTCATCACCGATCACGTCAACAAAGTCGATCTTGCGCGGCGGCCGTTCCGGCTGCAATGCGATTCCGGCGACCACTATGTCGCCGATGCCGTGATCATCGCCACCGGCGCGCAGGCCCGCTGGCTGGAATTGCCGACCGAGCAGAAATTCAAGGGTTACGGCGTCTCCGCCTGCGCCACCTGCGACGGCTTCTTCTATCGCAACAAAGAGGTTCTGGTGATCGGCGGCGGCAACACCGCGGTCGAGGAGGCGCTGTTTCTCACGAATTTTGCCTCCAAGGTGACGGTCGTACACCGGCGCGCCGGCTTCCGCGCGGAGAAAATCCTGCAGGACCGGCTGTTCAAGAACCCGAAGATTTCGGTGATCTGGGACAGCGTGCTGGAGGAGGTCGCGGGCGACGAAAATCCGCTCAAGGTGAAAGGCGTCATTCTTCGCAACGTCAAGACCAATGCCTTCACCGAGATGCTGGCCGACGGCGTTTTCATCGCCATCGGCCATACGCCCGCGTCCGAGCTGTTCGCCGGGCAGTTGGAGATGAAGTCGTCGGGCTACATCAAGACCGCGCCGTTCTCGACCGCAACCTCGGTGCCCGGCGTGTTCGCCGCCGGCGACGTGACCGATGACGTTTATCGCCAGGCCGTCACCGCCGCCGGCCAGGGCTGCATGGCCGCGATCGAATCTGAACACTTCCTCGCCGCGCTCGGCGAGGCCGAGCCGGCCGTCGCGGCGGAGTAACCGATGCCATGAGAGCCTCGACGAGCATGGACTGGGACAAGCTCAAAGTTTTCCACGCCGCCGCGGAAGCCGGCAGCTTCACCCATGCCGGCGAGCAGCTCGGCCTCTCGCAATCGGCGGTGTCGCGGCAGGTGTCGGCGCTCGAGCAGGAGCTCGGGGTTTCGCTGTTCCATCGGCACGCGCGCGGGCTCATCCTCACCGAGCAGGGCGAGCTCCTCCACCACACCGCGCACGACGTGTTCATGAAGCTCGAAGCCGCGCGCGCCAAGCTCACCGATAGCAAGGAGCGGCCGAACGGAGAGCTCAAGGTATCGACCTCTCCCGGCATCGGACTGCATTGGCTCACTCCGCGGCTCGGCGAGTTCATCGACCTCTATCCCGATATCCACATCACGCTGATCACCAGCGACGAGGAGCTCGATCTGGCGATGCGCGAGGCGGACGTCGCGATCCGTCTGCGCCAGCCGACGCAGCCCGACCTCATTCAGCGCAAGCTGTTCTCGGTGAAATTCCACGCCTATGCCTCGCCTGAATATCTCAAGCGCTTCGGCACGCCCAAGACGCTCGATGATCTCGACAACCACCGCGTCCTCCTCCTCGGCGGCACGGTGGTGCCGAATTATTTCGAGAACCGCCGCTGGCTGATGGAGGTTTCACGCAACGGCAAGGGCGCGCGCACGCCGATCCTCACCATCAACAACATTCTCGGCATCCAGCGCGCGTGCCAGCGCGGAATCGGCGTTGCCTTGCTGCCGGACTATCTGGTCGAGGAGAACGGCGGGCTGGTGCAATTGTTCGGCGAATCCGACTCGATCGCGCTCGACGCCTTTTTCGTCTATCCGGAAGAGCTCAAATCGGTCGCCCGGGTGCAGGTGTTCCGCGATTTTCTGGTCGCGAAGGCCCAGCGCTGGCATTTTTGAAGACACGTGCGCTTGCTAATTCTCCATAAATTTGCGGACCCCGCATGGCTGGCATGCGACCCTTTGTGTTGTCAGGGAAATTTGGCGCGGCATACTGCGCGTCACTGGCGGCAGCCGGTTGCCCATCCTCCCAGATCGCAATCGACAGGTCGTCAGCTGTTCCCCTCTGGAAGGTGATTGTCGGCTCCGCGCCGACGA
>JGI12053J15887_10001647_pt1 | contig 10535 bp, 7 predicted proteins | sample MedBloCAOM1_O3_FD_15887 | JGI IMG/M metagenome (IMG submission 15887) | reverse complement strand
CCTTCATCTCGTTCTTCACTTCGACCATGTTCCTGGCAAACACCATCGGCGGCGTCACGATGGTGTGCCAGTAACCGAGGATCAGCGCGTGGATGCGCGGATCTTCGAGCCCGAGTTTTACCGTGTTGACGTAGGTGATCGGCGGTTCGCCGCCGGTGATATCAACCGGGTTGCCGGCCGCGCCAAACGGCGGGATGAATTTGCGGAACGCCGCATCGAGATCGGGCGGGATCGTCATCAGTGAAAGCTGGTTGTCGATGCAGGCGTCCGACAGCAGCACGCCCGAACCGCCCGCGCCGGTGATGATGACGACGTTCTCGCCCTTCGGCGTCGGCAGCACCGGAACGCCGCGAGCGAACTCCAGCATGTCGCGCAGCGAGCGCGCGCGGATCACGCCGGACTGGTTGAACACGTCCTCGTAGATCTTGTCGTTGCCCGCCAGCGCGCCGGTATGCGAACTCGCGGCCTTGGCGCCGGCCGATGTGCGGCCCGCTTTCAGCACCACGATCGGCTTTTTCTTCGACACGCGCTTTGCGACTTCCGCAAAGGCGCGGCCGTCTTTCAAGTCCTCGCAATGCTGCGCGATGATCTGGGTGTTGTCGTCCTGCTCGAAGAACGTCAACAGATCATCCTCATCGATGTCGGATTTGTTGCCGAGACCGACGATCGCCGAGACGCCCATCTTGGCCGAGCGCGAAAAGCCGATGATCGCCATGCCGATGCCGCCGGATTGCGACGACAAGGCCGCGGAGCCCTTGACGTCGTAAGCGGTGCAGAACGTCGCGCACAGATTGGCCGGGGTATAATAGAAGCCGTAGATGTTCGGTCCCATCAGGCGAATGCCGTATTTCTGGCCGATCGCCTGGATTTCCTCCTGGCCCTTGACGTTGCCGGTTTCGGCATAGCCCGACGGAATCAGGATCGCTCCGACGACCTTCTTCTCGCCGCACTCGATCAGCGCCGCGGCCACGAGGGTCGCCGGAATGGCGAACACGGCAATATCGATCTCGCCGGGAACATCCTTGACCGACTTGTAGACCTTCTTGCCCATGATCTCATCGGCCTTCGGATGGATCGGGTAGATCTCGCCCTCGTAGCCACCGTTGATGAGGTTTTTCATCACGGAGTTGCCGATCTTGCCGTTCTCGGCGGACGCCCCGATCACCGCAACCGCCTTCGGCTTCATGATCCGGTTCATCTGGCGCACGATGTCGTCATGTTTCGGACGCGGACGCGGCGGTTTCGGTTCGAAGTCGACGACGATGCGCACGTCGGCGGCGATCGCGCCATCCCTGGTCGCGAACACCGGATTGAGATCCATCTCGGTGATTTCAGGAAAATCGGTGATCAGCGTCGAGACGTTGACGATGATGCCGGCGATGGCGTCGCGGTTCGCCGGATCGCTGCCGCGCACAGCTTTAAGCATCTCATGGGCCTGGATGCCGTCCAGCATCGACAGCGCGTCTTCTTTGGTCGCCGGCGCGAGCCGGAAGGTGATGTCCTTCAGAACCTCGACCAGCACACCGCCGAGACCGAAGGCCACGAGCTTGCCGAACGACCCGTCGGTGACGGCGCCGACGATGACCTCCTGCCCGCCGAGCAGCATCTGCTGGACCTGAATGCCTTCGATCTTGGCGTCGGACTTGTATTTCCTGGCGTTCGCCAGAATGGTCGCGTAATTCTTTTCGACGTCGGCCGCTGTCTTCACGCCGACCATCACGCCGCCGGCTTCGGTCTTGTGCAGAATGTCCGGCGAGACGATCTTCATCACGACCGGAAAGCCCATATCGGCCGCGATCCTGGCGGCCTCGCTTGCGGATTTGGCCACGCCCTCCTTTGGTACGGGAATGCCGTAAGCATCGCAGACGAGTTTGCCCTCCGGCGCCGTCAGGCTGGTGCGTTTGTCCGCCTTGACGAGATCGAGTATTTTGCGGACCGCATCTTTGGAATTCGACATTGGCATCCTCCTTGAGGTCACTTTTTTAGTTCGTCTTTAACTCGTCGGCAGCGCGCGCGGGCCTCAGGACCGCGATTTCCCGGCACGCCTTCAGTCGCGGTTCCCGATGATCGCAAACGCGGTTCCGCGTTCGCTGCGGCATTGGTTCTGCGGCCGCTGGCGGCGCACGATGGCATTTGGTATGCCAGAGATGACCTTGTCAAGACAAGGCTGTGAACGCAAGTGCCGAAAACACGGGCAACTTGACATGCTGGTATTTGGTATGCCAAAAATCGGACCGAATTTCTTCTGTTAGAAGAGGTCTCCCACTGAAGGAGATCAATCGTGCTCATACGGAAACAAACCAAGGCGCCGCCTAATATGGCTGAGGCAGAAATTGCAATCGTCCGGATCGCGCCGGAGACCAGCTTCAAGAACAAGGCCTATGACGCCTTGAAGGAGGCCATCCTCAAGATGGACATCTACGCGACGCCCGAGCAGGTCATGCTCGACGAGCGCGCCCTGTCGGAACGCCTCGGCGTGAGCCGGACGCCGATCCGCGAAGCGATTGCGATGCTGGAGCAGGACGGGTTCGTAAAAACCGTGCCGCGCCGTGGCATTGTCGTCGTCCGTCGCACCAAAACCGAGATCGTGGACATGATTCGGGCCTGGGCCGCGCTGGAGAGCATGGCGGCGCGGCTGATCACCACGACGGCGCGCAAAAAGGACATTTCCGCGTTGCGCGACTTCTTCAAGAATTTCAACAGGGATCGCCTGCCGCAGGATCACGTCGAGGAATATTCCAAGGCCAACATCGCCTTTCACCAGGCGCTGATCTCGCTTTCGGAGTCGCCGGTGCTGGTCGACATGACCAACGACATCCTGCTGCACGTTCGCGGCTATCGGCAGTTGACGATCGGGCGGATGGATCGCATCGCGGCGTCCCTGCCCGAGCATTTGGCCATGATCGAAGCGCTCGAAGAGCGCGATACCGAATTGGCGGAAAAGCGCGCACGCGACCACACGCTCGGTCTTGCCGCTTATGTCGAAGCCCACGGCCAGGAACTTTTTAGTTAGAGCCTTTTACTTTGGAAGACGGATTAGAAGACGACGAACTCGTCCGCATCGAAACGACCAGGGAGTAGGCGGAATGTCCGCAACAGCACAGAAGATTGATGCAAACACAGCCGACGCGCAGCAGGAGCTGACCGATGGCTTTCACCTCGTCATCGATGCGCTCAAGCTCAACGGCATCAATACGATCTACGGCGTGCCTGGCATCCCGATCACCGACTTTGGCCGGATGGCACAGGCCGAAGGCATCCGCGTCATCTCGTTCCGGCATGAGCAGAACGCCGGCAACGCCGCGGCCATCGCCGGCTTCCTGACCAAAAAGCCCGGCATCTGCCTCACGGTGTCGGCGCCGGGTTTTCTCAACGGTCTGACCGCGCTGGCCAATGCCACCACCAACTGTTTCCCGATGATCCTGATCTCGGGCTCGTCCGAGCGCGAGATCGTCGACCTGCAGCAGGGTGACTACGAGGAGATGGACCAACTCGCGATCGCCAAGCCGCTCTGCAAGGCCGCGTTCCGCGTGCTCCATGCCGCTGATATCGGCATCGGCCTGGCGCGCGCAATCCGCGCGGCTGTCTCGGGGCGTCCGGGCGGCGTCTATCTCGATCTGCCGGGCAAGCTTTTCTCGCAGGTGATGGACGCAGCGGCGGGTGCGAAGTCGCTGGTCAAAGTGATCGACCCGGCGCCGGCTCAGATCCCCGCTCCGGCTGCGGTCAAGCGCGCGCTCGACGTCCTGAAAACTGCAAAACGTCCGCTGATCATCCTCGGCAAGGGTGCGGCTTACGCGCAGGCCGATGACGCGATCCGGGCCTTGGTCGAGAAGAGCGGCATTCCCTTCCTGCCCATGAGCATGGCCAAGGGTCTCTTGCCTGACACGCATCCGCTGTGCGCCGGTGCCGCGCGCTCGACAGTGCTCAAGGACGCTGACGTCGTGATGCTGATCGGTGCGCGTCTCAACTGGCTGCTGTCGCACGGCAAGGGCAAGAGCTGGGGTGAGGCGCCGAAGAAATTCATCCAGATCGACATCGAGCCGAAGGAGATGGACTCCAATATCGAGATCGCGGCGCCCGTAGTCGGCGACATCGGCTCCTGCGTATCCGCGCTGCTTGAGGGCATGGACAGTCAATGGCCGGCCGCGCCGGCGGAGTGGACCGGCGCCGTCAGTTCAAAGCGGGAAGAAAACATCGCCAAGATGGCGCCGAGACTGATGAACAATGCCTCGCCGATGGATTACCACGGCGCGCTCGGCGCACTGCGCACCATCGTCAAGGAGCGGCCCGATGCCATCCTCGTCAACGAAGGCGCCAACACGCTTGATCTCGCCCGAGGCGTCATCGACATGTATCGGCCGCGCAAGCGCCTGGACGTCGGCACCTGGGGCGTGATGGGCGTCGGCATGGGCTTTGCCATCGCAGCGGCGATCGAGACCGGCAAACCCGTGCTCGCCGTCGAGGGCGACAGCGCGTTTGGCTTCTCCGGCATGGAGGTCGAGACGATCTGCCGGTACAATCTGCCGGTCTGCGTCGTCATCTTCAACAATGACGGCATCTATCGCGGGACCGACGTCAATCCGACAGGCGGTTCGGACGCAGCACCCACCGTGTTCGTCAAGGGCGCGCGCTACGACAGGATGATGGAAGCCTTCGGCGGCCTCGGCGTCAATGTGACGACGCCCGACGACCTGAAGCGCGCCGTGAACCAGGCCATGGACTCCGGCAAGCCGACCCTGATCAACGCGGTGATCGATCCGGCGGCCGGCAGCGAGAGCGGCCGCATCGGCAACCTCAATCCGCAGAGCAAACTTCGCAAGCAATAATCGGCCACGCGCCCGCCCTCGCGGGCACGCGACAGCATGTCTAAGGAGAAAGCATATGACCAAGGCGCTGAAGGGCGTTCGCATTCTGGATTTCACCCACGTCCAGTCAGGACCGACCTGCACGCAATTGCTGGCGTGGTTCGGCGCCGACGTGATCAAGGTGGAGCGCCCGGGCGTCGGCGATATCACGCGCGGTCAATTGCAGGATGTGCCGAATGTCGACAGCCTGTATTTCACCATGCTCAATCACAACAAGCGCTCGATCACGCTCGACACCAAGAACCCGAAGGGCAAGGAAGTCCTGACAGCACTGATGAAAAATTGCGACGTGCTGGTGGAAAATTTTGGCCCCGGCGTGCTCGATCGCATGGGATTTCCCTGGGAGAAAATTCAAAGCATCAATCCGAAAATGATCGTGGCGTCGATCAAGGGTTTCGGCCCCGGCCCTTACGAGGACTGCAAGGTGTATGAGAACGTCGCGCAATGCACCGGCGGCGCGGCATCGACCACCGGTTTTCGCGACGGCTTGCCGCTGGTGACCGGCGCGCAGATCGGCGACAGCGGCACCGGCCTGCATCTGGCGCTCGGCATCGTCACCGCGCTCTATCAGCGTACGGTGACCGGCAAGGGCCAGAAGGTTACCGCGGCGATGCAGGACGGCGTGCTGAATCTTGCGCGCGTCAAGCTGCGGGATCAGCAGCGCCTCGCCCACGGTCCGCTCACCGAATACAGCCAGTTCGGGGAAGGGATTCCGTTCGGCGATGCGGTGCCGCGTGCCGGCAATGATTCCGGCGGCGGGCAACCCGGCCGCATCCTGAAGTGCAAGGGGTGGGAGACCGATCCCAACGCCTACATCTACTTCATCACCCAGGCCGCGGTCTGGGAGAAGATTTGCGATGCCATCGGCGAGCCCGGCTGGAAGACCCACCCCGATTATGCAAAGGCGCCGGCGCGCCTGACGCGCCTCAATGAGATCTTCGCGCGCGTCGAGCAATGGACCATGACCAAGACCAAGTTCGAGGCCATGGAGATCCTCAACAAGGATGACATTCCCTGTGGTCCGATCCTGTCGATGAAGGAGTTGATCGAGGATCAATCGCTGCGCGCCACCGGCACCGTGGTCGAGGTCGATCACCCCGAGCGCGGCAAGTACTTCTCGGTCGGCAACCCCATCAAGATGTCGGATAGTCCGACCGAGGTGAAGCGCTCGCCTCTGCTCGGCGAACATACCGACGAAATCCTGCGCCAGGTTCTCGGCTTTACCGATCATCAGGTGGCGGAGATCCACGATTCCGGTGCGCTCGACCCGCCGCGCAAGGTCGCCGCCGAATAAAGCAATAATTTCAAGTTCTTCTGGAGGCCCGCCGGTTTCCGGCGGCCTTTGCTTGTCTGGGACGGGTACACCCGCAAAAGTTGTATGCTGCGTTGCAAAATGGAATATGCTGCTATGCAAACAAAACGATTGCTGCTGGCATCTGGTATACTATCCTGCAATCCAAGCTACGGCGTGGCAACGGGTTACCTTCAAACGAGCACCAAAAATGTCAAAAATGTCCAAGACTACATCCTTTCCCCTAGCGTCGTCCGGCAACCTGTTCAATCGAATGATGGGTACCCTCGATCGCCTGCTGATGGCGCATGCCCGCATCGCGATACGCAACGGCGACCTCCCCTATTTCGGCCTCTGATTTCCAAGGTGGCTGCGGCGGAACGACCTCTACCGCAGCCGCATTGACCTGCAAGCGTTTCCTCCCCGACTTGTGGCCCCGGTTTTCCGGGGCCGTTTTTTCATTTTCGAACCCCGCCTTTGGACTGGCGCGACGGCTACTGCGACAAAATGAACGCGCCACCGGCTTCCGCGGAATAATCGCTTGCGCTCTGGCATATCACATACCAAAATGCCCCCCGACAACGCTCGTCACTAAACAGAAGCGTCTCGGGAGGAACCATGACCGCCACCGCACAACCGACGGCACCGCCTGAAGCCCCCTATTTCCGCTGGCTGCAACTTGCGATGGGCGTCGTCTGCATGGCGATGATCGCAAACCTGCAATACGGCTGGACCCTGTTCGTCGATCCGATCGACGCGAAATACCACTGGGGCCGGGCTGCGATCCAGTTGGCCTTTACGCTTTTCGTGGTGACGGAGACCTGGCTGGTTCCGATCGAGGCATGGTTCGTGGACAAATACGGTCCCAGCATCGTCATCGCGTTCGGCGGGGTGATGATTGCCATCGCCTGGATCCTGAACTCGTACGCCGACACGCTGGTGCTGCTTTATCTCGCCGCGATCATCGCCGGAATCGGGGCTGGCGCGGTGTACGGAACATGCGTCGGCAATGCGCTGAAATGGTTTCCCGACCACCGTGGCCTGGCCGCGGGCGCTACTGCCGCGGGCTTCGGCGCGGGCGCCGCGATCACCGTGGTCCCGATCGCCAACATGATCGTGGCCAGCGGCTACCAGGCCGCATTCTATACGTTTGGCATCGGACAAGGCGCGATCGTTTGCCTGCTTGCGTTTTTCCTGCGCAAGCCGTCGCGGGTGATGCCGGCGAAGAAGAAGCAGCTCAACCTGCCCCAGACCAAGATCGACTTCACGCCGCCGCAGGTGCTGCGCAGCCCGATCTTCTGGGTGATGTATCTGGTGTTCGTGATGGTCGCCGCCGGTGGCCTGATGACCGCGGCGCAGATTGCGCCGATCGCCAAGGATTTCAAGATCGCCAACGAACCCGTCGGCATTCTCGGCTTCCAGATGGCTGCATTGACCTTCGCGATTTCGCTCGACCGCATCTTCGACGGCTTCGGCCGTCCGTTCTTTGGCTGGGTCTCCGACCGTATCGGCCGCGAGCACACCATGTTCATCGCGTTTTCAACCGCCGCCCTCATGGTGCTGACCCTGTCGGTGTACGGTCACATTCCGATCGTGTTCGTGCTGGCGACGGCGGTGTATTTTGGCGTGTTCGGCGAGATCTACAGCCTGTTCCCCGCCACCAGCGGCGATACGTTCGGCGTCAAATTCGCCACCACCAACAACGGCATGCTGTATACGGCAAAAGGCACGGCCTCGCTGCTGGTGCCGCTGGCGAGCATTGTCGCCGCCAGCTATGGCTGGCAGGCGGTGTTCGTGATCGTGGTTGCGCTCAACGCCACCGCCGCGCTGCTGGCGCTGTTCGTGATCAAACCGATGCGCCGCGCGTTTATTCTGGGCAATGAAGCCGCGACGGAAGCAAGGACGCAAGACGTCCGAATAGCCTGACGGCCCTTCATCTTTCAATACAGAGGCGCGCCCCCGGGGTGCGCCTCTTTCTTTTGCCAAACCGGAATACAACATACAACGACGTGCCCGATCCACTCCGATGCCGGCGACGGCCGGCTGCGGGAGAAATCCAGAGTCGAGAAACGTCAATAAGACTGCCTTTTTCTGCAGTCGCAGAGCACCTTAATTTTTCTGTTATCAAATTGACAATTGGCATAATGTATACCAATCTAGTCATGACGAAAGTTACCCTGCGGCTCAATTGAAGGAGGTTGCGATGCAAGTCGGAGACATCCTGCGAAAGAAAACTGCCCGCGTTGCGACGGTTCGAATGAACGAAACCGTCGCCATTGCCGCCCAGCTGATGCGCGCCAGCAATATCAGCGCGCTTGTGGTCAAGGACGTTGTCCGGACCGAAGGTAATACCGCGGTTGGCATGTTTACCGAACGCGACGTCGTTCGCGCGATTGCCGAACACGGCGCGGCCGGCGTCAACCTGAAAGTCTCGCAATTTGTTTCGGTGCAGCAGCTGGTCTCCTGCAGTTCGACCGATACGCTCGAACATGTTCGTCATCTCATGAACAAGAACCACGTCCGCCATCTGCCTGTCATCGACGATTACAGCCTGATTGGCGTCGTCAGCATCCGCGACATCTCAACCGCGTTCGATGACGAAGCAACGGGTGCGGCACGATCCGTCTCCGCTGCCTGAGGAAACCGGCTCCCCTCCCGCCGGCCGCGATTTCACCCTGGCTTTGAGATTTCGCTCAAAGCCAGCGCGTGCCCGGTGCGGAAATTTTCCGTCACCCGCATTCGAAGGATTTCATGAAAATCTGTATCTACGGCGCCGGCGCGATCGGCGGATATCTCGGTGTGCAGCTCGCGCGCGCGGGCGCCGACGTCAGCCTCGTTGCCCGCGGCGCGCATCTTGCCGCGATGCGCGAGCGCGGACTCAAATTGCTGATCGGAGACCAACAGCACGTGGTGCGGCCGCGCTGCACCGACAATCCCGCCGAACTCGGCCCGCAGGATTTTGTGATCGTTTGCCTGAAGGCACATTCCATCACCGGCGTCATCGAGGCGATGCAGCCGTTGCTCGGACCGCGAACGCGCATCGTCACCGCGGTCAACGGAATTCCCTATTGGTATTTCTACAAGCATGGCGGCAGCTTCGAGGGTTCGACGCTGGAGAGCATCGATCCCGGCGGCCGGCAGTGGCGTGAGCTTACCCCGCAGCGCGCGATCGGATGCATCGTCTATCCCGCGACCGAGATCGAGGCGCCCGGCGTGATCCGCCATGTCTATGGCGATCGTTTTCCGCTCGGCGAGCCGTCCGGCAAGGTCACTCCGGACGTCGAGCGGCTTTCCGCTGTTTTCGTCGAAGCCGGCATGCAGGCGCCGGTGCTCGAGCGGATCCGCGACGAGATCTGGCTCAAACTGTGGGGCAATGTGTGCCTCAATCCGATCAGCGCGCTGACCTGTGCGACGCTCGACGTGATCTGCTCCGATCCGGCCACGCGCGCGCTGTCGAAGGCGATCATGCTGGAAACCCAGGCGATCGCCGAAACTTTTGGCGTCAAATTCCGTGTCGATGTCGAACGGCGGATCGACGGCGCGCGCAAGGTCGGCGCCCATAAGACCTCGATGCTGCAGGATCTCGAACGCGGACGCCCGATGGAGATCGACCCGCTGGTCACGGTGATTCAGGAAATGGGGCGACTGACGCGGATTCCAACACCAGCACTGGATGCGGTGCTGGCGCTGGTTGCACAGCGCGCGAAAATCGCGGGGCTGTATGAAGCAAATGTCCGTTCCGCGGAGGAAAAAACCCCCGTTTTTGCATGAACGCGTTGACCTGACCTCTGCCTTGCCCCGTGGACATTTCCGGAAGGGGACGGCATCCTTCCCCGCGAAAGTTCACAAAATAAAACGGGCGCGGGCGCCCCGCGCCGGGGAAACAAGCAGGGGTCAAAATGATCAAAACGCGGTTTACCGAGTTGGTGGGTGTCGAACACCCGATCGTGCAGGGTGGCATGCAATGGGTGGGACGCGCGGAGCTGGTGGCGGCGGTCGCCAATGCCGGCGCGCTCGGCTTCATCACCGCGCTGACGCAACCGACCCCCGACGACCTCACACGCGAAATCGCGCGCTGCCGCGGCCTGACCGACAAGCCGTTCGGCGTTAACCTCACCATTCTTCCCTCAATCAAGCCGCCGCCCTACGCGGAATATCGCCAGGCCATCATCGAGAGCGGCATCAAGATCGTGGAAACCGCCGGCAACAAGCCACAGGAACACGTCACCGAATTCAAGAGGCACGGCGTCGTGGTCGTGCACAAATGCACCAGCGTCCGCCACGCGCTGTCGGCGGAACGGATGGGGGTCGACGCGATCTCGATCGACGGTTTTGAGTGCGCGGGGCATCCCGGCGAGGACGATACGCCGGGCCTGATC
>JGI12053J15887_10001645_pt1 | contig 10539 bp, 9 predicted proteins | sample MedBloCAOM1_O3_FD_15887 | JGI IMG/M metagenome (IMG submission 15887) | reverse complement strand
CGCGCCAGCACGTCGGTGGTGGCGCCGGCCTGCGTCGGATTGACCACGGTGACGGTGCGGCTGGGGTAATCCTGCTGCGCCTGCGCCGGAAGCGCGATAGACGCGGCCACGACGGGCGCAAGTGTAATGGCCGCAAGTGTCAAAGTCCGCATGCGTTTCCTTCCCGAGAATTTTTGTGTTGGTTGTAGAGTTACCGCACCAGCTCCCGCATCGCCTTGTCCAAGCCGTCGAGCGTCAGCGGATACATCCGCCCGCCCAGGAGCTGGCGCATCATGCGGATCGATTGCGTGTAGTCCCACTCCTTCTCCGCCACCGGATTGAGCCAGACGCAGGCGGGGTAGGTGCGCGCGACGCGCTCCATCCAGACGGCGCCGGTCTCCTCGTTGTAGTGCTCGACCGAGCCGCCCGGCGCCATGATCTCGTAGGGCGACATCGAGGCATCGCCGACGAAGATCACCTTGTAGTCGTGCGGATAGGTATGCAGCACGTCCCAGGTCGGCGTGGTGTCGTCGAAGCGGCGGCGGTTCTGCTTCCACACTTTCTCGTACAGGCAATTGTGGAAGTAGAGATGCTCCATGTGCTTGAACTCGGTGCGCGCCGCGGAGAACAGCTCCTCGGTGGCCTTGATGTGCCAATCCATCGAGCCGCCGATGTCGAAGAACAAGAGCACCTTCACCGCGTTGTGCCGCTCCGGCCGCATCAGGATGTCGAGATAGCCCTTGTGCGCGGTGCCCTTGATGGTGCCGTCGAGGTCGAGCTCTTCCGGTGCGCCGGTGCGGGCGAACTTGCGCAGCCGCCGCAACGCGATCTTGATATTGCGGGTACCGAGCTCGACCTGGTCGTCGAGATCCTTGAACTCGCGCCGGTCCCAGACTTTGACCGCGCGGAAGTTGCGGTTGCCGTCCTGGCCGATGCGGACGCCTTCGGGATTGTAGCCGTAAGCGCCGAACGGCGAGGTGCCGGCGGTGCCGATCCATTTCTTGCCGCCCTGATGGCGCCCCTTCTGCTCCTGCATGCGCTGGCGCAAGGTTTCGAGCAGCTTGTCGAGACCGCCCATGGCCTCGATCTGCTTCTTCTCCTCCTCGGTGAGGTACTTTTCGGCGAGCTTCTTGAGCCACTCGGCCGGGATGTCCGCGGCGAGCGCCTCGCTCATCAGCTCGAGCCCCTTGAACACGTGGCCGAAGACGCGGTCGAACTTGTCGAGATTGCGCTCGTCCTTGATGAGCGCCGCGCGCGAGAGATAGTAGAAATCCTCGACCCGGCGACCGGCGAGGTCCTTCTCCATCGCCTCCATCAGGGTGAGATATTCGCGCAGCGTCACCGGAACGCCGGCCGCCTTGAGCTCATGGAAGAAGCTGACGAACATTCCCGCAAGCTGGCGCCATTGCGCGTCGCGGTCAAGGCCGGCTCGGAGTGATCAAAGAGTGATCAAGCCGCGCGCGGCTTGTGGAATCTGTCGATCACGACCCGGTCGAGGTGGCCGCGGAATTGGCGGGCGCTGACCTCCCAGGAGCGGGAAAGCGCAAAGCTGCGGCAGGCTTTGCGCGACACATGCAAAGCCCCCATGCACGCCGCCCGCAGGTCCTCGTCGAGCACGCCGATCGGCTCGCGACCGATCACGTCCTTGGGCCCGGTAACGGGAAAGGCGGCAACCGGCACGCCGCAGGCGAGCGCTTCGAGCTGCACGATGCCGAACGTATCCGTCCGGCTGGGAAACACGAATACGTCCGAGCCCGCCAGATAGGCCGGCAGCATCTTCTCGTCCAACAGCCCCATGAACTTGGCCGCGGGGAAGCGGCGCCGCAACTCGATCGCCTGCGGCCCCTGCCCGATCACGACCTTTGAGCCAGGCAGATCGAGCGAGAGAAATGCTTCGAGGTTCTTCTCGACGGCGATGCGTCCGACCGACACGAAGATCGGCCGCGGCAGATCGAGATCGATGGCGCGCTCCGGCTTGAACTTCTCGGCGTCGACCCCGCGCGTCCACATGCCGAGGTTCTTGAATCCGCGCTGCTCGAACTCGGCCATCAGCGACGGCGTGGAGACCATGGTGACGGTCGCGGCGGCGTGGAAGCGGCGCAAGACCGCGTAGGTCCAGGCCGCCGGGATCGGTAGGCGCGCCGAAATGTATTCGGGAAAGCGCGTGGTGTAGCTCGTCGTGAAGGGAATGCCGCGCGCGCGGCAATAATGGCGCACCAGGTGGCCGATCGTTCCCTCGGTGGCGATATGAATGGCGTCGGGCCGCGCGTCTTCGATGCGGCGGGCGATCGTCCGCGGGCTCGGCAGCGCGCAGCGAAGGCCGGGATAAGTCGGCACCGGTACCGAGGGAAATCCTTCCGGTGTGAGGAAGACGACCTCGAAGCCCACCTTGCCGGCGGCGGCCGCGAGCGAGGTCAGGGTGCGCACTACGCCGTTGACCTGCGGATGCCATGCATCGGTTGCGACGAGGACGCGCATCAGGCGGCCCGCGCGGCGGCTGGCGGGCATTCCCTGCGCACGGCATCGCCGAACCAGCGGAGAATCTCGAACCTGCCGTCGTGCCCCTCGGCAACGGCGGTACAGCTTTCGACCCAGTCGCCGCAATTGATATAGCGAATACCGAACTCCTCATGGATTGTCGCGTGGTGAACGTGTCCGCAGATCACGCCGTCGACGGCCTGCTGGTGCGCCAGTTGCGCCAGCGACTTTTCGAAATCGCCGAGATACCGGCTCGCGGTCTTGAACTTGTGCTTCGCCCATTGGATGGGCGACCAGGACGGCAAACCGAACAGGCGCCGCATCCGGTCGAAGCCCGAGTTGACGGCGATCACGGTCAGGTCGGCACCGCGCGCCATCTTCGCCAAGCCGCGCGTCCGGTCGACCAGCCGGTCGAAACGGTCGCCGTGGGTGACGACGTATCGGCGGCCGTCGGCCGCGGTGTGAATGGTCGAATCGACCACCTCGATGCCGGCGAAGTGAATGCCGCAATAATCCCGCAGGAACTCATCGTGGTTGCCCGGCACGTAGATCACGCGCGTGCCCTGCTGGGCGGCGCGCAACAGTTCCTGGAGGACCTCGTCGTGCTCGGGCGGCCAGTACCAGTTGGTGCGCAGCCGCCAGCCGTCCACGATGTCGCCGACGAGGTAGATTGCGCCGGCACGATGATAACGGAGGAACTCGATGAGCCGGTCGCTCCTGCAGGCGCGCGAGCCGAGATGGATATCGGAGAGGAACAGCGCCCGCAGGTTCCGCTGCGCCCGCGATTGGCTGTCGATCAGACCCCCGGTGTCTTGCACGAATCGCATTCCGCGAGAATCGCGGTTTCATGTCTCAATCGTATGACGATCCCGCCGTCCGCTTGCCTCTCGGTCAGGCAAAGAAACCGTCAACGGCCTGACGCGCCGCCGAACCAAATCGACCCGCCAGCGTTGTAACATTTCTGTTGCAACGAGATGGGAGGTTGCGGCAGCGAATCAATCCGGGCGCGGAGAGTTCATCACAGGATGCAGGTGCAAAACGCGATGAGCGCCGCGGCACGGGCGGTCAATGCGAAAATTGGCTGGAATCGAATTGCCTTCGCAGTAAGCCTTCTGATCATTGCGGTTGCTTCGGTTACGCTTTTCCGCTTGCTTCGCGACGTCGACCTGGAGCGGGTCCGCGCCGCGCTGGAGGCAACGACGCCGCGCACCATCCTGCTCGCCGGGCTCCTGGTCGCGGCCGGCTATGTCACGCTGACCTTCTACGACTACTTTGCGCTGCGCACGATCGGGCGCCGTCACGTGCCGTATCGGATCGCCGCGCTGGCAAGCTTTACCAGCTACACGATCGGCCACAGTCTGGGCGCGACCGTCTTCACCGGCGGGGTGGTGCGATTGCGCATCTATTCGGCGTGGGGACTGGGCATCATCGACATCACCAAGATCGCGTTCGTCACCGGCCTCACGTTCTGGCTCGGAAACGCGTTCATCCTCGGGCTGAGCGTGGCCTACGCGCCGGAAGCGGCCAGCGCCGTGGACCTACTGCCGCCGTGGCTCAATCAGGCCCTGGCACTGACGGGACTGGCGGTGATCGTCGGCTATGTCCTCTGGCTGGTGCCGGTCCCGCGGATCATCGGCTACGGCGATTGGCAGATCACGCTGCCGAACGCGCCGCTCACCTTCGTCCAGATCGGAATTGGCATCCTCGATCTCACGATCGGGGCGCTCGCCATGTATGTGTTGCTGCCCGGGGAGCCATCGATCGATTTCACCGTGCTGCTAGTCACGTTCGTGCTGGCGACTTTGCTCGGCTTCCTCAGCCACGCGCCGGGCAGCCTCGGCGTCTTCGACGCGGCGATGCTGGTCGGCTTGTCGCAGTTCGACAAGAACGAGCTGCTTGCTTCGCTGCTGATTTTTCGCGTGATCTATTTCATTCTCCCATTCTTTCTGGCGCTGTGCGTGCTCGGCGCGCGCGAATTGTGGCTCAGCCTGACGAAACCCGAGGACTCCCGGATCCCTGTCACGCGATCGCTACCCGCCCCTGCCGACGATTGACAAATTGACGCATGCCGCGCGCGTCGGACGCGGCGCCCTGCGTGCAGGAGCGACTGGCCGCCACGAACGAAACGTGCTTCGCTCGGACAGAAGCCAAGGACGTTCACGGAAGCGTCCGGGCGCCGATTCCGGGAGGAGCAGCATGGCGATCGGGCTCATGCGATTTTCGATGCTGGTCGTCGCCGCGACGTGCGCCTGTAACATCGCTTCGGCCGAGGACTATCCGAGCCGCCCGGTGCGGGTCATGGTCGGCTTTTCCCCCGGGACGACCGCGGACATCACCGCGCGCGTGGTCGGGCAGCGCATAGGGCAAAACCTCGGCCAGCAGATCGTGGTCGAGAACAAGGCCGGCGCCGGCTCGAGCTTCGCGGCCGAAGCCGTCGCGCGGGCGCCGAAGGACGGCTACACGCTGCTGATCGCATCGATCGCCAATCCCATCAACGCGGTCGTGAGCTCCAATCTCTCGTTCGATTTCCCCAAGGACTTCGCGCCGATCCTGCGGCTCACCACCACGCCCAACATTCTGGTCGTTCATCCCTCGATCGGAGTGAAGAGCGTCAAGGAGCTGATCGACTTCGCCAAGGCAAAGCCCGACCAGCTGACCTTCGGCTCGTCCGGAGTCGCGACCGGCACCCATCTCTCCGGCGAGCTGTTCAAGGTCATGGCCGGCGTGACGATGGTGCACGTGCCGTACGGCGGCAGTCCGCAGGCGGTCACCGACCTGCTCGCCGGGCGCATCCAGGTCCTGTTCTCGCCGGCGTCGACGGTGCTGCAGCACGTGCGCGACGGAAAGCTCGTCGCGCTCGCCTCGACTGAAGCCAAGCGCACCGCCATTGCGCCCGATCTGCCGACGATGGCCGAGGCCGGGTTGCCCGGCTTCGAGACCGGGCTGTGGTTCGGGTTGATGGCGCCGGTCGGCACCGCGAAGGAGATCGTCGATAAGCTCAATCGCGCCGGCAACGAAGCGCTCAAGGCCGAGGAGGTGGGCAAGGCGCTGGCGCCGCAAGGCATCGACCTCGTCGGCGGCAGCGCCGACGACTTCGCCCGTTTTCTCGACAGCGAGATGAAGCGCTGGACGACCGTCGCCCAGGCCGCCGGCCTGAAGAAGTGACGACCACTCCAGCCCGACCCAGCCAAGAGAGCGGGAGGAGAAGCATGGACCGACGAAAGCGGCGCACGACCGCGCTGACCTGGGCGCTGGCAACCGCGTTTGCCATTATGTTCGCCGTTCCGCTTGCCCAAGCCGAGGACTATCCGACACGGCCCGTGCGCATCATCGTCGGATTCATTCCGGGGTCGTCAGCCGATATCACCGCCCGCGTGCTCGGGCAGCGCATGGGCCAGATTCTCGGCCAGCAATTCGTGATCGAGGCGAAGCCTGGCGCTGGCTCCAATCTCGCCGCCGAATTTGTCGCCCGCGCCCCGAAGGACGGCTACACCCTGTTCCTCGGCTCGTCCGCCAACATCACCAACGCGGCGATCAATCGCAATCTTCCCTTCGACATCGCGAAGGATTTTGCGCCGATCGCCCTCGTCACCACCGCCGCGGTCATCCTCGTCGTGCATCCCTCGACCGGCGTCAACAACGTGGAGGAATTGATCGCGCTCGCCAAGTCGAAGCCGGGCGAGATCCTGTACGCTTCGACCGGCGTCGGCACGGCGCCGCATCTCTCCGGCGAGCTTCTGAGCATGCGCGCAGGGGTCAAGCTCGTGCACGTGCCCTACCAGGGCTCGCCGCAAGCGGCGACCGATCTGCTCGCCGGCCGGGTGGCCATGATGTTCTCACCCGCCTCCGCGGTGATCTCCCAGGTCGAAGCCGGTTCGCTCAAGGTGCTCGCGTCGGCGGCGTCGAAACGACCGGGCATCCTGCCGAACGTACCGACCATGGCGGAGGCCGGCATGCCGGATTTCGACACCTCGATCTGGTTCGGCTTGATGGCACCCGCCGGCACGCCGCGCGACATCATCGACAAGCTCGCGCGTGCGGTGCGCGAGGCGGTGGTGGCGAACGAGGTGGTGGCGGCCTGGCGCCCGCAGGGTATCGATCCGTTGAGCGGCGGTCCGGAGGACTTCGCGCGCCACATCGCGACCGAGAGCAAGCGCTGGAGCGACGTCGCCGCGGCCGCAGGCCTCAAGAAGTGACGCGAACGAAGCTGGGCGACATCGCCGCGAGTCTCGCGGCAATGCTGATGCTGCTGGCGCCGGCGCTGTGGAACGGCTTTCCGTTGCTGGAATACGACACCGGCGGATATTTCGCGCGCTGGTTCGAAGGCACGCTGGAGGTGAGCCGATCGACCGCCTACGGTTTGTTTCTTGTGGCGCTCGCCCAGCCGGATTTTTGGCCGGCGGTCGTAGTGCAGGCCGCGCTCACGGTATGGGTCGTGGCTCTCGTCCTGCGCGCGCATGGATTGGGCCGATCCGTCGTACTCCTCGTGACGGTAGCGGGGCTATCGGTCACGACCACGCTGCCATGGCTCACCAGCATCCTGCTCACTGATATTTTCGCGGGCCTCGGCGTGCTGGCACTCTATCTCGTGCTGCTGCGCGGCGAGACGCTGACCGGCTTCGAGCGTGCTGCGCTCGTCGTGCTGGCGGCTTTTTCCGGCGCGACCCACAACGCGACGCTAGCGGTCGAGCTCGCACTCGTCGCCGCNGCNACGGTGGCCGCGTTGCTTCGCCGCGGAATCGTTTCGCTGGCTGGTCTTCGCCGCGGCATCGCCGTGCTGGCGCTCGGTCCCATCATCCTGGTCGCCGCGAACTGCGTGGTCGCCGGTCAGCTCGAATGGACGCCAGGCGGCATCGCGCTGTCGTTTGGCCGCATGCTGCAAGACGGCATCGTCGCACGCTTTCTCGCCGATCATTGTCCCGACGCGCGTTTCAAGCTCTGCGACCATCGCGACGAGCTGCCGACCGACGCCGACGACTTCTTCTGGGACGACAAGAGCGTGTTTGAAAGGCTCGGCCGCTTCCAAGGCCTCAGCGACGAGATGCGCATGATCGTGCTCGAGAGCCTGCGCGACTATCCGTTGTGGCAGATCGAGGCGGCGGCGATCGCGGCCGCCCGGCAACTCGTGGCAGTGAGGACAGGCGAAGGCGCGAACAATTCGCTCTGGCACACCTACCGCGTGATGGAGAATTTCACGCCCTCGGCGCTACCCGCAATGCGCGCGGCGCGCCAGCAGAACGGGGAGCTCGACTTCAGAGCAATCAATCGGCTGCACGTGCCGGTCGCGCTCGCCTCCATGGCGCTCCTCCTCGTCATCATCGCGCTTGCAATCAGGGAGGAGCGTTTCGCGGATCTCGGGCCGCTCGCCGCCGCCGTGGCGATCGCGCTGCTTGCAAATGCAGTCGTTTGCGGCGTGTTCGCCAACCCGCACGACCGTTACGGCGCGCGGTTGGTGTGGGTCGCTCCGTTCGTCGTCGCCTTGGTTCTTTGGCGAGCGCTGCGCCGCGAGCCGTCGACTTCGGCAGCGGATGCCGGATTGGCGGCGGTAGAGTAAGACGATATCCGGGAAGAGTGACCAGGTTCCCGAAACGCCCACATGAAATGTGCCATGCGGCGCGGTAGCTCGACGCCAGGTTATTGGAAATTGCCTTTAAGGGGCGGCTCGCCGAAGTAACGGGCGACACGGCTATTCCCGGTGGCCCGCAGAACTCTCGGATCCGTCTCTTGACGCGCGAGAAATAAAAGATATCATCTTTATGATCGATAGCAGCTTGCGCCCCCTAAGGAGCATCCGAGTTTCGTGCGCCTGCATCCCGCGATGAAGAGCGGCGGGCGGAAGGTGATCCCCTTCCGCACCGGCACCATGTCGACCCAGATTGTCGCCCAGGTGCGCGACGCGCTGTTCGCCAAGGAGCTTCACTCCGGCGATTTCCTCGGCACCGAAAAGGACTTGGCCGAGCGCTTCGAGGTCAGCCGCATCGTCGCGCGCGACGCGCTACGCACGCTCGAGGCGCAAGGCATCGTCGAGATCAAGGTCGGCGCGGGCGGCGGCGCACGCATCGCGCGGGGCAATGCCCGCCTGTTCGCCGAAGCCTTGGCCGTGCAGCTCGATCTCGCCGGCGTATCGGTCGGCGAGATCATGGACGCGCAGCGCGCCATCGAATGCCTCGCGGCGGAGCTCGCCGCGATCAATTCCACGGCCGAGGATCACGCCCGGCTGCGCGAGCTCATCGCCGATGCCGAGCGCAGGAGCGACGACGTTGCCGCGTTCACGCGGCTCGGGCGCGAGTTCCATCTCGCGGTGGCCGATGCCTCGCACAATCGCGTGCTGGTCGTGCAGCTGATCTCGCTGCAGCACGTCTCCTGGCCGGCGCGCAATCCCACCCTGACGCCGCAAGTGGCGCGCCGCATTCTCGACGTTCACAAGGAACTGGCGTCGCTCATCGAGATCCGCGACGCCGCCGGTGCGCGCCGGCTGATGGACGAGCACGTGAAAATGATCGGTGCGCGGCGCGTCGCCGAGCACCGCCATAAGGATGGAGCATTTTCCGGAAAAGTGGACACCAGTTTTCCGCAGAAAATGCGACCAACTGAGGAATCTAACGTGGAGCAAGACTGCTGCTGAGCCAAATCGTCAGTCAAGACACACGAACTGCGCACCCGACGAGAAAGGAGCGAAACATGGCCAAGGACAAGTTCATCATCGAGCCGCATTTCCGCCTGCAGGAATGGGTTGCCGAGGAGAAGGGTTATTTCAGGGACGAGGGCCTCGACTACATCTTCCAGGAGCTGATCAAGTCGACCGACGGCGCCCACCACTACAAAGGCGACAAGGTCGGCGCCATGCAGTCGTTCGAGCGCGGCCGCAGCTCCGACGTGAGCTGCGCCTGCCACTGGACCGTTGGCGTCGCCGCCTCCAAGGGCAAGGGCCGGCTCTATGCCGACGTCTATTCGGTGGCGCCGTCCGGCGTGTTCGTGCCGGCGAATTCACCGATCAAACGCCCCGAGGAACTCGCCGGCGTTCCGATCGCGGTGGGCTACCAGTCGGGCAGCCACTACTCCACCATCCAGGCGCTCGAGCCATACATGCCGGCCGACAAGATCAATTTGACGTTCGCCGATGGCATGCTGTTCCACCGCCTCGATCAGCTGATCGAGGGCAAGGCGCAAGCCTCCGCGCTGTTCAGCGGCCCCTACTACTTCGCCGAGCAGCTGGGCTTCCGCAAAATCATCGACACGACGTTCATGATCGCCACCATGGTCACCGGCGATCCCGATCCGCAGGATCTGCGCAAGTTCTTCCGCGCGCTCAAGCGTGCCCAGCGCGACATCGATCTGCGGCCCGACCTCTATACCCACTACTACAAGAATGAATTCCCAGAGCGCTATCACGCCATGATGGATACGCGGCGCTGGGGTCCGGGCGAGCGGCTGGTGTCCGAGACCTACACCAAGGAAGTCTACGAGGAGACTTTCAAATGGATCGCCGACCACGGCATCTTCGCCGATAGCGGCATGGGCTCGGGCAGCTACGAGGAGGCCGTCATCAGCACGGCAGCGTAATCGAGGTCATCTCCCCCTGCCCTCGCGTTCTATGAGCGGGGGCAGGCGCCAACCGCAAGACCGTCAGGAGCGGGCGCCCAACGCGGCGGGTTACCGAGATTGCCGAGCGGTCGGCTCGTCACCTCTGCCTTCTCGGCCAATTTCAACCACCGCAGACCCAAGTCTCGACGGGTGGCGACGACCTCCGGAGAGCTCGCCAATCTGACCCGGCGCGCGCACTCGGCGGCTTGGTCACGACAATACCTTGCATACGACGACATCACACGCTCTCTACACGCACTGTCAGCCGAGGGTTGCCAGTCCCCTGGGAGTCATTCGTTCCTGCGTGTCTCTTCTATGTTCCATCATTAATATTTGTAGGGCCGCGCGCGAACAAGAAAATGATTGAAGCGCAATTTTTCATTGGAACTGTTGCATTGCCGTCACACCTTGTAAGGCGTCGGCTGCCTTTTTTGTCACGGTGTCTCGTAGGCATCATCTGCCAGCCATGGTAGCTTCGTTTGGTCCAGCGACCGAGAC
>JGI12053J15887_10001644_pt1 | contig 10543 bp, 13 predicted proteins | sample MedBloCAOM1_O3_FD_15887 | JGI IMG/M metagenome (IMG submission 15887) | reverse complement strand
GCAATCAGGGCCGGGCGGCCTTGCAGCGCGGATTATAGGCCCAGTTGCGATCGAGCCCGGTCACGCACCATTCGACGCCCTGGCCGGAGCCGGCAAAACCGCCGTCCTCGATGATGGAGTAGTGCACGGTGCGCATCTTGCCGTCGTTCAGCATGACGTCGGCGCTGCAGTAGCGGCGCGGAATGTTGTCCGACTGCCAGGGCCGGAACGCCGTTTCATGGACCTGGCCATAGGCGGTGATCTGCAGCGAGGAATTCCAGAACTTGCTCTCCTTCTCCTCGAACTGCGAGGTGATGGTCCCCAGCGCGCGTTCGCACTCGGCAACCCGTCCGTCATAGCGTGGTCCCGACAGCCAGAAATTCAGCTCCGCCGGATTGGCTGCCTCGGCGGTCTGGCCAACTGCCAGCAGGCCCAAGAGGCCGAGCGCGGCGCCGAAACTGAGTCTTTTCAGGGAGGGGATGAGCTCGCGCATGGGCAATCCGTCGGATGATCCTACCCGCGGACGGTGCCGCGAAGCCCGCGCGCGGTCAAGTGCAACGCGGCAACACCTGCCGATAAGTCTCTGTCGGCCCTTCAGCGGTTCTTTTAATGGCCACGGTTACGCCCTAAAGTCACACGCGTTCTGACCGCAAGACCATATCCACTTTTGCGGGACGCGCGCTTAAGGTATTGCCGGGGCGAAATGGAGTCTGCGATGCGAATGATGGGGGCTGCGGGCCTGGTTGCCATGTGCGGGGCGCTGGCGTGCGCGCCGGCGTGGGCTAATGACGATTGGATCAATACCGTGCCGCCGTTCAAGGGCAACGACACCGGCGGCATCATCGCTTATCCGCTGGCAACGCAAATGGATGTCCGTCAGCTCGCGGTCGATCACTGCGCGACCTATGGCAAGGTCGCGAAATTCATGGCGGTTGACCCGCAATATGGTGGCTACATTTCCTTCGCCTGCCGCTGGGTGCCATATGGCGCCGCCGAACGGCCGCTGCGCACCAAGTACTGAGCCGGCCACGCCTCATCTATCCGAACTGAGTAACCGGGAGCGCGGAGCATGACGCGGCTGTTTGTTTCAATTTGCCTGGCGGTCTGTCTGCTGACGCTGCTGCCCGTGCTCGACGCCCTCGCGGTCGAAATGCCGATACGCAAGGCGGGCCTGTGGGAAATGAAGGTGGTGCGGACCGGTTCTGCGACGCCGGAAATGACGATGCAGCATTGCACCGACGAGGGCACCGACAAGGAGATGAGCTCGACGTTCTCGCCGATGGCGAAGGAAATGTGCTCCAAGCAGGATATCCAGAAAACGGCGACCGGTTATGTCAGCGATTCCCTATGCAAGGTCGGCGCGATGTCGATCACATCGCATTCCGACATTGTCGGCGATTTCAACTCCGCCTACACGGTCAAGTCCAAGTCGCATAACGAGGGCGGCCCCGCGAGCGTGCCAGCTGATTCGACCACGACGGTCGAGGCGAAGTGGCTGGGGGCCTGCAAACCCGACCAGAAGCCCGGCGACATCGTGTTGCCCGGCGGCATGAAGATGAACGTCAAGGACATGGAAAAGCTGAAAGCCCTGATGCCGAAACCGAAATAACGACGGTAGATTCTTGATTGGACGCGTTTTCTTCACGCGAACCGGTCCCACCCCGGATCAAGTCCGAGGGCATGCTTCGCTTGAAAACGCTCTATCCGTCGTTACACCGGGATCCGCACCGCGGCGCGAAGCCCGCCCATCGGGCTGTCGCCGAGCGTGATGTCGCCGCCATGCGAGCGCGCGATGTCGCGGGCGATGGCAAGGCCGAGCCCGGTGCCGCCCTCGTCCTGGTTGCGGGCGTCATCCAGCCGCCGGAACGGCTTGAATACCTCTTCGCGCATCTTAGGCGGAATGCCCGGTCCGTCGTCATCGATCGTCACCGTCAGATAACGGTGATCGCGGTAGCCGGTGATCGAAATCGCATTAGCGTGCCTTGCTGCGTTGGAAACCAGATTGGCAAGGCAGCGCTTGAACGATGCCGGCTTCACCGTCACCACCGGCAGACCGCGAAACGCCACGGTGGCGGCGTGGCCGTTGCGCTCAGCGTCGCCGCGCAATTCCTCCAGCGCCCGCGTCATGTCGGTCGGCTGGGCGTGCTCGCCGCTGTCGCCGCGCGCGAAAGCGAGATAGTCCTCCAGCATGCCGGCCATCTCGTCGACATCCTTGCGCATGCCGTCGACTTCCGGACTATCGCCGATCAATGCCAGTTCGAGCTTGAAGCGGGTCAGAATGGTGCGCAGGTCGTGCGACACACCGGCCAGCATGGCGGTGCGCTGTTCGATGGAGCGCTCGACGCGTGCCTTCATCTCGAGGAACGCCTGCGAGGCACGGCGCACTTCGCGCGCGCCGCGCGGCCGGAAATTCGGCGCTTCGCGGCCTTTACCAAAACTTTCGGCGGCGTCCGCAAGGCGCAGGATCGGCTTGATCTGGTTGCGCAGGAACAGCCACGCGACGATCAAGAGGATCGAGGAGGTACCGAACATCCAGAACAGGAAAATCTGCGAATTCGGCGCATTGGCCGCGCTGCGCTGGGCGAAGATCTGCATCACGGCGTCGTCGAGCTGGATCCGGATTTCCAGGAGATTGGAGCGGCCGACGGTGTCGATCCAGAACGGCTTGCCGATCCGCTGGCTCAGCTGCCGCGACAGTGACGACAGCGAATAGTCGAGCAGCGAAAAAAACGGCTTTGGACCGGGCGGGGGCATGTCGCCGACGGGGAGGAAATCCACCACCAGTCCCAGCCGCTGCTGGGCGATTCGCCGCAACTTGGTGCGATCCTTGTCCTGCGGATACCCTTTGTAGATATCGATCAGGCTGGCGACGTCCTGCACCACCGCCCTGGAAAGATCCTGGGTCACGGTGCTCCAGTGCCGGTCGAAGAACACGAACGCCACCACCCATTGTAGCACCACTATCGGCACGATCATGATCAGCAGCACGCGGGCATAAAGCCCCGTCGGCATCCAGCCCTTGAACGCGTTGCCCATCCAGTCATTGGCCGCCGAGACGCGGCCAGCGGCGGTTCGGATCAGCGTGATGCCGGTGTCGAGCGTGCTCATCAGGCGCGTTTCATTGGACAAGATTCTTTGGGAAGTGACTCAAGGCGATGCGACCAGGCGATAGCCGATGCCGCGCACCGCCTGCAGGAACAGCGGATTGGCGGGATCGCGCTCGATCTTGCGCCGCAGACGGTTGATCTGCACGTCGACCGCACGCTCGTTGACGGTGCCGTCGCCGGTGAGCGCGCTGCGCGGCACGGTTTCGCCGCGGGCGATGGCGAGAATGCGCAGCATCTCGCGTTCGCGATCGGTGAGATGAATGACCTCGTCGCCCTGGCGCAGTTCGCCGCGATCGAGATGATAGAGGTAGGGCCCGAACGCGGCCTGTTCCAGCGTCTCCACCGGCGGCGGCGCGGCGCGCTTGAGAATATTGCCGATACGCAGGACCAGTTCGCGCGGCTCGAACGGTTTGGCGACATAATCGTCGGCGCCGATCTGCAGGCCCTCGATCCGGCTTTCGGCCTCATGGCGCGCCGTCAGCATGATGATCGGCACCGACGATGAGGTGCGGATGAAGCGGGCGAGTTCGAACCCGGTCTCCCCCGGCATCATGACGTCGAGGATCAACAGATCGAAATGCAGGCCGAGCAGCTTGGCGCGGGCGTCCGGCGCGCCCGTCGCCGTGGTCACGCGGTAACCTTCGCCGCAGAGAAAGCGTGACAACAGATCGCGGATGCGGCGATCGTCGTCGACCAGCAGCACATGCGGGGCGTCGTCGGCCGGTTGCGGCGGCTTTCGGGCGAGGGTTGCAGCCTGGGCCACGGTATTATTCCTTTGCCTTTGCAGTTGCGTTGGCGGCACCAAGTATAGTCTCCAGCACCTTGTCGGGATCGTCGTGGTCGATCATCGCGCGCAGGAACTGCCGGACAATTTCCGCCTCCGACGGACCGATCTCCCGCAGCGCGCGGTTGATGCGGTCGGTCTGCAGGCCAGCGAGCTTGCCCACCAGCGCCTCTCCCTTTGCGGTGGCAAAAAGAAGACGTTGCCGCCGATCGTTGTTGCCGGTCTTCTGCACGATATACCCTTCATCGAGCAATTGCTTGAGAACCCGTCCCAGCGATTGCTTGGTGATGCGCAGCACGTCCAGCAAATCGGCCACCTTCAGGCCGGGATAGCGCTGGACGAAATGCATGACCCGGTGATGCGCCCGCCCGAACCCGAAGGCCTCCAGCTCATGATCGGCGTCACCGACGAAATCCCGATAGGCGAAGAACAACAGCTCGATGATATCCCAGCGCAAATCGCCGGTTCGCGGCGCAGGGGATGGCGCCTCGGCGGCCCGCGAATCAGGGTCGGACGAGGAATTCGAGGAATTTACGTCAGCCATATTGACATATCTTGGGTTCAATGTTACAAAACTATCAGCCGCAACGAAATATTAAGTCGTTCCATCGGCAGGTGTGTTTCAAACGGCCGGAAGAAGGCCGGGAGGTGGCGGCGAGAGCCGCAAATTGTCTACCGTGCGATTGTCGGGCGGTATATCGGCAACCATACTGGACTTCCGCCTACCACAAAAGCATGTCCACGGACATGTGAGGATGGAAACTGGCTGCAAGGCTGGTGTAGGTGAGGGCCCAGGCGTAACCAACAGCGCCGCGGCGCGGGCGCACGACCAGCGTCAATCCGGGAGAAAGCACATGGGAGTCTCGTTCGATAAAATCGATGGCGTCATCTGGTACGATGGCAAATTGGTGCCATGGGGCGACGCCAACGTCCATGTGCTGACCCACGGGCTGCATTATGCGAGCTGCGTGTTCGAGGGCGAGCGCGCCTATGGCGGAACGATCTTCAAGAGCACCGAGCATTCGGAGCGGCTGAAGAATTCCGCCCGCATCCTGGATTTCGAAATTCCCTGGTCGGTCGCCGAGATCGATGCCGCCAAGCGACTGATGCTGGAAAAGAACAATCTGCCCGAGGCCTATCTCCGCCCGGTCGCCTGGCGCGGCTCGGAAATGATGGGCGTGTCGGCGCAGACCAATACCATCCACCTCGCCATCGCCTGCTGGAACTGGCCGAGCTATTTCGACCCCGCCGAACGGCTGAAGGGCATTCGGTTGGGTCTTGCCGAATATCGAAGGCCGGATCCCGCAACCATCCCGGCGCTGGCGAAGGCCGCCGGCCTCTACATGATCTGCACGATTTCCAAGCACAAGGCGGAGCGCGAGGGTTACGCCGATGCGATGATGCTGGACTGGCAGGGCCGCGTCGCCGAATGCACCGGCGCCAACATGTTCTTCATCAAGGACGGCAAGATTCACACGCCCATAGCCGACTGCTTCCTCGCCGGCATCACCCGGGCGACCGCGATCGATCTCGCCAAACGCCGCGGCGTCGAGGTGATCGAGCGTCGCATCATGCCGGAGGAACTTTCGGGCTTCAGCGAATGCTTCATCACCGGCACCGCCGCCGAGATCACGCCGGTGTCGGAGATCGCGCAGTGGAAGTTCAAGCCCGGTGCGATTTCCGAGCAGCTGATGGCCGACTACACCGCCGAAGTGCAGCCCAAGGGCAAGGCCGCCGCGGCGTAAGGGGCTGCGGCGAATGCTCCCTCCCCCGCAAGAGCGGGGCAAGAGCGGGAGAGGGAGAAGCAAGCGAGGTTGCCGCATCGCGCGTCGGCTGGTACCAACGCCGCCCATGGCCGAGAAACCGAAAAAACCCCAGAAACTGCGCGCGCGGCTGCCGCGCGGGCTTGCCGATCGCGGGCCTGCCGAGATCGCGGCGACCCGCGCCATGGTCGAGAAAATCCGCGAAGTGTTCGAGCGCTACGGTTTTGAGCCGGTGGAAACCCCGGCGATGGAATTCACCGACGCGCTCGGCAAATTTCTGCCCGATCAGGACCGGCCCAATGAGGGCGTGTTCTCGTTCCAGGACGACGACGAGCAGTGGATCAGCCTGCGCTACGACCTGACCGCGCCGCTGGCGCGCTATGTCGCGGAAAACTTTGACGCGCTCCCAAAACCCTATCGCAGCTACCGCGCCGGCTATGTCTATCGCAACGAAAAACCGGGCCCCGGCCGTTTTCGCCAGTTCATGCAGTTCGACGCCGACACGGTCGGCAGCGCTTCGCCCGCCGCCGACGCCGAGATGTGCATGATGGCGGCCGACACCATGGAAGCGCTGGGCATCCCACGCGGCAGCTATGTGGTGAAGGTGAATAACCGCAAGATTCTTGATGGGGTGATGGAGAGCATCGGTATCGGAGATGATCCCGCCCAAAAACTGACGGTGCTTCGTGCGATCGATAAGTTAGATCGGTTAGGCGTTGATGGCGTAAAGCAGCTACTTGGTGAAGGTCGTAAGGACGAGAGCGGAGATGTCACGAAAGGGGCTGGACTGAGCGATGAGCACGCTCGTGCCATTTTGCACTCGATCGATTCACGGTACGACGAGGAGACGACCTTTGGTGAAACGCGCGCGGCCATAGAAGCAAGCCGCACTTGGCAACAAGGTATGTTTGAATTGAATGAGATTGGAGGTCTTTTCGCTGCATCTGGCTATGGAGATGGAAGAGTTAAAATTGATTTCTCCGTTGTACGCGGTCTCGAATATTACACCGGTCCGGTCTACGAAGTTGAACTTACGCTGGAGACAAAAGACGAAAAAGGCCGCGCGGTCCGCTTCGGCTCGGTTGGCGGCGGCGGACGTTATGACGGGCTCGTGTCGCGGTTTCGCGGCGAGCCGGTGCCGGCGACCGGGTTTTCGATCGGCGTGTCGCGGCTGCAGGCGGCACTCACGATGCTCGGCAAGCTCGACACCAAGCCTGAGTTCGGTCCCGTCGTCGTCACCGTGTTCGATCGCGATCGGGTTGCCGACTATCAGAAGATGGTGGCGGCCTTGCGCGCCGCAAAAATCCGCGCCGAGCTTTATCTCGGCAATCCCAAAAACATGGGCAACCAGCTCAAATACGCCGACAAGCGCAATTCGCCGTGCGTGATCATTCAGGGCTCGGACGAGAAGGATGATCCCGCGGGGCCGCAGGTTCTGCTGAAGGATTTGATCCTCGGCGCCGAGCTTGCGAAACTCGAAAAAGGCCGCGAAGAATATCTGCAGAAGCAGGGCGAGGCGCAGACGAAGGTGCCGCAGGCTTTATTGGTCGACGAAGTCCGCAAGATTCTTGATAGGCACGGGGTGAAGTGGAGTTAGCCGTCATGCCCGCGAACGCGGGCATCCAGTACGCCTTGACGTCAAAATTGAACAGAAGCGACGCGGAATACTGGATCATCCGCTTTCGCGGATGATGACGTCGGTGCAAGATGCAGCGCCAGTCCATCATGGCGAAGTGAAATAGCCCCCCGGGCAGAGTGTGGTGTTCGTAGCAAGAGCAAAGGGAGTGACAAAAGATGCCTGAAATTACCGTGAGCATGGCCGCCGGCCGCACCGATGAACAGAAGGCCGGCATGATGCGCGACATCACCCAGGCGCTGGTGAAAAACCTCGGCGTCGAGGCCGACGCCGTCGTGATCCAGATCAATGAGGCCCCATTGGCCCACAAGATGAAGGGCGGCAAGACGTTTGTGGAGCGCAAGGCGATGCAGAGCAAGTAGCGGCGGCGCTGTTCTTCCTTCTCCCCTTGTGGGAGAAGGTGGCCGTAGGCGGCCTTCGGCCGCCGTTCTCTAATTGGACGCCGATGCTTCGCATCGGCTATGCGAAGTCCGCGACGGATGAGGGGTTTGCATCCGCAGAGAGAGACCCCTCACCCGTCTTCGCTGCGCGAAGCCACCCTCTCCCACAAGGGGAGAGGGGAAGGAAGAAGTCGCCCCATGGATGCACGCGACATCATCAAGGTCGGGATGAGCGCCGAGCGCAGGCTGGTGGTGCCGCCGGAGCGCACGGTCGGGCATTTTGTCCCTGATATGCCGATGGTCTATGCGACCCCGATGATGATTTTGGAAATGGAAATGACGGCCGGCGACGCCATCAACGGCTGTCTGGAGCGAGGCTGGGTCACGCTCGGCACCGAGGTCGACATCCGCCATCTCGCGGCGTCGCCGGTCGGCGCCTTGGTGCGGACCACGGCGCGGGTGATCGCGGTGCAGCGCCGGGTGATCCGCTTCGAGGTCGAAGCTTTTGATGGCGAGCGGCGGATCGGCGAAGGCCGTCACGCCCGCGGGCTGGTCAACGTCGCGAAATTCATCGAGCGCCTCGGCGCGCGTTAGTTACTTCGCGAGTTCCTTCGATCGCCGGGTCGCCGCGGCGACGGCGCGCGCCAGCAGCGATTGCATGCCGTCCGGCCCCATCAGCACTTCGAGCGCCGCGGCGGTGGTGCCGCCGGGCGAGGTGACGTTCTGGCGCAGCATGGCGGAGGAGGTTTTCGAGCGATGCAGCAATTCGCCGGAGCCGGCGACGGTCTCGCGCGCCAGTCTGGTTGAAAGTTCCAGCGGCAGACCGGCTTCGACCCCGGCGCGCGCCAGCTCTTCGGCCAGCAGAAAAACATAGGCCGGACCCGAACCGGAGACCGCCGTCACCGCGTCCATCAAATTCTCGTCATCGACCCATTCCACCGATCCGGTGGCGCGCAGCAGCGCGTCGGCGACCGCGCGCTGTGCCGCGCTGACGTTGTTTGCCGCCACCGCAACCGTGATGCCGCGGCCGATCGCCGCCGGCGTGTTGGGCATGGCGCGCACCACGCTGCCGCCGCAGACCTCGGAGATCGAGGCGATGGTGGTGCCGGCCATGATCGAGACCGCGAGCGTGGACGAACCGACAAAAGATTTCAGCACCGCGCCGGCCTCGCTAAANGTCTGCGGCTTCAGCGCGATCACCAGCGTCGCGACGGCGCCGATTTTTTTTGGCNATGGATTGAGACCAACGCCTTTTGTCACGAGCGCGCTGATCTCGTCGGAGGGATAGGGCTCGATCACCACCACATGCTTTGCATCCAAGCCCTGCGCCAGCCAGCCCGACAGCATCGCGCCGCCCATCTTCCCGGCGCCGGCGAGGACGATGGTGCCTTGCAGAGTCTTGAGCGTGCTGTCGCCTGCAATTGATGATGGCATTCGAAAAATACCCACGTCGTCCCGGCGAACGCCGGGACCCATAACCCCTGGCGTTTCTAGTGAAACGAAAGACGGGCCACAAGCGCTTTGCTTGAACGTTGGCGACACGGCGTATGGATCCCGGCTCGCGCTCGCGATGCTCGCTTGGCCGGGACGACGACCATTATCGTCATTGCCGGGCTTGACCAGGCTTGACCCGGCAATCCATCTCCTTGGCAAGACTCTTTTGAAGATTGATGGATGCGCGGGTCAAGCCCGCGCATGACGCCTGAGGAACAGCGCGAACGCTTACGCCTCGCCCTCGGTGTCGAACATTGCCGCGCTCATGGCGTCCGACGCCGATTTGCCGGCCCAGACCACGAACTGGAACGCCGGATAATAGCGTTCGCAGGCGTGGATGGCGCCGACCAGCATGGTCTCGCATTGCGCGCTCGAGGCGGTGATGCCGCCCGGCAGCACCAGCGCCTGCCGGTACATGATCATGCCGGTGTGGGTCCAGATATCGAAATGCCCGATCCACAATTGCTCGTTGATCGCGGCAATCAGCCGCTGCACCTCGGCGCGGCGCGCGGTCGGAACTTTCATGTCGAAGGCGCAGGCCAGATGCAGCGCCTCGATCTCGGTCATCCAGGTAAAGGACAGTTGGTAGTCGGTCCACTCGCCCTTGGAGACGATGGTCACCTCGTCCTCACCGGAGCGTTCGAACGACCAGTTGTTATCGGCGGCGATATCCTCGACCACCGCGAGCGGATTGGTAGGGGAGTCGATGATGCCTTCGAGGAGGGACATGCCGTCTCGGCCTTATCTTTTCTGAAAGAACATACGATGGTTGATTACGCACGCAGCAGGCCGATACGCGCTGACTTGACGCATCGTCGCCGACTGCAAACCCCTGATCGTCCCCGGGGTCTGCCGGGATCAAGTGATGTGATTTGCGGAATCGGCGCAACCGCACGGGGAGTCCGTCCACAGCGAAAGCGGCGCTCTGTCCACAGCTGATCGCGCGACATGATTATTAATTTGAGAACAAACCGGAATCGGATTCGTGCAGACCTGGTCAGGTACGGCGAATTCGTGTCCGGAGAGTCGACTGGCTCGCCTTAATCGTTAATTTATCGTTAATTTTTTGGTGTCCGGCGCCGGCCTGGAGACTAGATTTAGTAAGCCTAGCCTTGGCGTCATGGCGACATGCAGATTCCCCATGGTGAAGGCGCTTGCTGACGTCCCGACCTTTCGTCATAGTTCCCGTTGGGCCGCTCATGTCGGGCGGCCGATGTTCTCAGGGCGGGGTGAAAGTCCCCACCGGCGGTAAGGGTGGAGAAGCCCAAGCCCGCGAGCGCCTTCTTCCCTTGTGGGAAAAAGGGTCAGCAGATTCGGTGTGATTCCGAAGCCGACGGTTAAAGTCCGGATGAAAGAGAACGGTCGCGACAGCCGCATTCCGCGCGGCGCGTCGTTCCGTA
>JGI12053J15887_10001642_pt1 | contig 10545 bp, 8 predicted proteins | sample MedBloCAOM1_O3_FD_15887 | JGI IMG/M metagenome (IMG submission 15887) | reverse complement strand
ATGCCCGCCCCCAATACGAGAACATCGGCCTTTAGTTCCGCCATCCGGTACTCCCGTTGAATGTCATGTATCTGCTTTCGCTGTGTGCACCGTAGCCAGTTATTGCGGCACCGCCGCGCAAACCGGCCTGGCGTTAAGGAAATCGCGCTTGCGTGGCGCCCGAACTCTGGGGCAACATGGATGCGCGATAGCTGTCTATAATCCCAAAAATGAACAGCGCGCCACAGCGGAGAACGTGAACAAATGTCGGTACGTCAAACCTTGCTTGCAGCGACTACTGTCGTGATCGTCGCTTTCGCGATGTCGCCGGCATCGGCCCAGACGCTGCGCTACGCCAACCAGGGCTCACTCAAATCGCTCGATCCCTACACCCTCAACGAGAGCACCACCCACGCGCATCTCGGGCACGTTTATGAAGGCCTGGTGACGCGCGACAAGGACCTGAAGACCATTCCCGCGCTGGCGGAGAGCTGGGAAACACCGGAGCCGACCCGCTGGCGATTCCACCTGCGCAAGAACATCAAATTCCACAATGGCGATCCCTTCACCGCCGACGACGTCATCTTCTCCGCGGAGCGCGTTCAGGCCAAGGGCTCGAACCTGCAAACCCGCATTCCAGCCGGGACAAAAGTCGTCAAGGTCGACGACTACACCGTTGATTTCATCCTGACCTCGCCAAATCCCATTCTGACTGCGCAATGGGATACCTGGTACATCATGGACAAGAAATGGGCCGAGGCCAACAACACGGTGGAGCCGACGCCGGTCGCAGCGACCTCGCCGAGTTTTGCCTCGCTCCACGCCAACGGCACCGGTCCTTTCACCGTCGAGAGCCACGAGCCCGGCGTGAAAACCGTCTACAAGGCAAATCCGAACTGGTGGCGCAAGCCCGAGCACAATCTCAAGGAAATTGTTTTCACGCCGATCGCCTCCGACGCCACGCGCGTCGCCGCCCTGCTGTCAGGCGAGGTCGACGTGATCGAGCCGGTTCCGATCCAGGATATTACCCGGGTCAATGCAAGCGCCGGCGCTTCGGTCCTGACCGGGCCGGAACTGCGCACCATCTTTCTCGGCATGGACCAGGTGCGCGACGAACTGCTGTATTCGAACGTCAAGGGCAAGAATCCGTTCAAGGATATCCGCGTCCGCGAGGCGTTCTACAAGGCCGTCGACATCGACCTGATCAAGAACCGGGTGATGCGCGGCCTTTCGACGCCGTCGGCGCTGATGGTCGCGCCACAGTTGTTCGAGCTCTCGGGCGATTTCACCCGCCCGAAACTCGATCCCGATGGCGCCAAGAAACTTCTGACCGAAGCCGGCTATCCCGATGGTTTCGAAGTCACCATGGATTGCCCCAACGACCGCTACGTCAATGACGCCGCGATCTGCCAGGCGATCGTCGGCATGCTGGCCCGCATCGGGGTCAAGATCGACCTGTTGGCGCAGCCCAAGGCGCAGTATTTCGCCAAGGTGCTGAAGCCCGGCGGTTTCCAGACCTCGTTCTACATGCTGGGCTGGACGCCGAGCACGCTCGATTCGCAGAACGTTCTCTACGACATCATGGGCTGCCGCGACGATCCGAAATCTCCGCGCGGCGAGGCCAATCTCGGCGGCTATTGCAACAAGCAGATGGACGCGATTGCCGACAAGGTGCTGCTTGAGACCGACGCCACCAAGCGTGACCTGCTGATCAAGGAAGCGTTCGAAGTCGCCGCAAAGGATTTCGGGTATATCCCGCTGCATCAGCAGGCCCTCGCATGGGGCGTGTCGAAGAAAGTGAAATTGACGCAGCGTGCCGATAATCAGGTCTTGCTGTATTGGGCGACCAAACAGGAAGAATAGGCAGCTTCAAAACAAAAGTCCCGGTGGACTTCGCTCCTCCGGGACTTTTCATTTCCGGCGGACAGCGACGTCCGCCACAGCAAAAGAACAGTGAAAGGATCACATGCTCGCTTTCACTCTTCGCCGAGCCATACAAGCCGTCGGCGTCATGATTGCTGTCGGGATCATCTCGTTCTCGATGTTCCGCTTCGCCGGCGACCCGGTCAACCAGATCGTCTCGCTCGACACCTCGGCCGCCGAGCGCGCCACGATCAGCAAGTCGCTCGGCCTCGACGATCCGGTGCCGGTGCAGTTCGTGCGATATTTCGGCAACGCGATGCGATTCAATTTCGGGATGTCGTACCAGTTCCGCCAGCCGGTGGCGAACCTCCTGATGGAGCGGATGCCGGCAACACTGGAACTCGCCACCTGCGCCACGATTCTGGCGATGGTGTTCGGCATCCTGATGGGAGTCTATTCGGCGCTCAAGCGCGATACGCTGCTTGCAAAGATCCTCCAGGCGGTTTCGCTGATTGGAATCTCGCTCCCGACCTTCCTGATCGGCATTCTCCTGATCTATCTGTTCGCAGTGGTGCTGGGCTGGCTGCCGTCGTTCGGCCGCGGCAATGTCGTGCGGATCGGCTGGTGGACCACCGGACTATTGACGGTCTCCGGCCTCAAGGCCCTGATCATGCCGTCGATCACGCTCGGCCTGTTCCAGATGACATTGATCATGCGGCTGGTGCGGGCCGAGATGCTCGAGGTCCTGCGAACGGACTACATCCGCTTCGCCCGGGCGCGCGGGTTGACGACACGCGCAATTCATTTCGGTCACGCGCTGAAAAATACCCTGGTCCCCGTCATCACCGTCGCCGGGCTGCAGTTTGGCTCGGTTATTGCATTCGCAATCATTACCGAAACGGTATTCCAATGGCCGGGAATGGGACTGCTCTTTGTGCAAGCGGTGCAAAACGTCGATATTCCGATCATGGCGGCCTACCTGCTGATGGTGTCCCTGATCTTCGTCACCATCAATCTCGTGGTCGATATTCTCTACACCATAGTCGATCCGCGCCTGCGCTCGACCATCAGCCGCCCGGCCTGAGCGAGAGATTTTCATGACCGAAGTCGCCTTCCCGCACAAAGCCGATTCGAGCGCGCCGCACGCGCTGCGGGCAGGCTGGTTCAGGCGCGCCCTCGCGAGCGACGTGTTCTATTCGTTTCGTCGCTCCAAGCTCACGATAGTCGCGGCCGCCGTCACCGCGCTGTTTTTTCTGCTCGCCATCTTTGCATCGCTGCTTGCCGTGCAGAACCCGTTCGATCCGGCGCAACTTCAATTGATGAATTCGCGCATCGCCCCGCTGTGGACCGCCGACGGCCAGAGCCCGTTCCTGCTCGGCACCGACGAACAAGGCCGCGACGTGTTTTCCGCCATTCTCTATGGCTTGCGCATCTCTCTCACGGTTGGCGTTCTCGGCGTCGTGTTCTCCGGCACGCTTGGCATCGTTCTTGGACTGATCGCCGGTTATGTCGGCGGCGCCGTCGATGGCCTGATCATGCGTATCGCCGATGTGCAGTTGACCTTCCCTGCCATCCTGATCGCGTTGCTGGTCAACGGCGTCGTCAAATCGGTGTTCGGCAATCGACTCGACGCCATGAGCACGCTGGCGGTGTTGGTGTTTGCGATCGGCTTGAGTTTCTGGGTGCAATATGCCCGCACCGTGCGCGGCTCGGTGATGGTGGAGAAGAACAGGGATTATGTGGCGGCAGCGCAGTTGATCGGACTCCCCACCCCCGTGATCATGCTGCGCCACGTGCTGCCCAACTCGATGGGGCCGATCCTGGTGATCGCCACCATCAACCTCGCGCTTGCGATCATCAGCGAGGCGACGTTGTCGTTTCTGGGAGCCGGCATGCCGGACACCATGCCGTCACTCGGCACGTTGATCCGGATCGGTAACAACTATCTGTTTGCCGGAGAGTGGTGGATTGTCGCCTTTCCCGGCTTTGCGCTCGCAGCGCTGATCGTCTCCATCAACCTGCTCGGTGACTGGCTGCGCGACGCGCTCAATCCGAAGCTCCGATGAGAGCCGCCGCAATTTGCAAGTGCGTGATCGCATGACTGTACCCGTTCTCTCCGTGCGCAATCTCGGGGTGGAGTTCGCCACCCGTCGCAGCACGCTGCGCGCCATCGACGGAATTTCCTTTGACATCGCCGAGGGCGAGGTGCTGGGCGTGGTCGGCGAATCCGGGGCCGGAAAATCCATTACCGGTCTTGCCGTGATCGGCCTGATCGATCCGCCGGGCCGCGTTGCCGGCGGCGAGATTTATCTGTCGGGCCTGCGGATCGACAATCTGCCGCCGGAAGAAATGCGACGTGTCCGCGGAAAACGGATCGGCATGATTTTTCAGGATCCGCTCACCAGCCTCAATCCGCTGTACCGGATCGGCGATCAACTGGTCGAGACCATCAGGACCCACCTCAATCTCTCGGAGCAGGCTGCGCGCAAGCGCGCGATCGACCTTTTGGCCGAAGTCGGCATCCCCGCCCCTGAAAAGCGCGTCGACGCCTATCCGCACGAATTCTCCGGCGGCATGCGCCAGCGCGTCGTGATCGCGCTCGCGATTTGCGCCGAGCCCGAGTTGATCATCGCCGACGAGCCCACCACCGCGCTCGATGTCTCCGTGCAGGCGCAGATCATCTCGCTGATCAAGCGACTAGGGCGCGATCACGGCACCGCCGTGATGCTGGTGACCCATGACATGGGCGTTATCGCCGAAACCTCCGACCGCGTCGCGGTGATGTATGCCGGCCGGATCGCCGAAATCGGGCCGGTGCAGGACGTCGTGCAAAATCCGCTGCATCCCTATGCCAAAGGCTTGATGGGAGCGATCCCGACGCTGGCGGGCGATGCAGCGCGTCTGGTGCAGATTCCTGGCTCGATGCCGCGGCTTTCCGCAATCCCGCCGGGCTGTTCGTTCAATCCCCGCTGCGCGTTCGCCTTCGACCGCTGCCGGGTCGAGCGGCCGGAGCCAATCCGGCATGGCGCGCAAGCCGTCGCCTGCCATCTCTACGACGCCGCCGCGAAGGAATCCGCGGCATGACCTCGGCGCCCTTTATCGACGTCAGAAATCTGCGGCGCGTCTTCGATGTCTCGAAGCCGTGGCTCAACCGCGTGCTCGAAGGCGGCCATCTGGAATTCCTGAAAGCCGTCGACGGTGTCACCTTCGACATCGCCAAGGGCGAGACTTTTGCCCTCGTCGGCGAATCCGGCTCCGGCAAGACCACCGTCGCGCGCATGGTCGTGGGGCTGCTGCCGCCGAGTTCAGGCGAAGTCATCATCGACGGCGTTTCGATGAGCGACCCACGGCAATTGCAGGCGCGCCAGCGGCTGCGCCGCCGCATCCAGATGATTTTCCAGGATCCCTATGCAAGCCTCAATCCGCGCTTTCGGGTCGACGCCATCGTCGCCGAACCGATCCGCGCCTTCGACCTGATCCAGGGCGAGCGCAACATTCAGGCGCGGGTCGGCGAGCTGCTTGGTCTGGTCGGCCTGCATGCCGACGACGGCTGGAAATATCCGCACGAATTTTCCGGCGGACAGCGCCAGAGGGTCGCGATCGCCCGCGCCCTGGCGTCCGAATCCGAGTTCATCGTCTGCGACGAGCCGACGTCTGCGCTCGACGTCTCCGTGCAGGCGCAGATCCTCAACCTGATGCGCGACCTGCAGGACAAGTTCGGCCTTACCTATCTCTTCATCAGCCACAACCTCGCTGTGGTCCGACACATGGCGAACCGCATCGGCGTAATGTATCTCGGCCGCATCGTCGAGATCGCCGAAGGGCGCGAACTGTTCAATAATCCGCGAATGCCCTACACCAAGATGCTGCTCGGCGCGGTGCCTGATCTGGCGATGTCCGGCCGCCAGCGGATTCCCGTCAAAGGCGAAATTCCCAATCCGATCAACCCGCCGCCCGGCTGCGCGTTCAACCCGCGCTGCCCGCTGGCGTTCGATCTGTGCCGCAGACTGGCACCGGCCTTGATCGACGGCGTCGCCTGCCACGCCGTTAACAATCCGGCCCACACCGCCGTACCCGCATGATCACGATGACGAGAGCAAGGCACCGCAGCGGACCCGTTGGCAGGCAGCCTCGGCTGTGGTCAATTGCGCCCGCCGCACGGCCGCATCATAACGATGGGTTTCAATGAGCAATATCAATCCCGATCCGTTCACGACCAGGCCGGAAATCGAAGGCACTTTTGGGGTCGTGACGTCCACCCACTGGATCGCCACCGCGGTCGGGATGGCCACCTTGGAAAAAGGTGGCAACGCCTTCGACGCCGGTGTCGCCACGGCGTTTACGCTGCAGGTGGTCGAGCCGCATTTGAACGGTCCCGGCGGCGACGTGCCGATCATCGTGCACGACACCAGGCGTGGCCGCACCGAGGTGATTTGCGGCCAGGGCCCGGCGCCGTCAGGCGCGACGATCGCGCATTACCGCAGCGAGGGCCTGGAGATGGTACCCGGCACGGGGCTGCTCGCGGCCTGCGTTCCCGGCACGTTCGAATCCTGGATGCTGCTGCTGCGCGACTACGGCACGCTGCGGTTGCGCGACGTGCTGGAGCCGGCCATCGCCTATGCCCGCAACGGCTATCCGCTGGTGGAGCGTGCGTCCGCGACGATCGCGACCGTCGAGCAGATGTTCCGCGAGCACTGGACCACGTCGGCGGCGGTCTATCTGCCAAATGATGAGGTGCCAAAACCCGGCACGCTTTTCACCAACAAAAGACTTTCCGAAACTTATGCCCGCATCCTGCAGGAAGCCGAGAGCGCAGGCGCCGACCGCGTCGCGCAGATCGAGCGCGCGCGGAAAGCCTGGTCGCACGGCTTCGTCGCCGAGGCGATCGATCGATTCTGCCGCACGCACGAGATCATGGACGTCAGCGGCTCGCCGCATCGCGGCGTGCTGAGGGCTGACGACATGGCGCGCTGGCAGCCATCCGTCGAAGCCCCGCTGACCTACGACTATGGCCGCTACACCGTCTGCAAGCCCGGGGTCTGGAGCCAGGGCCCGGTGATGCTGCAGCAGCTGGCGCTGCTGAAGGGCTTCGAACTCGACGGGCTCGATCCCGCGGGCGCCGAATTCATTCATCTGCAGACCGAATGCGCCAAACTTGCTTTTGCCGACCGCGAGAAGTTTTATGGCGACCCGAAATTCAACGAAATCCCCATCGCGACGCTTCTGTCCGACGCCTATAACGACGAACGCCGCAAACTGATCTCGGAAAACGCGTCGCTCGATTTCGTGCCCGGCTCGGTCGAAGGATACGGTTCGGTGGTAAAACTGCGCCGCCAGGAGGGCAACCGCGAGGCGGTCGGCGCCATGGGCGCCGGCGAGCCGACCGTCGGCCGCTTCGGCGAGGTGCGCGGCGACACCGTTCATTTCGATATCATCGATACCGCCGGCAACATGATCTCGGCGACGCCTTCCGGCGGCTGGCTGCAATCGTCGCCGGTGATTCCGGAACTCGGCTTCTGCCTCGGCAGCCGCGCGCAGATGTTCTGGCTCGACGAGAATCACCCCGCAGCACTCGCACCGGGCAAGCGCCCGCGCACCACGCTCAGTCCGAGCATGGCGCTGCGCGACGGCGAGCCGTATCTGGCATGGGGTTCGCCCGGCGGCGATCAGCAGGATCAATGGACCACGCAATTCTTTTTGCGGCACGTGCACGCCAAGATGAATCTGCAGGAAGCGATCGACGCGCCGGCATGGCATTCGGAACATTTCCCGATCTCGTTCTGGCCGCGTACCGCCCGTCCCGGTGTGCTCGTGGTCGAGAACCGCGTGCCGAAAGCCACCGTCGCCACGCTGAAGAGCCGCGGCCATATCGTCGAGACCGGTCCCGACTGGTCGGAGGGCCGCCTCACCGCGGCCTCGAAGGTCGGCCGCCGCCGGCGTGCTGCCGCCAATCCCCGCGGCATGCAGGGCTATGCGGCCGGTCGATAAGCCGAGATGACCTGGTCAATCATCGCCCGCGACGAGCTAACCGGCCAATTCGGTATCGCGGTCGCGACGCGTTTCTTCGCGGTGGGCGCGCGCGTGCCGCACATCGCCGCCGGTATCGGCGGTATCGCGACGCAGGCGCTGGTCAATCCCTATTACGGCATCGATGGTTTGAAGTTGTTGCGCGAGGGACGTCAGCCACGCGAAATCGTCGAGGCCCTGATCGCGGCGGACGCCGGCCGCGAAAGCCGGCAATTGCACATCATGGACGCCGGCGGACTTATCGCCTCGCATACCGGGTGCGACTGCGTCGACTGGTGCGGTCACGTCGAGGGCAAGGGTTTTTCGATCGCCGGCAACATGCTCGCGGGCGCCCGCGTGCTGGACGATACCGCGCAGGCCTACGCCGCTAACGAAAGACGGCCATTCGCGCAGCGCCTGATCGCGGCGATGCGCGCCGGCGAAGCCGCCGGCGGCGACAAGCGCGGCAAGCAGTCGGCTGCACTTCTGATCTACGGCGACGAAGAATGGTCTGATCTCGATCTGCGCGTCGACGACCACGCCGACCCGCTTGGAGAACTCGAACGCCTCGAAGGGGTCAGCCGCGAGCGCTGGGTGCATTTCCGAAACTATCTGCCGACCCGCAGGAATCCGGCCGGAATTACCGATCGCGAAACCATCGACGCCGGCATCGAAGCCGCGATTGCAGGCGAGAAATGACGGCAGGCCCGCTGATCGAGATCGAGGGCTTGCGGGTCACCTTCCACGGCGACGACGGCCGCACCACCCACGCGGTCGACCGCGTCGACCTCAGCGTCGCCAACGGCGCGACGCTCGGTTTGGTCGGCGAATCCGGCTGCGGAAAGAGTGTCACCTCGCTGGCCATCATGGGCCTGCTGTCAAAGCATTCGGCCGAAGTCACCGGCTCGATCCGGTTCGATGGTTTTGATCTGCTGGAGGTGCCCGACCAGACCCTGCGCGATCTGCGCGGCAATCGCCTGGCGATGATTTTCCAGGAGCCGATGACCTCGCTCAATCCGAGTCTTACCATCGGCGATCAGATCATCGAGACCATCCTGCGCCATCGCGGCGGCTCGCAGCGCGCGGCCCGCGCGCGCGCGATCGAACTGCTGCGCCGCGTCCACATCCCTTCGCCGGAGCGACGCGTCGACGAATACCCGCACAAGCTGTCCGGCGGCATGCGCCAGCGCGTGATGATTGCGATGGCGCTGGCCTGCGATCCCCGGCTGCTGATCGCGGACGAGCCGACCACCGCGCTCGACGTGACCTTGCAGGCGCAAATCCTCGATCTGATGCGCGAATTGAAGGCGGCGAGCGGTGCGGCGATCATCCTGATCACGCACGATCTCGGCGTGGTCGCCGAGGTCTGCGACGAAGTCGCGGTGATGTATGCCGGCGAGATTGTCGAACGTGCCGCGGTCGATGAATTGTTCGCATCTCCGCAGCATCCCTACACCGTGGGCCTGCTCGGCTCGATCCCGCGGCTTGACCGCCGCGCATCGCATCTGGCCACCATCGAGGGCATGGTGCCGAACATGGCAAATCCGCCGTCCGGCTGCCGCTTCGCCGCGCGTTGTCCTTTCGTCAGCGACATCTGCGTCGCAGCACCGCCACCGATGGTCAGTTTAAGTCCCGGTCACTGGTCGCGCTGCATCAAGGCACCGCTGGAGCGGCTGGTGTCATGACCGCCCTGCTCGAAGTCAAGAACCTGGTCAAACATTTCGTCGCCGACCGGTCGGTGTTCGGGCGGCCGACGGCGTTCATCAAGGCGGTCGACGGGGTCAGCTTCAGCGTCGATGCCGGCCAGACACTGGCGCTGGTCGGCGAATCCGGCTGCGGCAAATCCACCGTGAGCCGGCTGGTGCTGCGGCTGATCGAACCGGATTCAGGCCAGATCCGCTTCGAGGGCCGCGACCTGCTCGCGTTGGACGCCAACGAATTACGCGCGTTCCGCCGCGACGCCCAGATCATCTTTCAGGATCCCTACGCGTCACTCAATCCGCGCATGACCGTCAGCCAGATACTGACCGAGCCGCTGGCGTTGCATGATCTGGTGCCACCCTCAAGCCGTCGCGACCGCGTCGAGGAATTGTTGCGCCTGGTCGGATTGGAGCCGCGCTTCGCGCGGCGCTACCCCCACGAATTTTCCGGTGGCCAGCGCCAGCGCATCGCCATTGCCCGCGCACTGGCGGTGGAACCGAAACTTGTCATCTGCGACGAGCCGGTATCGGCGCTGGATGTGTCGATCCGTTCGCAGATCCTCAATTTGCTGCGCGATCTGCAGGACCGGCTTGGCCTCGCCTACATCTTCGTCTCGCATGACCTCGCCGTCGTCAAGCACATCGCCGACCGCGTCGCCGTGATGAATCTCGGCGTGATCGTCGAGACCGCGGATACACAGGCGCTGTTCGCTTCGCCGCGTCACCCCTACAGCCGCGCGCTGCTGTCCGCGATCCCGGTGCCCAAACCGCGGGCAAAGCGCAGCCGCATTCTGCTGCAGGGCGAGATGCCGAGTGCGCTCAATCCGCCGGCGGGCTGCCGCTTTCATACCCGCTGCCCCCATGTGATCGAGCGCTGCCGCGTTGAGCCGCCGGAACTGCTCGCAGATAGCGCAGGACACATGACCGCGTGTCATCGCACCGCGCAACTGCCGCCGCCTGACGCCATCGTCCCTGCCGATGGCGCCTTTTCGCCGGC
>JGI12053J15887_10001640_pt1 | contig 10551 bp, 10 predicted proteins | sample MedBloCAOM1_O3_FD_15887 | JGI IMG/M metagenome (IMG submission 15887) | reverse complement strand
TAGTGCCGTCGGGCGAGCGCAAGCCGATCGCCAGCGGCCGGCGTCGTCGTCGCACCGCCTCGTCCGGCATGGAGGAGTCCGGCCGCTGGTCCCTGGTCCGCCAGCCCGTCGCCGCGGGCGACCGCAAGCGCGAAGTCGGCGCGATCGAGCACGTCGCCCGCGCGCTGTTGCGTCGCTACGGCGTCGTCTTCTGGCGCATGCTGGAGCGCGAATCCTCGGGCCTGCCGCCGTGGCGCGAGCTGCTGCGCGTCTATCGACGACTGGAAAGCAGCGGCGAAATTCGCGGTGGTCGTTTTGTGGCCGGCTTCACGGGCGAGCAGTTCGCCTTGCCGGAGGCGATCGGCACGCTGCGCGAGGTCCGGCGGCGGCCGGCGACGGATGAATGGACGGCGGTCTCGGGCGTCGACCCCCTCAACTTGGCCGGCATTCTCACGCCCGGGCCTAGGCTTGCCGCCTTGGCCGGCAATCGGTTGCTCTATCGCGACGGCGTCCCGGCCGCGACCTTGTCCGGCGGCGAGATCCGCTTCGTCGACGCCCTCGACCCCGCGACCGAGTGGTTTGCCCGAAAAGCGCTGGTGCGGGGAACGCGGCGGGGACCATCCATCGCCACCGGGACTGACGACCATGGCGGTACCGAGCAAGCTGATTTCGAATCCGCAAGCTCATAACGCGTTGCAGCACGCAGGATATCGGTGCCGGCACCCATGCCAGCGGAAAATTTTTGGCGGCCGTGTATCCAGGCGAGGCCATGTGGCGTTGAGGAGGCGTAACCGGAGGAGTGTCTGATGACTTATCTGGAGCTTGCCCCGTTAATTACAGCCATTCGTTCCCGACCCGAGGAGTTCGAATTCTCGAACGACACCCTTCATCACGTGAGGAGCAGGCATAGGTTCCGCTTCTTGAGCGATGACGACATGGAGATCGACGCAGCCTGCGACTGTTCCCTCCTTCGGGCATCGAAGGAGCAGACCAGGGTTTTTCGCGCGGCGTATCGGGAATGGCACGCATCCTATTGGCGGCCTTTGGAAATAAATCGTGAATTCGCCTCGCATTTTGCGCCGCCACCACTGTGGCGGCGGCTGGCCATTTGGCTGCTCAGGCGTCTGCTGTCCTGGCCGGAACCGGCCAAGGCGTCATCCCTGCAAACGGCCCTGCCGCTGCAGCCGGTCTGAACGCGCGATCCGGTCCGGCCCGACAGGCTCAGTCGTCCCTCTCGTCCGGCTCGTAAGGGCTTTCGCGTCCGCTGCGATCGAGGCAGAGTCTTCGCTGCATTCAGCTGACGGAAGAGCGGCGGAAGCAGGGGGGACCGTTCCATGTATCGGCGATCGTTGATCCGGTCTGCCGCGGCAGCCGGCTTGTTGCCGGGCGCCGCCAGGGCGCAGTCGTTCCCGTCGAAGCAGCTCCGGCTGCTGGTCGGCGCTGCGGCGGGCGGCGGCGCCGACATCGTGGCCCGGATCCTGGTGCAGGAGATGACCCGGAGCGGCGGACTGTCGGTCATGGTCGACAACAAGCCCGGCGCCGGCGGCACTCTGGCGACCCGCGAGATGCTGCGCGCGCCGGCCGACGGCCACACCCTCCTGGTGGCCAATGTCGGCGTCCTGGCGGTCATTCCCTATGCGACGAAGGACGCGGGCTACGACCCGCGCGCCGACATCGCGCCGGTGTGCCTGGCGGTCGATTTTTCCAATGTGCTGGTCGTGCATCCCGGTGTGCCGACCAACACGCTCGCCGAGTATCTCGCGCTGGCCGGGCGACCGGACGGCATGGACTACGGCACGGCGGGCGTCGGCACCGCCGGCCATCTCGCCGGCGAACTCTTGAAAGCGCGCAGCGGTGCGCGGCTGAACCATGTGCCGTTTCGCGGCGGCGGGCCGGCGATGAACGACCTGATGGGCGGCCACGTGCCGTCCCTGATGGCGAGCGCACCGACCGCCACCGGCTTCATGCGCGAGCGTCGCATCCGCGCGTTGGCCGTCACCGGCGCCAAGCGCTCGCCGTTCGATCCCGACATTCCGACCATCGCCGAGCAGGGTTTCCCCGGCTATGCCGCCACCAACTGGTATGCGGCCGTGGTGTCGTCGAAGGTGCCGCCCGAGATCGTCGCCACGCTGAACGCGATCCTGATCAAGGCGCTCAACGCGCCCGAGGTGCGGGCGGCGTATGGCCAGCAGGGCATGGAAACCCTGGCCAGCACGCAGGCCGAGGCCGCCGCCCACATCGCCCGCGAAACCGAGATCTGGAAGAAGGTCATCGCCGACGCCGGTATCCGCCTCGAATGATACGGCCCCGCCGGCCCTTTAGACTCCGCCCGGCCGCTCGCCCGAATCGCCGACCGAGAAATGGGCGTGGATCACGCGCCATTGCCCGTTCTCCTTGTGGAACACCATCGTCGAGCGGCTGACGAAGTCCTGACCCTGGTAGTGGATGTCGCGCGGCGGCGCCGCCCCCGTGCCGACCCAGTTGCGCTGCGAATGGCGGTGGCACCAGATCACGGCCATGTCGCCCTTGATCTCGCCGCCGATGTCGAAGGGCGTCCAGTACGAGCCCTTCACGTTCTTGATATAGAACGCCCACAGCCGGCTCCAATGTTCGGCGCCCGTATAGGTGTGGCCGTTGAGGTTGAAGAACGTCGCGTGCGGCTCCTCGCTCCACAGGGGCTTGATGGCGGGCCAGTCGAACTTGCCGTTGGCGACCAGATACTCTTCGTGCAGCTCGAGCAGCTTGCTGCGGTCGGCCTCGCTGCCGCCGACGATCTTCGCGTCCGTCATTCAAAACCTTTCAATCCGCCTTGGCGCCTGATTTTAGCACCACCTCGCGCCACTTCACGGTCTCCTCTTTCACGAAGGCGCGCGCCTCGTCGACCGTGCCGCCGGCCGCCTCGGCGCCAGCCTCGGCCACCCGCGCGCGAAAGGCGGGCTCGGCAGTGAGCTTGCTGATGGTGCCGGCCAGGCGGTCGAGGATCGGACGCGGCGTGCCGCTGGGCGCCGCCACCATTTGCCAGGAGATGGCGGCATAACCCGGCAGGCCTGATTCGGCGATGGTCGGCAGGTCGGGCAGCTGCGGCACACGCTTATCGGTGCTGATGGCGAGCGCCCGCAACGCGCCGCTTTTGATGTGCGGCAGGATCGCCGGCAGATTGTCGATGGTGAGCTGGACTTGGCCCGCTAAAAGGTCGACCAGCGACGGACCGGTGCCGCGATAGGGCACGTGCTGCCATTCGAGCCCGGCCATCGTCTTGAACAGTTCGCCGGCGACATGCGACGTCGAGCCGACGCCGCCCGAGGCGTAGTTCAGCTGATGCGGATGGGCCTTCGCGTAGGCGATCAGCTCGGCCACGCTCTTCACCGGCAGCGCGGGATTTACCACCAGCACGTTGGGCTGGAAGGCGTAGAGGCAGATCGGGTCGAGATCCTTGTCGGGATCGAAGGCCATCTCGCGATAGAGGATCTTGTTGTAGGCGAGCACGCCCGGCGCCGAGACCAGGAGGGTATAGCCGTCGGCCGGCGCGGCGGCGACCGCAGCGCCCCCGAGATTGCCGCCGGCGCCGCCCTTGTTCTCGACCACGCAGGGCGTCTTGAGCTCGATGGTGAGCTGCTCGCACAGCAGACGCGTCAACACGTCGGTGGAACCGCCCGCCGCGAAAGGCACGATGAAGTGGAGGGGCTTGCTGGGCCATTCCTGCGCCGGCGCTTGGATAGTGCCGGCCACGAGAGCTGCGATCGCGACGAGGAGGAATTTCAATGCTTTCATGCTGCCGGCAGAAGCGAAAAGCGCGCCATGTCGCCCATGGGATCGGGGCCCGCGAACGTCAGCACCAGGTCGGTGACGCCCGCCGCGCTGTACGCCGCGATCCGCGCGCGGCAGTCGTTGATCGTGCCGGCGACGGCGAAAGCGTCGACGAAGCGCTCGTCGAGTGCCGTCGCGGGCCCGGCGACGGCGGCGGCGAACTGGGCTTCCGGGATGCCGCTATGGTCGACCAGGCTCGCCTTCGCCGCCGGAACTTTCTGCGCAAGCGTCCAGAACGTCTTCAGCAGGCCGGCCAGCACGGGCTTGATCGCTGCCATCGCCGTGGGGCGGTCGGCGGCGACGACGCACGGCGCGTATTGGACGAGCCGCGCCGGCCGCGCGATCGAGGCCGCCCAGGCCGCGAAGCCGGGCGGGCACATGTTGGAGACCATCAGGCCGTCGGCGACCTCGGCGGTGAGTGCCAGCGCCTTGGGTCCGCGGGCCGCCAGAAGGATCGGCAGGTCGGGCCGGTGGGGCCTGTAGGAGAGCTTCACGTCCTCGACGGTGAAGACTCCGCCCTTGTAGGTGACGGTTTCGCCGGCCAGCAGGCCCCGCACGATGGCGAATGTATCCTTCAGCGCCGCCAGCGTTCTCCTGTTGTCGACGCCCAACCGCCTGATCGGTGAGGCGAGGCCCGCGCCGATGCCGAGCGTGAGACGGCCCCCGGCCAACTCGTCGAGCGCGCTCGCATCCATGGCGATCTGCGCCGGATGGCGCAGGAAGGGGTTCCAGACGCCGATGCCGAGTTCGATCCGACGGGTTTCCGTGGCGCAGGCGGCCAGTGCCGGCAAGGCGCCGCGCTCCAGCGGATTCTCGGCAAACCACACCGAGGCGAAGCCGTGAGCTTCGGCCGCGACGGCCAGCTCGACGCAGCGCTGCGGCGCCAGGCCGCCATGCAGCCGGATGCCCAGTCGTGGCCTGTCGCTGGGCGTCTCCATCAATGCTGTGCTGGCGGGGCGGTTGTCTCGACCTCGTCGATGCGCATGTGGCGGCCCTCGCGGTCGAAGAACAGGCCGCGATTGAGGACCAGCGGATCGGCCCGGAGTTCGGCCTCGACGTCCTTGAGCCTGGCCGCCGCCGCCTTGTCCGGCAGCGGACCGCCCGCGTGATCGAGGCCAACGTAAAAGGCAACACCGTCCCAGGGAGTGCCGGCGCTATCGAGCAGTGTCCGCATGTCGTGCCACGCCATCTCGTCGCCGATCATGTGGGCATAGCTCGACCGGAGAGGGGTGACGCTGTCGTCGGCGATGCGCACGAGCACGATGAATATCGTAAACGGCCCGGTCTCCGCGATCTGGGCGCCGAGCCACAGGTCGAAGTCGCTTTTCAAGGCCGGCCTAGAACTCGACCAGCGGCGTCGGCGGCACGTAGCGCTCGAACGTCTGCAGGAACGGGTGGCCCCGGTCGGTTTCGTACCAGGCCTCGAAGGCACGAAATTCCACCAACGGGTCCAGCGCGGGATCCGGCGCGGCAGCGCCGCCGTCGGAAGCTGGCGGGTGGGCCTGGGCATGCAGCGCCTCGGCGATCGGTCGAAGGCGCTCGACCAGCGGCTGGGCGCTTTCACTGAGTTCGCCCAATCCATTCTCGATCCAACCGATCTCGCGGAACAGCGCCACGAGTTGACGCTCGACGGCCGCCTCGCGGTCGGCTTCCGTGGCGGCAATGCGCGCCATGTCCGACAGCATGTTCAGCCGACGCCAGGCGAAGGCGCGCGCCGTCTCGGCATTCTTGATCCGTGTCTCGATGTCGGCGCGCACCGCCCGCTCCGCCGCCTCGGCGGCCGTGCAGTCGGCTTGCAGTCGCGCGATCAGGATGTCGGCAGCGGGCATGGTCTAGCCAGAATGGCGCTTTCTGCCGGCCGCGGGCAAGAGGCGGGCGCGCGACAATGCTTCCTCATCGGTCGGGCTCGAGCGGCAGCGCCGCGCGGCGCTCGGCCTCGTCCCGCTGCGACGGTTTGGTGAAGGCGAAGGCTTCGCGCAGGAAGCCGGCCGCCAGCTCGCCGGCGCCGTTTTCCCGCGCGCGCAGCAACCAGTGCAGCGCCTCGACCGGATCGCGCTCGACACCCTTGCCGGCGAGATAGGCCGCTCCCAACATGGCTTGCGCTTCGGCATGGCCGCGGCGCGCCGCCCGGCCCCACCACTGGGCGGCCTGGGCAGGATCACGTTCGACGCCGAGGGCGTTGTGGAGGATGTCGCCCAGTCGGGCCATCGCCGCGATGCTGCCCTGCGCCGCCGCCTTCTCGGCCCATCGCCGCGCCCCGGCGTAATCCTGGTCGCAGCCGCCGCCGACGAGCTTCATCCACGACAGCATGTCCTGAGCGTCGCCGTCGTCCTGTTGCGCGGCTTTCTCATACCAGGCCGCGGCCAGGGCCTGGTCCAGTGGCACGCCCCATCCCTCATAGTGGCAAAGCGCCAGATTGCGCTGGGCGCCGGCATCGCCCTGATCGGCGGCGCGCCGCAGCCACGCGACCGCCTTGTCGGGATCGCGCTCCACGCCCTGTCCCTGCAGGAAGGCCGCGCCCATGTTGCTTTGGGCACGCGCCACGCCGGCCTGGGCGAGCGGTGCCCAGAGATCAAGGGCCACGCCATGGTCGCCGGCTTGCCAGGCGCCGAGCGCCTCGGCCATCCGCTGCTCCTCCGACTCGGCTGCAGTGTGTCCAAACAATTTGCGGAACCACGACATCGGACCAGTCTACTGCTGCTCCAGGGTGCCCAGCACGAAGGGATTGGGCGTTCGCGCGAAGCCTTCTTCGCCCACCAGCACATCGAGACCGAGCGAGGCGAGATCGTCGGCCAGCGGTTCGAGCGAGCGGACCTTGTCGATATAGAAGACCTTCGAGTAGCCATGGCAGTTCTCGCAGCACTCGGCTCGCAGATAGGACGTGCCCGCGAGGTTGCGGAACGAGATCTTGTCGGTGCTGCCGCAGTGGACACAGCGGACCCGCACATAGCGCCACGCGGTGGCGCACAGTGAGCAGTGCAGGTGCCGGTGACCGTACTTCGTGCCGCCCGGGGAGATCAGGCCGGCGACCGCGGGCGACCCGCAGGCCGGGCACTGCCCGGTCTCCGGCGCCGCGCTGTCGAGATCGGTCTTGTCGAGCAGCGCCGCCATGCGCGTCCAGGTGACCTGCAGCGCCGCGGCGACGAACACCGCGCGCGCCGCCTCACCGGCCGGCACGTCTCCTTCCAGGAAGCGATCGGCAAGCCCCTCGAGCTCGGCGACGCCCGTCGTTGCGAGAGCCGCGTGCGCACGGCGCGCCGGCTCCGGCAGCAGGCTCGCGTCGACTTTTTCGAGGATGTGCGCCAGCGCCACTCGCCAGCTCTCGTCGCGCCGCCAGGTCGAAGGATCGAGCGGTGCACGGCGCACCAGCTTTGCCTTGGCAATCTCGGCCGGCCCCGGCAGCGAACCTGGCGGCAGGCTGCCGAGCGCCTCGTGCTGGGCCGTGACGAGGGCCGCGATCACGCGCAAAAAGCCCTCTAGCTCATGGCCCTGGGCCAACACCTGCAGCCGTTCGGCGCGGCGCGCAAAGACCGTGGCGAGATCGGGCAGGCGGACAGGATCGCTCTCGGCGATCGTGCCAAGGGTGTTTTCGCCGTAGCCGGAAGCGGGGTCGGCCGGGCCGGTACTCAGGGCTTGCCGACTTCCTGGCGGAACCATTTGCGATGGTGCTTCCAGGCCCAGCCGCCGCTCACCGAGCCGCGGGTCATGGCGCTGAGCGTGCCCTTGACCCAGATGGCGGCATAGACGTGCACGATCCAGATCAGGATGGCGCCGATCGCGCACAGCGCATGGACGACCGCCGCCAGCCGCTTCTGGTCGATCGTGGTGTAGTCGAAGAAATAGACATCCCACAGCACAATGCCGCTGCCGAACAGCGCGAGGATCAGGACCGACTGGCCCCAGAAGACGAGCTTCTGGCCGGCATTGTACTTGCCGAGCTCGGGCAGGGCCTCTTCCTTGTCGTTGATCACCGCGCCCAGGTTCTTCATCCACACCGTGTCATCGCGGTTCCACAGGTTGAGCGTGAAGAAGCGGAAGAACAGCCCGAGGAAGCTTATAGCCAGCACCACGCCGATCCACGGATGGATGGCGCGCGTGAGCTGGCCGCCGCCGAACAGGTAGGTGAGGAAGAACAGCGAGGGATGGAACAGCGAGAGGCCGCTCAGCGCCAGCAGGATGAGCGATACCGCCGTGATCCAGTGATTGATGCGGGCGGCCGTGGTGTAGCGGCTGACCGGCTTGGCGTGGACGCTCATGCCCGGTCGCTCCCGTCCAGTTCGGCCGCCTTGCGCTCGTCGTTATCCGACACGCGGTTGGGGCCCTTGGTGACGTAATGCATCAGGCCGAAGACACCGGCGAAGGCGATGGCCGCCAGCGAAATGGGCTTCAGCACGCCCTTCCACAGGCCGACGATCGGGCTGATATGCGGATTGTCGGGCAGGCCGGCATAGAGCGACGGCTTGTCGGCGTGGTGCAGCACGTACATGACGTGCGTGCCGTTGACGCCGGGCGGATTGTAGAGGCCGGCGTTCTGGTAGCCGCGCGACTTCAGGTCGGTGATGCGCTTGTCGGCATGGCTGATCATGTCGGCCTTGGTGCCGAAGAAGATCGCCTGGGTCGGGCAGGCCTTGGCGCAGGCCGGTGCCTGGCCGACCACGACGCGGTCTGAGCACAGCGTGCACTTGTAGGCCTTGCTGTCGACCTTGGAGATGCGCGGGATGTTGAACGGGCAGCCCTTCACGCAATAGCCACAGCCGATGCAGTTCTCCGACACGAAATCGACGATGCCGTTGGTGTACTGCACGATGGCGCCCGGCGCCGGGCAGGCCTTGAGGCAGCCCGGATCGTCGCAATGCATGCAGCCATCCTTGCGGATCAGCCATTCGAGATCGTCGCCGTGCTCGTATTCCGTGAAGCGCATCACGGTCCACGACGCGGGCGTGAGGTCGGTCGGATTGTTGTAGGTGCCGTCGGTGAAGCCGATCGGCTGCTCGAGCTGGTTCCACTCCAGGCAGGCGGCCTGGCAGGCCTTGCAGCCGATGCACTTGCTGACATCGATCAGCTTGGCGACTTCGACCGCGGCCGGCTTGTCGGCGGCCGGCGGGGCGACGCTGGAGGCGGAGCGGCGGCGAAGATCGAGGGTTTGCAGGACGGACATTTCACCCTCCCCGATCAGGCCACCGCCGGCTGCGAAGCCGGTGGCGTTGTTTTCTTCACGTCGACCAGGAACGCCTTGTACTCCGGCGTGTTGACGCTGGCGTCGCCGACCGACGGCGTGAGCGTGTTCACCGGCTGCGACTTGCGGGCGAGCCCGATGAAGCCGAAGTGGATCGGCAGGCCGACGATGTCGCACGGCTTGCCGTCGACCATGATCGGGCGGATGCGCTTGGAGACCGAGGCCTTGGCCTTGATCGCGCCGCGCTGGCTAGAAATCTCGACCCAGTCGCCGTTGGCGATGCCCTTGGCCTTGGCCAACCGCTCGCCCATTTCGACGAACATCTCAGGCTGCAGCACGGCATTGTCGTGGACGTTCTTGGTCCAGTAGTGGAAGTGCTCGGCCAGGCGGTAGCTCGTCGCCACGATCGGGAACTTGTCGGGCGTGCCGAACGACTTGGCGTCGGCGGCGAACACCCGCACCACCGGATTGCTGCTGACCTTGGGATGCAGCGGATTGGCGAGGAAGGCGTCCATCGGCTCGTAATGCTCGGGGAACGGACCGTCAGGCATGGCGGTGCGGGCAAACAGCCGGCCGGTGCCTTCCTGGTTCATGATGAACGGCCCGACCGACTTGTCCGGCGCGATCGTCGGCGCGTAGTCCGGCACGTCGCCGCCGATCCAGCGCGTGCCGTTCCAGGAGATGTACTTCTTGCGCTCGCTCCACGGCTTGCCCGCGGGATCGGCCGAGGCGCGGTTATAGAGGATGCGGCGGTTGGCCGGCCAGGCGAAGCCCCAGTTGGGATGGATGCCGAGACCGGTGGGGTCGGCCGCGTCGCGGCGCATCGCCATGTTGCCCGCCTCGGTATAGACGCCGGTGTAGATCCAGCAGCCGCCCGAGGTCTTGCCGTCATCGCGCATCAGCGCGAAGGCGGGCAGCAACTGCCCGGCCTTGAGCATCGTCTTGGTCGGATCCGCCGGATCCGGCAGATCCTCGACGGCGTAGCCGTTGAGCTCCTTCAGGAGCTCGGCCGGCTCCGGGAGGTCCGGATTGGCGTAGCTCCAGGCCGTGTTCAGGATGGGATCGGGAAAGGCGCCGCCCTCCTTGGCGTAGAGCGCGCGCAGGCGGCGCTGCAGGTCGGCGATGATCTGGATGTCGCCGCGCGATTCGCCCGGCCCGTCGACCGCCTTCCAGTGCCACTGGATGACGCGGCTCGAGTTGGTGGCGCTGCCTTCCTCCTCGGCATAGGCCGTGGCCGGCAGCTGGATCACCTCGGTCTGGATCGCCTTGGGATCGACGTTGTTGAACTCGCCGTGGTTCTCCCAGAAATGCGCCGTCTCGGTCTCCAGCGGGTCGATGATGACCAGCCATTTGAGCTTGGCGAGACCCGTCGCGACCTTGGCCTTGTTGGGCGCCGCCATCAGGATGTTGAGGCCCTGGCAGAACAGGCCGTTCATCTGGCCACCCGCCATCATGTCGACCATCTTCAGCACGTCGTAAGAGACGTCGAACTTCGGCAGGTAGTCGTAGGCCCAGTCGTTGTCCTTGGTCGCGGCCTGGCCGAACAGGCTCTTCTGCTGGCTGACGAAGAACTTGCCGTAGTTCTGCCA
>JGI12053J15887_10001639_pt1 | contig 10552 bp, 7 predicted proteins | sample MedBloCAOM1_O3_FD_15887 | JGI IMG/M metagenome (IMG submission 15887) | reverse complement strand
GCGCCGCGCCGGCGAAATCCTGAGCGGCGCAGAAGCCGAGACTGAGCGCGCCGGCGAAGGTTCCGGGTGGCGATTGCACCAGCGCCGCGTACACCACGGTCGCGCCGGAGGAGTAGCCGATCAGCACCGGCACCTGGTACTCGCTCATGCCGATTTCCTTCTGCACCTGGTGACTGAGGGCTTCGAAATCCGCCGCGATCATCTGGCAGGGCGCGCCGGGGCGCTGCGCCGCTGATCTGAGGCCGCCGAAGTACCGGCGGATGTCGGCACCGATCACCACCGCTCCCATGTCGGTGAGCGCGCGCGCCATGCTGATCACGCCCAGCTGCCAGCCGCCATCCCCGGAGAGGAAAATCGCGACGCTGCGTGCGGGCCCTTCCGGGATGTAGACGGTGACGGTGCCGAAGCGCCCGGCCGGCAGGCGCGTGGCGTAGCTGCGCTCGGGGCCCTGCGGGTGCGGTCGCGCGCTCGCCGAGGGTGGGGGGGCGGCGGTCGGGGGGCGCGCCGCGGCACCGGCGAGCAGCGCGAGCGCGAGGCAGCCTGCAGTCAGTGCGCCCGGACGGCGCACCCGCGCGGGGAGGGGCACCTGCCTGCTCATCCGCCGAACAACTCCTTCATGCCACCGGCGATCAGCACCGACACGTCGATCAGCACCCTGGGCAGCGCGATGCCGCCGCGCGCCACCAGGTAGCGCGGTTCCCACTGCGGATCGAACTTCGCCTTGTAGCGGCGCAGCCCTTCGAAGTTATAGAAGTGCTCGCCGTGGCGGAAGATGAAGTTGCCGACCCGGTGCCACGCGGGTGCGAGCGGATGGGTTTCCAGACCCGATAGCGGCGCCATACCGAGATTGAATGAGCGGAAGCCCGCCTCGCGCCCCCACTGCATCAGCTCGACGAACAGGTAATCCATGGCGCTGCGCGGCGCCTCCGGACCGAAGCGCATCAGATCCACCGACAGCTCGGCGCGGGTTCCCGTGGTCCACAGGTTCGCGAATGCGGCCGGAGCTCCGCCGCAGCGCACCACGGCGAGCGGGAACTGCCGCAGGTACTGCGGTGAGAACGCCCCCACGGAAAAGCGCTTCTCGCCGGTGGATTTGCTCGTGAGCCAGGCGCTCGATATGCGCTGCAGCACCGGCAGCAGCGGCTCGATTGCCTCCGGCGGCACCACCTCGAAGGTGGCGCCGTCGCGCTGCGCGCGGCGGTGCGATTGCCGCAGCTCCGCGCGCGCGGCGCCCTCGAGCGAGAACCCGGCGAGCGGCACGCGCGCCTCCTCGCCGATCTTCAGCGCCGCGAGCCCGAGATCCACGTACAGCGCCAGCCGCTCGGGGCCCACCTGGTAGAACACGGTCTGGCCGCCGTGGTGATCGGAGATCTCACGCAGTCGCCACACCAGCTCTTCGGCGCCTTGCTGCGAGCCCACCGGATCGCCGAGCGCAATCCAGCTGTGGCCGGCGATCTGATACATCACGAAGGCATCGCCGCCGTCGCTGAACAGCAGCCGCTTGTCCCCGGTCAGCGCGGCGTTCGCCAGTGTGACATCCGCGAGCGCGATCAGTGCGCGCGCCCGCGCCAGCTCCCCGGGTCCGGCGACCGCGGGCTGCGGACGCGCCGGGCGCAGCATGTTCAGCAGCACGTAGGCGCTGCCGAGCACGATCACCGCGAGTGAGGCGCGCAGCATGCGCGGCGCGTCACCGTAGAGCGCGAAGGTCCACCACAGCTGGTCGGAGTAACTGACGCGCCGGTGCGAGACGATCCCGATCCACACCGCCATGACGATCACGCCGGCGATGCTCACCACCCACACCGGCGTGAAGCGCTCGGAGAGAACGGCGGTAGGGCGGTAGAAGGCACGGCGCCCGAGCATGAGCACGCCGAGGACCAGGGCGAGCAGGATCGCTTCCTCGAAATCGAGCCCCTTCAGGAGCGAGGCGAACATGCCCGCGACCAGCAACCACGCCGAGATGTAATAGGCCGCCTGCACGCGGCGGAACAGCGCGCGCGACAGCACCAGGAGCCCGAGGCCCACGAGACTGCCGCCGAGGTGCGACGCCTCCAGCACCGCGAGCGGCAGGAACTGGTCGAGGAACTCGAGCCGCTCGTCGAGCGCCGGCGTGGCACCGGAGAACAGCAGCAGCGCCCCGGCGAGGAACGTGAGGGCGCCGGCGATCTGCGGCACCACCGGTGCGATGTACAGGCTCGCCAGCTGCTGCGCCCGGGCGAGCGCCGAGCGCCGCGCCGACAGCTCCTTGGAGCCGAACAGCAGCGTCGCGAACAGCAGCGGCACCAGGTAGTACACGCCGCGGTAGGCGAGGAGCGAGCCGAGCAGCGCGTCCGCCGGCACGCCCGGCAGGGCGAACAGCATCACCGCCTCGAAAACGCCCACCCCGCCGGGCACGTGACTCGCGATGCCGGCGATCACCGCGGCGGCGTACACGCCGATGAAGGTGACGAAGCCGATGTGCGTCTGCTGCGGCAGCAGTGACCACAACACCGCCGAGGACAGCGACAGGTCCATGACCGAGAGGCCGATCTGCGCAAGTCCGATCGCCGCTCCCGGGGCGCGCAGCGCCCAGCCGCGGATCTCGAGCTTGCCGCGCGCCAGACACGCCCACAGTGCGTAGGCGATCACCGCAGCCAGCAGCAGCGCGCCCACCAGCAGCGACCAGGTGTGATACAGGTGCAGCACCCTGGCGGTGTGCGCGGGCGCGAGCAGCAGCGACAGGCCGGCGACCGTCGCCAGCCCGATACCGAGTGACAGACTGCAGAATGCGGAGATGGTCGCCACGTCGATGGCGCTGATGCAGGCGGTCGCGTACAGGCGGAAGCGGATCGCCGCGCCGGTGAAGGCGGCGAACCCGAGCGTGTGCCCGAAGGAGTAGGCGATGAAGGAGGTGAACAGGATCCGGGTGTAGGGGATCGCCCGCCGCAGGTAGCGCAGCGCCAGTACCTCGTAAGTGGTCAGCAGCCAGTAGCTGAGCGCCGTGAAGCCGAGCGCGGCCAGCACCTGCGCGCGCGGGATGGCGTGCAGGTGCTGCAACACGCTCTTGACGTGCAGCCGTGCCAGCTGGTGATGCAGCACCAGCACCACGGCGCCAAACACCAGCAGCGTCGCGAGCGGCCCCACCCAGCGCCACAGCCCCCGCTCCCCGGGAGCTGGCGTCGGCGCTGCGGTCGTGGCAGACAAGGCTCCGGTGTCCCTTCAGCGGGTGAGCGGCTTGTACCTGATGCGATGCGGTTGCACGGCGTCTTCGCCCTTGCGCCGCCGATAGTCCTCGACGTACTCCTGGTAATTGCCTTCGAACCAGGTGACCTGCGAGTCGCCCTCGAAGGCGAGGATGTGGGTGGCGATGCGGTCGAGGAACCAGCGGTCGTGGGAAATCACCACCGCGCAGCCGGGGAAGCTCAGCAGCGCCTCCTCGAGCGCGCGCAGCGTCTCGACGTCAAGATCATTGGTGGGCTCATCCAGCAGCAGCACGTTGCCGCCGGAGCGCAGCACCTTGGCGAGGTGCACGCGGTTGCGCTCACCGCCCGAGAGCTCGCCGATCAGCTGCTGCTGCTGCGTGCCCCTGAAGTTGAAGCGTCCCACGTAGGCGCGCGAGGGCGTCTCGTAAGCGCCGACCTTGATCATGTCGAGCCCGCCGGAGATCTCCTGCCACACGGTCTTGCGATCATCGAGCGTATGGCGCGACTGGTCGACGTACGCCAGGCGCACGCTTCCACCTACGCGGATCTCGCCGGCGTCGGGCTGTTCGGCGGCGGTGAGCATGCGGAACAGGGTGGTCTTGCCGGCGCCGTTCGGGCCGATGATGCCGACGATGCCGCCGCGCGGCAGGCTGAAGGAGAGGTCGTCGATCAACAGCCGATCGCCGTAGCCCTTGCGCAGGCCGGACGCCGCGATCACCAGATCTCCGAGACGCTCCCCGGGCGGAATGTAGATCTCGTTGGTCTCGTTGCGCTCCTGGAATTCGCGCGAGGCGAGCTCCTCGTAGCGCTGCAGCCGCGCCTTGCTCTTCGCCTGGCGTGCCTTGGGGTTCTGCCGTACCCACTCCAGCTCGTGAGCGAGGGTCTTGCGCAGCCCTTCGCGCTCGCGCTCCTCGAGCCCCAGGCGCTGCTCCTTCTGCTCGAGCCAGGAGGAGTAGTTNCCGTGCCACGGGATACCGTAGCCGCGATCCAGCTCGAGGATCCATTGCGCGACGTTATCGAGGAAGTAGCGGTCATGCGTGACCGCGATCACCGTGCTCGGGTACTCCTCGAGGTAGCGCTCGAGCCAGGTGATCGACTCTGCATCCAGGTGATTGGTGGGCTCATCGAGCAGCAGCATGTCCGGGGCCGAGAGCAGCAGCCGGCACAGCGCCACGCGCCGCCGCTCCCCACCCGAGAGCGTGGCGATGCTCGCCTCCCACGGCGGCAGGCGCAGCGCGTCCGCGGCGATCTCGAGCTTGCGCTCCAGCTCCCATCCCTGCGCGGCGTCGATCGCATCCTGCAGCTGTGCCTGGCGCGCCAGCAGCGCGCTCATTTCCTCGTCCGTCATCGGGTGCGCGAACCGCTCGCTGATGCGGTTGAATTCCTCCACCTGCCGGAAGGTCTCCCCGACTCCCTCCATCACGGTGCTGCGCACGTTGAGCGCCGCGTCCAGCTGCGGCTCCTGCGGCAGGAAGCCGATGCGGATGCCGCTTTGCGGACGCGCCTCGCCGTCGAAGCTCGTGTCGATGCCGCCCATGATCCTCAGCAGCGTGGATTTTCCCGAGCCGTTCAGGCCGAGCACGCCGATCTTCGCGCCCGGAAAGAACGACAGGCTGATGTCGCGCAGGATGACGCGCTTGGGCGGCACCACCTTCGAGACACGGTTCATGGTGTAGATGTATTGAGCCATGCAATTGATTATGGTCGAGGCCGGCGTCGATGGCGATGCCCTGCCGGCCGCACCAGCGGCGCTGTGTTAGGCTTGCAGCGCCCGAAGACACCTTGGCTTGGGGAGCCTCACGACCGACATGAGCAGCATGGCTGTGGTCGTCAGCGAACGCCTGGCGCGCTACGCATTCGGCGACGGCCATCCATTCGGCCCGGACCGTCTCGCCGCCTTCGTGCGCGAGTTCGACGCCCGCGGTCTCGATAAGCGCGTGCGCGTGCTCGAGCCGCGCACGGCCTCGGACGATGAGCTGCGCTCGTTCCACACCGCCGCCTACCTCGAGTTCGTGCGCGAGCGCTCGCAGAGCGGTGCCGGATTTCTCGATGCCGGCGATACGCCGGCCTTCCGCGGCGTGTACGAAGCCGCCGCCGGCGTGGTCGGCGCCACCTTGAGCGCCATGGAGGCGATCATGCAGGGCGAAAGCCGGCGCGCCTTCGTGCCCATCGCCGGACTGCACCACGCGGCGCGCGATCGCGCCGCCGGCTTCTGCGTGTTCAACGACTGCGGCGTGGCCATCGAGTTGCTCAAGCGTTCGGGACTGAAGCGTGTCGGCTACGTCGACATCGACGCGCATCACGGCGACGGCGTGTTCTACGCCTTCGAGGAGGATGCCGCGGTGGTGTTCGCCGACCTGCACGAGGATGGGCGCTACCTGTATCCGGGCACCGGCTCACTCGAGGAGCGGGGGCGCGGGGCTGCCGAGGGCACCAAGCTCAACGTGCCGCTGCCGCCGGGTGCCGACGACGAGGTGTTCGCCCGCGTCTGGCCGCACGTCATGGCGCACCTGGAGAAGTTCGCGCCGGAATTCATCATCCTGCAGTGCGGCGCCGACAGTCTCGAGGGCGATCCGATCACCCACCTGCGTTTCTCGGCGCGCGTGCACGGACGCGCGGCCCGCGAGCTGGCCGGGCTCGCCGACCGTTTCGGTCACGGCCGGGTGCTCGCCCTGGGCGGCGGGGGATACAACCGCGACAATCTCGCCCAGGCCTGGACCGCGGTAGTCGAAAATCTGATGTAGGCGCGCGCGGTGCGCCGCGCGGCAGGGCGGCTGGCGCATCGTTCCGGTACAATTCGCGCCCCCGCTTTTCTGCACACCCGCAAGGCGCCGCGCATGTTCCGGACGACCATGACCATCGAAGGCTTCGATCCCGAGCTGTCGCGCGCGATATCCGGCGAGCGGCGCCGCCAGGAGCAGCACGTCGAGCTCATCGCATCCGAGAACTACGCCAGTCCGCGGGTGCTGGAGGCGCAGGGCTCGGTGCTCACCAACAAGTACGCGGAAGGCTATCCCGGCAAGCGCTACTACGGCGGCTGCGAGTACGTCGACGTGGTCGAGCAGCTGGCGATCGACCGCGCCAAGCAGCTCTTCGGCGCCGACTACGCCAACGTGCAGCCGCATTCCGGATCGCAGGCGAATGCGGCGGCGTACCTCGCGCTGGTGCAGCCGGGCGATGCCATTCTCGGCATGAGTCTCGACCACGGCGGCCACCTGACGCACGGCGCCAAGGTCAACTTCTCCGGCAAGTTGTTCCGCGCCGCGCAGTACGGCATCCGTCCCGACAGCGGCGAGATCGATTACGAGCAGGTGCAGCGCCTCGCCGAGGAGCATCGCCCCAAGATGATCATCGCCGGCTTTTCGGCGTACTCGCGCGTCATCGACTGGGCGCGCTTCGCGGCCATCGCCAAGAGCGTGGGCGCGTACTTCGTGGTGGACATGGCACACGTCGCGGGGCTGGTGGCGGCGGGAATCTACCCCAACCCNCTGCCACACGCCGATGTCGTGACGACCACGACTCACAAGACGCTGCGCGGTCCGCGCGGNGGACTGATCCTGGCGCGCGCCAACGAGGAAATCACCAGGAAGCTGAACTCGCTGGTGTTNCCCGGCACCCAGGGCGGGCCGCTGATGCACGTCATCGCCGCCAAGGCGGTGGCGTTGCTCGAGGCTCTGCGGCCCGAGTTCCGCGACTACCAGCGCCAGGTGCTGAGTAACGCACGCGCCATGGCGGCGCGCCTCGTCACCCGCGGCTACCAGATCGTCTCGGGCGGTACCGACAATCACCTGTTCCTGATGAGTCTCGCTGACCGTAACATCACCGGAAAGGATGCCGACGCGGCGCTCGGCCGCGCCTACATCACGGTGAACAAGAACGCCGTGCCGAACGACCCGCGCCCGCCGATGGTGGCGAGCGGCCTGCGCATCGGCACACCCGCGTGCACCACTCGCGGCTTCATGGTGCGCGAGGTGGAGCAGGTGGCGGACTTCATCGCCCAGGTGCTGGACGCGGAGGGCGCGGCGGCGGTGATCGAGCGCGTACGGCCCCAGGTGATCGAGCTGTGCGGGCGCTTCCCGGTCTACGGGCCGTAGCGTCGGCGCGGAACCAAGCCGCATGCACTGTCCCTTCTGCGGCCACGTTGAGACCAAGGTGACCGACTCGCGCCTCGCCGGCGAGGGCCGGCAGATCCGCCGCCGCCGCGAGTGCCTGAAGTGTGGCGAGCGCTTTACGACCTTCGAAGCGGCCGAGCTGGTCATGCCGATGGTGATCAAGGGCGATCGCGGGCGCGAGGCGTTCGATGAGGCGAAGCTGCGCGCCGGCATGGAGAAAGCGCTGGAGAAGCGCCCGGTGCCGCGCGCACAGATCGATGAGGCGCTGAGCCGCGTGGTGCACAAGGTGCGCACCCTCGGGGACCGGGAAGTGTCTTCGCGCGCGATCGGTGAGCTGGTGATGGAGGAGCTGCGCCACCTGGACGAGGTCGCCTATGTACGCTTCGCCTCCGTGTACCGCCAGTTCGAGGACGTCGAGGCGTTTCACGAGGAGATCCGGCGGCTGCGCAGTGCGCGCCCGCCAGCGGGCGGCGGCGGGCAGCCGCGCGCGCGCAAGCGCGAAACGGCGCGCGCGGCGAATCGCGATCAGCTGCCGCTGCTGCCCGCAGAACCGGCGGCGAACGACGCCACTCCCGGCCCGGACGGCAAGAAGTGAGCGGCGCACCGACATGCGGATGAGCTGTCGCGACCATGTTCTCTGACTTCGATCGCCTGGCGATGCAGCGCGCGCTGGAGCTGGCGGCGCGCGGGCTGGCGAGCACCGACCCGAACCCACGCGTCGGCTGCGTGATCGCGCAAGGCACGCTCATGGTCGCCGAAGGCTGGCACGAGCGCGCCGGTGAAGCGCACGCGGAGGTCGTCGCGTTGCGCGCAGCCGCAGCGCAGGCCGCGGGCGCGACGGTCTACGTGACGCTCGAGCCCTGCAGCCACCAGGGCCGCACCCCGCCGTGCGTCGAGGCCTTGGTGGGGGCGCGCGTGGCGCGCGTGGTGTACGCGGCGACCGATCCCAATCCGCAGGTCAACGGGCGCGGCGCCGAGGCGCTGCGCAGCGCAGGTATCGCGGTCGAGGCGGGCCTGCTCGAGAGCCAAGCGCTGGAGCTCAACTGCGGATTCGTCAAGCGCATGCAGCAGGGACGCCCGTGGGTGCGCCTCAAGCTCGCCATGAGCCTCGACGGCCGCACCGCCCTCGCCAGCGGCGCGAGCCGCTGGATCAGCGGCGAGGCGGCGCGCCAGGACGTGCAGCAGTGGCGCGCGCGCAGCTCCGCCATCCTGACGGGAATCGGGACGGTGCTCGCGGATGATCCGCGGCTTGACGTGCGGGTGCCCGGCGACTCACCCGGGCACGGCGCGCGCCAGCCGCTGCGCGTGGTGCTCGACGGTCGCTTGCGCACGCCGCCGGGCGCGCGGCTGTTGAGCGCGGGCGGCGAGGTGTTGATCCTGACGGCCATGGCGGCACTGCAGGATGCGCGGGCCGGTGCGCCGCTCAGCACACGCGGAGCACGCATCGAGTCGGTGCCGGTGGTGGCCGGGCGGCTGCTGCTCGGCGCGGTGCTCGAGCGGCTGGGTGAGCTGGAAGTCAACGAGCTGCAGGTCGAAGCGGGAGCCACTCTGGCGGGGGAGCTGGTGCGGCAGTCGCTGGTGGACGAGCTGTTACTGTACGTGGCGCCGAAGCTGCTCGGTGACAAAGCGCGACCGCTTCTCGAGCTGCCGGAGCCGGCGGGGCTGAGCGCGGCACGCGCCTTCACGCTCATCGACTCCCAGCCGTTGGGCGATGACCTGCGGCTGCGGCTGCGGCCACGCGTCGAGCCCGCGCGCGCTTGAGTGACTGAGGCTTCAGTCGCAGGAGCTGCTGTGTTTACCGGAATCGTCCAGGACATCGGCACAGTGCAGGCGCGTGAAGCGCGCGGCGGCGATGTGCGCCTGGTGATCGCAGCGCAGCGCCTCGAGCTGTCGATGGTTCGCGTCGGCGACAGTATCTGCGTGCAGGGTTGCTGTCTGACCGCGACTGCGGTGCAGGCGCGCACCTTCGCGGCCGACGTATCGCGCGAGACGCTCGCGCTCACCACCCTCGGTGAACTGCAGTCCGGCGCCGCGGTGAATCTCGAGCCCGCGCTCAGGGCCGGGGATGCGCTCGGCGGACACCTGGTGTCGGGGCACGTTGACGGTGTTGCGCAGGTTCTCGAGGTGAGCGGCGACGCGCGTTCCCTGCGCCTCACCATCGCGGTACCGCCGCCGCTCGCGCGTTACCTCGCGCCCAAGGGCTCGGTCGCCGTGGACGGGGTGAGTCTCACCATCAACGAAGTGGCGCAGGCGAGCTTCGGCGTCAACATCATTCCCCACACGCAGTCGAGCACCACCCTCGGAGCCTTGCGCGCGGGGGCGCGCGTGAACCTCGAAGTCGACCAGGTAGCGCGCTACCTGGCGCGGTTGCTGGCGCTGCCGGCACCATAAGACGCTCTCGTGTTGTTGGTGCGCGCGGCCGCGGCGAGTGGTCGGGTATACTGACCTGCCGCACCACCCGACCGCGCACCATGTCCAAAGTCCTGCCGCTTCCCGCTAAGGGCGCACCTGCACCCCAGGCCGCCCCCGCGCTCAATTCCGTCGAGGAGATTCTCGCCGAGCTGCGCGCCGGAGGCATGGTCGTCATCATGGACGATGAGGATCGCGAGAACGAGGGCGATCTCATCATGGCCGCCGAGCGCGTTACGCCCGCAGCGGTCGCCTTCATGATCCGCCACACCAGCGGCATCATCTGTGTGCCGATGGAGGAGCAGCACCTGGTGCGTCTCGATCTGCCGCAGATGGTGCCGGTGAACAACGAGACGCAGCGCACCGCGTTCACCGTGTCGGTGGATCTGCGCGCCGGAACCACCACCGGCGTGTCATCGGCCGACCGCACCGCGACCATCCGGGCGCTCGCGGATGAGGCGTCGCTCGCCGGCGATTTTGCCCGTCCGGGGCACATTTTCCCGCTGCGCTCGCGCCGCGGCGGGGTGCTGGTACGCGCCGGGCACACCGAGGCGGCGGTCGACCTGTGCCGCCTGGCGGGACTGAAGCCCGTGGGCGTGTTGTGCGAGGTCATGAACGAGGACGGCAGTATGGCGCGCCGGCCGCAGCTGGAGGAGTTCGCGCGGCGGCACCAGCTCAAGATCGGCACCATTGCCGATCTCATCCGCCACCGCCTGCGCACCGAGCGTTCAGTCGAGCGCATCTCCGAGCACCGCGTGCAGACCGAGTTCGGCGAGTTTCGCCTGTATGCCTACCAGGACCGGGCGAGCCTCGAGCTGCACCTGGCGCTCGCCCGCGGCCGGCTCGACG
>JGI12053J15887_10001638_pt1 | contig 10553 bp, 12 predicted proteins | sample MedBloCAOM1_O3_FD_15887 | JGI IMG/M metagenome (IMG submission 15887) | reverse complement strand
TGCCGCAGCCGTAACCTTTGGGGTAATTTTTTGCTTAATTTGATGTTCACTGGATGCGTGCTGTGCCGCACCGACCCGCACCGCGAGGCCAGTCATGAGAGCTAGACGTAAAAGCATGTTCATCCTCCGCATGAATACCTCCTGATTCACGTCGTCGTTTTAGCCTAGATAGACGCGAGGTACCACGGAACTAGCAAAACTGTCAGTCGTTACAACCGCAAAACGTAAAAGACATGCCGGCAAGCGCAGTGGCCGCACCTTCGCCGAAGAGGAAGTGAAAATAGCTGACCGCTTAAGATTCAAGATAGACCGGCACAAGAGCGAATCGGCAGGCAAGGACGTGGGATCAAAAGAGGAAAAATAATTGCGACGTGATCCTTACTAATCTGGACATTCAGGGTANGGGCATTTGGCACGAATAAACGAAGAGATGCTCTAACTTTACGAGCACCAGAGATTTTNATACACATTCATTCCGGGCCCAGCGAACCGCAGGAGGTCATTGAGACGATTGCTGCCNGTTCGGCGACCCTCCGTTCTAGGTGGTTCTTCCCCGAACACGGTCTCAATCGCCTCGATGGCCCCCCGAACTCTTATGGCGAATCGGAATTGACGTCGTGTTGCTTTTCCTCTGTTCTTGTGTTCGCAAGCGTGAGGCTTTGGGCTTGGCTAGTCCCTCCAACAACGGCGCAAGTACAAAGTCCGAAATACATAAGAACAGGATCACGATTAGGATCGCCCACATGATGACGAATAGCATGTTCCGCGACTCCCTCGGCGGATATCGGCGATGGCTTTCGGGGAAGTGAATGAGTTCATTTTCCCAATTGCAATCTGTCTGCATCCCGCATGCAACTATCCTCTCGTTTTTGTGAGTTCGACGGAACTGTCAGAAGTAATAGCCTGTGACTCCTTAAAATCAGGATGATTGACCTGGTCAGGGAGCCAACTGGAGCTTTTCGGAACGGATTCGAGTGTTTGGGACCTGGCAGCCGCGCCGAATGGGAATACGGGTTTGGCAACCCTTAATGTTTCGTTCACATCCCGATGCATCCTTACCCTAAACAAGTTGTGCAATCGACATACACGGTGAATTATATAGATGAATAACTGTATATGATGGATATTAAGACACACAGAGAGCCGCCCAACGGTCACTCTCAGGAAACAAGCTGGTAGTTTTGCTAGTGGTGCACTTCGTCTGCATCGCTTAAAAGGTTTGAAGACGCCCCTATCGGAAGTGACCTACCAAATGCTCGCAGCCCCACAACCTATCTAGCGGGCGCTTCCGATAGGGTTCCTTCCCGCAGGAATAGGTAAGTACCGCCATATGCCAACCCTGTCTGTGTCTTGTTCTTGGTTGCTGAAGGGCAACGACAATTACTAGAACTGCACGCTAATATAAATGTAGGATGACGCCACCAATCGTCCGGAATAGTCGGTGAATTGGAACTGAACCCACCGTGTTGTGGGGCGACAATTGCGCTAGTCACATCTTGATGATACATTTCTGACAGTTCCCGACGTTGGATGCTGGCGTTGCAAGGGCTTGCAGCGTTACAGCCCCCTCTTTCCACCCCGGCAACACGGAGTATGTTGGTACTGTTGGTCCCCACGGAACTGATCGTCACGATCGTAATTGTTTGCAAGGTTCTATAACTGAATGAGATTACGTATTGTTGTGGTTGATGACAGCGCGAGTTTCCTGGACAAGTTTGTCTCAGTCCTAGGGGCTGAGTTCGACGTCGTAGCGACGGCCATGGATGGTAAATCGGCTCTTGAGAGTATTCGCAGCTGCCGGCCAGATGTCGTTGTCTTAGATCTCGAAATGCCATTGCTAAATGGCATCGAAGTCACCAGGGAATTGGCGAAGCAACATCCGAGCCCCGCGATAGTGATTTGCTCTGTGGAAAGTGACCCCGAAGTTGTTGAAGCTGCGCAACAGGCAGGGGCGCTAGGTTATGTTTTCAAGTCGAGAGTCGCGACAGACTTAGTTGAAGCAGTAAAATCGGTTGCCCGGGGCCAATCCTTTATTTCTCCAGCGTGACGTCTTTCTTCATCGCGTGCGAAGTAAAGCGAGACTAGAACTGAGGCTGAAATTTCGGCGGTTGACTAGACTTCGCAACTGCCATCGTGGTACGCGTTAAGCCATTTTTCGACCCCTTACGCGACATTTTGTCGAATTCAGATCCTCCATGATCTTCCGATCGTTACTTCAAAGTGAGAGGTTGAGTCAATGCGAAGGTCAGGATAGTTTCGGCAGGAAGTTCGATCTGGTCGTTTCCTGTAAACGCACCACCAACGAGGCCCACACCCGCACCTACGAGGGCACCGATTCCCGCACCCTTCCCACCACCAGCGATACCTCCTATCAAGGCGCCTCCCGCAGCACCACCTCCTGTTGTGGCTGCCGTTCGGCTGCCCTTCCCTTTTTCGGTGGTCGCGACCTCCTCAGTTTCGATCAGATAGTTTCTGCCCTTAATGGTGATCTTCCGCAGAGCAAGCTTCAGCCGGGCCTCACCCTTTATCTTACCCTTCGCTTTGGCCTCCAGCACCGTTCCAACAGCATCTGCTGATTTTGGAATCACAACCTTATCTCCCATCGTTACAGGATAAGCCACAGAGGCTACAAAACTATCCCCGGTCTTGCTGGTCTGAGAGCCAAGGGCAGTTGACAGTCGAACAGTGATAGTTGTGCCTGCGGCGACGACGACGGGCTTCCGAGCCTCAGTCGCAGACTTTGGCGGACCCTCAGTTGTCTGCGGGGGGCCCATCGGCGTTTTCTGCACCGTCCCGTCAGGGCCGTACTGACACATGAACTGCTTGGGTGGCTTAGCATCACCCTTGAGCGTGAGCTGAGTTGTTTCCACCCACTGGTACTGGTGTAGCCGCTGTTGATTTTCCCCAACTGATTGCTTCACGGCTGCAAGCTTTTGCTGCAAATCGCTATTTTGCGCAATCATTGGGGCAACAGCAAAAAACATCACCGCACCAATAATCATCAGGCGTTTACTGAACGGAACAAGAAAACGGGTGACAGACTGCTCTCCTTGCCCCCAAGCCGAAGCCCTCGTCGAGGGAAGCGCCGCGAGCAAAACGCCGAGTGAACCAACAAGAGCTTTTCTCATATACATTTCTCCTATTGCATAGGATTTATGGTGGAAGGCCCGAGTCTCCGTGGGTGCCTCGGATTTCGTGTTTTCGGGCATGGGAGGGGAGCGTCCGGGCGCGCGAACTTGATGCATGTTGCAGCCCTGGCTGTTGCTGAGCCAAAGACATTCGCGGATAAAGTTGTGATTATTTCCAGTTGGACAGCTCCACAGGCTGGCGCAATCGTGAGGGCTCACCAACGAAAATTGCGCGGGGCATGCCCAGCAGTTTATCCTCGGCGTCGTTCCATATGATCACGAGCACTCCTCCATTGTTATAGACAACTACGTCTGCGGTCATTCCCCCAACCACGTTAGACTGGTCGGTGTATACGGCCAAGGGCGGGTTTTCGGCGCTGTTCGCGTTAGGGTCGGCGACACTCATGTCGTCGTATGGGGTTTGGTTTGCCGCGACGCCCTACGCCCCCTCCGGTGAAATTTGCATTTCCGCTGGTGCCCCTTCCGCGGAAGTCGCCGGTGCTCTCGCAGCCGACTTTGGGGTTTCTGTTGAGGGCTGCAACTCCGCAGACGCAGACTGCAAATCTTCCGGGGCCACTTCCGAGAAAGCCTCTTGTTCCTGTGAAGGTGGATTCTCATGCCCTGGAGATTCCACTCTGCCGGGCCTTGTCCGCGTTCTTAGCAGTACGGTTCGCACCCCTTGCGGATCAATATCAGACGCCTGAATGGCATAGTCCAAACCTATCTCACTCAGGAATGCGGCGAGCACCCTCCGCGTCGGTCCTGGTCCAAGGCCAGCCCAGGTACGCTGATGTGCCACGCTCGGCGGAAGATCGATTTCTGCTCCCATGCGAGCACTCAGCAGCGACAAAACGTCCGAAAGTTCTGAATTGTCAGCAATGATCGTGAGCTGCCCACCTTCGTACGACACTCGTGGCGGGTTTGGTGCTGTCTGCTCAGCTGGCAGAAGAGGAAGCGGTGCTGACTGTTCCCTTATGCGCTCCTGGGCCGCGGGTGCCGATCCTGAGTCTGTCGGTAGGGCACGGGCAATGTTGCGGATCCTTCGACTATTTGGGTGCGGTGTTTGGATTTTCTGCGCAGACGTGGCGGCTCCGATAGTTAGTGCCAAGCCACTCATCAAAACCAACTGACGAACCCCCACCCGAAGCCTGCCTTCAAGTGCTTTTCTGAGCTCTAGCCGCAAGTTATTGAAAATCGAGTTCATTCAATCGACCCTTACGCCTTCCATCGATTGAAAGCGATTGTGATGTGCCGAGGGAGTGTAAGAAACTCGCAGAAGTTACAGTGCGGTGTGGTAAGGGGCCGGAGTCACGGCAATAGAGCTGGCAGAAAGTCTTCGCATTTCATAGATAATCTCGCGTGGTCCCCCTTGAAACATTTTCGGGGCAGCACTCTGCGAAGACGTCGGGTAGGACCCACCTCTTGAGTAACTTTAGTCCCAACATTACGACCAGAATGTCATCCAACTGGCCCACTACGGGAATGAAATTAGGGAGCAACTGGATCGGACTAAGGACGTAACAGACCGAAAAACCCGCCACCAACTTTGCGTACCACGGAACGTAAGGATGCGTCATCGCCCGCCGCACGATTTGAAACTGCTCGAGAAGCGATTTGCGATATCGGTGGAACGTTTCGACGAACCCCACGCGTTGAGCGCGTCTCTCCCGGATCTCGATGTCGATTTCCGCTTCTATCACTGCCCCGCGCCCGAGTTGGTCTCTGGCCGAACGATACACCGGAAGCCAATGTGGCAGGTGCCTGTATCCACGGGATGGGCCATGCGTGCCGCTGGCCGGTAGCGCTGGCAATAATTCATCGCGCAAAGGTACGAGCCGCCCTTGATCACCTTCCTGGGAATCTGCACGTTCGGCATTGCTGGATCGAAACTTCTCTCTCGCGCGCCGCCATGAGGGTTCACGATTCCGCAACACATCCTCCGCAGTTCTTTGTGGTGCTGATACCAATCCGTTGTCCACTCCCACACATTTCCAATCATGTCGTACAAGCCGTAACCATTCGGCGGGAAAGACCCCACTGTCGAGGTGCCTCTGTGTCCATCTATATTTAGGTTCTCGAGGGGGAACTCGCCCTGCCAAGTGTTTGCCATCAACTTTCCTGCTGGAGCAAACTCATTCCCCCACGCGTATTCCGCCCCCTCCAAGCCTCCGCGTGCCGCAAACTCCCATTCTGCCTCTGTCGGCAACTGCTTTCCGATCCAGTTCGCAAACGCCTCAACGTCCTCGAGCGCTACGTGTATGACGGGGTGGTTGTCTCGTCCATCGACCTGACTTGATGGCCCCTCAGGATGCCGCCAGTTGGCTCCAGGAACCCACGTCCACCAGTTGAAATGGTTGCGCAGGTCAACGCGCTCATTCGGCTGCCGAAAGACAACTGAGCCGGGAACAAGCATCTCGGGCTTTGCGCCTGGATATTGTGCGGCGTCAGGCACGCGCTCAGCGACCGTAAGATAGTCCGTCTCTTCCACAAACTTCCGAAATTTCGCGATCGTGACGAGCTTGGTATCCATCCAGAAGCCACTTACCTTGACAGAATGGACGGGGGCTTCTTCCAAATAGTGGTGGTCTGAACCCATGAGGAATGTTCCGCCGGGGATCCAGACCATATTTTCAAAGGGGGCCTTTTCAGCAGCCGTTCGGAGAACCTCCAGCGGCACATTGTGGGCGTAAGGATTCGCAGAAGTCGACTCAGCCATATTTAATTTCCCCCGAGAATTTCGCGGAAACAACTCGTGTTCAGTATCGGTCCGAACTGCATAGTTTCAACCGCGTTCGGTCGCCTCGCCCCGGAAACGGTGTCGTACACCAAGCAGGGCGCCCTGGTCAGGTACCGGCGCCCGCGGAACGTGCCATTTGTGCCGAATTCTGTTCAAGTTTCTCCATCACATCGCCGACGGTGAAACTGGCCACCTTTTGCCTTGGTGGGAACTCGACCATGGTTTGCATGAATTGCTTGACGATCACCTGCGCCGGCACCAAAAGGAAAAGGCGGTCGGCGACCCACTTGTCGTAAAACATCGTGGCCTCGACGTCGGCACGCTCGAACGGATCGCTCCGCAAGTTAAAAAGTTTTGGAAAGCGCAGTTTGACGAAGGGCTCCTGCCAGCATGACATCCCGTGCGCTCGCTGTTCGATGAAGTGGACCTTCCAGTTGCCCACACGCAGCGCCATCAAGTCGCCATCATCGCTCCAGTACAGGAAGCCCTTTCGTGGGTTCTCCTTTACCTCGCCCTTGAGATGAGGGATCAGGTTGAATCCATCGATATGAGCCTTGAAAGACTTATTGCCCGCTTTGTATCCTTTTTTGAGCTTTTCCACGATGTCCGGCTCGCCGGCGGCGGCGACCAAGGTTGGCAGCATGTCCGTATGCGAAAAGATCTCGTTGGAAACGGTTCCCGGTTTGATGACGGCCGGCCAGCGGATGAAAGTCGGGACGCGCCACCCGCCTTCCCAATTGGTGTCTTTTTCGCTGCGGAACGGGGTTGAGCCGCCGTCGGGCCAGCTCAAAACTTCTGCCCCGTTGTCCGTCGAGTACATCACAATCGTGTTGTTGGCTATGCCGAGATCGTCGATTTTCTTGAGCAATTGGCCCACGTGCCCGTCATGCTCGACCATACCGTCGGGGTAGATTCCCAGACCTGTGACACCCTCGGACTCCTTTTTCAAGTGCGTGAATATGTGCATGCGAGTGGAATTCCACCAGCAGAAGAAGGGCTTGCCCTCCTTGTTTGCCCGTTCGATAAAGGCNAGGCTCGCCGTAAGAAACTCCTCGTCAACCGTCTCCATGCGCTTCGTGGTGAGGGGGCCAGTGTCCGCGATTTTTTGCATGCCATCGGGGTTCGCCCAGCTATGCAGCACGCCGCGTGGTCCGAACTTCTTCTTGAACTCCGGATCCTTCGGATAGTCGGGACTCTCAGGTTCCTGCTCAGCATTGAGGTGATAGAGGTTGCCGAAGAATTCATCGAAGCCATGAGCAGTGGGAAGAAACTCGTCACGGTCGCCGAGGTGGTTCTTACCGAACTGTCCGGTCACATACCCGAGGGGTTTCAGAAGCTCGGCGATGGTCGGGTCTTCCGGCTGCAGGCCAAGATCGGCTCCAGGAAGTCCCACTTTGGTGAGGCCGGTGCGGATCGGCGACTGGCCGGTGATGAACGCGGCGCGGCCTGCGGTACAACTCTGCTGGCCGTACCAGTCCGTGAACATTGCGCCTTCTCTCGCCAGCCGGTCAATATTGGGGGTGCGGTAGCCCATGATGCCGTGGTTGTACGCGCTGATGTTGAACCATCCAATGTCATCTCCCCAAATGATCAGAATATTTGGTTTCCCAGCCATGCCGTGGCTCCTCTCGTTTGCGTTTCGCGCTGAATGACCGCAACGCGAGACTCGTTTTCTGATCGTGAACTGCTGAGTACGCTTGAGCAGGTTATGTGCACAACCACGCCGCGCCAACTGTCAATGTTGACAGTTGGCGCGGCGACGCCCAGACAATCGGCACGAAGCCGGAAGAACTTCCTCACCGTAAAGGCGCATTTATTGTCGAGGTTTCAGGTTAGCCACGGTTCAGGTCATTCGGTCGGTAAATGCGCATGGGCTTTCTTAACGAGGAAATAGCTCACTGCGAGCGACAGTATCAGCGTACCGTATCCGATCAGTTGGGGTCCCGGCGTGTGCGCAAAGTCAATCTCGATGATGTTCCGGCCAGCCGCTATCATTGCAACAACAAGAATCACTTCGACCCTAATGTGGTGTTCGCTGAAATAGGTGCTGAGTGTTTCCAGCAACTCCAGACCCAGCAGGACTATCAGAATCCCGCTAAACGCCCTTTGGACCACGGGTAGTAAGTTCGCCAGCGATTCGATCTGGGACACCTGGGCGCGTAAGCCGTTGATGAACAGTATGAAGAGGAGGACTGTTGCAATGGCGACCGTCAGGATGACCAACACCTGTAGCGCACTCACCGCCACAAATTCAAACTTTCTGACGGTTTGTTGGTAGCGGGTCGACAATCCGTTGCTGATCTTTTCATCAAGAAATTCGATGCCCATTTTTCCCTTTTCCTTCCGTTTGGATTCCCCTTCTGCGGCACGCGATTCCATGGACTCCCTGTTTTGCCGGTCTGCGTTATTGCCGGAATAACACTGCGATCAGCGCCAGCATTCCAAGAACCGCGATCAATGCCGCGACGACTTTTGCGAGCGAGCGTGGAATGTCGGGGTATTGCGCTCTCAGCGCGTGCAAATCGTGCCGGTGCTCCAAAGTGGCCAGCAGCAGTGATAACAGTCCGATGCTGATCATTAGCAATGCAAATTCTCTCGGTCCAATTAGGCGGTCGCTTCTCGAGGTTCCACTTCCCAGTTCGATCTGAAAGAACTTGTAGATACTGAAGCCGAACGTAATTAGAGAAGTTGCTGTCCTAATCCAGGCCATCAAGGTTCGCTCGTAGGCAAGGCGTGTGCGATCCACCGCGAGCCTGGTCGGGGCGTCGGGTAGCGTCGTGCTCTTTTCATTTTGGCCTGCCATTTAGGAGTTGTCTTTTCTTTCAGGAAGGTTGGGAACAGTACGTGCAGTTGTTAACCCACCTCGCAATCCTTCGTTGCGTTGATACCAGCGGCGTACGATCCTGTTCACTGGTCCGCGGATCAATAAATACGGCGGCAGAGCCACGCATAGCGCCACGATCAGGGGTTGGACTGGATAAATTCGGCGGAAGGCAATGATTTCGTAGATTATGTCCACGAGGACCGCCACAAAAAAAAGTCTGGCAACGTCTTTCCACCCTTCCCGTAGGAGGTCGCGACGGTGAGCTGAATCAGTGATGATCGCCCAACCGTAAGCGGGACGCCCTGTTCGTGCGTCTCTCAAACCGCAGCGGACCGCGAGGATGGCTGCCATACTGGGTTGGAGGATGAGCCGAAATGCCAACGGCCCATCCCAGCGACCGATGAGGTCTTCCCACACTTTCATCAATACTTCTCTCATACTCTTCGATCTTGTTTCGTGGGTTGAAGCTGAGTCGTTGCGTCGAGATTGAGCTACACGGCCGCTCTTGCCGCTAAGCGCTGTCCTTCTCCAAAATGGAGACGAACAAAGTCCTGTATTTTCTTGCGCGCCACTTTCGACTCCGGTGCATCGGGAATTCTCAAGGCGAAATTGTGCGGCATACCCTCGTAGATATCCAACTTCACTGTCTGTCCGGCTGTGTCGAGTGCTTGGTAGAGACGGATGAAGCCGCTTAGAAGGATCTCTTTCGTACCACCTTGAATCAGCGTTGGTGGAAACCCTTTAGAGAAGTCGCCGTAGACGGGCGAGACATAGGGGTGCTTCTGATCTTTCGGATCCGCGTAGGCGCCGGCTGCGTTTTTCGAATGCTGGTCGTATAAGTAATTCGGTTCAGCATGCTGCAGGGTGAACTCCGTGTCTCCGGTCCGGGTGACATCAACCCACGGTGACACCAACACCGCCGCTGCGGGCATACCCAACCGCTGGTCGCGCATTTTCAGAATCACACTCGCGGCAAGTCCTCCGCCAGAGGAGTCACCGTAGCTTAGGATGTCTTCAAACCGATGATCATCCTTCAGAAGAGCCTGGTACACCGTTACGATCTGCTCCGTAATCTGGTTGAATTTGGCTTCAGGCGCCACTGTGTAGTCGACGGAAATCACTCGGTGTCCCGTGTCAGAGGCAAAGATGACGGCCCTCCCAAGAGTGGATTCGGCGCTGTACATCACGTGGGCCCCACCATGTGTATAGACGACAACCTTGCCGTTCTCCCTCCATCCCTTAGGTCGTACGTCCAGGACTGGAATACCGCCGAGCATGTACTCCGTGATTGTCGGAACATAGCGTTTAACAATGGCTTCGGATTGGATCCTCCCATCGGTCTCCACGGATTCACGTAGCTTCTTCCAGCCGACGACGTCTCCAGGTTGAGGATAAGGAGGAGACAACCCTGGATCCTTCAACGTCCGCAGAAAGTCCTGCGCCTCTTTGGAAACAGTCTCTGGAATGTTCAAGAGGAATTGTTCGTGAGGCGTCATCTGCGCGCGCGCCTCGCCTGTCGCCCTGTTCGATATCATTTGTTCTCCTCCTTAGCCACCAGTTTGACGCGGGAATCCGTGCCGAACTGCATTTGATTAGAACGTCGCAGGATCCTGCCCCGATGAAGAGGCAGGACCATGCGAACGCTTGTTCATATGGATTTGCCAAAGAGCGGGACTATGACGCTGCTCTGGCTGCGACCTTGGTCTCGATGATATTCCGGATTAGACGCCGCGTTCGTTCAACGGAGGCAAGTGTGTCCGCAAGGCAGCTTTCGATCAGCACGCCTACACCATAGTGACCGGTAAGATCGGCCGCCGCGACCAGGGCCACGTACTCGCCAATGCGGAGATGGACCAGGTGGTTG
>JGI12053J15887_10001637_pt1 | contig 10561 bp, 15 predicted proteins | sample MedBloCAOM1_O3_FD_15887 | JGI IMG/M metagenome (IMG submission 15887) | reverse complement strand
ACTGGCATGGCTACATCATCCGAGGCTGATGTTTCCAGCGCCGACCGGTAACGGAACCGTGTCGCGCGTCCTGCCATTGACTATTTGATCCGATCAACCTGAGCGAAGGAGCCGCTCATGATGCGAATGGCGATCACGAAAGCGGTGTTTCTCGCAGTGCTGCTGTGCGGGCTGGTCGTGCCGCCGGCGCAGGCCGAGGTTCGCATCCTGGCCAGTCCGGGCGGACAGGTCGGCCCGTTCCTCGATCTGTTCGAGCGCGTGCGTGCCTCGGGCGAACGCGTGGTGATCGACGGGCCGTGCCTGTCGGCCTGCACGCTGGTGCTGAGCATGGTGCCCAACAACCGCATCTGCGTGACGCGTCGCGCGATCCTGGGATTTCACGCCGCGCGGTCGATCGACGCGCGCGGCCATCTGTACGCCGAACCGGAAGCGTCCGAACTGGTGCTGGAGGCCTATCCCTCCCCAGTGCGGGGCTGGATCCGCAGCCGCGGCGGATTGACGTCGCGGCTGTTGTTGTTGCGCGGGCGAGAACTCGCAGCGATCTATCCCTCGTGCCGATAGAGCACGATCGGCAAAAAAGGGCTCATTGCTCCATCGGGCAGTTGACCATCCAGGGAATGCCGAACTGGTCGACGCACATGCCGAAACCCTTGGCCCAGAAAGTCTTGCTGAAGGGCATGTTCACCGTGCCGCCCTCGGTCAAGGCCTTGAACTTGCGTTCGCCGTCCGCTGGGTCCGCGATGGTCAGCGAGACCGAAAAGCCCTGCGGCTGGTGGAAGTGGCCCGGGGGTGCGTCGGATCCCATGATCACCTCGCCATCGATCGATATCCTGGCATGCATGATTTTTTTCTTCCACTCCGGCGGAGTCGGCATGGAGTCCGGCGCGCTTTCGTGCGTCAGCATCATCTCGACCTTTGCGCCAAGCACCTTCTCATAGAACTTGAACGCCGCTTCGCAATTGCCGTTGTAGTGTAGATAGGGATTGACCTGCATCGCTTCCTCCTTCGGTGATGAAGTTTCGAACGTCCGGTTACTTCTCGGTGAGCCGTTTCAGGTTGGCGAGACCGATTTCAAAGTCCTTGCCGATCATCTTGTCCAGGTTGATGAACACCTGCATCACCTTCGACATGAACGACGCCGGACCATGCATCAGCCATGTCAGATTTGTGGCATCGCCCTGCGGCAGCATTGTGAACTCGGCGGTGTTGTGACCCTCGAACGGCGCGAAGAAATCAAGCTTGATGACAATTTTCGAAGGCTCCGAGGTGTCCAGGATTTCCATGCGGCCGGAGCCGACATTCTTGTTGCCTTCCCAGCCATAGACCGCGCCCTCGCCATCAGCAGCGCCGCTGAAGCTGCGCTTCATCGCGGGGTCCTTGGTCTCGTAGGGCGACCAGCTTCCCCACTGATGAAAGTCTTTGATCAGCGCGAAGATTCTTTCCGGCGGCGCTTTCACCGTGGTCGCGCGCCGCACGCTGAAGGTATTCGGCTTGGTCGCGGCGAGGATGAGCACGATTGCAATGACGATTGCGAGCACGACGGCGATGATGGCAATGATCTCGAACATAGGTCGCTCCGTTATCACGTTTCAGAGATTTTTCTCAATCCTCCCCGCAAGGGGCGAGGGAGCAGATACAGCAACATCAACGTCGCAAGGGCATCACCCCGCGCAAGCTCCTGTCGCGCAACCACAGCCCGCCCCACACCATCAGGCCGAGATAAAACCCGAACAGGATGTGGCTGAACAGCGGGCTGCCGATCCGCAGATGCGATGCCATCGCGCCGCCGAGATAACCGGTCAAGAGGATCGCGCCAAGAATCGAGGTCGGCGGGATCGCGTAGAGAATGGTGCAAACAAGCGTCATGACTCCGAGGCTTCGCGCCAGAGTTTCGCTCGAACCATAGCCGATCCTGTCCATCGTTTCCGTGACGACAGGCCACGGCACCAGCTTGATGGCGCCGTCGAACAGCATGAACACAATAACAAGACCGCTGAGGACGCGGCCCATCCAGAGCGCGGGTTTCGAGACCGGGGCTGTCTCGGCAATCGTCGGCATGGCTCTCTCCTTGAAGGGCGACTGGTGCATGCCCTAAGGACGAACGGGACCGCAGCGATCCGACGGGGGGACGATTATTTTTTTTGGACTTCAGAGCCGCGCGGCTGGCTGTCGCGCATCAGGCGGTCGAGATGCATCCGGATGTGGGCGGCTTCCGCGGAAGTGTTGGCAAGCGCGATGGCGCGGTCGAATGCCACGCGGGCTTCGTCATTGCGGCCGAGCTGCATCAGGAAGGCGCCGCGCACACCGAAGAAATGAAAATAATTCGAAAGCCGCTGTCCCAGCGGCTCGATCAGTTCGAGCGCCGCTTCAGCCCCGCGCACCTTGGACACCGCGACCGCACGGTTGAGCGTCACCACCGGCGACGGCTGCATGATTTCGAGCGCTCCATAAAGCAGATCGATCTGGGTCCAGTCGGTGTCTTCGGGCCTGGCGGCGCGGGCATGCAATGCCGCGATCGCCGCCTGAATCTGGTAGGGCCCGCTGCGGCGATGCCGCATCGCCTTGTCGATCAGCGCAAGCCCTTCGACGATCATCTTCGGGTTCCACAACGAGCGATCCTGATCGTCGAGCAGCACGAACGCACCCTCGGCGTCAAAGCGCGCCGCCGCGCGGGCATGCTGCAGCAACAATAGCGCGGTGAGCCCCATGATCTCAGGCTCGCTCTGGAACAGCCGCAGCAACAGGCGCGCCAGGCGAATGGCTTCCTCGCACAGGGAGCTGCGGATCTCGGCGGTGTCGCCGCTCGCCGAATAGCCCTCGTTGAAGATCAGGTAGATCATCGCGGCGACCGCGGAGAGCCGCTCGGCACGCTCGACGGCGCCCGGGGTTTCGAACGGCACGTCGGCGTCCGCGACGCGGGCTTTGGCGCGGGTGATGCGCTGCTCCATCGCCGCTTCCGTAACCAGGAACGCGCGCGCAATCTGTTTCACGGTGAGACCCGAGACGATACGCAGCGCCAGCGCGATCTGCTGCGTCGCCGGCAGCTCGGGGTGGCAGCAGATGAACAAGAGCCGCAGAATGTCGTCGCGGTAATGCGAGCCGTCGAGCCGTTCGGCCAGCGCCTCCTCGGCATCGTCGAGATCGGAGATCGCCTCGTCCTCGGGCAGCGGCTCCTGCTTGCGGCTGCGCCTGATGTCGTCGATCGCGACATTGCGGCCGACCATGATCAGCCATGCGGCGGGATCGCGCGGCGGCCCGTTCTGCGGCCAGCTTTTCAGCGCCCGCAGGCAGGCGTTCTGAAAGGCTTCCTCGGCGGTGTCGAGATTGCGGAAATAACGCAACAGCGCGCCGACCGCCTGGGGACGCGCCGAGGTCAGCGCGGTATCGATCCAGGCGGTGTCGGTCACGTCCTGAGGCTCCCCGGTGTCATCATGCCGACGGGACGGATTTCATAGGCGCCACCGGGATTGGCCGCGCCGAGATCGCGCGCGACATCCAGCGCCTCGTCGAGATTGTTGCAGTCGACGATATAGAAGCCGAGCAGCTGTTCCTTGGTTTCGGCATAGGGCCCGTCGATCACCAGCGGCGGATCGTCCTTGCGCAGCGTGGTCGCCGACGTCGTCGGCAACAGCCGCGCCACCGGCCCGAGCCGGCCTTGTTTGGTCAGTTCGCCCTGCACGACGGCAAGCTTCTTCATGACCGCGGCGTCCTGTTGCTTGGTCCAGGAACCGACCGTGTCTTCATCGTGATAGCAAAGGATGGCGTAAAGCATGAGGGGCTCCTGTTGATTGGAGGACGAATGAGTATGCCCGTGGCCGACAGGCAGGGGAAATATTTTGCGCAGACACGCCAGGCCGATATGGTCGCCCGCAGATCCCGCAACTATGAGGCTAAAATCCGATGAACAAAGCAGCGCTTGCCGTGATCGTAAAGGGCGGTTCCGCCAACTGGTCGCCCGAACGATGGAAAAGCCGGTTCGACGATGTCTGCAGGGGTCGTCGGGTTTTCCTGTTGCCGGATGCGCCATTCGATCCTGCCGAGATCCATTACGCCGCCGTCTGGAAGCCGGGCCACGGCGAGCTTGCGGCGTTTCCAAAGCTGCGCGTGATTTTCAACCTCGGCGCGGGCGTCGATGCGCTGATGGCCGATTCGAGCCTGCCCAAAGTGCCCCTGGTTCGCGTGGCGGTCGGCGATCTCACGGGTCGAATGACCGAATATGTCGTGCTTCACGTGCTGATGCATCATCGACAGGAGCCTTACCTTCGAGCCTGCCAGCGCGAGAAGCGCTGGGAGCCAAGGTCGCAATGGGCAGCGAACGCGATTTCGGTCGGCGTCATGGGCCTTGGCACGCTTGGGGCAGATGCCGCCGATGCGCTGAGACGACTGGGCTTTCGCGTATCGGGCTGGAGCAGAAATCCCCGGCAGACCGACGGCATCGACTGCTATCACGGCAAGGCGCAGCTTGGTACGTTTCTGCGACGGACCGATATCCTCGTCTGTCTGCTGCCGCTCACGCCGGATACGCGACACATCCTGGACCGGGAATTGTTCGCAAAACTCAATCGAAACAGCCCGATCGGCGCGCCCGTCCTGATCAATGCCGGTCGCGGCGGCCTGCAGAACGAGGCCGACATTCTGCAATGCCTTGATGACGGCACGCTCGGCGCTGCCTCGCTCGATGTCTTCGCCAATGAGCCGCTTCCGCCCGACAGCCCGTTCTGGACCCATCCGAACGTGGTGCTGACGCCGCACAACGCCGCCGATACCGATCCAGACGAGATTTCGAAATACGTGGCGCGCCAGATCGAACGTTTTGAAGCCGACGGCGCGCTTGAGAATGTCGTCGATCCCGCGCGCGGATATTAATGGCACGGTTCACGAGCGAGACCTCGCTTGTGGCTACCCCCTCCCCAACCCTCCCCCGCAACGGGGGAGGGAGCAAATCCGTCAGCGCTGCAACGGCACCATCACATCGATCGCGCCCGTCACGATCGCCTCCAATTCCTTGCGCGGCACGCGCGCTCGCGCCCGGATCGCGATGGTGTGGATGGTCGCGGACGCAAGCTGCGCCAGTACTTGCGGATCGGCCGATGCAGGCAGTTCGCCGTTCTCCTTGCCAAGCCGGAAGCAGGCCGCGAACGCCTTGTCGAGTTCGGAAAGTCCCTCCAGCACCATGGCGCGGATCTCGGGATCGGAGATCGCTTCGGAGGCCGCCGTCATCACCGTGAAGCAGCCGCGCGGGCCGGCCTCGCCGGACAGATAAATGCCGAGCGCCACCGCGTAGATGCGGCCCAGCCGTTCGCGGATCGGCAGTTCGTCCCTGAAAATAACGCTCATCGACGCGCGCGCGTCGGCGCGATAGCGCGCGTAACTCTTGAGGTAGAGCTCGCGCTTGTCGCCGAACGCGCCATAAAGGCTCGGCCGGTTCATCCCGGTGGCGGCGCTGAGATCGTCGAGCGAGGTGGCGGCGAAACCGTCCTTGCGAAACAGATCGAGCGCCTTGCCGAGCGCGATTTCGGGCTGATAGGCGCGCGGCCGGCCGCGGCGTTTTGGCGCGACAGGCTCGGATGCGCCCCGCGGCGACGGCCTTTTATTTTTTTGTACCATCTCGCAATAAATTCCTTGACGCGGTTTATATTATGCGGAACAGTATGAAAATCAACCCCGGTTCAACCCAACTGGACCGAAAGCCAAGGAGGCATCCATGGACCTGTATTTTTCGCCGCTCGCCTGCTCGCTGGCGACCCGAATCGCGCTGTATGAGGCCGGCGCCGAGGCCAGATATCTCGAGGTCGATCCGAAGACGAAGGTCGTGCAGAACGACGGCTCGGATTTTTTTCAGGTAAACCCGCTCGGGCTGGTGCCGACGCTGCGCACCGATGACGGGCTCGTTCTCACCGAGAACGCCGCAATCCTGCAATATGTCGCGGATCGTTTTCCGCAAGCCGGCATAGCAACCGGCCCCGGCATGGAACGCAGCCGGCTGCATCAATGGCTCTGCTTCATCGGCACCGAACTGCACAAGGGTTTGTTCGTGCCGGTGCTCGACAAGAAGGCGNCGGCCGAGGTGAAGACCTANATCCTCGGCAAGGGCCTGTCGCGGCTCGATTATCTGGAAAACTATCTCANGGGCCGCGAATTCCTGCTCGACCATTTCAGCGTCGCCGACGCTTATCTGGTGACGGTCATCAACTGGACCATGGCGACGCCGCCGATCGAACTTGAAAAATGGCCGGCGGTGAAAGCGTATTACGAGCGCCTGCGCGCCCGCCCCAGCATCGCCAAAGCGGTCGCCGAAGAGTTCAAGCTGTACCAGGCCGAACTCGCGCGGCACAAGGCGGCGGCGTAAGCGACACCTCTCCACGTCGTCGCGGCGTTCGCCGGGACGACCACCAGTGCAAGTTCTCGATTCAATTTTCAAGCAGCCAAAGACACGTTAGCTGTAGAGCCGTCATCTCGTGTCCCGGACGCGGTGCAGCGTTCTTCACGCTGCTCCGCAGAGCCGGGACCGACGGCGACGCGGAGGGTAAGATGGGCCCCGGATCAGCAGCGCACCACGCCGCAAGACATAGCGCGTCGAAGACGCGCGTGAACGCGCTGATGGCGCGTCGAAGACGCGCGTGAACGCGCTGATGGCGCTGCGCAGCATCCGGGGCACGCATTCCTCGTCTCTGCTCCAATTCCAGACACACATTCGCGACCTCGCCCTGCAATCCCCTCGCGCGCAAAACGCTGCCGCGTCCACCGCATCCCGTGCCCTACGTCCGTGACGATCGCGAAACGCCCCTCTGTGTGGGACGGGATGGCCAAAGTTCTAGAGGTGATTGGGGGGTACGAAAACCGAAATATTTTGGCAAACAGGACTGGACTGGTAGCATCAGCTTGATCCGCCTCAACAAATTCGCCGTTGCGCGCAAGCGGCGTAGCGGCAGATACCGTCTGCAACGATCGACAGCGGGGGAAAAGAAAGTCGTTGCAGCACCGCGACTGACGCGAAAGTCCTCGGCGTATGGATCCCGGCTCGCGCTCGCGGAGCCTGTCATCGGGCCGGCCAGAGGCCGGACCCGTTGGCTCACTTGGCCGGGACGACGCCAGGGATGTTGATGTGCAAACTCAAAACGGACTCTCGCCCAGCCCAGCAATGTCCGCCGGCCTTGGGCCCGGTGCCGCCCAGCGGAAGCGTCGGTCTTGTTCCGCGATCGCCACATCGTTGATGCTGGCTTCGCGGCGGCGCATCAGGCCGTGTTCGTCGAACTCCCATTGCTCGTTGCCGTAGGATCGGTGCCACTGTCCGGCATCGTCATGCCATTCATATTGAAAGCGCACCGCGATGTGATTCTCGTGGAACGCCCAGAGATCCTTGATCAGGCGATACTCATGCTCCCTGCTCCATTTGCGGGTGAGGAACTGGGCGATCGCAGCGCGACCTACCAAAAATTCGGAGCGGTTGCGCCAGCGGCTACCTTCCGTATAGGCCAGCGCCACGCGTTCGGGATCGCGCGAATTCCAGGCGTCTTCGGCCATCCGGGCTTTTTGCGCGGCGGTCTCTTTGGTAAATGGCGGGAGCGGCGGACGTGACATGACGGCCTCGGTGTTGGCAGCGACCCCAGGATTTTATCGCCGCTTTCCGACGAGTCGATGGCGAGTTGCCTATCGCCCGATAGCCAGACCTGATCGGCCTTCAGCAACGTCCTCACAAGCGAGCCGACTATCGTACCGGCAATGGCGTGGAACCATCCAAGCTCAAAACCATTACCCCCAGGGAACGCATCAAAGGGTTGAGCCCATGAGCGGTCATTTCACGCGCGATCGTTTGAACCGCTGCATCGTCGGCGCGGTCTCTCTGTTGGTCCTGACCTGTATCCTGATATTCGGTGTCGCGCGACACTTCGTCGCTTAAGGGCATTGCATGAACATGCTCGAAACGATGCTGGGGCGAACCGTGTTTCGGCTCTGGCCCGACTTGCCGAGGGATATTCAGGAGCGGATCTTTGAAGCGCTGCCCTGCGAAGCGGGGGAGCGACGTTCCATCGCGACGTTATTGCACGATCATCACCCCCGAACCGCGCACCCGCCAAGGCCGACGGAATTGGCGTGAATGAACGACGAGCGGTAATTGAGCGCACTGGCGAGTTTCAGCCTGCGGCTGGATACGCCCGATCTCGGCGCGGTGCTCGATCGCGAGGAACCGTTGCCGCATCGCAGCGAGGGTCATTGCGAAATTGTCGCGGGGCACAATTGGACGTTGATTCCTTGAAATGGTGGGACTTAGATGCGCTCCTGGGTGGCTACCCCAAGGAGACAACCATGAACCCAAGAGGAGCCGTTTTTCAGCCCGAACTGATCGAATTGATGAAGGCCGTCCTTGACGATGCCGCGGCAATGCTTCCCGAAGCGAAGCGCACGTCCACGATGAAAGCTGAAATCGCGTCTCACATTCTTGCATGTGCTGCGAAGGGCGAGCGAGATCGGATGGCGCTGAAATTGGCCGCGCTCTCAGCCGTCATAGACTGTACGCACTACTCTCACGATATCTCTCCGGAGCGCCGGGCGGTCTGAGCGCGCGGGGTCTCAGGTTGCGATCCACATGCTTGCATCGCCGCTTTCCGACGGGTAGATGGCGAGTGCCTGTCGCCCGATCGCTAGGCCTGATCGGCCTTCAGCATCGTCCGCAGCGCCTTGGGGATCGGCTGCGCCCGCCCCTCGCTGATGAAGGCGACGCGCACCTGCGCCTTCACCAGCACGACCTCGCCGCGCCGCACCTCCTGCGCCAGCGTGATCGAGGCGCCCTTCACCGCGACCGGCCACGTCACCACGTCGAGCACGTCGTCCATCCGCGCGGGCTTGAAAAAATCGATCTGCATCGAGCGCACCACGAACGCAAAACCCGGGGTTTCCAGTTCGGCCTCCGCAAACAGCGTGTGCTGCGCGGCGCCCATCAGCCGCAGATGATTGGTCCGCCCGCGCTCCATGAAACGCAAGTAATTGGCGTGGTAGACGATGCCGGAGAAATCCGTGTCCTCGTAATAGACGCGGATCTGCATGTGATGGCGGCCGTCGCGAACCACGCCGTCGAGAGCGGCGGTCATTTCGACATCTCCTGCCCGACATCCATCCTGCCGTCGACGACGCGCACGATAACGATCCGTTCCGCTTCGACAGTGTAAAAGGCAATATAGCCATCCATCAAAAGTCCGCGCAGCGACGCGCCCAGTTCGCTTCGATCGGCACCGAGCAATGGAAATTCGCGAAGCTCATCGAACCATTGCGAAAACCGAACCAACATTCGATCGGTTGCGACGGGACTGCGCTCGGCAAGATAGGAATGAATGCCGAGAATATCCGAGCGGGCGCGCAGGGAAACAACGACCCTCACGACTTACCCTATCGTTGCCCTTGTTCACGAGCCTGCTTGAGGAAGTCTTCCAACTCCCAAGGCACGACACGCCCTGCCTCTACGTCAGCCATTCCTTCGTCGATGGCGTCCTTGAGCGCACGAAATTTCTTGGCCTGAGACAGCAGATAAGCCGCCGCCGGCTCCCGCATTTCCTCAGGCAACAGTTCAAGGGCTTCGACAGCTTTTTCGACGGCTGAACTCATGGCGACACACTACCATCTTTGAGGCCGGATGCACAGCGTGCGGCCCCGATCATTCCTTCGTTATCAGCAGGACGTCTTCGCTTCGCATAAGTTGCGCGGCTTAGACGTTGCTGCCGCAATGATTGTTTGCACCCGCCGCCGCCAGAGCCTTTTCCGTTTCGATAGAATCGAAACGGGGCTCTAGCTTCTTGATTTGACGCGTTTTCTTGACGCGAACCGGCTTCCACCCCCGGATCAAGTCCGGGGGCATGCTTCGCTTGAAAACGCTCTAATTCTCCCGAACGACCCGGAAGCCATTGGTGTAAAATCTGACATCATGATCGTATTTGAACCGCGCCGCTGAACGCAAATATCGGGGATCGTTGTTGAAGGAGCCGCCGCGCAATACACGTTCGCGGCATTGCGGCTTGGTCCATGCCGATCCGTCCGCAGGGGCGCCGCGATAGTTGTCGTTCCAGCAGTCTTCGACCCATTCCGCGGCATTGCCCGTCATGTCGTAGATACCGAATGCATTCGGCTTGAACGAGCCGGTGTCGACCGCCTTCTTCAGCGGGTCAGTGGTGCAGCCGATGCAGTTGGCCTTGTCCTTGTCGACAGTCTTGCCCCATGGATAAGTCGTCGTCGAGCCTGCTCTGGCGACGTATTCCCACTCGCTTTCGCTGGGAAGCCGGTAGGTGTGCCCCGTCTTTTGCGATAGCCATGCGGTGTAGCCCTTGGCGTCGTCCCAATCCAGATCTATCGCCGGGCGCCGGGCGCGCCCCATGCCGCGGTCATCCGGCCTTTGCTTGCAGCCGCCTTCGGCGATACAGACGTCCCACTCCTCAAAGGTGACTTCGCGCCGGCCGATGTAGAACGGTTTGCGGATCGACACCTGATGCACCGGCGCCTCGAAATCGAACATCTCGGTCGAGCCCATCTCAAAAGCCCCCGCCGCTATCAAGACTATTTCCGGACATTGCGG
>JGI12053J15887_10001636_pt1 | contig 10564 bp, 8 predicted proteins | sample MedBloCAOM1_O3_FD_15887 | JGI IMG/M metagenome (IMG submission 15887) | reverse complement strand
CCACCCGGACGAACAAGGCGGGCCGCCTCGCGGAGAACCGTCGCCATCGCATCGCAGTGGTGCAAGGTCGCGTTCAGCGCGACGATGTCGGCGAACTCCGAGACCAGCGGCAGGCTGTGCGCGTCTGCTTGGAGCGGCATGTAGCCGATTTCCTTGGCCATGCCGAGCGCACCCTTGCTGACATCCACGCCGATCAGCGCTTTTGGCTTCCCTCCGAGGGTCGCAAACAAGTTTCCCGGGCCGCAGCCGACATCCACGATAACCTTGTCGTTCCAGCTTCCGATCGCGGCCTGCCATCGATCCTTGAAGGCGTCATCGCGATGGCATGCGCGGAAATATTCCGATGCCCATACGTGATTATCAAAATAGACGGCGTTGGCCCGCGTATGGGCGTTCTTGAAATCGATCGGTGCGACCGCCAAGCCATCCAATATTTGTACGCCGGCATCTGGTTTGAGATAGGGCGCCAGATCCTCCAACATATCGGCCCCCCCCATAGTCTCCTCCCCCGTTCAAATCTCAAGGACCGGGTCGTCCGAAATGTGCGCTNCGGTTGTAACCCAGTGCCGGCCTTCCAAGTCGTCTCTAAGATGGACCTGCCTTGCCCGCAGTAGGTGTGACAAATTCATGAGCTGTGAACGGAGCGTTGCAGGTAGGGCCCTCGGTGGCTTGGATGCATCAGACGACGGCTCGGACCCAAATACCACTGGGGGTAATTATCTTGCGCGCCCTCTTCCCCGTAGCGGAGTACGGGCGTGCGGGCGGTCTCGCCCCGACGATGACCGTCCTAGCTCGCCTCGCTAATTTGCCTTCTGTTCAAACTCGCAGAGGTTGAGCTGTTACGTGCCGAAACCCCTTTCCGGTAGTGGTAGCAGACCAAACTATGCCGAGGGATGTCGAAGGTTCGATAGCGACAGCAATACTGCACGAGTACGAGCTTCTGGCCCCGCGCTACGTCGTCATCGACAAGGTCAGCGACCCCACTCGCGAAGCACCTTCCTGCGATCCTGTCGGGCCGCCTCCGCACGCCTCGCCTGTCCTTCCGTTGCAATGAGTGCAGCCGCGATCGCGCGCTCCGAGTCGGTACTATTCGTCGGTTCCTCGCGCTTATCGAATGCTGCTCTTTGGATCGCTCCCTGATCTATGCATCGCTCTCATGCCAACGATGCCACCGCAATAAGCGTATGCGCCAAATAGGGCCGTCTCTTGTAGATGATGGACTTGGGGAATCCTACAGCGGCGAAACTGCTATAGTAGAACTGCTCGAGCCGGAAGCCGGAAAGCGCCACCACCTTGGCCAAGGTGAAAGGAGAAAACTCGAAGCAGTGGTCGCTATTGATCGTTTCCCGATTGCGCAAGGCTCCCGTTGCGTTGCCGCCCCTCATGTTGTTGGGAACGGAAACGATNATCTTATTCACGGAACTGCCGTAGTTTTCCCGGAAAGCGGATAGAAAATCAACGGGAGCATGAACATGCTCGAGGACATCGCCGAAGAGGGCTAGATCCCACTGCGATGAAGCAATCTCATCGATNCCAGGCTTTGTGACGTCGGCAGCGATCAAGTTGTCGAAGCCCGTCGTGGATTTGACCTGTTCAACCGCCTTNGAGTCGATGTCGATGCCGAGGCATCTTTGCGCCACCTTGGTGAGGCGTNCGTGAAGCCATAGGCCGTNAGCNAGCCGCTGCTTGAGGATAGGCGTATGATCGCAACAACCGATGTGCAGTACTGACCGGCCCTGGACCAAGCCGGCCAGCCGTTCGGTGCGGGGCAACACCTCGCCATCCGGCCTTATCTCGATGATCAGATTGTCGCTAAAGCGCCGGCCGAGAAAATAGTCCTCGGCACTTCCGTCGCTGTTAAGAACGATATAGGGCATAGGTTCTCTTTCCCCCATTATAGTTTTCTTTTTTGTTCTGTTGCGGGCATATTTTTGTGACCTGGCTGCTGCACATCACCATGCAATCCGCGCGGGCTGCGGGGGATCCGTGAGGCGTGCGCCGAGCTTGCGGTTGCCGGGGCCGGACCCGGCCGGTGGGTCACCGCAGTTGACGAGAGTGTTGTCGTGGATGTTCCAGCCGTTTCCATAGACGGCGAACGGCTTGGCGAAGTCCACGATCAGGTTGCCCCACACCTCCACGGGACCGTAGATCTCGATGGCTTCCGAGTAAGCTTTGGCGTTGACCGGCCCCAGGCGAAAGAAGTTGTTGGTGACCTTCGTGCCGGCGTTGGCGCGAGCGACGATCGAAAGAGGCCCCGCGCCATCCGGCACGAACGCACCGAGGTCAACAAACCAGTTGTTGTCGATCAGCAAGTTCTGGAAGTACTGGCCGGGGCCGCCATCACTGACATCGCCGCCGGTCTCGAAGCCGGCGCGGCGCTCGCCGGACACGATATTACGGATGAACTGGATGTTTCGGCCGCGGGTCCTGTCCGTCCCCTGGTCTATCGACACAGGCTGCCAGCAATTCGTGAAATGGTTGCCGTCCAGCCTGACGTTGTCCCAATCGTGTTGCCCGAGCACGTTGCCCTGGCAGCCATTGAAGTCGTTGTTGATCACCAGCAGGAACGAGGCGCCAGTCATGCGAACGGCAGATCCGTTAAGGCCGTTGCTGGCAACGTTGTTGAACACGCAGTGACCGACAGCGCCCTGCTTCGACCCGTCGGCATTGACCAGCGTATTGTTGAACACAAAACCTTGGCCGGGTGCTCTGCCGCGAAGCGTCCAACTTGACATGCCGCCGAAGTCGAAGGCGCCAGCAGTGCCAGGGCCCGCAGCGCCATTGATGGTCACTGGGCCATTGGCGCGGACGGTGATACTCGACTTGCCCTTGACCGTTTGACCATTGAAGTTGAACGCACTGTTGGGGGGAAATTCCAGCGTGCCGCCGGCCGGGATCGAATTCAGCTTGGCTTGAATGGCGTCGACGGTGTCGGACGGAACGACCCGGACGGCGTTGCCCGCTGTAGCCGGCGTGGATTGGCTTGACGAGGGTTGCCCTTGGGCTTGCTGCAGCTGCAGGCCACAGCTTACGACCGACAACACAGGGAGCGCAGTGCCGGCAAGAAGCAGGCTGCGCCGACCGATAACGGCTTTCGTCGCTTCGTCGTTCAAATTTCCGCCACTGCAGCGCACGTAAACCTCACTCTCGTTCGAGATCGGGGAGGTGCCCGCGGCCCGTTAAGCGGCGCCAGCCGACTTCCGGAGGACCAGCGTATCCTGTCCGACTGCGGCCTCGTGCGAGGTGGAGCAGAGAAGCTCGAAACCCGCGCTGAAGACCTCGCGCAGCCGAATTCGAGGACCGCCTTCATCGCCTCGACATGGGCGCCGTATTGCTCTCCTCGGTCGTGAGCACGGTCCAGGCCTCGCGAGAACCCGAGCCCAAGTACCATTCCGGTTTCTTGCGGACCTTCAGCTCGTCCGGTCTCGATTAGCTCGGGCGGCGCTATCGGGACCGGATCCTGCGGCTTGAAGCGAGCGCCGAACTTCCGCGTCAAATAGTTGAAATACACATATTTTTTGTATGTGTAGCCGAGCACGGTCTTCATGCCGTACGGCAAGATCATCGTACTGTGGTGAACGATCCCCCTACGCTTCATCGATTTGCTCTCCGCCAGCGGCGGTCAGTCCGCAGCGGGCTCATGTGTGCGCGTTGTAACCCCCTCAGTTCCCCTTGGTGTGCTCTCGGCGCGGTCGGTGCCCGGAGCAAAAACCGCGACGCCGTCGGAGACCGGCGCGTTATCGTACATCGCGACAATCTCGTCCGGCATCGACTCGAAATCCACGACGCGTCGAAAATCACGCAACGACGTGCCCGTGCTCGCACTATCGGGGATCGCCGGCCCTCGGCAATTGGCCAGATCATCGAGGTTGACGGTGCGAAAATCAATGCTCCAGCGGGCGAGCGAAGTCTCGTTGCGCACGGTCGAATGCATCTGCGCGCCGGAGAACAGGATGATGCCGCCCGCCGGCACGACCAGACGCACCCCAGGCTCGGGGTCAAGCGTCTCCGTGGCATGTGGCTGCACCCGCGTATCGCTTTTCACATGCTGCGCCGCATTCTTCCGACCGTCGGCATTCCAGCGGTAGTAGTTGAAATCCCCCGAACTGTTCTTGGTCGGCACACCCCAGTAACGCGGATGGAACGCCATTCCCTGATTGGCGTCGAAATCATAGATCGGCATCCACCAGTTCAATTGGCAAGGCGGCGCCGAATACCAGGTGTCTCGATGAGGATGATGGGCGTAAGCGATCCCCGTGTTCAGATAGTCGGCCGGATAGGCGACGCGCAGGCGCGGCACGTCCTGAAAGGTCCGACGCGGATCACATCCCACCTCCACAAGCAGACGTTGCAGGTGCTTCTTCGTCTCCGGATGATGGATGAATTGGGGCTTCAGTCGCGTGAGGATTTCCACCGACTCCGTCACCGCAAACTCGCCATGCGCATGTTGCGGATGACATGGTGCGAAAGCAGCCTCGATCTGTTCGCGCGCAAAATCAACCAGCGCACAGCTCGCCGAGCTTGGCGGCAAGATCGTCAATTCGCCCTGAAAGGCGCGGAGACGGCGGCCCTCGTCGCCATCAGCGGGATTGAAGGAAATATCCATAGCTCCCCCAGCGTGTGAAAGGACTCACTCGACGAACTCCCATTCTACTAATAATATGAAGAAAAGAAAAGAAAAGAAATTCAATTATCTTTAAAAACGCTTGGAATGGACTGCCCGCAGTGCCATTGCATGGCTAGTGCACTGTCGGACCATACTGTAATATTCGCGTCATCTCGCGCGGTAGGGATGAAAGCAGGGAGAGAGCATGTCTCGACTTCTTCGATCCTCGCCCTCATGCGACACCTTCTCGCCAAACGTTTGCGGTCGCGCCAAACGAGATCATCGAATGAGGCGGCGTCAGTTCTTCTCTCTTGTCTGTGCCACCGCTGTGTTGCCGGCGCCCGCAAGCACGCAGCAGCGGAAGGGGCCGACAATCGGCGTTCTGGTGGTCGGGGCTCCCGGCTGGGAGCAATTCTGGCGGCAGTTTCGCGAGGCCATGCGCGAGCTCGGTTATGTCGAAGGACAAAGTGTTCAATACGAGTTCCGATCGGACCACGGACAAGCAAGCCGCCTGCCCGAATTGGCTGCGGAGCTGGTGCGCCTCAATGTCGATCTGATCGTGACCTGGTACACGCCGCCGGCACAGGCTGCGAAGCGGGCGACGCGTGAAATTCCGATTGTCATGGCGCTCGCGGGAAATCCGGTCGAAACAGGACTTGTCGAGAGCCTCGACCGGCCAGGTGGCAACATCACCGGTATGGCCGGCGCTGCCGCGGAACTGTCGAGCAAAACCGTGGAGCTGATTCGAGGGTTGCTGCCGTCGGCGCGGCGCATCGTGGCGTTGGCCAATGCGCCAGATCCCTTTTCGAAGCCGTTTGTCGAATACATTCAGAAAGGCGGCACAGCCACCGGAATGACGGTCGATGCGAAAATGATTCGAGACACCGAAGAGCTCGAGGCGGCGTTCCGCGAGATGGCTAAGGAGCGACCCGATGCCGTCATCGTTCAACCCAGCCTGCCGCGCAGACGGGCCGCCGAGCTGGCAGTGAGGCACCGAATACCGGCCGTTTCGGTGATTTACGGATTTGCCGAGGAAGGCGGGCTGATGACTTATGCGCCCTCGGAGGTCGAGATTTATCGCCGCGCCGCTTCCATCGTGGACAAGATTCTGAAAGGCGCCAAACCCGCTCAGCTCCCCGTCGAGCAGCCGACGAAGTTCGAACTGCTTATCAATATGAAAACGGCGAAGGCGCTCGGCCTCACTATTTCGCCAACGTTCCTCGCCCGCGCCGATGTGGTCATCGAATGAATGGGGCGGCAGGGTCGCCCGGCGCAGTGACACCAGGAACCGCGCTGACGAGGTGATCGAATGAGGCGGCGCCGTTTGATTGTCATGCTGGGCGGGGCGGCCGCAGCTTGGCCGTCGGCGGGATTCGCGCAGGGCGCAGGCCGGCCGCGTCGCATCGCCGTGCTGATGGGCGTCAAGGGAGACGATACGGAAGGCCAGGGGCGCTTAGACGCCTTGCGCGCGGGCCTCCAGGAGCGTGGCTGGGTCGATGGCGAAACGGCAAAGCTCGAAGTCTATTGGGCAGGCGGCGAGATTGCGCGCATTCGCGCGCTGGTGACCGAGATCGTGGCCGCAAGCCCCGACATCGTCGTCGTCAACGGCACCGCCGCTGCCAGCTCCCTTCACCAGGCGACGCAGACAATTCCGGTGATCTTCGTGCTCGTGGCCGATCCCGTCGGGCTGGGCTGCATTGACAGCCTGGGCCGGCCGGGCGGCAACATGACCGGCTTCACCTTCTTCGATCCGCCGCTGGTCGGGAAATGGTTCCAGCTCCTGAAGGAGGTGTCGCCGGGTATCGCCTTCACCAGCCTGATCTTCAATCCGGAGACGGCAGGCTTCTACTACAAATTCTTGGAGGGGCTGCCGGGGCTCGGCTCGCAGATCAAGCTCGCGCCCGTGCACGGCGTAACCGAAGTCGAAGGCGTGCTCGCCGAGTTGGCGAAGAGCCCGGGATCGAGCGTCATCGTAGGCGCCGATCCCTTCAACGTCGTCCATGGGCGGGAAATCGTGGCGCTTGCCGAGCGCTTCCAGCTACCGGCCGTCTATATCTATCGTCAGCTCGCGCTCGATGGCGGATTGATGGCGTACGGCCCCGATACGTTCGACGCCTTCCATCGAACGGCGGACTATGTCGACCGCGTGCTGCGCGGCGCCAAGCCCGCCGATCTGCCGGCGCAAGCCCCGGCCAAATATGATTTCGTCGTGAATGCCAGGACGGCTCGCAAGCTCGGCCTCGCGTTTTCACCATCCTTGCTCGCCCGCGCCGACGAGGTGCTGGAATGACGGGATCGAGCCCGCGCCCCCTCGAAAAGCGGCCGCGCCGGCTCTACAGTCCGGGCTGGGCTTCGGGGGAAGGATCCTCTGAAATGTCGAAACTCGCTGCATTGGAGTCGCGAGCTACCTTCGCTGAGCGGGCCGAGCGGCCGCGCAATGTCGGCGTGCTGATCGACGAGTTCGTCGAATGAAGCGCGGGCTCTTCCTCAAATACGTCGTGCTGTTCGTTGGCCTGGTGACCGGCGTGCTGCTGATCAATGCCGCGCTCGACCTTTATTTCGTCTACCAGGACAACCGCCGCGCCTCGATCGAGGTCCAGAAGGAGAAGGCCGAGGCGGCGGCGCAGAAGATCGAATCCTTCGTGCGCGAGATCGAGCACCAGCTCGGCTGGGTGACGCAGGTCCAGTGGGCCGCCCTGCCGGCCGAGCAGCGGCACCTCGATTATGTCCGCCTGCTACGCCAGGTGCCAGCCATCACCGAGCTGATGCAGATCGACCCGCAGGGCCACGAACAGCTGCGCGTGTCGCGGCTTAGCATGGACATGATGGCAAGCAACATCGACCGCTCGACCGAGCCGGCCTTTGTCGAGGCGATGGCCAATCGCGTCTATTTCGGCCCGGTCTATTTCCGCAAGGGAAGCGAGCCCTACCTCACCATGGCCGTTACCCACAGCGGCAGGAGCGGCGTCACCATTGCCGAGATCAACCTCAAGCTGATCTGGGATGTGGTCTCGCAGCTCAGGATCGGCCGTGACGGCTATGCCTATGTCGTCGACCGGCTGGGCCGGCTGGTCGGCCATCCCGACATCTCCCTGGTGCTGCGCGGCACCGACATGAGCCGGCTGGCCCAAGTGGCGGCGGCCCTGACGTCTGGGGGACAGGATGCCGGGACGGTCGACGCGCGCAACCGCGCCGGCGTGTCCGTCCTGTCAGCCCACGCCGCGATCCCCGCGCTCGGCTGGCTGGTCTTCGTCGAGGTGCCGACCCTGGAGGCCCAGCAACCGGTCATCGACACCGGCCTGCGGGCGCTCGCACTGCTGGTGCTGGGCCTGCTGATCGCCGGCGGCGCCGGCGCGCTGATGGCGCGGCGCTTGGTGGTGCCGATCCGCGCCCTGCAGCGAGGTGCCGAACGCATCGGCGGCGGCGAGCTGCACCACCGGCTGGCGATCAGGACCGGCGACGAGCTGGAGGCGCTTGCCGAGCAGTTCAACCGGTCGGCCGCGGCGTTGGAGGAGTCCTACTCCGGGCTGGAGCAGAAGGTCGAGGAACGCACCGCCGAACTGCGGGAATCGCTCGATCAGCAGACGGCGACGGCCGACGTGCTGCGGGTGATCTCCCAGTCGCCGACCGACGTACAACCTGTGCTGAGAGCCGTGACCGCGGCCGCCCGTCGGTTTTGCGGGGCCACCGATGCCCTGATCGTCCTGCGCAACAAGGCTGACTCGGTGATCGCTGCCCATGACGGTTTGCTCACGGCGTCTGTCGGCCGTCGCCGCCCTGTCAGCATAGGCAATCTCGCCGGGCGTGCCATGCTCGACGGCCTCACCATCCACGTCCCGGACTCCGCCTTGCTCGACCCGAAGGAGTACGCCGACGCCATGGCAATGGCTCGCGAACACAACTGGCGGGCGGCAGTTGCGGCACCGATGCTGCGCGAGGGCGTCGCAATCGGCACCATCCTGCTGCGCAAGACCGAGCCGGGCGCCTTCACGCCGCGCCAGGTCGAGCTGCTCAGGACCTTCGCCGCCCAGGCTGTGATCGCCATCGAAAACGTGCGACTGTTCACCGAGATCCAGGAAAAGAGCCACCAGCTCGAAGTCGCCAGCCAGCACAAGTCGCAGTTCCTGGCCAATATGAGCCACGAACTGCGCACGCCGCTGAATGCCATCCTGGGCTACACAGAGATGATGGCCGACGGACTCTACGGCGACGTCGGCGAGAAGGCGCAGGGCGTGCTGGAGCGCGTGCAGAGCAACGGCAGGCATCTGCTGGGCCTGATCAACGACGTGCTCGACCTGTCCAAGATCGAGGCCGGTCAGCTCGTTCTTGCGATCGAGGAGTACAGCGTCGCCGACATGGTGGCGACCGTGCTGTCGGCTACCGAATCGCTCGCCCGCGCCAAGAACCTCAAGCTCGGTTCCGCGGTGGCGCCCGGCCTGCCGACTGGCCGCGGCGATGCGCGGCGGCTGACCCAGGTGCTGCTGAACCTGGTCGGCAACGCCATCAAGTTCACCGACCATGGCGGCGTCGAGATCAAAGCGGCGCGGCCGGGCGACCGCTTCGAGATCGCGGTGGTCGATACCGGGCCCGGCATCGCGCCTGCCGACCAGGCGCGCATCTTCGACGAGTTCCAGCAGCTCGACAACACCAGCACGCGCCGCAAGGGCGGCACGGGTCTGGGTCTGTCGATCTCGCGCCATATCGTCGAGCTGCATGGCGGCCGCATCGCCGTGGAGTCCGAGGTCGGCAGAGGGTCGACCTTCAGGATCTCGCTTCCCGTCCACACCCAGCCGGTCAAGGATGCCGCCCAATGAGCCGGAAGATACTCGTGGTCGAGGACAGCGATGACAATCGCCGGATCCTGCGCGACCTCTTCAGCATGGCGGGCTACGACGTGATCGAGGCGCATGACGGCGCCGAGGGCGTGGTCATGGCCGGCGAGCACAAGCCGGATTTGATCCTGATGGACATCCAGATGCCGGTGATGGACGGCTACGGGGCGACGCGGCTCATCAAGGCCGATCCGACGCTGAAGGCGATTCCGGTGATCGCCGTCACCTCCTACGCGCTGTCGGGCGACGAGGAAAAGGCACGCACGGCCGGCTGCGATGGCTATATCGCCAAGCCCTTCAGCCCACGCCAGATGCTGGCCAAGGTCCGCGAGATCTTAGGTTAGGTTGGGGGGCTAGCTATGCGCGACCCTGCCCGCATCCTGGTCGTCGACGACATTCCCGACAATGTCGAGATCCTGCGCATGCGGCTCGGTAGCCTGGGCTACGAGGTCGTCGTCGCCGAGGATGGCGAGCAGGCGCTCGCCGTGGTGCGCGAGACGCCGCCCGACCTGATCCTGCTCGACATCATGATGCCCAGGATCGATGGGCTGGAGGTGGTGAGGCGGCTGAAGGCGGATGCCACGTTGCCCTTCATCCCGGTGATCCTGGTGACGGCCAAGGCGAGCCCGACAGACGTGGTGGCCGGCCTTGATGCCGGCGGCGACGACTATCTCAGCAAGCCGATCGAGCACGGCGCCCTGGTGGCGCGGGTGCGTGCCATGCTGCGCATCAAGGCGCTGCACGACGAGGTGCAGGCGCTGAACCGGGGTCTCGAGGCCAAGGTGCGCGACCAGGTCGAGGAACTGCAGCGGGTTGGGCGTCTGCGCCGGTTCCTGGCGCCGCAGCTTGCCCAGGCCATCGTCTCGGCCGGCAACGACGAGGCCATGCTGGAGAATCACCGCCGCGAGGTCGTGGCCCTGTTCTGCGATCTGCGTGGCTTCACTTCCTTCTCAGAGACCGCCGAACCGGAGGATGTCATGGCGGTGCTGGGCGAGTATCACGCAGCAGCGGGGCCGCTGATCTACAAGTATGAAGGCACGCTCGAGCGCTTCCTCGGGGACGGCATGATGGTGCTCTTCAACGATCCGTTGCCTTGCCCCGATGCACCCCAGCGTGCGGCGCGCAT
>JGI12053J15887_10001635_pt1 | contig 10570 bp, 8 predicted proteins | sample MedBloCAOM1_O3_FD_15887 | JGI IMG/M metagenome (IMG submission 15887) | reverse complement strand
GCTGTGAATTCCGCGCGTAACCCGACAATCCGCGGCCAGAGATGTCGGGTTACGCGCGGAACAAAGGCCGCGGCATGAGCCGCAGCGAACCGGCCGCGCTAACCCGACCTACGAGCCGACATCAGCTCAGGAAAGATCCATCGCCGAGACGCCGCCATCGACGAACAGGTTGGCGCCGTANACGAACGAGGACTCCTCGCTCGCCAGGAACAGCACCGCCTTGGCGGCTTCTTCCGGTTGGCCCGGGCGCTTCGGCATGTTCGGCACCGGCCGCGACGGATCGAACTCGTCCTTGCCGACCGGCGAGCCGATCTTGTTGGGCACGATCGCGTTCACGCGAATTTTGTGCGGGGCAAGCTGCGCCGCCATGGCGCGCGTGAGGTTGGCGACCCCGCCCTTGGCGGCGGAATAGGCGACGGCGCGGCTGCGTCCCATGAAGCCCGAGGTCGAGCCGATATTCACGATCCGCCCGCCGGTGCCCTGCGCCGCCATCTGCTGGCCGACGTGCTTGCCCATCAGGAACTGGCTCTTGAGCGTCACCGCCAGCACACGGTCCCACTCCTCCTCGGTGATATCGAAGATGTGCTTGTTGTCGGAGATCGCCACGTTGTTCACCAGAATATCGATGCGGCCGAAGCGGGCGACCACCGCCTTGACCAGCGCGGCGACATCGCTCCCCTTGGAGACGTCGGCGGCGAACAATTCGGCATCGCCGCCCGTCGCCTTGATCGCGGCGGCGACGCGCTCGCCGCGCGGTCGGTCGAGATCGACGACCGCGACCTTGGCGCCCTCGGCGGCGAACAGCCTGGCGATCTCCTCGCCGATATTGCGGCCGGCGCCGGTCACGATCGCCACCTGATCCTTGAGCTTCATCCGGTGTCCCCCTTCACGCCTGCAACCCTTGCCCTGCGGTCACTACCTTCAGCCATTACTTTTAGCCATTACTTTTGGCCCTGGGTCCCCCGCAATCATACCGCCTCGCGGGACCACTCCGGACATGGTAGAGGGTAATGCTCAGAACATGGATTTCGCCATGACTGCCCCGCTCAAGACCGTCGAAGGGTCCGATATCGCCACGCTGATGCACGACATCGGCCGCCAGGCAAAGGGCGCCGCCCGCGCGCTGGCGCTGGCGGAGACGGCGCGCAAGGACGACGCGCTGGCGGCGATGGCGCAGGCGATCCGCGCGCGCAAGGCCGACATCCTCGCGGCCAATGCCCAGGATCTGGCCGAGGCCAGGGCGTCGGGTGCGACCACGGCCTTTCTCGATCGGCTGGCGCTCGGCGACAAGCGCGTCGCTGCCATGGCCGAGGGGCTCGACGTGGTGCGCGCGCTCGCCGATCCGGTCGGCACGGTGACGGAACGCTGGACGCGGCCGAACGGCATGATCATCGAGCGCGTGCGGGTGCCGCTCGGCGTCGTCGGCATCATCTATGAGAGCCGCCCGAACGTGACCGCGGATGCCGCCGCGCTCTGCCTCAAGGCCGGCAATGCCGCGATCCTGCGCGGCGGCTCGGAGAGCCACCGCGGAAACCGTGCGATCCATGCCGCGCTGATCGAGGGGCTAGGTAAGGCAGGCTTGCCGGAAGGCGCCATCGCGCTCGTGCCGACGCGCGACCGCGCCGCCGTCGGCATGATGCTGGCAGGCCTTGATGGCGCGGTCGACGTGATCGTCCCGCGCGGCGGCAAGAGCCTGGTCGCGCGCGTGCAGGCGGAGGCGCGCGTGCCGGTCTTCGCCCATCTCGAAGGCATCTGCCACGTCTATGTGGACAAGGCGGCCGATCCCGACATGGCCAAGATCATCGTGCTCAACGCCAAGATGCGGCGCACTGGCGTCTGCGGCGCGGCCGAGACGCTGCTGGTCGATCGCGCGGCGGCGCCGGCGCAGCTCAAGCCGCTCGTCACCATGCTGCTCGATGCCGGCTGCGAGGTGCGCGGCGATGAAGCGACCGGGGCAACCGATCCGCGGGTGAAGCCCGCCAGCGAAGAGGATTGGTCGACCGAATATCTCGACGCCATCATCGCCGCCAAGCTGGTCGACGGCGTCGACGGTGCGATCCGACATATCGAGCGCTACGGGTCCCACCACACCGATTCGATCGTGACCAAGGACCAGGCCGCGGCGGAGAAATTCCTGCGCGAGGTCGATTCCGCGATCGTCCTGCACAATGCCTCGACCCAATTCGCCGACGGCGGCGAGTTCGGCTTCGGCGCCGAGATCGGCATCGCCACCGGCCGCTTCCACGCCCGCGGCCCGGTCGGGGTCGATCAACTCACCAGCTTCAAGTACCGCGTCCGCGGCACGGGACAGATCAGGCCGTGACCAGACCCCTAGTGCCCCGAACCCGAAGTTCGCGCACACCGTGCGGCGAGCTCGATCGTGAACTTCGGGTTCAAAGGGGCACTAGAATCATAGAGCGGCTAGTGGTCCTTAGATTCCGAAGTTCGCATCTGAACGTGCCGCGAGTGCTGGCGAACTTCGGAATCGGACCACTAGTATCGTGCTGCAGGTGATGCACGCGCCCGACAACATCTCCCCTCCCGCCAAGCGCGGGGGAGCAGAGCGTCACCGCAGCCGCGTCCGTCTGCCGCCGCACGCCGCCGGGATGCGCATCGGCCTGTTCGGCGGCACCTTCGATCCGCCCCACGACGCGCATCTCGGCGCCTGCCTGATCGCAATGAAGCGGCTCGATCTCGACCGCGTCTGGTGGCTGGTGACGCCGGGCAATCCGCTCAAGGACACCCGCGGCCTCGCCCCGCTCGCGGAACGCATCGTCGCGGCGCAGGCGCTGGCGCACCATCCCCGCATCGACGTCACCGGCGTCGAGGCGCAAATCGGCACCAGCTACACCTACGAGACCATCGCCTATTTGCGCCGCCACTGCCCCGGCGTGCGCTTCGTCTGGATCATGGGCGCCGACAACCTGCGCAGCTTTCACCGTTGGCAGAAGTGGCGCGGGATCGCCGGCATGGTGCCGATCGCGGTGGTCGATCGCCTCGGACCCAGCCTCTACGCCAGTGCGAGCGCTGCCGGCCAGGCGCTGGCGCGCGCCCGCATCCCCGAGGCGGCGGCGAAGTCGCTGCCCGACCGCAAGCCGCCGGCCTGGACATACCTCCACGGTCTGAAATCCCCGCTGTCCTCGACCGCGTTGCGCGCCGCCCGTCATAAAATCGATGCCAAAGTGCCACAGTATGTGGACCGCGGAACAGCGACTGGTTGAAACTGTTAGCCGGCCGTGCCTATCTTAGAGGTGCCCCGCTTCGCGCGGGACGGTAGTGCAGCGAAAGGGAAGGAACCCTGCCAACACCTGCAGTCTCTCGCGCTGGCGCACGCCGCGCCGCCGACCCGATCTCCAAGGTGCGTCCTGACGCCGAGGAGATTCTTCGCCTGGTCCTCGCCCGGCTCGACGACATGAAGGCCGAGGACACCGTCACCATCGATCTCACCGGCAAATCGACGATCGCCGACTGCATGGTTGTGACCTCCGGCAGGTCGAACCGCCATGTCGGCTCGGTCGCGGACCGCGTGCTGGAAGACCTCGCCAAGGCCGGTGTGCCGGACGCGCGGGTCGAAGGCATGCCGCACTGCGACTGGGTGCTCATCGACGCCGGTGACGTCATCGTCCATGTCTTTCGTCCGGAGGTCCGCGCCTTCTACAATCTGGAGAAGATGTGGGCGTCGGCGCGACCGCAGGGACGGCGGGCGAGCTAGGACAGTAGCCCGCCGTCAGGGCGTTTTACGCCCGTCTTCGACGGGCTATGGAGCGCAGCGCAATTGCGGGGCGGTCTGGCCACACGGCACATGCCCCGGATTGCGCGATAGCGCGTCAAGACGCGCGTAACCGCGCTTAACGCTCCATCCCGGCCACAAGGTAGCGTCGCAGGCCCGCTTGAGCCGGCGCGCGGTCCGTGTATCGTTGGGCATGCGGATCGTCGTCGCCGCCGTCGGCCGGTTGAAGCAAGGTCCCGAGCGCGAGCTTGCGGAGCGCTATCGCAAGCGCGCGGCCGACGCCGGTCGCGGGGCGGGACTGAACGCAGTCGACATCGTCGAGATCAGGGAAAGCCGCGCCGGCGATGCCGCGCGCCGCATGCTCGAGGAATCGATCGCCATCGCCAACGTCATTCCGGACCGTGCAGTTACCGTCATTCTGGACGAGCGCGGCGAGAGCATGAGCAGCGCCTCGTTCGCCGGACGGCTGCAGGGCTGGCGCACGCAGGACAGGCCGGCGGTCGTGTTCATCATCGGCGCCGCCGACGGGCTGGCGCCCGGCCTGCGTGAGCAATCGAGCCTGGCGATCGCCTTCGGGGCGGCGACCTGGCCGCATCAACTGGTGCGAATCATGCTGCTGGAGCAGCTCTACCGCGCCGTCACCATCCTGGCGGGACATCCCTACCACCGGGCATGACGGAACTCTGCTCGCTCGGGTTCGTCTTAGTCTTAATACGGTACGAATCATGGCTCCCTATTGCGGCGCNGGACCCCTTTTTGCATAGAATCCACCAATGCTGGCCGTGTCGCACCCTCCCCTTGCGCTTCGCCCGATCACCGCTTGCGTGATCGTGACGACCTTGGTGGCGACGTTTTTGGCGACGTTGGGGCTGATCGCCGTCTCGGCGCAGGCGGAGCCGCGTTCTCGCGGCCAAGCGCCGGCCGAGACCAATCGTGCCGCGACCCCGCCCGCCAGCCTCGACGATCTCAAGCAGCGCGAGCAGGAGCTCGAGGGGCTGCGCACCGAGCAGAAGAAGGCGCTGGAGAACGAGGCCAAGCTCAAGCGCGAGATCGAGGCGATCGGCGACGACCGGCGCAAGTTCAATCAGCAAATCATCGACACCGCGGCGCGTGTCGTCAATTTGGAGGAGCGCATCGGCAAGACCAAGGAGCGGATGGGGCCGCTCGACGACAGCGAGCGAGCGCTGCGGGCGTCGCTGGACCGACGACGCGACGTCATTGCCGAGATCCTGGCGGCATTGCAGCGCATCGGCCGGCAGCCGCCGCCGGCGCTGGTGATCAAGGCCGAGGATGCGCTGGCGTCGGTGCGCTCGGCCATGATGCTGGGCGCGGTGCTGCCGGAGATGCGGCACCAGGCCGAGGCGCTGGCGGGCGACCTCGCCGAGCTCGTGCGCCTGCGCAAAGAGATCGCCGCCGAGCGCGACGGCCTCGCCCGCGACCTCCTGGTGCTCACGGACGATCGCCAGCGGTTGTACCTCATGATCAACGAGCGCCAGAAGCGACAGGCGGAAGCCGAACAGGCGCTTGGCGAGGAGCGCCAGCGCGCGGGGCAGCTGGCGCGCCAGGCGGAGAATCTCAATCAACTTATCGTCAAGCTCGAGCAGGGGCTCGATACCGCCTCCCGCGCCGCCCGATCGGCCGCGCGTTCCGGGGACGAGCGCAAGGCGGATGGGCGGCCGGATCTCGCCGCGCTACGGGATCCCGGGCGGCTGACCCCGGCCATTGCGTTCGCTTCCGCCAAGGGAATGCTGCCATTGCCGGTCAATGGGGCGAGAATCCGGGAATTCGGGGCCGCGGACGGCCGCGGCGGCACCGAAAAGGGCCTATCGATCGCCGCCCGGCCCGGGGGCCAGATCACAGCCCCGTGTGACGGCTGGGTGGTTTACGCCGGCACCTTCCGCAATTATGGCCAACTCTTGATCCTTAATGCCGGCGGCGGATATCATGTGTTGCTCGCTGGGATGGAACGGATATCCGTTGACTTGGGGCAGTTCGTGGTGACGGGCGAGCCCGTTGCGGCTATGGGCGGCGGAGCCCAGTCAGCCGCGGCTATAGCGGGCGGTGCAACCCAACCCGTACTATATGTGGAATTCCGCAAGGACGGGGTCCCCGTCGATCCAGGCCCATGGTGGGCCGCAAACGAAGGCCAGAAGGTTCGCGGATGATGCGCAAAACTTCGCTGATTCTCCTCGGTGCGGCGGCAGGCATCGCCCTGACGCTGATCTCAACCCAGCCCCGCATCGTGTTCGATGGCGCGCGCGCGCAAGCGGCGGCTGCCGACACCTATCGGCAGCTCAGCCTGTTCGGCGACGTGTTCGAGCGGGTGCGTGCCGACTATGTGGAAAAGCCCGATGACGGCAAGCTGATCGAATCGGCGATCAACGGCATGCTCGCCGGGCTCGATCCGCATTCGAGCTACATGGACTCCAAGAGCTTCCGCGACATGCAGGTGCAGACCCGCGGCGAGTTCGGCGGCCTCGGCATCGAGGTCACCATGGAGGATGGCCTGATCAAAGTCGTGGCGCCGATCGACGAGACGCCGGCGGCGAAAGCCGGCGTCATGGCCAACGACATCATCACCCATCTCGACGAAGAGCCGGTGCAGGGGCTGACCCTCAACCAGGCGGTCGAGAAGATGCGCGGCCCCGTGAACACCAAGATCAAGCTCAAGATCATGCGCAAGGGCGCGGAGAAGCCGGTCGAGGTGTCGATCACCCGCGACATCATCCGGGTGCGCTCGGTGCGCTCGCGGCTCGAAGGCGACGACGTCGGCTTCATCCGCGTCACCCAGTTCAACGAGCAGACCACCGAGGGCCTGAAGAAGGCTATCGCCGACCTCTCCACCCAGGCCGGCGACAAGCTCAAGGGCTTCGTCGTCGACCTGCGCAACAACCCGGGCGGGCTGCTCGATCAGGCGATCTCGGTTTCCGACGCGTTCCTGGAGAAGGGCGAGATCGTCTCCACGCGCGGCCGCAATGCCGAGGAGACGCAGCGCTTCAATGCCCGGGCCGGCGACCTCACCAAGACCAAGCCCGTCATCGTGCTGATCAACGGCGGCTCGGCCTCGGCCTCCGAGATCGTGGCCGGCGCGCTGCAGGATCATCGGCGCGCGACCGTGATCGGCACGCGCTCGTTCGGCAAGGGCTCGGTGCAAACCATCATCCCGCTCGGNTCCGGCAACGGCGCGCTCCGCCTGACCACGGCGCGCTACTTCACGCCGTCGGGCCGCTCGATCCAGGCCAAGGGCATCTCGCCCGATATCGAGGTGCTCCAAGACGTGCCGGAAGAGCTCAAGACCCGCACCGATACCAAGGGCGAGGCCTCGCTGCGCGGCCATCTCAAGGCCGAGGGCGACGAGCAGACGGGGTCGCAGTCCTACATCCCGCCGGACCCGAAGGATGACAAGGCGCTCCATAAAGCGCTCGATCTCATCCGCGGCATCACCAAGGACACGGCCTATCCGCCGAACCCGAAGACGGCGGTCCCGAACTAAGTCGGGCAATCGGCAACATCGACACACGGGGCGGCCTTGCGGCCGCCCCGCTGCTTTTTTGGAGCCGCGCGCCGGCCCCGGTAAACGAACGGCTACCTTATCCGGGTGCTAGCTTACGTACGCATCGCGAAATGCGCCAAGGCGGCCGAAGGCCGCGGCGTCCTGCTGGTGCCGATCGGCGCATTGGTGAAACAGAAGGCCGACGACCGTCGCCAGACCTCGAAGCAGAACAAGAGATAGACGCTTGGCGCTTTCTGTGGTCTGTCGTCTGATCTCTCGTTCACCGTGTTCCGTCGTCCGATCATGCCCGCCTTCGAATCCCTCCCCTATCGGCCCTGCGCCGGTCTCGCCGTGTTCAACCGCGACGGTCTCGTCTTCATCGGCCGCCGCATCGGCGGTCCCGAGCATGTCGACTTAACGCACGTCTGGCAGATGCCGCAGGGCGGCATCGATCGCGGCGAGGATGCGTGGCCGGCGGCGCAACGCGAGCTCTACGAGGAAACCAATATCCGCTCCGCCAAGAAGCTCGGCGAGATCGCGGAGTGGCTGCGCTACGACATTCCGCGCGAGATCGCGGGCGAGGCCTGGAACGGAAAATATCGCGGGCAGACGCAAAAATGGTATGCGCTGCGCTTCACCGGCGATGACGGCGAGATCGACATCGCGCACCCTGCCGGCGGCCACGAGCCGGAATTCATGGACTGGCGTTGGGAGCCGCTCGAGAACCTCCCCGAGTTGGTGGTGCCGTTCAAGCGGCCGGTCTACGAGCGCGTGGCCAGGGAATTCGTGCGGTTCGCCTCGCGGGCGTGATTGGGTTCGTTTCCGCCTCTCTCCCGTCAGGCGGCCGCGCGGCGGCCGACCGAGTCGAGCTTCGCGAGCATGGCGGCGACGTCGGCCTTGACCTTCTTGGCCGCGATCTCCTTGACCGGGCCGTAGCCGCGGATCTCCATTGGCGCGCTGGCGATCGCCAGCAGTTGCTTCAGATTGTCCGCGCGCAAGTGTGCGAGGAATGTCTCGATCAGGTCGAAGTACCAATCGATCAGCCCGCGCTCCATCCGTCGTTCACGCGTGTACCCGAAGATATCCAGCGCGGTTCCGCGCACCGCCTTGAGGCGGGCGAGCACGCGCATGGGAAGCCGCATCCACTGTCCGAATTGCATCTTGCGCGGCCGGCCCCGCGCATCTTTGCCGAGCGGCAGCAACGGGGGCGCCAAGTGGTAGTTGATCTTGAAGTCGCCATCGAACTGCTGCTCGAGCTCCGACTGGAAGCTCGCCGACAGGTGCAGGCGAGCGACCTCATACTCATCCTTGTACGACATCAGCTTGAACAGCGAGCGCGCGACCGCGCCCGTTATCGCTTCGGACTTGAGCTCACTTTCGGCCTTGCGCACGCGCTCGACGACTAAGCGGTAACGCTCCGCCCAGCGGCTGTCCTGATAGTCGCGAAGAAACGCGACACGGCGTTCGATCGCGTCATCGAGCGATTCCGGAAGCTGCGTCTCGCTCTCCTGATGAGATGTCACGAAACCCGGATTTGCGCATGCCAGACGCCCGGCGGCAAACGCCTGCAAGTTCCGCTCGACCGCGACGCCGTTGAGCTCGATCGCACGCTGCAGCGCCGGTAAGGATACCGGCACGAGACCTCCCTGCCAGGCATGACCGAGCATGATGATGTTGGCATAGACCACGTCGCCGAACAGCGTCTCCGCGAGGGCGTTCGCGTTCAAGGCGCGGACATTGTCTTTTCCCAGCACGTTCTCGATGGCGCCGAGGCGGCGCCTCGAAGCCAAGTCTGCATCGCGGAAGCGGACCACGTCGCCGGTGAGCATCTCGGCCAGGTTCACGACCGCACGCGTGCCCGCGCGGTAGGTCGAAGATGCCTTGTAGGTCGAGGAAGCCTTGGGCGATGACGAGACGACGAGGTCGCAGCCGATGAGCGCGTCCGCCGCGGCGCTGTCGATGCGCACCTGATTGATCTGCCCCGGGCTCTCCGCGAGCCTGATGAAGCTCAGCACGGGACCGAATTTTTGCGCAAAGCCCGTGAAATCCAGGACCGAGCTTCCCTTGCCGTCGAGATGGGCGGCCATCGCGATCACGGCGCCGACGGTGATGACACCCGTCCCGCCGACGCCGGTGACCAGAAGGTCGTAAGGCTGCTGCAGGGACGGCAGTACGGGGGAGGCAAGCCCGGCAGCCGCTGCCGAGACATCGTCGCCGCTGCCGTCCTTGCGCCGCCGGACTGCTCCTTCCACCGTCACGAAGCTCGGACAGAAGCCGTTCAGGCAGGAGAAGTCCTTGTTGCAATTCGACAGGTTGATCTTGCGCTTGCGGCCAAAGGGCGTCTCCTTCGGCTCCACGCTGAGGCAGTTCGATTCCACCGAGCAATCGCCACAGCCTTCGCAGACGAGGTCGTTGATATAGGCGAAGCGCTTCGGATCCTCCATCGTTCCGCGCTTCCTGCGCCGGCGCTTTTCCGTGGCGCAGGTTTGCTCGTAGATCAGAACCGAAACGCCCTCGATCTCGCGCAGCTCGCGCTGGACCGGATCGAGGTCGCGCCGGTGATGGATCGTCGTGCCTGGCGGGAAGTCGCGCCGGTTGAACTTGTCGGGGGCGTCCGAAACCAGCGCGATCCGCTCGACGCCTTCGGCACGAACTTCGTGGGCGATGGCTTGCACGCTGATCGGCCCGTCCACCGGCTGCCCGCCGGTCATGGCGACGGCGTCGTTGTAGAGGATCTTGTAGGTGATGTTCGCATTGGCGGCGATCGCTTGACGGATCGCCATCGATCCCGAGTGATAATAGGTTCCCTCCCCGAGATTCTGGAAGATGTGCCCCCTGCCGGTGAAGAGCGAGGAGGCCACCCAGTTCACCCCTTCGCCGCCCATCTGAATGAGCGACGTGGTCTCCCTGTCCATCCAGCTCGCCATGAAATGACAGCCGATGCCCGCCAACGCCTTGGAGCCTTCCGGCACCTTGGTCGAGCTGTTGTGCGGGCAACCGGAGCAGAAGTAGGGCGTTCGCGTCGCTCCGGGAATCTGAATGACGCGCGAAGACGCCGGTTGCAGCGCGGCCGCCCGCTCGGAAAGGCCGAGCCCCGGAAAGATGCCGTCCAGCCGTCTCGCCACGATCGGCGCGAGCAGCAGCGGCGACAGCTCGCCGGTCCAGGGAATCAGCCGGGCACCGTTCTCCTCGTTCTTCCCGACCATCCGCTGCGGCTTGTCGCCCGGCCAGTCGTAGAAGTATTCCTTGAACTGGCTCTCGATAATGCCGCGTTTCTCCTCGACCACCAGCACCTCTTCCTTGCCCCGCACGAACGCGAGCGCGTCGCGGCGGGCGAGCGGCCACAC
>JGI12053J15887_10001633_pt1 | contig 10575 bp, 10 predicted proteins | sample MedBloCAOM1_O3_FD_15887 | JGI IMG/M metagenome (IMG submission 15887) | reverse complement strand
CGAGCCGTGACGAGCGGCTCGACCCCTTCGGCCTCCCACTGCATATCGAACTTACCGACCGCGCAGGAGATGAACGCATGCGTCTGGTGGAACTGCGCCGGGAGCGCGTGGTACTGCACCGAGTCTCGCGCGGCATCAAGATGGCGCTGAACCTGCGGGTTGCCGCTTATCTTGGCGTGGCGATCCGGATGGAGCCGCCGGCGTGCACGGCGGCCGGGGCTGTCGCCCTCGTGCTCGAGCATCCCGATCCTGCTCTGTCGTTCACCCTTTACCGCGCCGCCGACGGCACCGACATTGTTGCCGAATGGCGGGCGTGGGGTCGTGCGCTCGGGGTGCCGCTCCTGGTCGCCGAAGCCGACGGGCGCCTGCGCGAGCCGTTCGACCGGATCGGCGGCGTTCGCGTCGGACCGCCAACCTCGCGTCGACGACGACGCTCGGTGCTGAGGCGGCGGCGCCCGGAGTTGCCATTGCGACGACGGACGAGCACGCTGCCCGCAACACCGCTCGTGCATCGCGCCGGTCGCGAGATCATCGGCCGCAATTGAATCGCGGCCCGCGATTTGTCGTCGCCCGCGTCGGAGGTTGCGCCGCCTCGGCAGCGCGCAGCCATGATGTAGCCTGCCAGATAATAGTGATCAGTCATCAGTGGATCAGTGATCGCAACGCAACCCAGCCCGCGTGAATCACTGATTGCTGACTAGTGATGACTGATGAGAGCGGCATCCAACACTATTCCGGCGAACAGGATCAGCCCGGCATCCCGGTTCGATTTGAACACGGCAAGACAAAGCACGGGATCGTGGATGTCGAGCCGCGCGACTTGCCAGGCGAGGTGCGCCGCGAATGCGCCCAGCCCGAGCGCGAACACGACGCCGCCGCCGGCGCTCCATCCCGCGAGCGCAATCAACGCGGCGGCGAGCGCGTAGAACAAGGCGAGCATGGATTTGGTGCGCTCGCCGAACAGCAGTGCCGTCGACTTGATGCCGATCAGCGCATCGTCCTCGCGATCCTGATGGGCGTAGACCGTGTCATAGCCGATCACCCACGAAATCGCGCCGGCATAGAGCAGAAATGCGGGAAGATCGAGCCGCCCGAACGTCGCCGGCCATCCCATCAGCGCGCCCCAGGAGAAGGCGAGGCCGAGCACGATCTGCGGCCAGTAGGTGATCCGCTTCATGAAGGGATAGACCGCGACCACCGCCAGCGACAGGAAGCCGACATAGACCGTGAAGCGGTTGAACTGCAGCAGGACCGCGAGCCCGACCAATGCCTGCAACACCAGAAAGCTGGCGGCAGCCGGGACCGTCACTTGTCCCGCGGGAATGGGTCGCGAGCGCGTGCGCTCGACCCGGGTATCGAGGTCGCGGTCGACGATGTCGTTCCAGGTGCAGCCCGCGCCGCGCATGGCAAACGCACCGATGAAGAACAAGATGAGATGCCAGAGACTGACTTGGCTGCGGGCATGGATCGCGGCGAGCCCGACGGACCACCAGCACGGCATCAGCAGAAGCCAAGACCCGACCGGCCGGTCGAGGCGGGCCAGCCGTAAGTAGGGGCGCGTCCAAGCGGGGGCGAAGCCGTCGACCCAGTTTCCGGTCGAATCGGCGACGCGACCCGCGCCGCCGGTCATCGCGCCAGCGGACTGCCGGACAGCGTGTCGAAAGTGCCCTGGCCCTTCTTGGTCGAAGTCGTATCGGGCACCACCGGCGTCGTGCCGAGGGCATCGCTGAGGCTCGGTCCGCTCGGCCGCGGTCCTTGTGCTGCCACTTCGCAAATCTGCTTGCTCGTCTGCGTGGCCTTGGAGTGTCCGGACCTGACTTGCTGGATCACTTCAGGGGGTACGCCGCAGGTCGCGCTCTGCTCTTCCAGTCCCTTGACCATCTTGGTTTCGGACGCAAGGAACACCTTGAAGAGCTTGCACAATTCCTCGGCAGACGCCTTCTTCTGGCTGGCTGCCTGGAGCGCTTGACCATGCTTTTGGGTCTCATCCCGAAGGGTCACGAGCTGCTGGCAGGCGGGCGGCGGCTGCTGTGGCGCGGCCCCGAACTGCCCCCCCGGCCCTCCTCCCGGGGACATCCCCGACCCCGGCATGCCCGGCATGCCTCCAAACTGCGCCGCAGCCGGCCAGACCGGCAATACGGCGAGCACCAGCACCAATGGAACAGCCCGGCTTAGCGTCATGATGTTATTCCCCCGGCATACCCCGACCGCCCGATTCGACCTCGGGTCGATCCTGCCGCCTAGATATTAACAGCCTTTTGAATTCGGCGATAACACGGCGGAACGAGCTTTTCGGATCGCGATGTGGGGATCTTGAGCCGGAATCAGGCGGACGAAAGGTCGCGGGCCGATCACCGGGCCCTCCCCGGCACCAAATCACGGGAAATGGCTGGTTTACCAACCATACGCTTTCTGGTTTTTGACCTTCATCGCCGATGATGGCTGCCGACCCTTGAATTTCCATGCCCCGCTACGATTTTCGCACGCCTCGTCTCTATCTCGATGTCGCGCTCCACAAGGGCGCAACCGTCGCGCTCGGCTCCTCGCAGGCAAACTACCTCGGCAACGTGCTGCGGCTGAAAACCGGCGATTCCGTGCTGGTTTTCAACGGTCGTGACGGCGAATGGCAAGGGATGGTCGCGAGCGCGGGAAAACGCACCCTCGCCCTGGACATCGGCACCCGCATCCGGCCCCAGGGCGGCGCGCTCGATCTGCATTACTGGTTCGCCCCCCTCAAACATGCCCGCCTCGACTACATGGCGCAGAAAGCGGTCGAAATGGGCGCGTCGCGCCTGCAGCCGGTCCTGACCCGGCGCGCCCAGGTCGCGCGCGTCAATCTCGAGCGCCTGCGGGCCAATGCCATCGAGGCGGCAGAACAGTGTGGCATCCTGACGCTGCCGGACATCGGCGCGCCGCTGACCTTGGACCGGATGATCCAGGAGCGCGACACCGCCCGTCTGCTGGTATTCTGCGACGAGGAGGCAGAGGTGAAGGACCCGATTGCCGCGCTGGCGGAGGCGCGGCGTGCGAAAGGGGGCGAAGCCATCCCGCTCGCCGTCCTGATCGGCCCCGAGGGCGGCTTTGCCCCGGACGAGCGCGCCGCGCTGCTAAAGTCGACGAACACCGTACGGCTTGCGCTCGGACCGCGCATTCTGCGGGCCGATACCGCCGCGGTTGCAGCGCTTGCCCTGGTCGGGGCGGTGCTGGGGGATTGGCGCTAGGGGCCTGTCCGTTCGGGGATGTGCCAAAGGCTGGCGTTAAGCGCTTCCTCGGTTTGACGTCGAATTCGCCCCGCCAGCGTGCTAAACGCCGGCGCCACAAGCCTAATCGACTGCTTGCAACCGCCATGAGCGCAGGAATGACCTCGATGAGCGCCGCACCGGACGGGCGCGCTGACGCGCTGCTCACGTCGTTCGAGCGTGCGGGCTATGCCAGGGTCGCGCCCGCCATCCTGCAGCCGGCGGAGCCGTTTCTCGACCTCTCCGGCGAGGACATCCGCAGGCGGATGTACCTCACGACCGACCCGCAGGGCCGCGAACTGTGTCTGCGCCCGGACCTCACCATCCCGGTCTCGCGCGACTATCTGGCCTCGCCCGCAGCCGGCGCGCCGCAGGCCTTCTGCTATCTCGGTCCGGTCTTCCGCCATCGCGCCGAAGGCGCCGGCGAATTCCTCCAAGCCGGCATCGAATCCTTCGGCCGCCCGGACAAGGCCGCGGCGGATGCCGAAATGCTTGCGCTGGGGCTCGAGGCCACGGCGCATTACGGCCTTGCTGCGCCCGACATCCACATGGGCGACGTGGCGCTGTTTTCCGCCTTGATTGCCGCGCTCGACCTCGCGCCCGCCTGGAAGCGCCGCCTGATCAAGGACTTCAATCATAAGACCTCGCTGGTGCAGGATCTCGATCGGCTTGCCATCAGCGCCTCGCACGCGCGGCCGGAATACCAGGGCGTGCTCGCCGCGCTGGCCGGCTCCGACCCCAAAGCTGCCCATGCGCTCGTCACCGACCTGCTCTCGATTGCGGGCATCACCGCCGTGGGCGGACGCTCGGTGGGCGAGATCGCCGACCGCTTTCTCGAGCAGTCGGCGCTCGGCGCGCAGACCTCGCTGCCGCGGGAAACCCGCGCATTGATCGAAAAATTCCTCGCCATCGGCGGCGATCCCGATGAGGCCGCGGCGGACCTGCGCGCCTTCGCGCGCGAGGCCAAGATCGCGCTCGACGCCACGCTCGACCTGTTCGAGAGCCGCACCGGCTTTCTTGCCGCACGCGGCGTCGACGTCGGTCGCATCCGCTTTTCCACCGCCTTCGGCCGCGGCCTCGATTATTACACCGGGTTCGTGTTCGAGCTTTACGACCCCAGCGCGCAGGCCGTCGGCCAGCTGGTGGCGGGCGGACGCTATGACGGTCTGCTCACGCGGCTCGGCAGCGCCAGCGCGATCTCTGCGGTCGGCTTCGCGGTTTGGATCGAACGGCTCGCGCAGTTGCGGGGCACGCCATGACCACGCCATTGGTCATCGCCGTGCCGGCCAAGGGCCGGCTGCAGCAAAACGCCGAGGCCTTCTTCGCGCGCACCGGGCTCGAGCTCGTCAAGCCGCGCGGCGTGCGCGACTATCGCGGCGCGATCACCGATCTTCCCGGGGTCGAGGTGGCGTATCTCTCGGCGGCCGAGATCGTCGACCTGCTGGCGCAGGGCGTGGTGCATTTCGGCGTGACCGGCGAGGACCTCGTGCGCGAGAAGATCGCCGATGCGGACCAGCATGTCATTCTGATCGACGGGCTCGGCTTCGGCCACGCCAACGTGGTGGTGGCGGTGCCGCAGGCGTGGATCGACGTGCACAGCATGGCCGATCTCGACGACGTCGCGACCGCGTTTCGTCTCAAGCACGAGCGCAAGATGCGCCTCGCGACGAAATATGTGAATCTCACGCGCAATTTCTTTTCCGCGCATGGCATCACCGACTACCGGATCGTGGAAAGCACGGGCGCGACCGAGGGCGCCCCGGCGGCCGGCACCGCCGAGCTCATCGTCGACATCACGACGACGGGAACCACGCTCGCTGCCAATGGGCTGAGGGTGATCGAGGACGGCGTGATCCTGCGCTCGCAAGCCAATCTCGTCGCGGCGCGCGCGGCCAACTGGGGCGCCCCCGAACGGGAAATGGCGCGCATCGTGCTCGACCGCATCGCGTCGCAGACGCGCGCGCGCGCATTTCGCGAAGTGCGCACGCGCTTTGCGGGCTGCGACGCAGCGTTGCTGGCGGAAGCAAAGGACCGTTTCGGGATCGAGACCCCGTTCGGCGGGCCGACCTCTTCGGGCATGCTTACGCTGCACTGCCCGCCGAAGCACGTCCATGCGCTGGCAACGCGCTTGCGTGAGAAGGGCGCCGAGAACGTCGTGGTCGCGGATCTCGGTTATGTATTTTCCCGCGCCAATCCGCTTTACGCCAAGCTCGAGGCCGGGCTCGCTTAGAGCATGATCCCGAAAAGTTGCAGACTTTTCGGAGAACATCATGCGACCAAATAAATGGTTGGAGCGAAATCGCGATTCAATCTGACGCGATTTCGCTCCAGCAGATTTTACTATTCCGTCTTGATGTTGGCGCCCTTGATCACCGGCCACCACTTCTCGATCTCGGCTTTTTGGAAGGCGCCGAGCGCTTCCGGTGTCAGCTGGTCGCGCGGCGGAATGTCGAGGCCAAGCTCGCCGAAACGTTGCCGCACGAGGGGATCGCTCAGGGCCTGCACCGCAGCGCCGTTGAGCTTGGCGATGATGTCCTTGGGCGTGCCTTTCGGCGCCCAGAGGCCATACCAGACGCTGATATCGAGCGACGGCAGGCCGGCCTCGACCACGGTCGGGATGTCGGGCGCCGAAGGCAGGCGCGCATTGGCCGTGACGGCGTAGGCGCGGATCTTGCCATCGCGCACGTGCTGGAGCGAATTCGATGCCTGGTCGACAATGAAATCGATCTGACCGGCCACCAGATCCTGCAGCGCCGGGCCGGTGCCGCGATAGGGGACGAATTGGAAGCGGGTGCCGGTGACGTTTTGGAAATAGACGCCCGCGACGTGGGTCGCGGAGCCCGCGCCCGCCGTTCCCGCCGAGACTTTGCCCTCGTTCGCTTTGATCCAGCCGACGAACTCGTCGAGGCTCTTCGCCGGCACGGCATTCTTGCTGACCACGATCATCGGATTGTTGGGCAGCAGCACGATCGGCTCGAGATCGCGCAACAGATCGTATGGCAGCGGATAAATCGCGCCGTTGACCACATGCGTGCTCCAGTGGCCGATGCTGAGCGTATAGCCGTCCGGCGCCGCGCGCGCGACGCGGCCGACGCCGATCGAGCCCGCCGCCCCGGTCACGTTCTCCACGATGATGCTCTGGCCGAGCGAGGCACGCATCGGCTCGGACAAGATGCGCGCCACCGTATCGACCGGTCCGCCGGCGGCGAACGGCACCACCATGGTGATGGGGCGTGATGGATAGACCTGCGCCGACGCAACTGCGCTCCCTCCCCACAGGAGGGCGCAGGCGGCCGCGACCCGCAGTAATTTCATGGCTTACCTCGCTTGATCCGTTGCCCCGCTACGGCGAGCACGTTCATTCAGGCTTGATGTTCGCCGCCTTGACGATCGGCCACCACTTCTCGATCTCCGCCTTGTGATGAGCGGCGAGCGCCTCCGGGGTCTGCTGCTCGGGCGGCGGAAATTCGAGGCCCTGGTCGCTCAGCCGCTTTTGCACAACNGGATCGGCCAGCGCCTCCATGACAGCGGCACTGAGTTTGGCGATGACGGGTTTGGGTGTGCCCTTCGGCGCCCACATCCCGTACCATGTCGACGTATAGAATCCGGGCAAGCCTGCTTCGTCGACCGTAGGGATGTCGGGCGCAGAAGGCAGCCGCGTCTTGGCCGTGACCGCGTACGCTTTGATCGTGCAGGCCCGCACCTGCCCCAGCGAATTGGAGGCTTGGTCGAACATCAGGTCGATCTGGCCGGCGATCAGATCGGTCAGCGCCGGTCCGGTGCCGCGATAGGGCACGAACTGAAAGCGGGTGCCGGTCAGGTTCTGGAAATAAACGCCGTTGACGTGCGAGCCGCCGCCGGCCCCCGATGTCCCCGCCGACGCCTTGTCCGGGTTGGCCTTGAGCCAGCCAATCAGCTCCTTGAGATCGTTGGCCGGAAACGCCTTCTTCGCGATGATGAGCAGCGAATTGCTCGGCAGCAATGCGATCGGTTCGAGATCCTTCAACAGATCGAACGGCAGAGCAAAGATCGCGCCGTTCACGACATGGGTCCCGACGTGGCCGATGCCGAGCGTGTAACCATCGGGCGCCGCGCGCACGACACGGCCGACACCGATCGTGCCCGACGCACCGGTCGCGTTCTCGATGATGACGGTCTGGCCGAGCGAAGCGCGCATGCGTTCGCCGAGCGCGCGTGCGAGCGCATCCGCCGGCCCGCCGGCGGCGAACGGCACGATCAGCGTGATGGGACGCGAGGGATAGCTTTGCGCGCCGGCACTCGCGATGCCCAGCGCGGTGACAAGCCCGATGATGGCTGGAAACAGTTTTCGCATATCCGCCTCCCGCTCCCTCAATGACGAAAGCTGCGCGAAACTCATCGCACCCAGCCAGCCACGCGCCGGCGGCGTCGACTTGCCCGCGGCAATCATTCGGCCTTCAGGTTCGATGCTCTGATGATCGGCCACCACTTCTCGGTTTCGGCCCTGTGGTGCGCCGCGAGTGCCCCCGGCGTCTGCTGGTCGCGCGGCCACACCTCCTGCCCGATATCGGCAAACCGCTGCCGTACGCTCGCATCGGCCAAAGCGTTGACGACCCCCGCATTGAGCTTGCCGACGATGTCCTTCGGCGTCCCCTTTGGCGCCCACAAGCCGTGCCAGTACGAGACGTAGAGCGACGGCACACCGGCCTCGTCGATCGAGGGAACATCGGGCAGTGCCGACCATCGGTCCTTGGTGAGGACGGCGTAGGACTTGATCGTGCCGTTGCGGACCTGGCCGATGGCGTTCGCGGCCTGGTCGAACATGATATCGACCTGGCCGGCGACCAGATCCTGCATCGCCGGCGCGCCGCCGCGATAGGGCACGAAGGCAAAGCGCGTCCCGGTCGCCTGCTGGAAATAGACGGCCGTGACCTGCGCGCCACCGGCGGCGCCCACCGTCGCTGCGCTCGCCTTGTCCGGATTGGCCTTGAGCCAGTCGACCAGTTCCTTGACGCTGTTCGCAGGGAAATTCTTTCGCGCGATGATCAGCTGCGGCGTGATGGCAAGCAGCGCGATGGGCTCGAAATCGTGCAGCACGTCGTAGGGCAGCGAATAGGTGACGGCGTTGACGACGTGGGTGCTCCACTGGCCGATGCCGACCGTGTAGCCGTCGGGCGCGGCGCGCGCGAGCCGGCCGACGCCGATATTGCCGCCCGCGCCCGCGACGTTCTCGATCACGATCGGCTGGCCGAGCGCGGCGCGAAGCGGCTCGGAAAGGATGCGTGCGAGCGCGTCCGAAGGACCGCCGGCCGGAAACGGCGCGATCATGGTGATGGGGCGAGACGGATAGGTCTGCGCCCCGGCGCCGCCGACGGTTGCGACCAGCGCTGCGATGGCGGCCGCCATGATGAGCTTGGTCATGGCTCTCCTTCTCGATATGACTCGACGACCCTATCACAGCGCGGCGAAATCGATCGGCTGCAAACGGTCGAGCATACGGTCGACCGGGGGCATCGGATACTTGAGGCCGGTCGCACAATTGAACAGCAGCGCGCGTTCGTCACGGCGAATGCGCCCGTCGGCGACACTCTGTTTGAGCGCCGCGTAGGTCGCAGCGCCCTCCGGACACAGCAATAATCCTTCCGCGCGCGCGACCTCGTCGATTGCCGCGCTGATGGCTTCGTCCGTCACCGCGATGGCGAACCCGCCGCTCTCGCGCACCGCGCGCAGCACCAGAAAATCACCGATCGCCTGCGGCACCCGGATGCCCGCGGCGATGGTCTGCGCGTCCTCCCAGCGCGGCGCATGCTCCATGCCCGCGTCGTAGGCGCGCACGATGGGCGCGCAGCCCGCCGCCTGCACCGCCACCATGCGCGGGCGCTTCTTGCCGATGAAGCCGATGGCTTCGAGCTCCGCGAAAGCTTTCCACATGCCGATGAGCCCGGTGCCGCCGCCCGTCGGATAAAGCACGACGTCCGGCAACTCCCATCCGAGTTGCTCGGCGAGTTCGAGCCCCATGGTCTTCTTGCCCTCGATTCGATACGGCTCCTTCAGGGTCGAAGTATCGAACCAGCCGACCTTCGCCTGGCCCTGCATGACGATCTTGCCGCAATCGTCGATCAAGCCATTCACCCGATAGACGGTCGCGCCCTGCAGCGCGATTTCGCGCACATTCACCTCCGGCGTGTCCTGCGGGCAGAACACCGTGGTCTTGATTCCAGCGCGGCTGGCATAGGCAGCTAGCGCCGCGCCCGCATTGCCGTTCGTCGGCATGGCCATGTGGGCGACGCCGAGCGCCTTCGCCATCGACACCGCCATCGCAAGTCCGCGCGCCTTGAACGAACCGGTGGGCAGCCGGCTCTCGTCCTTCACCAGGATCTCCGCCGTCGCCAGCATCTTGGCGAGCTTGGGCATCGCCACGATCGGGGTGACGGCCTCGCCGAGACTGATAATGTTTTCCGTGCGCCGCACCGGCAACAGCTCGCGATAGCGCCAGAGATCGTGCGGGCGTTGCGCCAGAACCCCCCTGCTCAAGGATTTCTTGACGCCCGCCAGATCGTAGCGCACGAGCAACGGCTTGCCGGCACGCGACAGATTGTGCAGCTCATCCGCCGGATAGCGCTCGCCGGTCCCGGAACATTCCAGGTGCGTGACGAATGTCGGGCGCTCCACGGTCAGGTTTTCGTCGTCACGCGTTTGTTGTTCGAGCTTGGCGTTGCGTGTCAGCAAGAGCGCTTCTCCCCTTCATCATTCGACTGACCGTTCCGCCGGCCGTTCGCGAGCCCTGAACACGACGAAATGCGAGAGCGAAAAATTGACCATGAAGCTCGCGGCGATGGCCAACAATTTCGCCGCCAGGACCGGTAGCCAATAAGAGGCCACGACCAGGATCGTCGTATTGGTGATCACGCCGGCGACACCAGACGCAACGAACGCGCCGTAAGCGCGCCAGTGCAACCGGCGACCGGATTCGGCCGCGAAGGTGATGAAGGAATTCATCACATAGGAGCAGGAAACGGCGACCAGCCACGCGAGCACATTGGCCGGGATCAGCGGCAGCTTGAGCACATTGTAGGCGGTGAGGAAGATACCCAGGTCGATGAAGGTATTGACCACTCCCACCATGGCGAAACTTGCCGCCTTGAGCGTGACCTCACGCCGCTGCCAGGCCTGCATGAGGCGGCGTTGGAGACGATCGAGCGGCGCGGGTAGCCTCATGGCAGGCCCCTTAGCACGTCTGTCCGGTCCCGCCGAGCCCGCCCCGCGTCATGGGTGCCACCACCCCCGCGCGACAGCCGTCCGCGCCTGGGCTATAACCCCCAGCGGCGGGCGACGGCTCAAGAGGCGCGGTGATGGC
>JGI12053J15887_10001632_pt1 | contig 10576 bp, 10 predicted proteins | sample MedBloCAOM1_O3_FD_15887 | JGI IMG/M metagenome (IMG submission 15887) | reverse complement strand
GCGGCCCAATTCGCGGACAATTTCCTTGTACACCAAGCCATCGCCGTACTCACCGCCCCCGGCGGCGAGCGCTTCGCGACGGTCAGGTGTCATCAGCTTGCTGAAATATGACCGCAGTTCCGCGCGAAGCCCCTTCTGCTCGGGCGTGTAGTTGATCCGCATCCGTTACCTCCACGCAGGTTGGTTCGTTATGGTGTCGGGCCCGGCTGCCGCGCTAGCGTAGAACCTGTTCTAGTTGTACCAGGTGCGTGAGACGGGAGGAAGTATGGAGATCAGCGTTGACAGGTCGCTCTGCGAGGCCAATGCGCTGTGTGTGGCCTTCGCGCCGGCCGTATTCGAGCTGGATGACGATGAAGAGTTGGTCCTCTTGATGCCGAACCCGCCCGAAAGTGAAGTAGAACGTGTTTCCCAAGCCGTGACGGCTTGTCCTAGGAACGCGCTGCTCATGAGAAGTTAGCACCGTTAATTTTGGCCTTGCTCAGAACGAGAACAGATTCTAGTCTGGCTCGTGAAGAGGTGGACCAACGTAGGTCACCTCCCTCCAGCGAGGAGGCAGCCTGGTGAGAGCGGCCGTACTTAACGCGATCGGTGACGACAAGCTGGAACTGCGCGACGACGTGACGACGGTCGATCCCGGCCCGCACGACGTTCGCATCAGGGTCCGGGCGTCCGGCATCTGCCACAGCGACCTCTCCGCGATGGACGGGACGCTCCCGGCGCTCACGCCCGGCGTGGTCGGCCATGAAGGCGCGGGCGAGATCCTTCAAGTCGGCTCGGCGGTCGAGCATCTCGCGCCGGGAGACCACGTCACGGTGTCGTTCGTCCCGCCGTGCGGAAGCTGCCCGAACTGCCTGCGCGGGGAACCCAACCTCTGCGCGGTCCACGCTATCGCCGCGTTCACCACGCCGAGGTTCCGGATCGGCGATACCCCGGTGTTCGGCTACGCGGGCCTAGGCACCTTCGCCGAAGAGGTCGTCATACCCGCGGCCGGTGCGATCAAGGTCGACTCCGACGTGCCATTCGAGACCGCCGCGCTGATCGCCTGCGGTGTGCTGACCGGCGTCGGCGCGGTCCTCAACACTGCACAGGTCCGACCCGGCTCGACGGTCGTGATCATCGGCTGTGGCGGAGTCGGGATCTCGGTCATCCAGGGCGCCCGGCTCGCCGGTGCGACCACGATCGTCGCGATCGACCCGGTCGAGGCGAAACACGACATCGCGAAGCGCTTCGGCGCCACGCACGCCACGACCCCGGCGGGTTTGGACGAGCTCAAGCAGCAGGTCACGAACTTCGAGGGCTTCGATTACGCCTTCGACGTCGTCGGGCTGCCGGCGACCATCCGGTCGGCGTGGGACCAGACCCGCCGTGGCGGCTCGGTGATCATCGTCGGCGCCGGCAAAGGTGACGCGATGGTGCAGTTCAGCGCGCAGGAGCTGTTCCTCCACGACAAGAAGATCCTCGGCTCGTTCTACGGCTCGTCGCACGTCCACCGCGACACCGGCCGCATGCTGAAGTTCTGGCGTGCCGGGCTGCTCGACCTCGACGGCATGATCTCGCGGCGCCTCGGCTTCAACGACATCAACGACGGCCTCGGCGTCCTGCGTGAGGGCAGCACCGACGTCATCCGCCAGGTGGTGACGCTCCATTGAATCTCGAAGGCAGAGCCGCGATCGTCACCGGCGCCGGTGACGGGCTGGGGCGCGCCGAGGCGCTGGCACTGGCCGCCGAAGGGGCTTCGGTGGTGCTCAACGACGTCTCCGAGAGTGCCCAGAGCGTCGTCGAAGAGATCGAGACCGCGGGCGGCAAAGCGCTGCTGGTCGCCGGGGACGTCTCTGCCCGTGCCACGGCCGACGCCCTGGTCGCGGCCGCGGTCGAGCACTTCGGCGGGCTGCACATCGTCGTCAACAACGCGGGCGTGCTGCGCGACCGGATGTTGTTCGGCATGTCCGACCACGAATGGGACACCGTCATCCAGGTGCACCTTCGTGGGCATTTCCTGCTCTCCAGGAACGCGGGCGCGTACTGGCGTCAGCGGTCCAAAGTCGAGGGCGGGCCGGTGTACGCCCGGGTGGTCAACACCGCGTCGGAGGCCTTCCTGATCGGTTCTCCCGGCCAGCCCAACTACGCCGCCGCTAAGGCCGGCATCGCCGCGTTGACCGTCTCGACCGCGCGTGGGCTCTCCCGCTATGGCGTGCGCGCCAACGCGATCTGCCCCCGGGCGCGCACCGCGATGACCGAAGCCGTCTTCGGAGACGCCCCGGCCGAAGGCGTCGACCCGCTGTCCGTCGACCACGTCGCTCCGTTCGTCGCGTTCCTCGCTTCGCCTGCCGCCGAGAAGATCAGCGGGCAAGTGTTCGTGGTGCACGGCGGCATGGTCGCCCTGCTGCGGCCGCCGAGCGTCGAGCAGCGGTTCGACACCACGAGTTCGACCTGGAGCTCGGTCGAGCTCGAAGCCAGCGTTGGCGGCTACTTCGCCGAACGTGACCCACGGCGCATGTTCGCCGCATTGGAAATCCTGTCCCTGCCTTAAGAGGAGAGTCATGATGCTCACCGTGCAGCCGCATCGCGAATCGGTCGGACTGAAGGCCGGCCAGCTCTACATCGACGGCCAGTGGGGGCCAGGGCGTGACGGCACGACCTGGACCCACCATCACCCCGCGACCGGCGAACCGATCGGTGAATTCGCCGTTGCCTCCGCGGCCGACGTCGACGACGCCGTCGCCGCGGCACGGCGGGTTTTCGACTCTGGTTCCTGGTCGTACTCGCGGGCGAACGTGCGCATCGGGCTTCTGCGCCGCTACGCGAACCTGCTCCGCGAGCACGCCGACGAGCTGCGTGCTTTGCAGGCGTTGGACAACAGCGTCCCGTTGTCGTTCGGCGGCATCTACGCGACTTCGGTCGGCGCCGCCGCGGACGTCTTCGACCACCACGCCGGCTGGGTGGACAAGATCGGCGGCCAGACCCTGCCGCCATACCAGGGCGGCGATCACCTCGCCATGACGTTCCGCGAGCCGATCGGCGTGGTCGCCGCGATCCTGCCGTGGAACGCGCCGTTCCTGCTGTTCGCGCAGAAGATCGCCCCGGCGCTCGGCGCGGGCTGCACGGTGGTGCTCAAGGCCTCCGAGTACGCGACTTTCTCCGTGCTGCGCATGGTCGAACTACTCGCCGAAGCCGGACTCCCCAGCGGAGTCCTGAACCTGGTCACCGGCCCCGGCGACCCCACCGGCGAGCGCCTGATCACGCACTCGGATGTCGACAAGGTCAGCTTCACCGGCAGCCGCGCGGTCGGCAAGCGGATCGTCGAGGCGTCGGCGGGCACGCTCAAGCGGGTGTCGCTCGAACTCGGCGGGAAGAGCCCGGCCGTCGTCTTCCCCGACGCGCCGAACATCGGCCTCGCCGCGATGACCACCATGGGCGCAGTCACCATGGGCCTGTCCGGACAGGCGTGTGTCGCCAACACTCGTGCTCTCGTGCATCGGGACGTCTACGACGAGTTCCTCGGCGCGGCGCAGGGCATGGCCGCCGCGATCACCTACGGCGACCCGTTCGACCCGGCCGTCATCTCCTGCCCGCTGATCAACCCGAAACAGCTCGAGCGCGTGCTCGGCTACATCGAGCGCGGCAAGGCCGAGGGCGCCCGGCTGGTCACCGGCGGTGAGCGCCTCGGCGGCGACCTCGCGGCCGGCAACTTCGTCGGCCCGACGATCTTCGCGGACGTCGACAACTCGTCCACCATCGCGCAAGAGGAGATCTTCGGCCCAGTGCTGGCCGTCGTGCCATTCGAAACCGAGGAGGAGGCCGTCCGGCTGGCCAACGACACCGAATACGGCCTCGGCGCTGGGCTGTTCACCTCGGACGTCCAGCGGGCTTTCCGGGTGGCGCGCAAGCTCCGTGTCGGCACCATCGGGATCAACGGATTCCAGGTCGAGCCGCATCTACCGTTCGGCGGATTCAAGCAGTCCGGGCTCGGCCGTGAGGGCGGGCAATCGGCGTTCGAGGCTTTCACGGAACTGAAGACCGTCCTCATGCCCTTGACCGAAGAGTTGATGTGATGGGCAGGCTCGACGGCAAGGTCGCCCTGATCACCGGTGCCGCGCGGGGCCAAGGGGAAGCGGCGGTGCGGGCGTTCGTCGAAGAGGGCGCGCGGGTGGTGATCGCCGACGTCAACGACATCGAAGGCAAAAAGCTCGCCGACGATCTCGGGGACGCCACTGTCTACCAGCATTTGGACGTCACACAGGAAGGAGACTGGGCAGCGGCGATCGAGCGGACGGCCGGTGAGTTCGGCCTGCTCACCGTGTTGGTCAACAACGCGGGCATCCTGCATTTCTCCGCGCTCGAGCAGACCACGCTCGCCGATTACGAACGCGTTATCAAAGTGAACCAAATCGGGGCGTTTCTCGGGATGCGTTCGGTCGTTAAGCCCATGTCAGAAGCCGGTGGTGGCTCCATCGTCAATGTGTCCTCTGTGGAGGGTCTGGCCGGAATGCCGTTCCTCATCGCCTACACCGCGAGCAAGTTCGCCATTCGCGGGATGACGAAGGTCGCCGCGCTGGAACTGGGTGTGAGGAACGTCCGGGTCAATTCGGTGCACCCGGGGGTGATCGACACGAAGATGATCTCCGATGCCGTCGGCGGCATCGACGTCGATCTCTCGCGCGTGGGCAAGAAGGTCGCGCTCGGGCGGGTCGGACGGNCGGAGGAGGTCGCCCGTCTGGTGGTGTTTTTGGCCAGTGAGGACAGTTCGTATTGCACCGGCGCGGAATTCGTCGCGGACGGTGGATCGACGGCGACACACGCTCTGAAAATTTAGGTGAACACGGCTAACTGAACTGGGTTTACGGAGGTGCGCAAGACTCCGACGACAACTCGGGGCGGACACACGCGGAGGTGTGGTGGGCTACAGGAGTGGGGCTCTCAAGATCCCGGGAACCGCCGCGCTGACCCAGGTGGGCCGGTTGTCGACGTTGTCGTGGGAGGTAATGCGCGCGACCTTCCGGCGCCCGTTCCAATACCGCGAGTGGATCCAGCAGTGCTGGTTCTTCGCGAGCGTGACGATCCTGCCGACGGCGCTGGTGGCGATCCCGTTCGGCGCGGTGATCGCCCTGCAGCTCGGCTCGCTGACCCAGCAGATCGGCGCGCAGTCGTTCACCGGCGCGGCCAGCGCGCTGGCCATAGTGCAGCAGGCCAGCCCGCTGATCACCGCACTGCTGGTGGCCGGCGCGGGGGGCAGCGCGGTGTGCGCGGACATCGGCGCCCGCAAGATCCGTGAAGAGATCGACGCGATGGAAGTGCTCGGCGTCAACCCGATACAGCGGCTCATCGTGCCGAGGGTGCTCGCCGCGATGCTCGTTTCGGTGCTGCTGAACGGCTTGGTGAGCGTGGTCGGCGTGCTCGGCGGGTACTTCTTCAACGTCGTCATGCAGGGCGGCACCCCAGGCGCCTATCTCGCCAGTTTCAACGCGCTGGCGCAGCTGCCCGACCTGTGGATCAGCGAGATCAAGGCGCTGCTTTACGGCTTCGTGGCCGGGGTGGTCGCGGCGTTCCGCGGGCTCAACCCGGCCGGCGGCCCGAAGGGCGTCGGCGACGCGGTGAACCAGGCCGTCGTGATCACCTTCCTGCTGCTGTTCCTGATCAACGTCGTGCTGACGGCGATCTACCTGCAGGTCGTGCCGCCGAAAGCGCTATGAGTATCCCCGGCGACGTATTCCCTCCCGCGGAGGAGGCGTGAGCACAGCCCAGGAAGCCGCGCGAGTGTCCGATCGGACGCTGGAGATCATCGCCCGCCCGGGGGCGAGCCTGGAGGGGCTCGGCGCGCAGCTGTCGTTCTACTTCCGCGCGCTCGCCTGGGCGCCGCGGACACTTCGCCGCTACGGCAAAGAAACCCTGCGCCTGCTGACCGAAGTCAGCTTCGGCACCGGAGCGCTCGCGGTCATCGGCGGCACACTCGGCGTGATGATCGGCATGACCTTGTTCACCGGGTTGATCGTCGGCCTGCAGGGCTACTCTGCGCTGAACCAGCTGGGCACGGCGGCGTTGACCGGGTTCATCTCGGCGTACTTCAACACCCGCGAGGTAGCGCCGCTTTCGGCCGGGCTCGCGCTCTCGGCCACGGTCGGCTGCGGGTTCACTGCGCAGCTCGGCGCGATGCGGATCTCGGAAGAGATCGACGCGCTCGAAGTGATGGGGGTGCCCAGCATGCCGTACCTGGTCACGACTCGCGTGCTGGCCGGGGTCGCGGCCGTGATACCGCTCTACGCGGTGGGGCTGCTTTCGTCGTATCTCGCGTCCAGGCAGATCACCATCTGGCTCTACGGGCAATCGGCCGGAACCTATGACCACTACTTCACGCTGTTCCTGCCCCCGCAAGACGTGCTCTGGTCGTTCCTCAAGGTGATCATCTTCAGTGTCCTGGTCATCCTTTCCCATTGCTTCTACGGCTATACGGCCAGTGGTGGGCCGGCCGGCGTCGGTGTCGCGGTGGGCCGTGCGGTGCGTACCTCGATCGTGCTGATCTCCGTGCTCGACTTCTTCCTCAGCTTGGCGATCTGGGGCGCCAACACGACGGTGAGGATCTCGGGATGAAGCGGAGGTTCCTGCTGCGGCGCCTGTGGCACCAGCTGCTCGGGCTGGTGTTCCTGCTCGTCGTCGTGCTGTTCTTCGTCACCACGATCGCCATCTACCACAAGGATTTCACCCCGATCACCCAAGTTCGGCTGGAGACCGACCACGTCGGAAACCAGATGCGGGCGGGCGCCGACGTGAAGATCCGCGGCATGGTCGTCGGCGAGGTGCGCTCCATCGACGTCGTCGGCGATCACGCCGCGCTCGAACTCGCTTTGCAGCCGGATAAGATCGCGGTCATCCCGGTCAACGTTTCCGCGCGCCTGCTGCCAAAGACGTTGTTCGGCGAGCGGTATGTCGCCCTGCAGATCCCCGAGAAGCCCGCACCGGGACACATCGCGGCCGGCGACGTGATCGGGCAGGACCGCAGCAGCACGGCGATCGAGCTGGAAAAGGTGCTCGGGGACGTGATGCCGCTGCTGCAGGCCGTGCAGCCGCAAAAGCTCTCCAGCACGNTGACCGCGGTGGCCACCGCGCTNGACGGCCGGGGCACCCAGCTGGGTCAGACGTTGGCGCGGTTGTCGGACTATCTNGGCGGACTCAACCCTTCGCTGCCCGATCTCAAGGCCGACATCACCGGTTTGGCCAATATCTCCGGCATCTACGACAAAGCCGCGCCCGACCTCCTGCAGGCTTTGGCGGATCTCACGACCACGAGCAAGACCTTGGTGGACAAGCAGCAGGGGCTGGCCGAGCTGTTTTCCACGGTGACCACCGCGTCGATCGATCTGACGAACTTCCTGGCGGTGAACAAGGACAACCTGATCCGGCTGACCACGGCCGTCCAGCCGACCCTCGACGTCCTCGCCAAGTACGCGCCGGAGTATCCGTGCCTGCTGAAGCAGTTGGCCGACTCGGTGCCGACGGCGGAATTGGCTTTCGGTAAGGGAACCGCGCATCCCGAGGTCAGCCGGGTGACCATCGAGTTCACTGCGAGCCGCGGCAAGTACCTGCCCGGGGTCGACGAGCCGAAGTACGAGGACAAGCGCGGTCCCCGGTGTTATCCGCAGGTGCCGGCGCCGGGAGTCTGGCCGCAATATCCGCCGGACGGGGCGATCAAGGACGGGTCGACCAAACCCGCGCCACCGAGGTCGCCGGACGGCACCTTGCCCGGCCCGATCACCTCCGGCGGTGGTTCGACAGGTGGCACGCCTACGCTGGCTAACTCACCGGCTGAGCAGCAGTTGATGGACGTCCTGCTGGCTCCGGCGATGGCTGGGCAACCGGTGCCGAGCTGGGGCGGCTTCCTGGTGGGGCCGCTGTATCGCGGCGTGGAGGTGGAACTCAAGTGACCAAAACCCTCCCGTCCCTGATCAAGATCCTGATCTTCGCCGCAGTCACCGTGGTGCTCACCGGCATCCTCGGCGCTACGATCGCGAACACGAACTTCGGCGTGACGTCGGGCTACACGGCCCGGTTCACCGACGCGTCCGGCTTGAAGGACGGCGACGACGTCCGCATCGTCGGGGTGAAGGTCGGTCAGGTTTCGCGGATCACCGTGGCCCAAGGGGAGGGGGAGACCAACCTTGCGGAGGTCCACTTCGACATCGAGGCCTCCCGCAAGCTNCCGGCATCGGTGACCGCGACGATCAAGTACCGCAACCTCGTCGGCCAGCGGTATCTTTCGCTCGGCACGGATGTCGGCGACGACAAGGTCCTTCCGCGGGGCGGGCAGATCCCGCCGGAGCACACCCGGCCCGCGTTGAGCCTGACCGTGTTGTTCAACGGGTTCAAGCCGCTGTTCCAGGCGCTGAACCCGGAAGACGTGAACAAACTGTCCTACGAGATCATCCAGGTTTTCCAAGGGGAAGGCGGGACCATCACCAGCCTGCTCTCGCACACGGCTTCGGTCACCACGGCCATCGCGGGCAAGGACAAGGTGATCGGCCAGGTCATCGACAACCTCAACACCGTGCTGGCCACCGTCAACGGCCGCGGTCCCCAGCTGTCTGGCCTGATCGACCAGACGCAGCAGCTGGTCACCGGGCTGGCCGAGCAGCGCAAACCCATCGGCGAAGCGGTGGCCGCGCTGGGTGATCTCGCCGTCACGACGTCGGGACTGCTGGCCGACGCGCGCCCCGCGCTGAAGGACGACATAAGCCAGATCGGACTGCTCTCGCAGAACCTTAACGATTCGGAGCAGCTGGTGGATCACCTGCTTCAAGTGCTGCCCGGCAATTTGCAGAAGTTCACCCGGACCCTGAGCTACGGCAGCTGGTTCAACTACTACCTCTGCGGGATCAACGGCCGGATAGGTATCTCCTCGCTGAACATCGAGCTGCCGATCGTACCGTTGCCCGGTACCCAGCGAGCCCAGAGGTGCGGGCCGTGAAGCCTCTCAAAGAACGCAATCAGGCCGCGGTCGGCGGAGTCACGCTGGTACTCATCGTGCTCGCCGTGCTGACCGCTTACTTCTCCGACAGCCTCCCGATCTTCGGCAACGGCACCACCTACACCGCGTACTTCGCGGAGTCGGCCGGGCTGGCACCGGACAACGAGGTCGAGGTCGCCGGCATCAAGGTCGGCCAGATCACCAAGGTTTCCTTGGTGGGCAAGAAGGTCCTGGTCAAGTTCCGGGTGAAGAACACTCGTGTCGGCGACGCGTCGACGGCGTCGATCGAGATCAAAACCCTGCTCGGCGAGAAGTTCCTGGCGCTGGCGCCCAAGGGCGCGGGCTCCCAGAACCCCAACGACCCGATCCCGATGCAACGCACGCGCACGCCGTTCCAGCTGCAGGACGCGTTCCAGCAGCTGTCCACCACCGTCGGCGACATCAATACCCAACAGCTTGCCCAGAGCTTCACGGTGCTCTCGGACAGCCTCAAGGACAGCCCTCAGTACATGAAGGACGCGCTGAGCGGGCTCTCGTCGTTGTCCAAGACCGTCTCTTCGCGCGACCAGCAACTACACGATCTGCTGTCCAACACCAGCCAGGTGNCCAAGACCCTCGCCGACCGCAACACTCAGCTGCAGAAGGTAATCAGCGACGGCAANCTGCTCCTCGGGGAGCTGCAGAACCGGAAGGACGCGATCAGCGCGCTGTTGACGGGCACGCAGCAGTTGTCCGCGCAGCTCTCCGGGCTGGTCGCGGATAACCGGCACCAGCTCAAGCCGACGCTCGAAAAGCTGGGCAAGGTCACCGATGTGTTGCAGCGAAACCAGGACAACCTGGCGCGCAGCCTGCAGCTGATGGCGCCGTTCGCAAGGATAGGCGCGAACGCAACCGGGAACGGCCGCTGGTTCGAGGGTTACCTGTGCGGTCTGCTGCCCCCGACGCTTACCCCGCTCGGGATGCAGATCAACCCGGAGGGCTGCACGCCGCCGATCGCGGCGCCGGACCAGGGGATCGGTGGCCGATGAGCGCCGACGTACTTGTTTCCGCGGAGACGCCATGACACCGCAGACGAGGAGCGGACGCAGCGTGTACACCTTGCTGGCGTTCGGTTGCGTGGCGGCTTTGCTTTTGGTGGCCGGGTTCTGGTGGGTTCTTCGGGACACCGGCGGAACGAAGCTCAGTGCCTACTTCGGCAAGACGGTGGGTCTCTACGCGGGTTCGTCGGTGCGGGTACTGGGGATCAAAGTTGGCGAAGTCACCGGCGTCACCCCGCAGGGCGAGGCCGTCCGCGTGGACTTGCGCGTCGACGACGGGGTGTCGATTCCGGCGGACGCGGGCGCAGTGGTCGTCGCGCCGAGCCTGGTCAGCGACCGGTACGTGCAACTGACCCCGGCCTACGACGAGGGGCCTGTGATGGCCGCCGGCACGGTGATCCCCAAGGCGCGCACGGCGACGCCTGTTGAACTGGATGACCTTTACGGCAGCCTGAACAAGCTTGCCACCGGCCTCGGTCCCGATGGGGCCAACAAGAACGGCGCGCTTTCCGGTGTGCTCGACACCGCCGCGGCGAACCTCGACGGCAACGGCAAGAACCTCAACACCACCGTAACCCGGCTG
>JGI12053J15887_10001630_pt1 | contig 10579 bp, 8 predicted proteins | sample MedBloCAOM1_O3_FD_15887 | JGI IMG/M metagenome (IMG submission 15887) | reverse complement strand
CGGACTACTGGTTCGACGTACCGGTGCGCAAGTTCATCGCCAGCTCGCTGGCAGGCGTGCTGCCGGTGCGGCGCAACGGCGGCGGCAGCTTCGAAGCGATGCTCGCCGCGGCCCGCCCGGCCCTTGAGGCCGGACGCACCGTCGTCATCTACCCGGAGGGCACCCGCTCGACCAACGGCATCGTCGGCGAATTCCGTTCCGGCGCTCTGCGGTTGGCGCGCGAATGCGGTGTGCCGGTCGTCCCGATCGCGTTGACTGGCACCGCCGACGTACTACCTAAGGGCGGTCGCTGGTCCCCCGCCCCGATGCAGGTCCGCATCGGCGAAGCCGTCGACCCGGACAGCGTCTCGGCGCAGCAGCTGCGGGAGCAGGTCGTGACCATGAAGGAAGGCCTCCAGCCGGAGGTCGTCAACCGATACGCGCTCGCTGCGTGAGGTGATTTCGGCGCGCTTACGGACGCTGAGTGGCTGTTGCGATTTGTGTCGTCGGGTGGATTTGCAGTGTCTGGTGGTGGGTGCGGTGGTGCTGTCGGGGGGTTTATGCGGTGGCGTGGTGGAGTCGGGTGATGTTGAGTGCTGCGGCGGCGAGGTGAAGTTCGGCGGTGACCGCTGCGAGTCCGCGTCGGGCGTAGCGGCGTAGCCCGATGCGGTCTTTGAGTTGTCCGATGACGGGTTCCACGGTCGCTGAACGGCGTTTGTACCGCCGTGCCTGGTCGGGGTCTTTCAGCGTGTGGCGCATCGCCTCGGCCGGTGACAGATCCGGCGGTGGCGGCCCCTGGACTGGGTGGTGTTTGGCGTCGTGGTGGACCTCTCGGCCTCGACCGGGTGCGATGAGCCGGTCGGGCCCGGGGCTGGTGAGGTTGGCTTCGGTGAAGTAACCGTTGTCGGCCAGGACCAACTCGATGGTCTTGCCCAGCGCATCGATCTGGGTGGTCGCGGCAGCCAAAGCCGGTGTCCAACAATGCAGATCGTTGGCGTCTTGAGACACGTGCACCCCGATGACGAGGTGGTCATCCGAACACGCGATCTGGCTGTTGTAACCCTGGACCGACCCGCTGCCGGAGCCCTGGACCATCAACCGCGCCTCGGGATCGGTCAGATTCACCAGCGGCCCACCCGCAGCAGACCGTCGGCGAGCCTGGGTACGGGCGCGGATGCGTGCTGCTGAACCCCGACGATCTGCCACCCCGGCGGCCTGCTCCTGCTGGGCCCGAAGCAGCCCGGCTTGGGCGTTTCTGATGATCCTGCGAATCGCCGCACGCTGGTGGGCGTGGGCGGTCCCACGCACGCCGATCAACGGGGCCAGCCGCTGCTGCTCGCGGGCGATCCGAGCCTGATACAGCCGGACTTGGTCCACCCCCGCCGGCGGCGGACTCGACACTTCCTCACCGGCCTCGATCCGCTGCAGATACCGTTCTTGGGCGGCCTGATCGGCGGCGTCGTCCTCGGCGTGAGCGGCGTCTTGACGCGCGATCTCGGCCATCGCCTTCTTGATCGCCGCCGCCCGCCCGGCGTGGGTCCCCAGCTCGGCCGACGGCCCGGCGGCGGGGCCACCGGCGGCCTGCTCGGCGGCGTCCTCGGCGGCATCGACGGCGGCGGCTTCGCCGACCGCGGCCTCGGCCAGGCGGCGGGCCTGCTGGGCCACCCACTGCTGGGACCGGTTGGCCGACGTCGAGGCGTTCGCCGCGATCTTGGTGCCGTCGATGGCGATGACCCCGACCCGCACCATCCCGGCTTGCGCACACAACCGCAGCACCTGGGCGAACACGTCGGTGAACACCTCGTCGTGGGCCGCGCGGAACCGGGCGATCGTGGTGTGATCCGGTGGATCCTGAGCACACAACACCCGGTAGGCGACATGATCGGCGCACAGTTGTTCAATCCGCCGCGAGGACCGCTGCCCGGTCGCGTAGGCATAGATCATCAACGCCAACAACATGTCCGGGTCATAACCGGCCCGCCCGACACCACCGACGCGGCGCTCTGCGTGCAACGCCGAGGTATCCAGTTGCTCGACCACATCGAGCACAAACCACACCAGGTGATCACCGGCCAGCCAATCAGCCATATTCGGCGGCAACAGAAACTCCTGATCCCGCACCACCGGACGATACGAACGAGCCATACCCCATCGTTTCGCGCTCACCCCCGAACACAAAGCACCTCAACCGGCATTTCGCAACAGCCACTCAGCGTCCGTAAGCGCGCCGAAATCACGTTACGGAAGGGCGCTTGGGCTGATCTCCTCGAGCATCTCGGTGACCAGCGCCGCGATCGGCGAGCGCTCGCTGCGCAGCAGCGTGATGTGCGCGAACAACGGGTGGCCCTTGAGCTTCTCGATCACCGCGGCCACGCCGTCGTGGCGTCCCACCCGCAGGTTGTCGCGCTGGGCGACGTCGTGGGTAAGCACCACCCGCGATCCGGCGCCGAGCCGGGACAGCACGGTCAGCAGCACGTTGCGCTCCAGCGACTGCGCCTCGTCGACGATGACGAACGAGTCGTGCAGTGAGCGGCCGCGGATGTGGGTCAACGGCAGCACCTCGAGCATGCCGCGCGACAGCACCTCTTCGAGCACCGCGGGACTGGCGAGCCCTTCGAGGGTGTCGAAGACGGCCTGTGCCCACGGGCCCATCTTCTCGCTCTCGCTGCCGGGCAGGTAGCCGAGTTCCTGGCCGCCGACGGCGTAGAGCGGACGGAACACGACCACCTTGCGCTGGGTGCGACGTTCGAGCACGGCTTCCAGGCCTGCGCACAGTGCGAGCGCCGACTTGCCGGTGCCCGCCTTGCCGCCGAGCGAGACGATGCCGATCGACTCGTCGAGCAGCAGGTCCAGCGCTACCCGCTGTTCGGCGGAGCGGCCGCGCAACCCGAACACCTCACGGTCGCCGCGAACCAGTTGCACCCGCTTCTCGGCATTGACCCGACCCAACGCGTGCGAGCTGCCACCCAGCAGCCGAATCCCGGTGTGGCATGGGAGATTACGGGCGGCCTCAAGGTCGATCTCGCTGTCGGCGAAGAGGGTGTCGATCTCGTCGGCCGAAACCTCGATCTCGTCCATCCCCGCCCAGCCCGAGGTGATGACGTCCTGCGCGTGGTATTCGTCGGCGGACAGGCCGACCGCGCCTGCTTTCACCCGCAGCGGAATGTCCTTGCTGACCAACGTGACTCGCTTGCCCTCGGCGGCGAGGTTGGCCGCGCACGTCAGGATTCGCGCGTCGTTGGTGTCTGTCCGGAAGCCTGCAGGCAGAACGGTGGGGTCGCTGTGGTTCAGCTCGACATGCAGTGTGCCGCCTTGCGTCCCAACGGGAATCGGCTGATCCAGCCGCCCGTACTCGAGCCGCAGATCGTCGAACATCCGCAGTGCCTGCCGCGCGAACCAGCCAAGCTCGTGATGATGCCGCTTGGCTTCCAGTTCGCTGATGACCACCAACGGGACCACGACTTCATGCTCAGCAAACCTCGTCGCAGCCCAGGGATCGGACAGCAGTACGGAGGTGTCGAGCACGTAGGTCCGGACGGCCGATTCAGTCACGTAGCTCTCCTCGAGGCGAGGGAGTTCATGCGGCCCCGCACGAACTTCTCGGCGGACACTGCGGTATCAGGACCGGGGCCGGTCCTCTCGGGATCGAAACGATCGGTACCGCCCGGATAGCAGAGCATGTCGCTAGCCATCGAGAAACGACGCTACTCTCGCTGAGCGCTCCGCGCCGCGCAGGCGCGCCGTGGCTAACTGGTCACACGTAGGCGCGCAGCGCGGGCTCGTCGGCTAGCCCCCACGCGGTGATGCGGTCGGCGATCACCTGGCGCAGCTGCTCCGGTCCGAAGATGCCTGCCTGGGCCACGTTCGCGACTTTGTCCGCGTACGCGTCGATGTCCCCACCGACGACGCCGAGCTCGCCTGCGCGACGCGCAATCGCCTCGATGGTTTCGTCGCGGGTGTAGGTCAGGCAGTGCGCGACGAGGTTGGCGAAGAACTCTTCGTGGCGCTCCTCATCGGTGGCGATGCGGCCGATCAGCCCCTTGAGCACCGGCTCGGTGATCTGGGCTTCCAGGTTGCGGCAGAACACGGCGTGTGCGCGTTCGTAGAACGCCATGAACACCAGCCGCTCGATCTGGCTGTAGGTGTCGGCGCGGTATCCCTTCATCACGTGCTCGACGCGCACATCCTCGTTGGCGGCGGGGTCGATCTCGCGAGTGACCACCACGTAGTTGCGCAGGGCGATCGCATGCAGGTGCTCCTCGGCGGTCCAGCGGCCGATCCAGCGGCCCCACTTCTCGTCGAGGATGAAGCTGAACACGAACTCGCGGTGGTAGCCGGCGAGGTTGTCCTTGGTGATCAGCAGGATCTCAAGCGCGTCGGTGACGTGCTTGGGCAGCGTTACGTCCGACGGGTCCCAGTCCCGCCCCCCGAGAAACGCAAAGTTCTCACCCTGCTGGAAAGGCACGAAGTCGTGGGCGAACCACAGGTCCTCGGTGTCGATGTGGCGACGTAGTTCCTGCTTGACGACCGGCTCGAGCTCGAGAATGAAGGCATTAGCGACAGGTTTCTGTGCCATAAAAGTAACTGTAACCCGAGTTCACATGTTTTTTGAAATCGGGTGCGCCGTGGTTGCTGCCAGCTACAGCGACAAGCCCGGGTACAGCGGGTTTGCATCGAGCAGTTCGGAAGCGGCGGCATGCACCCGGTCGGCGGTGCCGTCGGCCAGCTTGTACTTGGCCTTGGAAGGCCCAGCCGTCCCTTCCGCCGGTTGAGTGTTGGACAGCACGTCGACCATCAACTCGGCAACCCGGTCGAAGTCGTCGGCGCCGAACCCGCGGGTGGTCAGTGCGGGGGTACCCAACCGGATGCCGCTGGTGTACCAGGCACCGTTGGGGTCGGCCGGTATCGAATTGCGGTTGGTGACGACGCCGGAGTCCAGCAGCGCCGACTCGGCCTGCCGCCCGGTCAGCCCGAACGACGTGACGTCGAGCAACACGATGTGGTTGTCGGTGCCGCCGGTGACCAGCCGCGCGTTGCGCTTGAGGAAGCCGTCGGCGAGCGCCTTCGCGTTGTCGGCGACGCGCTGCGCGTACACCTGGAACGCGGGCTGGCGGGCCTCGGCCAGTGCGACGGCCTTGGCCGCCATCACGTGAGACAGCGGCCCACCCAACACCATTGGGCAACCCTTGTCGACCGCATCGGAGTACTCCGCGGTGGCCAGCACCAGTCCGCCGCGCGGCCCGCGCAGTGACTTGTGCGTGGTTGTCGTCGTGACGTGGGCGTGCGGCACGGGGTCCTCGTCGCCGGTGAACACCTTGCCCGCGACGAGCCCGGCGAAGTGCGCCATGTCGACCATCAGCGTCGCGCCCACCTCGTCGGCGATCTCGCGCAGCTTGGCGAAGTTGATCCGCCGCGGGTATGCCGAGTAACCGCCGACCAGGATCAACGGCTTGAACTCACGCGCGGACGCGGCAAGCGCGTCGTAGTCCAGCAGCTCCGTCTCCGGGTCGGTGCCGTAGCTGCGCTGGTGGAACATCTTTCCGGAGATGTTGGGCCGGAATCCGTGGGTGAGGTGGCCACCGGCGTCCAGCGACATGCCAAGCAGCCGCTGGTTGCCCAGCTTGCCGCGCAGCTCTTCCCACTGCGCTTCCGAGAGGTCGTTGACGTTCTTGACACCTACCTCGGCGAGGCCAGGTGCTTCGACGCGGGTGGCCAGGATGGCCCAGTACGCAACGAGGTTGGCGTCGATGCCAGAGTGCGGCTGCACGTAGGCGTAGGGCGAGCCGAAGAGCTCGCGGGCGTGCTCGGCGGCGACAGTCTCGACGGTGTCGACGTTCTGGCAGCCGGCGTAGAACCGGTGCCCGATGGTGCCCTCCGCGTACTTGTCGGAAAGCCAGCTGCCCATGGTGAGCAGCGCCGCCGGCGACGCGTAATTCTCACTGGCGATCAGCTTGAGTGAATCACGTTGATCGACAAGCTCTTTGCGCGTCGCCGCCGCGATGCGCGGCTCGACCGACTCGATGATCTGCAGTATCGAGCGGTATGCGGCGCTTGCGGTATCGGCGTACTCGGCTCCGGGTGCGGTGGCGGTGGTCACGGTCGAGTCTGCGGTCATGCAGTTCAGCCTACGTCCCGCAGCGACGACGGAATCAGCGGCTCATCGAGCAACCGCCCGAACCGTTCGGNGAGGCTGACGCCTGGNTGTCTGGCCTCCAGCCAGCCCCGCAGCAGCCGATACCCCTCGACGTAGGTGCTGGTGTAGGCGCGCCACAGCGGCGAGGACAAAAAGCGCAGCGTCTGCCGGGCGCGGTCGTCGTTGACCAACAGCCACCGCTTCAGGAAATCGGCCACGTCGTCGACGTCGCGGTGCTCGTCGTGCAGCATCAACGCGGCGTCCTGCCTCACGTCGGCCAGTGCCGCCGCGGCCTCNGANACCGCCTCAGCGCGCTCGCCGTCGAAACGCAGCCCTAGGTCGGCGTAGATGTCGGCGGCCCAGCCACCCCAGTTCGGCCCGATCGCCGCGTACAGTGCCAGGTCCGCCAACCCCTCGGCCATCAGGCATTGCGGCGTGTTGACCAAGAAGATGGTCTGCTCAGTGTGCCCCTTGCCCTCGACCAGGCCCGCCTCCTTGCGGCAGTGCTCGGTGTGGTGGCCGGGATACGACTCGTGCGCGACGAGCCGGGGCAGGTTGGACATCTGCTGCTTGAGGTCGGCGTTGACGGCGACGGTGGAGCGGTATTCGCCGAGGTAGTAGTTGAACCCCGACCACGGCTTGTCGGTGACCACCTCGTAGGTGATGGTCTCGGTGTCGGGCAGCGGGTATTCGGCGCGCACGCGGTCGCGTAGCGCGCTGGAGAACGCGTGGATGGCTTCCTCGAGCCGATCGGGCGGGATCTCTTCGGAGGCACGGTAAGCGGTCATTCGCTCCGCGAGCGGCCCGCTGCCGCCCAACGCGTCGTCAAGCGCGCGGTGCGCCTGCCGGTAGCGCTCGGGGTCCCCCTTGGCGATGTGCACGTCGAAATACGCCTCCACCTCGTCGACGAAGCCGACGTCCTGGCCCGCGAACTTTTTGCCTGCGCAAGCCAGCGCCCGAAGGTGGGCGGTGACGTAATCGGCGCGGACCGAATCGAGGCCGTCGGCCAGCGGCACCTCGGCGGCCAGGCTCTCGGCCTGGCGCGCCAGTTCGGCCGGATCGGGCGCGGGCTCGTTCTGCACCTGATGACGCAGCACGGGGTCGCCGGTGAACGAGTCGACGTAGCCTTCCTCGATCCGGTCGAAGCGCAAACCGAGCAGCACATATTCACGGATCAAGGTGGCGGCGTCCAGGCCCAAGTTCATGGCCTCAACCGTAAATGCAAGACTAACCCCATGCCGCGGCTGAGCGAGCCGAGCCCCTACGTGGAGTTCGACCGAAGTCAGTGGCGTGCGCTGCGCATGTCGACCCCACTGAAACTGGCCGAAGACGAGCTGGTCAAGCTGCGAGGTCTTGGCGAGAAGGTCGACCTGCTCGAGGTCGAAGAGGTCTACCTGCCACTGGCCCGGTTGATCCACCTTCAGGTCGCCGCGCGCCAGCGGCTGTTCGCCACGACTGCGGAGTTCCTCGGTGAACCGCAGCAGAATCCGGACCGGCCGGTGCCGTTCATCATCGGGGTCGCAGGCAGTGTCGCCGTCGGCAAGTCCACCACTGCCCGTGTGCTGGAGGCGCTTCTGGCCCGCTGGGAACACCACCCTCGGGTCGACCTGGTCACCACCGACGGCTTCCTGTATCCGAACGCGGAACTGGCACGGCGAAACCTTATGCACCGCAAAGGTTTTCCGGAGAGCTACGACCGCCGCGGGTTGATGCGGTTCGTCACCGCCGTGAAATCAGGTGTCGACGTGGCGTGTGCCCCGGTCTATTCGCACCTGCTCTACGACATCGTGCCCGGCGAGAAGCAGGCAATTCGGCATCCTGACATTCTTATTCTCGAGGGGCTCAACGTGCTCCAGACGGGCCCGGCGTTGATGGTGTCGGACCTGTTCGACTTCTCGGTCTATGTCGATGCGCGCATCGAGGACATCGAAAAGTGGTATGTCTCACGGTTCCTGTCGATGCGGGAAGGGGCCTTCGCCGACCCGGCGTCGCACTTCCACCACTACTCGACACTGACCGACGATGCCGCGGTGTTCGCCGCCCGCGACATCTGGCATTCCATCAACCGCCCCAACCTGATTGAGAACATCCTGCCGACGCGGCCGCGTGCGACGCTGGTGTTGCGCAAGGACGCCGACCACTCCATCAACCGGCTGCGGCTGCGCAAGTTGTAAGCGCGAGCAGACACAAAAGCCCCCAAACACGCGGCGTGTCGGAGGCTTTTGCGTCTGCTCGGCGGGCTACTTGATTCGGCGCCAGCCTTGGTACTGCAGCTCGGCCATGATCAACGTGTAGACGCCGACGGCCAGCATAAGCACGACGCCCGTGGTGGTGAGCGGAAAGACATCCGCGAACACGAATGCCACGCTCGCAACCGTGTACACCAGGTTGCCGATGGCGAGCGTCAGCCCGGCGCGGCGCACCGACGGTCGTGCGGCGAACCAGAGGACCCCCACCGCGAAGACGATGAAAGACGCACTCACCGCGTACTCGAACGCGATCGGAGTGCCCGATGTCTTGGCCAGCCAGCCCGCAAGCGGAATACCGACTATGCCCATCAGGCCGCTGCAGATCGCGTCGGCGCGCATGGCGAAGCGCAGCAGCGAATCCGTCGACTCCTTGAAGCGGGGCGTGGTGATGGCGGTCATGATTCTTCCTTTCTAGTTGGAAATCGGTGGGCGACTGGACCGGTGCCGGAGTCGACGCCGCAACCTCTGACGACGGCGACTCCGGACCAGCCATGAGGGAGTCACGCCAGACGGCGCACTCCGAGGTATTGGGCGTAGGCGAAGCCAACCGTGGCGACCGTGAATGCGATCGTGGTGACCACGCCGAGTTCGGTCAGCGGCAGCCAACCGGCCACCAGCACGACGGTGACGAGGATCGCGAACGCGACGTTCCCGGCGAGCACTCCCATGCCGACGCGACGGACATCGGGCAGACCGGCAGCCGCGTACAGCGCAACGCCGTAGATCACCAAGGCGGCGCCTGCGATCCACTCCGAGGTAGACGACAGACCGGAGAGCCGCGACAGCGGGTCGGCCGCCATCGCGACGAACAGCCCGACGCCGGCGCACAGGGTGGCGTCGGCGCGAAGGGCAAATCGCAGTAGTGAACCGGTGCTTTCCCGGACCGGACGGGTGTTGATTGCGGTCATGGCACCGAGATTGCTCAGATACCGCTGCCAGATCGACACCAGACGCTGCCAGCCACTGCCAACCGCAGGTCAGCGGGGTGAACTCAGTCTTTGGCGGTGACGAGATTTCCGCGCAGATCGGCGGCGATCAGCCGGGCCGCCGCGTTCTGCCAGTTGTGCAGGGACCTTTGCGGCACCTCGGTGACGAACCATTGCCAGGCCTGCCGGGCCACCGGGTCGAGTCCGGCGGCGGTGGCGTTCTGCGCATAGGCGCGCACCCCGACGACGTATGGGAAGTACAGCGAGTTGTAGTGGCGCCACTGCTCGGTGGTACCGAAGTCGCCGCCGTCGCGGGGCTTGAGCCGGGCGATCCGGTCGGCCAGCAGGGCCTTGAGTTCGTTGGCCCGTTCCAGCGGCTGGTCGGGCGCGCCACGGACGACGAGGCGCTCGTCGATGACCGGCAGCGCGGTCAGCGGGCTGGCGACGAGCTTGGACAGGTCGCCGTAGTGGCCCAGCGCGCGGCGGGTGAGCCGGGCGAAGGTGTCGTCGTCGACGCCGTCGAGCGGGTTGGCCGACCGCAGCGGCAACGCCGCTTCGGTGCGCCGCAACGCGGCGCGGTCGGCCTGCAAATCCGGCGATCTGGAAAACGCCAACCGATCCAGCAGCCCGGCCAGCGGATCGGCGAGCACGTTGATGGCGATCGCTACAGCCAGGCTGGTGAACAGCAGCACCGTCAGCGCGGTCTCCTGTCCCGAAAGCGCCAGGCCGATCAACAGCTGCCCACCGAACAGCAGCGCCACCACAGCCGTCGCCGCGAACGACCGGAGCATGTCGGCCCGCAGCGCCTGCCCTTCGTCGAACGCATCCCACATCGCCACGGCGACGCCGAGCACGGCGACGTCGATTCCGGTGGACGCCAACGCCAGCCAGCTCGGCACCAGACCGAGCGGGATGATCAGGATCGCGTTGGCGAGCGCGAAGAACAATGTGCCGAGCACGAGGAAGCCCGCGACCCGTCCTGGCTGCGCGCGATGCAGCACGGCCTTGACCATCGCGCCCAGCGAGGACAGCGAGATCGCCGCGAACATCACCCAGTGGCCCATCCGCAGCGGCCCGTCGACGTTTCCCGCCATCGCCGCGCCGAAGATCGCCACCGCGGCGACGCCGGCGACCAACGCGATTTCGCCTGCGCGGCTGCGCCAGGTCTCGCTCGGCCTGGACATCTCGAGCAGCACCGCGAACCAGGCGATGCCCGGCACTGTGACGAGATAGACCTCGACGCTGCTGAGTACCGGAGACAGGCTGGAACCACCGGCCGCGCTCTCTATCCG
>JGI12053J15887_10001629_pt1 | contig 10580 bp, 12 predicted proteins | sample MedBloCAOM1_O3_FD_15887 | JGI IMG/M metagenome (IMG submission 15887) | reverse complement strand
CGCCGACCGGCCAGCGACCTGAAATACGGCATAATAGTAGTCCGCGCCGGTGTTGCGGGCATCCCGGTATGTCCGCTCGGACCGGTAAACATCGCGACCGAAATCCGTGGCCGCGAACCCGCACTCGATCTTGAGCGCAGCCGCGGCGAGGCCGCATGCGCTTATGGGCCGCATCCAACCGGTGAAGACGCTGGGGTCGACAACATTCGGCTGGTTCCCACAACTCGCGCTGAGGAACGCTCGCCACCCTTCGAAATCCAATTTTGGCGTTCCAACAAAGTCGGCGCTCTCAAGCGGCATCGCCTGCGCGGCCGCAAGCAGCTCGGCATTGCATCCGCAGCCGATATCGCCGCGCAAAGAAGGGCCATTCAAGTTGCTCATGGGCGCTTACTCCACTTGCCGTCGATCATCAGACAGGCGAATGCGGACGTACCTTGGTGGTGACGCAACCCCTTCTGTGTCGTCCCAAGGTCCTCGTGCACGCTTGAGAGATCTTGCGGTGTTGTCCTCAATCTTGCGGGGAATCGGCCGCCCGCTCGTCGCGATTGGACAGCGCGATAGGCTTTGCCTATTGCACCCTACGGGCTTGGAGGGTCGCCGGTTAGACGTCGTGAGCCGGTGACGCATTTTCACCAGTCCTGGCGCGCACGGTCCCGCTGCCGGCGCGTTGACCATTTCCTCCGGCGTGGCTTCCTGGTGCACAGCCGAACCGTTGGCGAAATTTTCGAGCAAAGTGAGTGTAGTCGCGAAAGCCGCAGGCATAGGCGATGTCGCTGAGCGGCTGGCTTACGCCCAGCAACGCTCGGCGATGCACCAAGTGCGCGGCGTGATCCAAGCGAAGCGAATAGATGAATTCGCTGCAGGTCGTGCCGCGTTCCGTACAGAGCTTCTGCACGTAGCGCAACGAGATGCCTGCCTCGGCGGCGAGTTCGAGAGGGCCGAAATCCGGATCGGCAAAGCGGTCCTTGATGATCCCGCGGATGCGCGTGAATAGCTTGTCCGTATGGCGGGAGACGAGCTGTGAATCGGTCGGCGCGAATAAAGCGCCAATGAGATCATAGACCGCCAGTTGCATGTATGAATCCGCCCGCGAGGACGCTGATCCGTCACCTTTATCGGTATCCCGAACAAGGTCGAAGAGCAGCCTCCCGGCCCGCGTTCCGTGCCTGCCAAGACCACCGTTTAGCTCGAATCCAAGATGAGACAGGACCGACTGCCGGGGCAGCCGAAGAGTAAGCCACTGCACGCTTCTGCAATTAGTGAAATATGTGGCGGGACGAGTCGCATCGACGAGTGCAACGTCGCCCGCAGCGAGTTGCACAGCCTGATCGTTCTGGGTCAGGGCTGACTGGCCAGCGACTTGATACACAATGAGGTGATGGTCCACGCCGTCTCGGCGAACGTCCCTGTGGGATCGCTCGACCCGGTGCGCATTGCAACCGAGATCCACTGCGGCGCTCCCCCACTGGATCTTCACAGCGGCTGCCACGAGCCCGCTTACCGTTAGGGGGCGCATCCAACCAGCGAAGGCGTTAGGTTCGGTGACTTCCACGTCGCCCCCGCAATTCGATCGAAGCAGAGCCCGCCACGCCTCGAAATCTAATCGTGGCGTGTCGAGAGTATCGCCGCTCTGATGCATCATCGTCTCCAAATCCTCTCCGTTGTCGTGACGTTCTGGTGCAGTGAAGCCCGACGCAGAGATTTCCGCGAATGCACTATCAGTTTCCGACGAGACGAAATGGCCGCTTGCTTTCAGCTTGTACCGAACGCATCCGAGCGCCGAACCGGCAAGATAGGTGCTTGCGGCCTATTCGCGAGTTCAAACACGTTCACTTGACAGTGAGGACCAGTAGGTAAGGGGGTGCGTGCTGCCTCCCAAATAATCCTCGTGATCAATTTAGGGGCGTCCACGGACTAGCGATCAAAATATCCAATCGGTGATAATTTAGTCCGAGTTCCAGCCTTCGGCCTAAAACGCGGAACCTGCGAGCCATATCACGTCGATCGACGCTCCAGGTTTTCGACGTTCACAGACTTTGCTCGCATGCGCACCGGTGCCCCGGCATCAATCTGGGCGTAGTCCTCGCGACATGCGCGCGTGGAGGAGAGGTTCGCGCCGCCCATTCCGAGAGGATCGGCAAGAGCCGTTGAGCTCGGCGCAGCACGCTCACGCCGGGGAAATGGTCGCGCCGGCAGTCGCACAGTACGCGCCAGTACCGGTCAAAGTGCGTCCTGGGCTCATGACGTCCGCCGTCCGGCCCCGTACATCCGATCGAGGAAAGAGAGCCGATGAATGTCCACGCGAAGCCAGACGTGAGGAGGCAGCATGCTCAACGTCGTCAGCTTGGTGGTGCTGATTGCTGTTGGGGCGTTGCTGGTCTGGTCGAGCATCCGCGCCTGGCGTGCAAAAAACAACTTTCTAAGATGGGGCGGTGCGAGCCTGGCGGCTCTGGCGGCCACGGCTGTTTCCTTGGTAACCGTGCTCACGATCGCCGGGCTGCTCAAACTGCATATCCGCACCGCCCCGGTTCCAGACCTCAAGGTTGCCGGCACCCCCGCACAAATTCAGCGCGGTCAGGCTATCGCCAACAGCTTCTGTGACGCCTGCCATTCAAAAACGGGCCCACTCACCGGCGGCGTGGACATCGGCGAACATTTCCCAGTCCCAGCAGGATCGTTCGTTTCCTCCAACCTGACCCCAGCCGGGCGACTCAACCACTGGTCAGATGGTGAAATTTTTCGGGCCATTCGCAACGGCGTCGATGCGGACGGGCGCTGGCTGATCATCATGTCGTACACCAACGCCGGCAGGCTGAGTGATGACGATACACAGGCTATCATCGCGTACATCCGCAGTCGGCCAGCCGCCGGACAGCAAACTGCGAATCCGCCGGACCAGCTCACTCTGTTAGGGGCCATTATGCTGGGTGCGGGCATGCTCCCGGAGGGCAAACCTGTATCTACCAGCGTCATGACTGCACCGCCGAAGGGCCCGACCGTGCAATATGGCGAATATATCATGTCGTATCAGGATTGCCGCGAATGCCACGGGGCTAATTTGGCGGGCGGCTTCCAGGGTCAGCTTGGGCCTATAGGACCCGACCTAAATCTCGTAAAGGAATGGAAACTGGAAGAATTTATCGCGACCATGCGTACAGGCACCGATCCCGGCGGCCATGAAATGAGCAAACAAATGCCGTGGCGCCCGATTGGAAAAATGGATGATGAAGAACTCGGCGCAGTCTACGAGTATCTCATTCGGCTGCCCGGTCCTTAAATCATCGTGCCACCGCGGGGTTTCGCCGCGGATGGGCGCTTACGTGACCCGCGCGAGCACATCTGATCACAGGATGGTCATAAGATGGCTCAACTAACCGCAAACGGATCCGCGTCATTCGAAGATCGCGCCGATTTCGATGTGACTAAATCCTCGGCGTCGCGAGCGTGGTCTTGCCCGCCCTCCGGGATAAACATAAAACGGTCGGCGATGCGCCCGCCTCCTGATGGATATGATTCATCATCGATGGCCTGACGTGGCAAATGAACCTCGATGATATCTGCCCAATCGTAGACACCGCTACTGACCTCCCCCTCCGTGACAAGCGGGGAGTGTTGCGAGATGTCGCTCACCGGGCAGCCCTCGCGCTGAACGTCGAAGACGACATTGTTTTCAATGCTGTTCTGAAACGCGAGGAACTCGGATCAACGGGAGTTGGCAACGGGGTGGCGATTCCGCACGTGCGGCTGGAGCAAGTGAAGAAGCCATTCGGGATACTGATGCGATTGAGAGAGCCTATCGACTTCAACGCTGTCGACGGACAGCGAGTCGATCTCGTTTGCCTGGTACTCCTGGCAAAAGGAAACGAGGCAGTCCAACTCACCGCGCTGGCCAGCGTCGCCAGGAGACTTCGAACTCCGAAAGTCCTTCAGGAGCTGCGCCACGCGCCCAATCGAGTGGCACTCTATAACGTGATGATAGGGAGACCGGCTCAGTCGAGGTGAAACGCTACCGGCGCGGCAGACATAGTGCTGCACCGTCTCCCTCCGCTTCTTTGGTCGCCCCCCGGCGATCAACCATTGAACGCCATCACAATCATCAGCCCGCCGACGATCAGCAGGGCGACGGCGATCCCGCCGACGATCGAGAGAACGCGATGCCCGCGGCCGGCAGGCTTGGTCCCGGCAGCGGCATTTTGCGCCGCTGCGATACCCATCCAGAAGTCCATGGATTAGCCTCCGCAACCTTCGCCCAAGCCCGACATCTCGATTGGCATTGACCTCGATGGTCTCGCCGCCCGTGCACGACCGCTCTCCATTGCCCGCGATGTATCGACGAAGAGATAAGAATTCGAGGTGGAACACCCCTCATTGTTATAAAGACGAAATATAGATGTACTTGGGATCCCTCGGTTTCAGCCGCTGAGCCGATCGCAAGCGACGCCAAGTGCTGAGGTTTTCATTCGATCTCCGAAACAATCGCCCGCGGCGCCGACCCCAGGAGAGATCGGTCGTGTCTCCAGGGAGAGCGGCTCAGTCGAGGTGAAACGCTGCCGCCGGAGCAGACATAGTGCTGCACCGTCTCCGTGAGGTGTAGCCCCGCGCTGCGCGCGACGTCTATAATCTTGGCCACCAAGACGCGGATGCCCGGCACCAGCCGGGCATAACGCGCGAATCTGGGAGGATGCAATGAACCAGCGCTGCTTTGCGCTTGCCATCGCGCTGTTTGCCCTAACGCTTCCGTCCGGCAGCGCGCTGGCCCAGACCTATCCCAATCGGCCCGTCCGCATCATCGTGCCGTTCGCGGCCGGCGGCGCCGTCGATTCCCTGGCGCGGCTCCTGGGCAACAAGCTGTCCGAGCAGTTGAACCAGCCGGTCGTAGTGGAGAACCGCGCCGGGGCCGGCGGCAATCTCGCGCCCGATGCGCTCGCCAAGGCGGCGCCCGACGGCTACACCATCCTTCTCACCACCAACGGCCTGGCAATCAGCCCGTCGCTCTACCGCACGCTGCCGTTCGACGTGCACAAGGACTTCGTGCCTGTCACGCAGGTGGTCGCCTCGCAGCTCGTGATCGCGGCCCATCCCAAGCTCGCCGCGAATTCGATCGCCGAGCTGATCGCGCTCGCCAAGGCCAAGCCGGGCGGCCTCAACTACGGCTCGACCGGCATCGGCAATCCGCTGCACCTGACCATGGAGATGCTGAAGACCGCCGCGGGCATCGAGATCCAGGCGGTGCCCTACCGCGGCGATGCGCCGCTCAATGCCGCGCTGATCGCCGGCGAGATCCAGGTCGGCGTGGTGCCGATGGCGACGACGCTGCCGCACCTGCAGAACGACCTGCTCAAGGCACTCGCCGTCGGCGGCGCGCAGCGCGCGGCGGCGCTGCCCAACGTGCCGACTGTCGCCGAGACCATCCCCGGCTTCGAGTCCTCGAGCTGGCAGGGATTGTTCGTGCCGGCGAACACCCCGCGCGAGATCGTCATGACCATCCAGCGCGAGACCGCAAAGGCGCTCAAGGCGCCGGACCTGGTCGAGCGCCTCAAGGTCGGCGGCAACGAGCCGGTCGGCAGCACGCCGGACGAATTCGACGCCCGCTTCCGGGCCGACATCGCGAAGTTCGCCAGGATCGTCAAGGAGGCGCGTATTCCGACGCAGGATTGAGCGCACGAGCGTCGCGTGGGAAAATGATTGTGCAAGCGCTGCTGCGCGGTCTCTGCTACGCCGCGCGCTAGGACGACAGCTTAGAAAGCTGCCGTTCTAATTCCGGCCTTTCCTGCGAGGGGACTTTCTACTGCCCGACCGTTCCGCATCTAACTGAAGACTGGAAACCCCCGCGCCGTCTTGTCGTTCTGGGCCTCAAGTCGAAGATGCGGCGATGCCACACAGCGATACGGAACTTTCCCGCTACCCGCTCAGTTGAACTGTACCACCGGCAGCTGAAAGTCGGGCGTCGCGATCCCTGAGAAACGGTAACGCTCCCCCTTAAAAGTAGGACAACTCCCATGATCGAGACCCCTATTCACTGCCGTCGCTGCAACAACCGGATGTATTTGGTAGCGACCATCCAACCGATAGGCAACGAGCCCGGCTTGAATGCTTATGCCTGTACGACGTGCGGGCACACCGACAGCGAACTCATCGCGTTGCGTAAGGCCGCTCGCCTAACGGTCTAATCTTCCTCGGTCACGCCGCTCTTTGCGAGTTACTTTTCCCGCGCCTTGGCCAGCCCCTCCCAGGTCTCAGCCATATTCAAAAGCATCTCTCGTCCTTCGGGGGATCTGGCCCCGCGCAGGAGCAAGCGGCATTGCTCAACACGTCTCCGGTAGTCGGAAATCTTCTTTATTGAGAACGGCTTTTCGCGGCGCGCGCGCACCGGCACGTGTTGTCAGATAGACTGTGGTGGTTTTAGCGAAGCCAGCGGGATGTCGAGTGTACACACGACCCCTGACGCTTCGAAAGCAAGATTGGCCTTGCCTTGGAGCTGGCTGACGAAGCTGTGCTCGATCAGTCGTGACCCAAAACTTCGATGACTTGGTGCACGAACCGGAGGTCCGCCGCTCTCGGCCCATTTAAGCCGGAACTGCTTTTGCGCATCATCGACGGTGGCAGTGATTTCCACTCGACCAGTTGGTCTCGATAGTGCGCCATATTTGACCGCATTCGTGCAGAGTTCATTTAGAACCATCGCCAGCGGCAGTACCGCACCCGGACTGACTTCAATATCCGAACTCTGCACCAGAAATCGACCGCTGCCAGTCTGATCAAACGGGGCAATGGCAGCCTTCACGATGTCCGCCAGAGCCGCGCTCGTCCAATTTGTTTGCAATAGCAAATCGTGAACGCGCCCCAAAGCGAGCAGCCGGCTCTCGATTGCTTGCTTGCCGTGCTCCAAGCTTTCGGCAGTCCGCAGGCTCTGCGAGGTAATCGCCATCACAGTGGCCAACGTGTTCTTCACCCGGTGGTGCAATTCCTCCAAGAGTAGCCGCTGCAACCGCTCGGCGACTTTTTGTTCGGCGGCATGTATTCCTGCCTCCGCCAGCAGACGACGCAAATCCACGTTTTCAATTTCAAGACGCAGGTCATCTTCCGAAGACACGTTACTTGTCGCCTTTCAACTAGCGGGGGAACTCAACCTAGCCGTTCCCACCGGGAGTACCTCCAGATTCGATTTCTGCGACAAAATCTTGGATCAGCTGTATTTGCAACTCCCCCCAGGAGATCATCTTGTCCTTTTGACGTGGATATTGGTCGCCGAATTTCTCTACGGTCTCCTCTATGCCGCGTCGTACGGCCGCTAGGCGCTGTGCTTAGGTACGTTGGTTCTTCCAGAACCCGCATCGCTGCCCGTAGCGCGCTTTTCCAGCTTGCCGGTCGGCAGCACGCCTGACGAATTCGACGGCCGCTTCCGCGCCGACATCGCCAAGTTCGCCAGGATCGTCAAGGACGCGCGTATTCCCATGCAGGATTGAGCGCACGGCCGGGGCGTGGAGAACGATGCGGGCAAGCGCCGCCGCGCAGTCCCTCGGCATGGAGGCAGCGCGTCCGCCCGCCGACAGGTTCGAGACCGAGCGCAAGCAGGGCACACAGGGCATGGCAAGTCAGAACGCGCACCGGGCTGCCTCAGTTGGCGCCCACCGCCGCGTTCCAGCCCCGCCCAGCCATCTCAGACGCCGTTCTTAGCACGACCGTTTCTTGCGACCGTCTTCTGCTTAGCCGCGACCACGCCAAAGTCTTTCGACCTCACCCCGGCTGCGGCAACCTCAACTCCCTCGGCCGCCAAGCCAATTCTCAACAGCTCGCGAATAGCGGACGCACGGCTCGGCATTCGTTTGGCAAAGCGCCAATCATCGAGCGCTTTCACCTCGTCTTCGGTGAGCATGATCTGCAGTCGTTCGCCGCGATTGAGGTCCATGGCTCCTCCGTGCTGGGCGCTTCGAGTTAACATCGGCGGCTCATTAAGCATCAAAAGCGCGCACGGCGTCAACTACCCTTTCGCCTGTTTTTACTCATTTTCTGTGCTGTTAGTAATTGAAGGTTGAGTGACAGAATTATAGAAAACAGCCTTAAGCAACTGTAACGTGGAAAGCCTCAAATAGCTAAATACTGCCCAAAATATCGATAGTATTTGATTGCAGTATAGCTTAAGATCATTGGTCTAGGGAGATCTATGGAGCGGAAATGCCCCAATATTACTTCCACGTCACTGACGGCCGCAGCACGTACAACGATGATAATGGATCGCTCCACCTCGCTTTCGCGGACGCCCACACAGAAGCGTTGCGCATCGCTGCCGAGCTGGCGAGCGACGACAGGGCATATCCTGGCTTCATCGTTCGCATGGTCGACCAGGACGGAAACGAGGTCGCGCGCGTGCCAATAGATGGAATTGCCCACTGACGCCGCCTCAAACCCGGGATCGCCTCATGCCTATCACTCGGCTTCTACATAACACCGCATTCGGGCCAGACGAGATTGCCGTTCTGGTCGCGGCGTTCGAGGACACCTTGCGTGCGCTGAGCCTGGTTAATCGCGCTGATCCAGCGACTGAGATCGTGGCCCAAAAGATTATCGAACTGGCCAAGCAGGGAGAGCGTGATCCAATACGATTGCGCGAGCGTGTCATTGAAGGCGTATCCAGCCGACCGCCGAGCGCTAATCCCGAGTCCAAGGTCATGACATGAAGCACCGCCGCACCTATGAGCCCCGCATCGTCGGCGGCAAGGTCGTCATGATGCCGGCCGACTTGCAACGGCTGCACCAGTATTTGCTCGAGACGGACGCGATCGAGCTCATCTCAGATGAAAAGCGCGAGGTCGTGGAAGCCGAGTGGCCTGAGCTAGTGCATAAGCTGCCGCCGAAGAAGCCGCACAACTAGCCATGCAACGGACGGCACGTATCGATCCCTTAAGGAACCGCATTACAGCCCGCGCCAGCGCCTCAACGACCTTCGGTCCAAATTTATCTAGGCCGTGTACTCACAAAACAAGACCGTTCTGGAATCGCTTCCTGATATCCGCTTAGCCCCCACAAGCGACGCAAAGGCGGACATGCCGGGAGGGCGGTTCAGTGCCGCCAGAAGGCGACATTACGCCTGTGGTGCGGACGGCCAAACTCGAACCGTTGGGCTCAGTTAGGCTTTCCCCAGAGGCGCTCCCCTCAGGATAGAACACGGGTTGCGCTGCGGGATGAAAGTGCTTTGGGAAGTTCGCATCGATGAAATGCGACAAATTTGCAACAAGTCGGATGTTCTTGTCACCCCTCAAGGCACTCCGCGAGCTCGGTGTATAATATTGAACATCCAAATCCTGAATTCTGTCGAATGCTAGGGACCGGGGAAGAGCGCCTCGTTCCGGAGAGCGTGCCGCCGCTTGCGTGGGCGCGGAGCCTTGTTCGCACATGCGTGTCTTGCAGATCACATTTGGGTCGAGGGGTGTGGCCAAGATCGCCTCGTTGCGGAACGAGGCATGCTCTACCAAGTGACCGGATTCGGCAGGTCCGGACGCAAGCTGTTCTCGCGCCTCGTCGAAGCGATCGTTCTTCCTCCGCCTCCCATCGTGATCCACGATCTAATCATTCAATGCCCTGTTCCCACCCGTCTGCAGGGCAAACTGCCCCCGGCAAGATTCGTATGCCGACGCACGGCGCGAGGACCAGGTAAGCCCGGCTGATCCGTGATCCAGCCCGCGGTTCGCGGCGTCCGTTTCCGGTCACTTTGACGGTGGACGCTCAAGCACGAGCCCGGACCTATTTGAAAACGTGATTGGCACTCTACGTTGACGAGTGCCAATATTAGGAGTACCACCGCTTCGNTCTTCCGGACAGCGCCGCCGCCGCCCGTTGGCTGCTTCGCCACGAGTCCTTCGTGCGCCCGGAGAAATCAAGCGCAACAATCAGGAGAATCCGTATGAAGTTTCGTCCGCTTCACGACCGCGTCGTGGTCAAGCGCATCGATGCCGAGGACAAGACCGCAGGCGGGATCATCATTCCCGACACCGCCAAGGAGAAGCCCTCCGAAGGCGAGATCATCTCCGTCGGTCCCGGTGGCCGCGACGACAAGGGCAACCTGGTGCCGATCGACCTGAAGCCGGGCGACCGCGTCCTGTTCGGAAAATGGTCCGGCACCGAGGTCAAGCTCGACGGCGTCGATTACCTGATCATGAAGGAGAGCGACATCATGGGCGTGCTCGATCGGTCGGACGCCCGCCAGAAGGCCGCGTAAGCGCTGTCGCCTTCCAATTTAATGGAGAAGCAAAATGGCTGCTAAAGAAGTAAAATTCTCAGTCGATGCGCGCGACCGGATGTTGCGCGGCGTGGACATCCTCACCAACGCAGTGCGCGTGACATTGGGCCCCAAGGGCCGCAACGTGGTGCTCGACAAGTCGTTCGGCGCGCCTCGCATTACCAAGGACGGTGTCACTGTCGCCAAGGAGATCGAGCTTGACGACAAGTTCGAGAACATGGGCGCGCAAATGGTGCGCGAGGTCGCGTCGAAGTCCTCGGACTTCGCTGGTGACGGCACGACCACTGCAACCGTTCTTGCCCAAGCTATCGTCAAGGAAGGCTCCAAGGCGGTCGCTGCCGGT
>JGI12053J15887_10001628_pt1 | contig 10583 bp, 14 predicted proteins | sample MedBloCAOM1_O3_FD_15887 | JGI IMG/M metagenome (IMG submission 15887) | reverse complement strand
GCTATTTCCCCGCCGTCTTCTGCTTGCCGCTGTCCGCCTCCAGCCCGAGCGTGCGGCCCGGGAATCCTGCGGTGTCGAAATAGCGCTGGGTGCCGACGCGCTGGAAATTCAGCACGGTGCGCAGGCCGTTCGCCGAAGGCTTCGACTTTACGGTGCCGGCATAGGCCTGCGGCGTCGCGCCGTTCGGCATCGCTTCGGTCATGACGCGGCCGACCAGCTTGCCGTTGGGCTTCTGCATCAGGCCCATGACTTTCGCCGCGGTCGCGCCGACATCGGCGTTGCTGACGGGGAGGGCATCGACATAGCCCGCCTTGAAGTCCGGCCCGATCGCGGCGGTGAAGTTCAGCGTGTCGCCGCGGCTGAAGCTGCCATGCATGCCCTGGCCCTGACGCAGCACGGTATCCGCCACCTGCACCGAGCAGTTGGTCGGCTCCTCGCAACCCGACGACCACGAGCGGAAATTGACCACGATCGACGGCTGCGGTGTCACCGCCTTGCCGATCAGGGCGAGTTGCGACATCGGCAACGTGCCGGGGAAACGCCCGAGATCGTCGTTGACGAAAATGCCGCTGACATAGTCCTGCTCCAGCAGCGCCTTGACGGTGCGCTCCACCAGCTTGCGGTCCTTGCCGGGAATGTAGACGAGGTCAGAGCCGCCGTTGGTGGCGATCACGACCTCGGGCTTGGTCGGATCCTTGCCGAGCACGCCGTTGCCGGCCTTGGGGTGGGCGTCGGCGGCGACCGCCGCGTTCTTGTCGTTGGGGTCGAACAGCGGCAGGTTCAGCGCCTTCGCCAGATCGAGGGCGAGGAAGCCCATGGGCAGGAAATCCTTCGGCGTATCGGCGTAGGAAATCTTCGCCGACGGGCTGGTCTTGCTCTCCTTCGAAATCGTCGAGAAGCCGTGATCGGAGGAGATCATGATATTGGTCGAGGCACTGAGCCCGAGTTCGTCCAGCGCCTTGCGCAATTGGGCGAGGTTGTCGTCGGCGTTCTTGATGCCGGCCATCGAGGTCGGGCCGTTGATCCCGGGCGTGATGGTGTTGAGGCTGTCGCCGGTATTGTGCTGGCTGCCGTCGGGATCGCGTGACCAGAACACCAGCACGAACGGCTTGTTGCGCGCCTTGAACATCGGCAGCACAACCTTGGCCGCGACGTCGGCCATGTAGGCCTGCTGCGCGACGTTGGCGACCGTCGTGCCCGGCGTCTTGGCGTCGCCGGCCTTGCCGTTGTCGCCGCGCCCGGGTGTGGTCAGCGGCAGATTGGCCTTGGTCAGCGCGTCCTTCATTTCGTCTGACAGCGGCACGCCGGCTTTGCCGCCGGTGGAATCGTCGATCACGATCGTGGTCTTGCCACGGTCGGCGTGGTCGAACTGCAGGGTAGGGCCGAGCTTGCCGATCGCGGCGGTGGAGAAGCCCTGCGCCCGCGCCATCTTCAGCAGGGTTTCCTCGTTCAGATAGTCGCCGCTGAAATGCTCGTCGATGTCGCCAAGCACGGCGTCATTCTCGATGAAGGGAACGACGGTGTCGCCGGCGGGCACCGACGTGTAGCCGGTAAATATCGTGTTGCTGAACACGCCGGTATCGCCGAGGTAATGGCCGGTTGCCAGCGCCGAGCCGTTCGCCATGGTGAAGGTCGGAAACAGCGAGTGCGAATTTTTGAAGTGGACGCCCTTGTCGCGAATCTCGGCCATCGCGGGGGCCGTCTGCGGCGTCACGATGCGCCCGCGCAAGCCGTCCGGCACGAACAGGATCAGGTTGCGCGGCGCGGCGTTTTGCGCCGATGCGGCAGTTGCGGTGAGCGCGATCAGGCTGGCGGACAGCATCACGGTTGTGCGGCGCATCAGGTTCTCCCCATCAGAAGCAATTGCGGCGATCTGCCGTTGCCTCCGTTTAGTTTTGCTCTGCGACAGATTTGTTACATGCGCGGGAACCGGCCTCAAGAGCACGCGAGCGCCCCGGGGACAATCGTGGAAAAGTCGGTTTTGGCGGAATTTGGCGGGAAACATCGGCGGCCGACCCCGTTTTCCCTGCAAGGAGGCCCATCATGAGCAAATTCCACGACAAGGCCGAGGCTCAAACCAAACAGATTATTGGGCAAATGCTCGGCGACGAGCTGCTGGTCCGGGAAGGCCGGGAGCAGCTCGAACATGCAACCGAAACTGCGCCGTTCCCCGGCAGCGGGGATCAGGGCATCGTTGGTGATGAACGCGGGCAGGAGCAGCCCCGGAACAAGGAGCGCGCCCGGCGGGTGAGCCGGGTTGACCGCGGCGGCGACCCGCCGGGCAAGAAACGCTAGAGTTTCCGCGAGGATCCGCAGTGTCAAAAAAAGAAGGCGGCCCGGCAGGCCGCCTTCTTCGTGTCGTTCATTGCGTTGTGATTTGTGCGTTACAGATGCTGCACGCTCACATTATTGGCAGATATGGCGCCGGCCGTCCTCGCCCCTGAACATCGTTCCGGGTTCGCAGACGAAGCCGTTGTTGTAGCCGCGATAGGTGCGGTGGCTGTAATAGCCGTCATTGTAGGCGTAGCTGTCATTTCGGAACGGGGCGCTTGCGATCGCGCCTGCGGCGCCGATGGTGCCGCCGACCACACCGGCGGCTACTTCACCAGGCCAGAACCCGTTGTCACGATGGTAAACCCGTGCGGTGTCTTGCTGTTGACGGACGACCTGTGCCCTCGCTGTAGGATCCTGCGCCAGCGCCGGCGCGGCGATCATCGTGGAAAGGACTGCAGCCGCGGTTAGGAACTTCAAGTTCATTCGCTGTCTCCGTTGTCGTGAAGCTTGGTAGTCGCGCTCGGGCCAACAAATAGCGATAGCGACCGTTCCGAAATTGTGCCGGGTTCACTTCAAACGGATGTGAGGTTTCAGTTCCCGTTGATGTTCCGATTTTCGGGCACAGGCGCGGCAGTCACGCGACCTGCGATAGCTCAGTCAGTCGCCCAGGAACTATCTTGGTTGCCGCCGATTGATGCGGCATCAAACGCGTTGAAAGGAGAGTCCATGGACCTGCAGGGCAAGAAGATCGCCATTTTGGCCACCCACGGCTTCGAGCAGTCCGAACTCGAAGTGCCGCGAGATCGTCTGAAGAAGGCCGGTGCGACCGTTGAAATCGTCTCGCTCGCCGGCGGCGAGATCAAGGGCTGGGACAAGAAGGACTGGGGCAGGTCGGTGAAGGTCGACAAGACGCTCGACGAGGTCTCGGCATCGGACTACGCCGCCGTCGTTCTGCCTGGCGGCCAGATCAATCCCGACCTGCTGCGGGTCGAAGCCAAGGCGCTGAAGTTCATCAAGGACATTTTCGACGCCAAGAAGATCGTCGCAGCCGTCTGCCATGCGCCCTGGCTGCTGATCGAAACCGGCATCGCCAAGGGCCGAAAGATGACATCGTACAAGTCGATCAAGACCGACGTCGCCAATGCCGGCGCCAAATGGGAGGATGCTGAAGTCGTTGTCGATCAGGGCGTGATCACCTCGCGCAATCCCGGTGACCTCGAAGCCTTCAGCGCGAAAATCATCGAAGAAGTCAAGGAAGGCCGGCATACCCAACGCAGCGCCGCGTGAGGTGATGACGATGGCGTTGTCCGAGGACATGAATCGCTGCATCGAAACCTGCCTGGCTTGTTACAAGACCTGCCTCGGCACGGCGATGAACCACTGCCTGGAAGCCGGAGGCAGGCACGTCGAGCCCGCGCATTTTCGTCTGATGATGGCCTGCGCGGAAATGTGCAGGACTTCGGCGCACTTCATGCTGATCGGGACGCCGCATCACAAACATACCTGCCGCGAGTGTGCGGAGATTTGCGCCGAATGCGCTGACGATTGCGAGCGCGTCGGGGGGATGGATGCGTGCGTCAAGATGTGCCGGTCATGCGCGGAAACATGCAAGGCGATGGCAGCCTGAAGGCAGGAGGTGGACATGAAAAGCGAACTGCTTTCCGACCATGCGGGTCCGAAGATTCACGTGGTGATCCTTGATTCTGGAGAAGAGGCGTTTTCGGCGCTGACACGATTTGCCAATGAGGCAAAGATCGCGGCGGCGTCGCTGACCGCGATCGGGGCCTTCGAGAAGGCAACGATCGGATGGTTCGACTTTGCTTCCAAAGCCTACAGGAAGATCGAGGTCAGCGAGCAGTGCGAAGTGCTGAGCGCAATCGGAGACGTCGCCGTTGGAGACGACGGCAAGGCCAGCCTCCATGTCCATATCGTGCTCGGACTTTCCGACGGCTCGACACGTGGCGGTCATTTGCTGGCCGGGAAGGTGAGGCCGACGCTGGAAGTCGTCTTGACCGAGGCACCGGCAAAACTGCGACGCAAGAAGCGGCCGGATCTGGGGATTGCGCTCATTGATGTAGCCGGCGGGAGCACCTAGCAACTCACCTCCAGCGCGGCGGCCCGAGGGTGCGATTGTAGAGCCGCCGCCGAAATTCTGCTTATCCAGGCGCTACCCTTCGCACAGCCGGAAACGGCTGTCGTCATTTCTCGGCCGGTTACCGTCTTCGCTCGCGCCACCGCCCGATCGCCACGACGGACCAGATCGCCTCGACCAGGCCAAACGGCCACGCGCCCTGCATAAATCCGTAGACCGAGCCGAGGGCGCAGGCTGCGGCAAACGCGAGGATGAAGTATGGGCTACGGTCCTCGGCCGCATAGCAAACCAGCATGGCCGTGACGGCGAACAGCCCGAAAGCGGTCAGCGGCTCCATCAGCGCTTGTCCAGATTCTTCTGCACGATGCCAAGCGTATGGAATAACGTCGGCTTGAGCAAAGGCCATGACGCGGCAAGCATTATCACGATGGTCGCAAGCCCCATCAGTGTGAGCGTTGAGGTGGCCGGTCGAACGCGTGCCCGGATGCTCTGATACCCGATCCAGACCCAGGCGGCGGCAACCGCCGAGATCGCAAGCCATGTCGCCCAGCCATGGGCGTGATCGAGAAGGGTGAGGATGCCTCCGATATTGGCAAGGACGATCGCCGGCAGGGTGAACGGCAGCACGCAACACGCGGTGCAGGCAGCTGCCGTGCCGGCGGCGATGACGGCGGCTTTCGCTGCGCCGCTGCCCTTGGTGGGTTTGGCGGGTTTGCAGCCGCAGCCAGGTTCGCCGTTGGAGGGAAGGGTGCAGGTGGGCGACGAGTGCGTAACGTCCATGTGAAGCTCCGAGGGTTGTTCTCCGGGAGCTCAGCGGATACGCCCTCAAGCTACTTGAGGTTCAAGGGGAAAAAATCTGATGCGCATAGGAATTCTGGCCGATATGGCCGGTACGACCGTCCCGACCGTCCGCTACTATGAGCAGATCGGCTTGCTGCGGCCGGCGGTACGGCAAGGCGGAGGACAACGGACCTATGACCGGGAAGACGTCCGCCGCCTCGCATTCGTCCGGCGCTGCCGCGAGTTCGGCTTCTCGATCGACGAGGTGCGTACGCTGCTGTCGCTGACCAACGATCGCAGCGCTTTGTGTGTCGACGCGCGCGATCTCGCCGAGCGCCATCTGGAGACCGTGCGATCGAAGCTGGTCGAGTTCCGCGCACTCGAAACCTCGATTGCATCACTTGTATCCAACTGCAATTCTAGTTGCGCCGGTGGCGCCGCCACCGATTGCAGCATATTCGTCGACCTCAATCAGGAATGAGAAACATGCTCAAGCGAATTCCGATTGCCGGCCTGGTCATGTTCGCCCTCGTCTGCGGCGCATCCGCGCAGGAGCGAACGATCACCGTCGCCTCGACGACATCGACGGAGCAATCGGGGTTGTTCGGCTATCTGCTGCCGCGTTTTACGTCGGCGAGCGGCATCGGCGTCAAGGTCGTCGCCGTCGGCACCGGACAGGCGCTCGACATCGGCCGTCGCGGCGACGCCGACGTGGTGTTCGTTCACGACAAGGTGGCGGAAGCGAAGTTCCTCGCCGAGGGGGTCGGAATGAAGCGCTTTGAAGTCATGTACCGGGTGTAGTCGCGAATATTGCGGCCGACGATGAGGATGGCGCCGACCTCGGCGATCGCGCGCCCGAAGGCGGCGAGAAAGGCGGTGAGCAGCGAAACCCGTCCGAGCGAAATCATCAGCGTCATGCTACGAAGATGCGACGGGCCGTCGGTGCGGGCGAGGTCGGCATATTCGGTCCACAGCAGCGACACCGGCCGGTGCACCAGCGAGATGACGATCGGCGTGGCCAGCATCACCTGCGCGATGATCATGGCCGGCGGCGTGAACAGCAATCCGGCAAAGCCGAGGGGGCCGGTCCGGGAGAGCAGCAGATAGAGCACGAGCCCGGCCACCACCGGCGGCAGGCCGAGCAGAGCGTTGGCCAGCACGATCAGGACTTGTCGCCCGCGAAACCTGGTGATCGCAAGCCAGATGCCGAGCGGCGCGCCGATCGCCAGAGCGATCAGGCTGGCCGAAAGGCTGACCCGCAGCGACAGCCAGACGATGCCGATCAGTTCGGAATCGAGCCGGCCGATCAGCGCCAGTGCGGCGGCGACGGATTGAGTGAAATCGTTCATCCGGCGCAGTGAAGCAGAAATTCAGACCTCAGGCCTGTGCTATTTGCCGGCTTCCGATTCAAGGCACTGAATGAGAAAGGCGGTGCGTTCTCGCGCGATTACCTTTTCCGCATCCGCTTTGTGCGCACATTCCTGCTGCCTGATCTGTTCGGCGCGGCGCCTCTCCGCCGCCTCCCGGTATTCCGGAGCAACCTTGGTCGGATCAACCAGTCTCTGCGCCGACGATGGTGAAGCGATCGCCATCGAAACCAGCGCTGCTGCCAAAAAATGCTTCATGAAAAAGCTCCAGCGATGAATTGAGAAAATTCGGATCGTTAAAGCGCAGAGCATAGCAAAAAACCGGTCTCCCCGATACCGCGTTGACCGCATCCGGGCGGTCGTCGATCAGCCGACATCTGAAAGTTGTGTTTCGGTCGGAAAGTTCTCTCAGATTGTAAAACGGCCAAGTACGCACAAATACCGGCTCCGCCCGGTACCCGCGTAAGCAAACGTTTAGGGGCGACCTATAAAATAGCTGCGATCACTTCCTGCATTAACCCCTGGTTAGTCATGCGCTTGCTGCCGATGAAAGAGCCGGACAAGGCCTGGCGCTCGATCAAGAGCCAGTGGAAGAAGGACGCCGAAGCCGTCGGGGAGGACTATTCCACCCTCGCGATGGGCAGCTACGCCGTCATTGACGGCCTGACCAAGGACGACAAGAACCCGAGCCTGTTTTGCCTTTCCGAAGGCGACCGGTCGCATGCGGTCTGCCAGGTCAGCCGCATCATGATGAGCAAATATCCCGCACCGACACTGCGCGCGCGCTTCACCACCCTGTCGCCGGTCTACGAACTCGGGATTGCCGACCTCGCGCAATACGCCCAGATCATGGTCGCGCTGTTCTCCGGCATCGTATGGCTGTCGCGGGATACGCTTTCGGGCAGCCACATCCGGTTTTTCCTGAAGAGCCCGGGCGACGCCCAGTTTTTTGCGGCCTTGCGGGTCGAATCCACGCTGTCGCCGTTCTCGAAGTTCACCATCGACGGCTCCCTGATCGAGTGCAGCATGAGGGAAGCCGAGAGCGCCGAGGCGGACGAGATGGCGAAGGCAATGGCCTGATTGCCAGCTCTTGTTTTGGCGCGTTTTCTACCGCAGATAAGTCTACGCAATCTGCGTAAACTTGATTGCTATGCGAACCGGCACCACTTCGCTTGAAAACGCTTTAGCCTTTTTAACCTCGCGATAACTCACTTTGCTAACGCCCCCTTGGGTGCTGTTCCCCTACAACGAGCACCTGTGGGGGCAGCGAAAATGCTGGACAGTTCATCTCAGGGCGTCATGACGGGAAGCTTGAGCGGATCGATCGGCGGCATGCTGTCCCGGTTCAGGTTCGGCGCGATTCAATGGCTCGTCCTGTGCGGCGTCGCGCTTGTGATTGCGATTGCGCTCGGCACCTCATACTTCGCGATGGAATTCCGTCAGCGCGCCCTCGAAGTCGCCGAGCGCGAACAGAACAACACGGCGCTGCTGCTGTCGCGCCATTTCGACCAGCAGCTCAGCGATCTTCAGCACGTCCACGACGAGGTCATCGCCTACATGCAGGCGAGCGCCGGCGAGACCGCCGCAGAATTCGAAAGTTCGATGTCGACGTTATCAGCGCATGAAATGCTGCGCACCAAGCTCGAGGCGCTGCCGAAGCCCGGCGGCCTGCATCTTTACAATGCGGCGGGAAAACTGATCAACGCGACCGAGGTCTGGCCGGTGCCCGACGTCTCGATNGCGGACCGGCNNTANTTCAAGGANTTTACGTCGGGNAAACCNACGCCGGATGTGATCGTCGAGCCNGTGACCAGCAAGGTGACGGGGCTTTGGACCACGGTGTTCGCGCGCAAGATCGTCAACCGCCGCGGCGAGATCGTCGGTTTCGCCAGCCGGGCGCTGCGGCCTTCGCATTTCGAGGACTTTGTCGCGTCGCTGGCGCTGGGCCGCGACACCGCAATTTCGGTCATCCATCACGACGGCACCATCATGGCGCGTTACCCGCAGAACGACAAAGACAAATATGTCGGCCGTAACGTCTCGGGGGTGGCGCAGTTTCGCCGCGCCATGGAACTCGACGGCAACATTTCGGGGCGGTTCAAGAGTAGCCTCGGCGAAGACCTGATCGGCTCCGTCAGGCCGCTGATGCATTACCCGATCGTCATCGTCGCGGCAGCCGACACGTCGGTCGCGCTGGCCGATTGGCGGGCGCAGACCAAGCTGCAGTTCTTTGCGGCGGTGCTGGCCGTCGTCGTCGTCGTCTTCATGATCTTCCTGATCGTGCGCCAGTTGCAGCGCCAGCATGCCGCCGCGCAGCACAAGCTGTCGGAAAAAAGCCAGCATCTGGACATCGCCATCAACAACATGACGCAGGGGTTGCTGCTGTTCGACAGCGCGGGCCGTCTCGTGATCTGCAACCAGCAATATATCGACATGTTCGGCGTCTCGCCGGACGTCGTCAAACCCGGCTGCCTTCTGCGCGACCTCATCCTGCATCGCCAGCAGCTTGGTTCGTTTGTCGGCGACGTCGACAGCTATTGCGCCAAGTTCCTCGATCCCAAGGGCGGCATCAACGAAACCGTGACCTCGACGCCCGACGGGCGCACGATCCGGCTGATCTACAAGCGGTCGCCGGACGGCGGCTGGGCCACGACGCTGGAAGACGTCACCGAAAACCGGCGCGTCCAGGCCAAGATCGAGCATCTCGCCCATTACGATCCTCTGACCAACCTGCCGAACCGGACGCTGTTCCAGCGCCACGCGGAAGGATTGCTGCTGGAGACCGAAAGCGTCCAGTTCGCCATCCTCTATATCGACATCGACGAGTTCAAGGCGATCAACGATTCATTGGGCCACCTGATCGGCGACGAGTTCCTCAAGGGCGTCGCGGAACGGCTGCGCCAGTCGGTAGGGCCGGGCGACTTTATCGCCCGCCTCGGCGGTGATGAGTTCGCGATCCTTCAGCACGACGTGGAAAGCGACGAGGATGTCAGCACGCTGGTCGGGCGGATCTATCAGGCGCTGCGGACGCCGTTCGACTGCAACGGCCACCAGCTTGCCAGCGACGCCTCGATCGGCATCGCGATTGCCCCGCGCCACGGCACCGACCTGTTCGGCCTGCTGAAGAGCGCCGACCTGGCGATGTATGCCGCGAAAGCGGCCGGCCGCCGGACCTATCGTTTCTTCGACCCGGCGATGGAAGCCGAGGCCAACCATCGCCGCGAGATCGAACGCGATTTGCGCAACGCGCTGGCCGAAGGCCAATTTGAAATCCACTACCAGCCGCTGGTCGATCTGAAGAGCGACGAGGTCACCGGCTGCGAGGCGCTGCTGCGCTGGCGGCACCCGGTACGCGGCATGGTCTCGCCCGCCGACTTCATTCCGGTCGCAGAGGAAACCGGCCTGATCGAAGAGATCGGGCAGTGGGTGCTGCGCACCGCCTGCGCCGAAGCAGCGACCTGGCCGGCCCACGTCCGGATCGCCGTCAACGTCTCGCCGATCCAGTTCAGGTCGGAAACGCTGTCGCTGAAAGTCGCTGCCGCGCTCGCCGAAACCGGGCTCGATCCGCGCCGGCTCGAACTCGAGATCACCGAGGCGGTGCTGATTGCCGACGACGACGCGGCGCTGGCGGCGCTGAACCAGCTCCGCACGCTCGGGGTCAAGATCGCGCTCGACGATTTCGGAACAGGTTATTCCTCGCTGCAATATCTGCAGCGCTTCCCGTTCGACAAGATCAAGATCGACCGCAGCTTCGTCAAGGAAGTGGTCCGCAATTCCTCGTCGGCCTCGATCATCCGGGCGGTGGTCAGTATCGCCGCCGACCGCGACATGATCACGACCGCCGAAGGCGTCGAGACCTTGCAGCAGCGCGAAACCGTCCAGAATCTCGGCTGCACCCAGATGCAGGGATACCTGTTTAGCGCCGCGCGCCCGGCACATGAAATCCGCGGGCTGCTGGCGGCAAGCGCCGCGGCGGTCGAAAACGCAGCCTAAGGGCCTTAAAGCTCGGAACTCCCGCCACAGCACCGCGTTCTGCCGCAGGGGCCGACCGATGCAGGGCGTAATGCGGA
>JGI12053J15887_10001627_pt1 | contig 10586 bp, 10 predicted proteins | sample MedBloCAOM1_O3_FD_15887 | JGI IMG/M metagenome (IMG submission 15887) | reverse complement strand
CACCCTGCTCAGCCGCCACTCACCGTCGCCGAGCAGTTCCAAATGCTCCTCGTGATGCTGGCCGACAGTGCTGCGGTGGGTGACACTGACCAGGACGGTGTCCGGGAGCTCGGTGCGCACCATGTCGTACAGCATGAACTCCAAGCCCTCGTCGAGCGCGGATGTCGCCTCGTCGAGGAATGCCACCTTGGGTTTGGTCAACAGGATGCGCGCGAACGCGATGCGCTGCTGCTCGCCGGGCGAGAGCACCTTGGCCCAGTCGGCCACTTCGGAGAGACGCTTTGAGCACTGCGGCAGCGCCACCTTGGTCAGCACACGGTGCAGTTCCTCGTCGGGAATCTCGCCGGGTTCCTTGGGGTAGGACACCACCGCGCGCAGGTCACCGAGCGGTACATACGGCATCTGCGACAGGAACATCGTCTCGTTGGCGCCGCCGGGGCAGCGCAAGGTGCCTGTGGTGTACGGCCACAGCTGGGCCAGGCTGCGCAGCAGCGTGGTCTTACCGGCGCCCGACTTGCCGGTGATGATCAACGTGTCGCCAAGGTTCAGGCGCAGATCCAGCGGCCGGATCAACTGCTCGCCGGCCGGCGTACGCACCTCGACGTCGTCGAGTTCGACCAGGCAGTCCCTGCTGGGCGTGACGGTCAGCGACGGCAGCGCGCGACCCTCCTCGTTGGCCGTCACCAGCCCGTGCAAGCGGATGATCGACGCGCGCCAGCCGGCGAAGCTGTCATAGGCGTTACGGAAGAACGACAGTCCGTCCTGGATGTTGCCGAACGCCGTCGCGGTCTGCGTGACGTCGCCGAACTTGATCTGCCCGGCGAACAGCCGGGGCGCCTGGATCAGCCACGGCGGCAGGACGATGATCTGGCTGATTGAAAAGTTCCAGCCGAAGAAGCGGANCATNCGGTTGATGTAGCGCTTGTAGTTCGACACCACCGGTTGGAATCGCCGATNCAGCTGCAACCGCTCCGCGGCTTCGCCGCGGTAGAAGGCCACCGATTCCGCGGCATCCCGCAACCGCACCAGGGCGTAACGGAACGCGGCGTTGTACTTCTCGTTGTTGAAGCTCAGCCAGATGATCGGGCGGCCGATCCAGAATGCGACGATGGACGCGAGGAGGACGTACGCGAAACCGATCCAGAACATCGCCCTGGGCATGGTGACGCCGAACAGCGTCAAGTTCCCGGACAGGTGCCACAGGATCGCGGTGAACGAGATCACCGAGACGACGGCGTCGATCGCGCCGAACAGCAGCGTGCTTCCGGTGGTGTTGTTCGGGGTGTTGGGCAGCGGCCCGACTCCGGCGGTGAAGATGTCGATATCGGACTGGATGCGCTGGTCAGGGTTGTCGATCAGCTCGTCGATGAAGCGCCCGCGGTAATACGCCTGGCCGGTCAACCAGTCACCGGTCAGCCGGTCGGTGAGCCAGACCCGCCAGGCCAGCATGAACCGCTGCATCATGAACAGGTCGAGCATGACGCGGGCGACGTGCACGGTGGCCAGGATCGAGAAGATGCCCAGCGAGGTATAAAAGCCGTGCTTGCCAGACTCTTTGACCGCTTCGTCGCCTGCGCCGATGCCGGTGAACGCGGCCTGCGCCGCCGACATCATGTCGTTGCCCTGATAGCTGAACAACACGTTGAGGCGCACCCCGACGATCACCGACAGCAGCAGTGCCGCCAGCCACAGCCACACCTTCACGCTGTGCGGGCCGGTGAAGTAGGCGCCGGTGATGCGCCAGAACTGCCGGCCCCACGTCGTATAGCGCGCAATCAGCACCAGCACCACCAGGGTGCACACCGCGGCGATCGCCCACGCCCTGGCGATCCAGATCGCCGAATCGAACAGCGCGCGCCCCCAGTCGATCGAGAACGTAAACAGATCGTTCACCAGTGACTTCTCCTACCCCGGGGTTCTCCCGTATTGCGCAACTCTGCGGCGAAGCTACCGCAGCGACCGCCCGCGACGACGCCGCGCAGCTTTCAGCGGAACGTCGCCTTCAGGTGGCGCACCAGCTCGTCGGTGTCGACGACGCCGCGCGCGGCGATACCGAGGTAGCCGTCGGGACGAATGACGAACACGGACGTGTCAGAGACATCGTAGTTGCGCGCGAAGTCACCGTCGGCGTCGCGGATCAGGGGCAGCACGTACCTGCCACGTCCGCGTCCGGTGCCGCGACCAGGTAGACGTCCATCTGCCCGTGCGCGGCCTGCACCACAGCATCGGCGCCCGCTTCCAGGCCCGCGACGTCGTCCGCGCCGGCGGCGTTGCCGGCATAGAGCAGGGTGGTGTGATCGCGGCCCAGCAGGGTGTACAACCGCATGGGGTCGCTGACCGCCTGGCGGGTCAGCCCCCTGGCGTCGGGCGCGCGGCCGCCTCCGTCGGGCCCGACGATCGGGCTGTCCGCGTAGGAGATCAGCAGTTGCGCCTCTCGACGGATGACGAAGCTGGGATCCGTTGAGTCCGAACCGATTCCCTCGCGGGCACTGCGAACCGTGCGGCCGACCATTGCGGCATGGACATTTTCAAGACCCCACGTGACGCGGCCGTCGCCGCCCAGCGGAACCCGGTCCTGTGGCCGGGCACTGACGAGCGGTTCACCGGTTACGGCGTAATGGGGCTGCCGTTCCGCAGCGGACACTATCTGGCGATGCGGCACATACCCGCGTCATCGATCGGCCCCGAGTACAGAACCGTCTGGCACTACGCGCCCGACGGCACGTGGACCTTCATCACCGATAGACGACCGGAGCATACGTATGCGCGGTACTTCGCTCCGGGCGACTCCGCCCTGACTCTGTACGCAGATATCGCCTCGAAATGGGATGGACCGCACTCGTTGCGGGTAACCGTGCCCGACATGCTCGATTGGCGAATCGAGCTAGGATCCACCCCCGCTACGGTGATGATGACCGCATTGTCACACCGGCTCCCCCCAATCGCCTGGCGCAGCAATGCTTTTCAGCGGGTGGTGAATGCGGTCGCCCCAGCGCTGTTGCGGGCTGGACACGTCGGTATGAGCGGCACAGCACCCAACGGCCAGAGGTTCGCGTGGGGACCGCGGCGAATCTGGACGATTGCGAGCAGCCACGCCGTTCTTCACGGCGTGGATCTCGGCCCGCCACATCCGCTACCCCGACAACTACACCTCGTCGATTTCTGGCTACCCCAACGCGGCCACTTACACATGTATGCCGCCTTCCATCGTCGGTTGGAGTGCAGCTGCGTTCGAGTTCACTAACAGACTGGCTGCCAGCCTAAGTGGGGAGCTGGAAACCACCGATCAGCCCCGAGGGGGCCGGTCGCTTTAGCGGCCGGGGGAATCGGGGCGTAGGCGAATGGCGTGGTCACGCGAGTTTTGTCGGTGTCGTTGCGTAACGTTCGGGTCATGTCAGGTCAGCGGTTTCGTCGCAGGCCGGGAGGCGTGTGCTGGCTTGGGCTGCATTTGGTGTGGTGCCCGAAGTACCGGCGTCGGGTGTTGGGCGGGCGGGTCGCCCGCGGCCTGGACGAACTGATCGAGCAGATCGCCGACGAGCACGGTTGGCGGATCGTGGCTCACGAAGTGATGCCTGATCATGTGCACCTGTTCGTGGGGGTCGGGCCGACGGATGCGCCGGCTGCGGTGGTACGCGCGTTCAAAGGGCGCACCGCGCGAGTGCTCCGCCAGGAGTTTCCGCACCTGCGGAATTTCGCGAAGGTGTTGTGGTCACCGGCGTACTTCGCCGCGTCGGTCGGCTACGTGTCGGAGACGACGGTGCGCCGCTATATCGAGCACCAGTGGGATGTGGTGCTGGCGTCATGAGTCAACAGGTCAAGATCACCCGCGCCCGCGTGCACGGCAGCGCCGTGTATCTGGGCGACGTCACGGGGCCGGATGGCACCGAGGCGCCGGTGTGGTCGGCCAACCCGGATGAGGTTTTGGGCTGGCTGTGCGATGGGTTCCGGTTCCGGTTCAACCAGCGCCGTTCGACGCGCTGCCGGTATTTGACTTGCGAAGACCGCAACGGTGATCCGGTGATGGTGATCGATCAGGCTGGCGAGCCGGTGTTGGTGCCCATCGGGCGCACGGTTACTGATATCACCGACGCGCAAGCCCGGCGCGGGCACAGTTTTCTGGCCGGTTTGCCGTCACTGGTGTTGGAAGCGACGCTGAAAACCGAAGCGACGGATTGGTTCTCGGCGGGCAAACGCCGCAAGACCAACAAGGCTCAGGGCCGGCGGGCGGGGGCGATGCCCGGTTTCCGCCGTAAGGATTCCGATCAGCGGTTTGTGGGCTGGTTCAACGGTGGCCGCAACGCGGTCTTCACCAAGACGGGCCGCCGCTCTGGCATGGTGACGATCAGCGGGGCCAATCCGAGAACGCACCGCGCACCAGGGCGTGGAGCGGACGGGAAGCCGCACAAACTCGGCTGGAAGGTCACGCTGCACGTCCGGTTGTCGCAGCCGATCCGCGCGTACACGTCGGTGCGGGTGAACTGGACTCGGCGGGAGTTGGTGTTCGTCAACGAACCGCTACCCGTCACTGGCAAGGTCCGTACGGGTGGGGTGGTCGGTATTGATCGGGGTGTGGTGCACACCGCCGCTGATGACCGCGGCCGTTTCTACGATGCCCCCGACACCGCTGGTTTGGACAAACACCGCAAGTTTCATCAACGTCGGATGGCCAAATCCAGGGTGATCGCGGCATGTGAGGGACGCCGTTACTGGGACAGTCGCCGCTATCAGGCGCACAAGACCGCCGCCGCCAACCTGGCCGCGCGGCAAGCGCGGATCAGGGACGATTTCGCGCACAAACTCAGCACCCAACTCGTGCGTGAGCACGACTTCATTGGGATCGAAACTCTGCACCTGGACCGCATGACCCGCAAACGCCGCGGGACCGGCGCGACCGCCAAACGTGGACTGAACCGGGTCCTGCAGAACGCCGCGCTCGCGCGGTTGGCCAAACACATCGAATACAAAGCCGAACTGGCCAGTGTCACCTGGGTTGAGGTGCCGGCGGCCTACACCAGTCAGCGTTGCCATCAGTGCGGGCACACAGCACGGGAGAACCGCGAAAGCCAAGCGGTGTTCCGATGCCAACTGTGTGCCTGGACGGGCAACGCTGATACCAACGCTGCCGTCAATGTGCGTGAGGAAGCCCTCACACGCTGGGCGGCACAAACCGAACAACTGGCTGGGACATCCGCGGCGAACGCGGGCGGCGAAGCCGTCAGCCAGGCGGGGAGCAAGAGTAAGACCGACCCCCTCACAGGTCCGGCCCCTGGGCCGGCGGCATCTGCGATGAACCGCAAACCACCCACCGCCGCATGACGGCCAAGGGAATCCACCTGCTTCAGCAGGTGGAGGATGTCAATGGAACAAAACTGCGGCGGTGTTAGTCGAAGTTGGTGCTTGCGGTGAGCTGTTCCCACTTCGCGATCTCGTTCGTGCGCCCATCCGCGATGTAGCGATATGCGGCGAGGGCGTCGGGCCCGAGGAGCAGGAACGCCGGCGACTCGCTTGACTCGACGGCCGCGATGATCGCCGCACCGGCCTTGGCGGGGTCGCCGGCTTGGTTGCCATGCATCGTGTCGTTGTCCTTGCGGCGCTGCCCGGCGGTCGGCGCGTAATCGTCGATGACCGTGGCGGACTGAGTGAGTGAGCGTCCGGCGAAGTCGGTGCGGAATGCGCCGGGCTCCACGACGGTGACCGAGATGCCAAGGGGGGCAAGCTCGCCGCGGAGGGCGCCACTGATGCCTTCTATTGCGGCTTTGGCTGCCGAGTAGTAACCAGACCCCACCGGGGTGAGCTGCACGCCGATCGAGGATATGTTCACGATGGCGCCGGAGCGACGGGCGCGCATGCCGGGCAGGATGGCCTTGATCATCGCCACGGTGCCGAAGAAGTGGGTCTCGAACAGGGTGCGGACGTCCGCGTCGTCGCCTTCTTCCAGGGCGGCGCGGTAACCGTAGCCGGCGTTGTTGACCAGGACGTCGATGCCGCCGAACCGCTCTTGGCCGTGCTGCACAGCGGAGGCGACCTGTCCGGGATTGGTGACGTCAAGCGCGACCGCGAGCACACGATCGGGCGCGGTGTCGGCCAGGTCGGCGACTCTCGTGACATCGCGTGCGGTGACGACGGCATTGTGGCCGGCGCCGATGACAGCTTCGGCGAGGGCCCGACCGAGTCCGGTCGAGCAGCCGGTGATGAGCCAGGTGGACATTGCCAGTGTTTCCTCTCAGAGACCTGACACGAGAGCCGCGTCGGCGAACGGGAACGCCATAGGGCCAACCTACTGATAGTGATCACATCGCAACTGGGCACCTCGGCATCGCAACTGGGCACCTCGGCATCGCAACTGGGCACCTCGGCATCGCAACTAGGCGCCTCGGTAGCGCCAGCGAATCACAGAGATTCGGTTCGAGGCCATTGACGGATTCGGTAACTTCAGCCACGTGGCGTCCAACCTCGACCCCTTCGGCCTCGTCGCGCTGGCCGAGCAAACCGTGCGCGAGAAGATGAACAAGCTCACCCCGGAGCAGTACGAATCGATCCTCCGGCCGGTTTTCAAGGACGACGAGATGCTGATGGTCTCGGTGGGCGCCGTGCTCGGCTTCCTCGTCGGCGAGCTGCAGGTGTTTTTCGTGGAGCAATTCGCCCGATAGCGGCTTCTAGAGGATGTCGATGATGTCGTTCTTCAGGGCCTCGGCGTCGGTGCCGAAGACCGCTTGGACGCTGTTGCCCACTTCGACGACACCTGCTGCCCCAAGGCTTTTCAGGCGAGCCTGATCCACCCTGCTCTTGTCGGCGACCTCCATGCGCAGGCGCGTGATGCAGGCGTCGACGTTCACGAGGTTCTCCCGGCCGCCGAACGCCGCGATGACTTGCTCGGCCTTACTGTCGGCCGCGGCAGGGGCAGGTGAGGGTGCGGCCAAAGTCTTTGTTTCGGTGGCGGCGCCGGATCCCCCCACCGCGACGGCTGTGGCGGCGTCGGCACCCTCGCCGAGGTTGGCCGCTTCCTCGGCCTCGAATTCGCTGTCCGGCTCGCGTCCCGGAGTACTCAAGTTCCACTTAACGATCGCGAACCGGAAGAGCAGGTAGTAGACGACGAAGAACACCACACCCATGCCGATCAGCAGCGGGATGTTCTTCGCGGCCGGAGCCGTGCCGTAGAGCAGCAAGTCGATCAGTCCCGCAGAGAACGAGAAGCCCAGGTGTATGTCGAGCAGGTACGCGATGGCCAGGGACAGTCCGGTGAGCAGCGCGTGGAGGAGGTAGAGCGGAAAGGCCACGAACATGAACGCGAATTCGAGTGGCTCGGTCACGCCGGTCAGGAAGGCGGTCAGCGCCGCCGCCGCCAGAATGCCGACCGCGACCTTCCGCTGCTTCTTGTTCGCCACATGGATCATGGCCAGCGCGGCAGCGGGCAGCCCGAACATGAGAATCGGGTAGAACCCCGACGTNAGGATGCCTGCCGTGGGGTCGCCGGCAGCGAACCGGGTGAGCTCACCGGTAACGGCGTGGCCGNCTGGGGTCTGATAGTCGCCGTAGAGGAACCAGATGTACGAGTTCGGGATGTGGTGGAGGCCGAGCGGGATCAGCATGCGGTTGGCGAATCCGTACACGAATGCGCCAAGGGCTCCCGACCCGCCGATGAACTTGCCTAGGGCCGTCAGCCCGGCATCGAAGATCGGATAGAAGTAGCTCATCGCGAACGCGATGAACAGGCAGGCCAGTGAGACCACGATCGGAACGAAACGCCTGCCGCCGAAGAAGCCGATGTAGGTCGGCAATTTGATGGTGTGGTAGCGGTCGAAGAGCCACGCAGTGACCAGACCGACGACGATTCCCGCGAACACGCTGTAGTTGATCTGGGCTTGGCCGCCGGACTTGTCGACCTCGCCGGCGAGAACGATCGGTGACATCGTCTTGAACACGGCCTGCACCACCAGATAGCCCACGACGGCGGCCAGTGCGGTCGAACCGTCCGCCTTCCTGGCGAATCCGATGGCCACGCCGACGGCGAAGAGCAGGGGGAGGTTGCTGAACAGCGCGTCGCCCGCGGCGGTCATCGCCTTGAAGAAGGACCCGATGACAGGGGCGTGAATTCTGCCGAGCAGATCGTCTTGGCCCAGTCGGAGCAGGATTCCCGCCGCCGGCAGCACCGCAATCGGCAGCATGAGGCTCTTGCCCAGCCGCTGCAATTGGGCGAAGCCGGGAATGCGCAGACCCGACTTGTTCGGCGCCCCTTCAGTTTTCGTCGCATCGCTCATTGCCGGTGGCCCTCCTCTGCCGCAAACGTCGTCCGCCGCCGAAGCTCAGCGGAAGCTTAGACGAGAACCTGTGAACATGAGACCGTCTTTCCCACACGCTCGTATTGTTGGTGCGCACAGACCGGACGTAAGGAGTCACGACAGTGAGTACGACGCCAGTCCTCGCCCCGGTCGACGGGCGTGCGGTTCCGCTGCAGGATGTCCCGGACCCCGTGTTTTCGGCGGGCATGGTGGGCTACGGCGCGGCAATCGACCCTCCGCGCGGGGTGATCGACGCGGTCGCTCCGGTCAGCGGCAAGATCTTGAAGTTGCTACCGCATGCCTACATCGTCATGACCCCGGACAACGTCGGCGTTCTGGTCCACCTGGGTCTTGACACCGTCGCACTCAACGGCGAAGGCTTCACGGCGCACGTCAGCCAGGGCGACGACGTCACCGCCGGCCAGGTCGTGATCACCTATGATGTGCCGTCGGTCGAGGCGAAAGGGCTCAATCCCGTTGTCCCCGTTGTGGTTATGGACGAACGCGAACCCGGGAACATCATTTTGTCCGAAGCGGTCACCGCGGGTGCGGATATCGCTTCCGGGGCAAGCCTTTTCACTGCGAACAAGTAGATGGAAGTCGTCATCCTGCGGGACGCCAAGGAGATCGGCGGTGTCGCCGCCGATGCCGTCGGTGCCCTGCTCAGTCGAATACCGGGCGCGGTCCTCGGCCTTGCCACCGGATCGTCGCCGCTGGCGATCTATGACGAACTGGCGGCGCGCTGCGATGCGGGGCTGATCTCATTCCGGCAGGCCCGCGGCTTCACTCTCGACGAGTACGTCGGCCTGCCGACAGACCACCCCGAGCTGTACCGAAACGTCATCGACACCGCATTTGTGTCCCGGGTCGACTTCGCTCCCGGCGCGGTCAAGGGACCTGATGGTCTGGCCGCCGACATCCCGGCGGCATGCGCGGCGTACGAGAACGCGATCCGCGAAGCGGGCGGCGTCGATCTGCAGATCCTCGGGATCGGCACCGATGGGCACATCGCGTTCAACGAGCCTGGGTCGTCGTTGGCCTCCCGAACCCGCATCAAGACACTGACCAGGCAGACGCGGATGGACAACGCGCGCTTCTTCGACGGTGACGCCGAATCGGTGCCCACGCATTGTGTGACCCAGGGATTGGCGACCATCATGGAGGCCCGGCACGTGATCCTGGTGGCGACCGGTAGCCGCAAGGCCGAAGCGGTGCACCATCTAGTCGAAGGGTCGGTAAGCGCAATGTGGCCGGCGAGCATCCTGCAGCACCACCCTCATGTGACGGCGCTATTGGATGATGCTGCGGCACACCGGCTTCAGCTTGCGGGTTACTATCGTGAGACCTACCGCTCCAAGCCGGAATGGCAGGGTATCTGAGTGCTGTTGACCGCTGACACCCTGCTTACGGGCCGAGAACTGTTGCGGCCCGGGTGGATTGAGATCTCTCAGGGCACGGTGCGTGCGGTCGGAACGGGCGCTGCGCCCCGGGCGGCGGATCGCGATCTCGGCGCGGTGACCGTGGTGCCGGGCTTCGTCGACACACATGTGCACGGCGGAGGAGGAGCGAACTTCTCCACCGCGGCACACGCCGACACCTCCACCGCCGTGGCATTGCACCACCGGCACGGCACCACCACACTTGTCGCCTCCCTGGTCACCGCCGCCCCGGCCGAATTATTGCGCCAGGTCGGGGAATTGGCCGACGACGTTCGTGCCGGCCTGATCGCCGGGATCCACCTGGAAGGCCCCTGGCTTTCCACCCTACGGTGCGGCGCGCACGCGCCGTCCCTGATGCGCGACCCGGACCCCACCGAGATCGACCGCGTTCTTGATGCCGGTGGAGGGTCGATTCGCATGGTCACCCTTGCGCCAGAACGCGACGGCGCCCTGGCAGCGATCGAGCGGATCGTCGAAAGGGGTGTGGTGGCTGCCGTGGGCCACACCGAGGCGACCTATGAGCAGACGCGGGCGGCGATCGCGGCGGGCGCGACCGTGGGCACGCACCTGTTCAACGCGATGCGCCCGATCAATACTCGCGAGCCCGGTCCAGTGATCGCGCTCCTCGACGACTCCCGGGTGACCGTGGAGCTGATCACCGACGGTGTGCATGTCGATCCCGCGCTGTATCGACATGTCGCGCACAGCGCGGGACCCGACCGGGTGTCGTTGATCACCGACGCGATGGCCGCGACCGGGATGACCGACGGGATCTATCACCTCGGACCGGTGGCGGTGGACGTCGTAGACGGGGTCGCGCGAGTGGCGGGAACGGACACCATCGCGGGCAGCACGGCGACCATGGATC